>Ga0214472_10002113_pt1 | contig 21624 bp, 21 predicted proteins | sample RVTome_6_FD_207662 | JGI IMG/M metagenome (GOLD analysis project Ga0214472, IMG submission 207662) | Soil microbial communities from uranium-contaminated site in the Upper Colorado River Basin, Wyoming, United States - RVT140D175 | ecosystem: Environmental > Terrestrial > Soil > Contaminated >...
CCGGTGCTGATGGCCCGATCGGTGAAGAGCGAGGCGCAGCATTTGCGGCAGGCGTCCTTGAGGGCATCGAAGCCGCTGATGTTGAGAAAAGTCTCCTGCTGCCCGGCGAAGCTGGCATCGGGGAGAGCCTCGGCGGTGGCGCTGCTGCGCACGGCCACATCGAGCTCCTCCCGGCCGCTTTTGCGACAGAGATCCCCCTAGGCCTGCTCCAGGGCAAGGAAGATTTCCTCGGGCCACGCGCCCTCCAGGGTCAGCCGCCGGACGGAGCTGCCGGCTTTCTCGAGGGTTGCTTCGCCCTTTCGAAACTCTCGGAGCTGTTTCTCGATTTTCCCTTCCAGCTCATTCTGCTCCAGGAACCGGCGCTAAGCCTCCGAGGTGGTGGCGAAACCGCCGGGCACCCGGATGCCTTCGGCTTTGAGGCGGGAGATCATCTCTCCCAGCGAGGCGTTCTTGCCCCCCACGCGGGGCACATCTTCGTTGGTGAGATCGTCGAACCAGCGGATGAGGTCGGTTTGCGTCGCCATGCTCAGCCTCCTTCCTCAAAGATACCACTCGGGTCAAATGCCGAGGCGAACGGGGGGCTTCGGATGAGTAACGGGCAGAATCAAAAAAGAACGGGTGGGTTGCGAAGTGATTGAAAGGCGGTGGGAGAGAAAAGCAGGAAGCGAGAAACAAAAAAGCAGGGGCCAGGTGATTTACCTGGCCCCTGCTTTATCTGGAGCGGGAAACGGGATTCGAACCCGCGACTTCAACCTTGGCAAGGTTGCACTCTACCACTGAGTTATTCCCGCATGATTGATTTGTACGATCAATCCTGCTGTTGTTTTCTCTGGAGCGGGAAACGGGATTCGAACCCGCGACTTCAACCTTGGCAAGGTTGCACTCTACCACTGAGTTATTCCCGCTCATTTCAGAAAACTGCCCGCCTCAGCGAGCGGACAAGTTTTTAACAAATGACCCGCAGCGAGTCAACAAAAAATATCGGTTCTTTTTCAGCGCTCGACGTCCCGATCGCCCCTCAGAATCAGGCGCATGAATTTCCAGAGGTAGTCCCAACCGGACCAGAGGGTCAAAGCCAGCGAAATATAGAAGAAAAAGATGCCCACGTTGTGCATGGAGACGTGGAAAATTTCCCACTGGATGCCGAAAAACCAGTAGTAGGGATAATGGAGCAGCAGGCCGATGATGGCCACCATCTGGAAGACGGTCTTGTATTTTCCCAGATCGCTGGCCGCGATGACGATGCCCTCGCTGGAGGCGATGGAACGCAGGCCCGTGATCACCATCTCCCGCCCCAGCATGAGGAACACGGCCCAGGCGGGAACCCTGCCGTAGGGGATGATCATGATCAGCGCGGCCATCACGACGAGCTTGTCGGCCAGGGGATCCAGGAACTTGCCCAGGATGGTGACGATGGAGAACTTGCGGGCCAGATAGCCGTCAAGCCAGTCGGTGACGGCCGCCAGGGAGAAGACGGCGGCCGCCCAGAACCCCGCCTCCCGGCTGCCTGAGAGCAGCAGCAGGATCAGCACGGGAACCGCGGCGATGCGCAGCAGGGTCAGGATGTTGGGAAGATTGAGGTTTGAGGCGCGGGCATTCATCACAGGGCTCCCTGCTGTCGGTATTGGGCGAGGTAGCCCTTGACACGTTTCAGATAGTCTCTGGTCTCGTCGTAGGGAGGAACGCCGCCATGGCGGCTGACGGCTCCGGGGCCCGCGTTGTAGGCGGCCAGGGCCAGATTGAGATTGCCGCTGTAGCGCAGCAGCAGCTCCTTGAGATAACGGGTGCCGCCTTCGATGTTCTGGGCCGGGTCCAGCGGGTTGTCCACCCCCAGCTCCCGGGCCGTGGAGGGCAGAAGCTGCATCAGCCCCAGGGCCCCTTTTTTCGAGACGGCCTTTGGGTTGAAGTTGCTCTCGGCCTTGATCACCGCCTTGACCAGGGGCGCTTCGAGACCGTGGGTCCGGGCGAACTGATCGATGAGACCCCCGAGATCGGCGGATTGCCGGCGGTAGAGCCTGAACCCGGCATGAAGGGGCGTATCGGAGAAGTGAACCCGCCCCCAGGCGTCCACATAGCGATAGACATCGGCGGAAACCGGCTCGCAAAGCGCCGATGACAGCAGTAGGCAAATAAGTATGACCGGGATTTTTTTAATCCTCATCGCCCCTCCGCAAAGAGCGGAATCATAAACTAAATCCCCTGTGCTTTTCAATAGTTCCGACAACCTTAAATCCTTGACAAATCCCGGAACCCGACCGAATAATGCCCGCCATGAAAATAACCTCCGACTTTCTCGTCATAGGCACCGGCATGGCCGGACTTTCCTACGCTCTCAAGGTAGCGGATCGGGGTTCGGTTGCGCTGGTCACCAAACGCAAAATCGACGAATCCGCCACCCGACTCGCCCAGGGAGGCATCGCCGCCGTCAGCAGCGAAGAGGACAGCTTCGAAAACCATGTCAGGGACACCATGGTGGCCGGGGCCCATCTCTCCGACGAGGACGTGGTGCGCATGGCGGTTCAGAGCGCGCCTTCGGCCATCGAAACCCTGGTGGAGCTCGGCGTGCGTTTCTCCACCCGCGAGGACGGCAGCTTCGATCTGACCCGCGAGGGCGGCCACAGTCACCGCAGGATTCTCCACGCCAAGGACGTCACCGGGCAGGAAATCCAGCGGGCACTGGTGGAACAGGTCCGCAATCATCCCAACATCCGCATTTTCGAGAACCACATCAGCATCGATCTCATCACCTCCGATCGCCTGCAGGAGACGTCCCAGGAGCCGCGACGCTGCCTGGGCGCCTACATCCTGGATATCGAGGCCGACGAGGTCGTCACCTTCGGCGCCCGGGTCACCTTGCTGGCCACCGGCGGCGCGGGCAAGGTCTATCTCTACACCTGCAATCCCGACGTGGCCACCGGCGACGGCGTGGCCATCGCCTACCGGGCCGGGGCCGCCATCGCCAACATGGAATTCATGCAGTTCCATCCCACGACCCTCTACCATCCCCTGGCCAAGAGCTTCCTGATTTCCGAGGCGGTTCGGGGAGAAGGGGCCATCCTGCGCCGCCAGGACGGAACGGCCTTCATGAAGTCCTATCACGAGCTGTCAGATCTGGCGCCCCGGGACATCGTCGCCCGGGCCATCGACAACGAGATGAAGGTTCATGGGGACGACTGCGTCTTTCTGGACATCACCCACAAGCCCGCCGAGGAAATCGTCAACCGTTTCCCCAACATCTTCGAGACCTGCCTGAGTTACGGCATCGACATGCGGGTGCAGCCCATTCCCGTGGTGCCTGCGGCCCACTATCTCTGCGGGGGGGTCCGCACCGACACCTGGGGAGAGACGGATCTTCCAGGCCTCTTCGCCATCGGCGAGGTGGCCTGCACGGGGCTGCACGGAGCCAATCGCCTGGCCAGCAACAGCCTGCTCGAATGCGCCGTCTTCGCCGACCGGGCCGCAAAACGCAGCCTGGAACTGATCCGGGAGGAAGCCGCCCCCTTCCCCGCCATCAGGCCCTGGGATTGCGGCAACGCCCGCTCCAGCGACGAGGAGGTGGTGGTCGCCCACAACTGGGACGAGATCCGGCGCTGCATGTGGAATTACGTGGGCATCGTACGCTCCAACCGCCGGCTGGTGCGGGCGCTCAAGCGCATCCGGATGATCCAGGAGGAGATCGAGGACTATTACTGGGACTTCTTCATCACCTCCGACATGATCGAGCTGCGCAACATCGCCACCGTGGCCGAGCTCATCGTGCTCTGCGCCCTGGAGCGCAAGGAGAGCCGGGGGCTGCATTACAACATCGACTATCCCGACCGGGATGACGAGAACGCCCTGCACGACAGCATCCTGAAACGCAAACCCCACTGGCCGGAGCGAACCCTATCGTGACCGAAGACATCGAAGGCATCCGCAAGCGCATCGACCGCATCGATCAGGAGCTGGTGCAGATCTTCAACGAGCGCGCCGCCCTGGCCCTGGCCATCGGCGAGATCAAGAAGCACGAAGGCCTGCCCATCTACGATCCGGCCCGCGAGAAGCGGATCTTCGAGCGCATGAGGAGCCTCAACCCCGGCCCCCTGGACGACGGTGCCATCGTGCGCCTCTTCGAGCGGGTCATCGACGAATCCAGACGGCTGGAACGCATCCGTACCAAGGAAGACTGACTTTATGCTCATCATCATGCGCAAGGATGCCACCGAATTCCAGCTCGACGGCATCAAGCAGTACCTCTCGGATCGGGACTTCGACTTTCACCAGTCCACCGGGGCCAACCGCACCATCCTCGGCGTCATCGGCGCCACATCGAGCTTCGACAGCAGCGAGCTGGAGCGCTTCGACGGCGTGCACCGCGTCTACCGCATCCCCGAGGACGATCCCGTCGCCTGAACCGCCGCATCATCCCGCCCCCCTCCCCCGCTTCCCTCCTTGCCCTCAAAGAAATTCAAGCGTACGTTAATGATTGCAACAACATGTCATGCGCGGATTGGCCGCACCGGCATGCGATGCAACTCTCAAGCAAAGGAGGATTGCGAGGAAACGGATGGGATCCACAGCTTTGGCAGTCGTCGTGACGGCTGCCGGCCTCGCCTTCGCGTGGCCGGCACAGGCGGTCGGCACGGTCAAGGGGACGGTAAAGGACGGTTCGGAGCAGGCGATCGTCGGTGGAACGGTTTACCTGGTGCCGGCGGCCGACGTGGGCAAACTCGCCAAGGAGCCGACCACCGAAATCCGGGCCAATGTCGACAACGACGAACCGATGGAGGACAATCTCGCAACCGGCCGCGACAGGTACCAGCAGGCCATGACGGACGAAAAGGGTGCTTTTTCCATCATCAACCTGGAGCAAGGCAAGTACTTCGTCTACGTCGAACCGGCCGACAGAAAGACTTCTGGGCCGACGGCGTGCACTCAAAATCGCACCACCAGCAGGGCACCGACCTGATCCGCTCCGCGAAGTACATCAACGAGACCTATCTGATGACCTGCGCCGACTGCCACGATCCCCACGGCCGAAGCGGCGTCAAGCACCAGCTCAAGATGGAAGTGCGCGACGAGAAGGACTCGCTTTGCACGAGCTGCCACAAAGACATCAGCACCAAGCCCCATACGGCCGTCGGCGCGGAGCATGAGAAAATCCACTGCGTGGATTGCCACATGACCAAGACCATGCAGACCGGCGCCGGACTCGACAAGGGACTGGCGGACAAGGACGGCAAGAACTACTGGATGAACGACATCAGCGCCCATCTCTTCGACGTGCCGCGCAAGGACAACCCGGCCGTCAAGGGGGTCGAACCGGGCAAGGCGATGCCGATTCCCTACACCAACGCCTGCGGAGCCTGCCACGACGTATCGGACCTTTAACAGCGCCGACCACCGGCTCATGGAGCCGGAAACTAAAAAAAAAGGGGGGCGCCTCTGTCGGCAGAGGCGCCCCCTTTGTTATCCCGTCGGCATTTCGACTCAGCCGACAATCTGAGCCTTTGTAAAGACCGCGCGCAGGGCGATGCCTTCGGCTTCGATGTTCTCCCTGGCGCCCTCTTCCCGGTCCACCAGGGTGACGATGCCCGCCACCTCGAGGCCCTCGCTGCGGGCGCGCTCCACGGCCTTGAGGGAAGAGCCGCCCGTGGTGGTGACGTCTTCCACGATGACCACCCGGGAGCCGGGGGGGAGGTTCTTGCGGCCCTCCAGCCACTGGCCGGTGCCGTGGCCCTTGGGCTCCTTGCGGATGATGAAGGCGGCCAGATCCCGGCCCTCGAGCTGGGCGGCGATGGAGGTGGCGGTGGCGATGGGGTCGGCCCCCAGGGTCAGGCCGCCCACGCCATGGATGGGGCCCTCGAACTTCTTCACCTCGTCCCAGAAGGCCTGTCCCACCAGCAGGCCGCCCCGGGCGTGGAGGCAGGTCTGCTTGCCGTCGAAATAGAAGTTGCTCTTGCGGCCCGAGGCCAGGGTGACTTCGCGCTCCTCGTAGGAGAGCTTGCGGATGATGCTCATCAGTTCTTCACGTTTGTTCACAGCGGTTCTCTCCTGTCGATCTCAGAGCATTGAAAAAAAATCAGAACAGTTCAGGCTGGTCCGTGGCCATCCGGGGGAACTTGATGGGATAGTTGCCGCTGAAGCAGGCGTCGCAGAAGCTGCATTCGTCCGACATGCGACTGGCGGCCTTGAGCATGCCCTCGATGGTGAGATAGCCCAGGGTGTCGGAGGTGATGTAGCGGTTGATCTCCTCGACGCTGTGGGAGGAGGAGATGAGCTCCTTGCGGGTGGGGGTATCGATGCCGTAGTAGCAGGGGTAGCTGGTGGGCGGGCTGGAGATGCGCACATGCACTTCTTTCGCCCCGGCGTTGCGGATCATCTTGATGATCTTGCGCGCCGTGGTGCCCCGGACGATGGAATCGTCCACCACCACGACCCGCTTGCCCGCGATGACTTCCCGGATGGGATTGAGCTTGATCTTGACCCCGAAGTGGCGAATGGACTGCTGGGGCTCGATGAAGGTGCGGCCCACGTAATGATTGCGGATCAGCCCCAGCTCGAAGGGGATGCCCGAGGCCTCGGCGTAGCCGATGGCGGAGGGGACCCCGGAGTCGGGAATGGGGATGACCACGTCGGCCTCCACGGCATGCTCCCGGGCCAGCTGGCGGCCGAACTCCTTGCGGACCTCGTAGACCTGGCGGCCGAAAATGGTGCTGTCGGGGCGGGCGAAGTAGATGTGCTCGAAGACGCAGGGCGTCGGCTTGACCTTGGCGAAGGGGTGGAAACTGGTCAGCCCGGTCTTGTCCACCAGGATCATCTCGCCGGGCTCGATCTCGCGGATGAATTCGGCCTCGATGAGATCCAGGGCGCAGGTCTCGGAGGCCACCACATAGGCGCCGTCCAGATACCCCAACACCAGGGGGCGGAAACCGTTGGGATCGCGCACGGCCACCATGCGGGTCTCGGTGAGAAATACGAGGCTGTACGCCCCCTTGACCTCGTTCAGGGCTTCGGTGATGCGGTCGGGCAGGGTCTCGCACTGGGCCCGGGCCAGCAGGTGGATGATGACCTCGGTATCGGCCACGGTGGAGAAGATGGAGCCGCGCTTTTCAAGATCGGTGCGCAGCTCGGCCGCGTTGACCAGGTTGCCGTTGTGGGCCACGGCGATGCTGCCGCGGTGGTAATCCACCATGATGGGCTGGCAGTTCTTGATGTCCGTCCCCCCGGCCGTGGAATAGCGCACATGGCCGATGGCGCTGCGGCCGGGAAGTCGCTCGAAGACCGAGTCGCGCTTGAACACGTCGGCCACCAGGCCCATCCCCCGGTGGCGGCGAAGTTTCGCCCCGTCCGAAGAGACGATCCCGCAGCTCTCCTGCCCGCGGTGCTGAAGGGCATAGAGTCCCAAATAGGTCAGATTGGCCGCTTCAGGATGGCCGAAGATTCCGAAAACACCGCATTCATCGTTGAATTTATCAAACATCTGGTTTGTGCAACTCCTTGAAAGTGGGCTCAAATCCGGACAGATCGCCCGAGGCTGTGCGACGCAACCGAGCTTAGCACAGTCCCCTGATCCGGGGATAGATCCGCTAGCAGATTTCCCTGCGCAGGAAGTCCAGCGCATTCTTGTACAGCAGGAGGCCCATGCCCTCCTCCGGCAGCTCCTCCCGGGTCCACCGGGGATGGTGGGTGCGGTGGACGTAGGCTTCGGGATGGGGCATGAGACCGAAGACCCGGCCCGTCTCGTTGCAAAGACCGGCGACGGCCGCCTCGGAACCGTTGGGGTTCAGGGGATACTCCATGGTCGGAGCATCAAAGTCGGGGCCCGAGTATTTCAGGCAGCCCAGATGCTTCTGTTCGATGGTCGCAAGCAGCTCCGGCGACTCGGTGACGAACTTGCCCTCCCCGTGACGCACGGGCAGATAGACGCCTTTAAGCCCCCGGGTAAAGACGCAGGGCGAGGCCTCGTCCACCTTGAGGTACGTCCAGCGGTCCTGGAAGCGGCCGCAATCATTGTGCATCAGGGAGGCGCTCTGGCGCAAATCCCCCCCCAGGGCGGGCAGCAGCCCCATCTTCACCAGGAGCTGAAAGCCGTTGCAGACCCCCATGACCAGCTTGCCGGACTCCACGAAGGCAAAGACCTGATCGGCGAGCCGCTCGTTGGATTCCCGCACCCGGGCGTGGAGCAGCCGGTTGGCCCCGGCCTTGGCGCTGCCCAGATCGTCGCCGTCCAGAAAGCCCCCGGCCAGATTCAGGAAATGATAGTCGTGAAGTTTCACCTCTCCGGCAAGCAGCCGTGAGATATGAACGACATCGGCCACATCGGCCCCTGCCAGCCTGCAGGCATGGGCCACTTCCCGCTCACAATTGGTCCCGTTTCCGGCAATGACTATCGCCTTGATCTGTTTCATCGGTTTCACAGCTCCCTCAGAGGCGCCTGCCACGCCTCTTTCAATTGATCGTTGGAGGTCCGGATGAGGATTTGCCCTTCAAGCCCCTTCACCACCACCTCTTTTTCCTCCGTCACCGCCCCGATGCAGCCCAGGCTCTGAGCGGCGAACAGGGCCTCGAAGGCCTTTCGGCTCTCGGGAGCGATGGACACCAGCAGGCGGCTCTGGGATTCGGAGAAGAGCAGCGCGTCCTCGCGAAGCGCAGCCTGCGCGGGCACCTTGGACAGCTCGATCTCCACCCCGAATCCCCCGGCGAAGGCCTTCTCGGCCAGAGCGACGGCCAGCCCGCCGTCGGAGAGATCGTGGCAGGAACGCACGAGGCCCAGGCGCTGGGCCTCGTTCAGGGCGCGGTAGCGCGCCATGGCGCTTGCGGCATCGACCTTGGGCACGTTGGCGCCCAGTTGACCCAGGTGGGCGTAGTACTCGGAGCCGCCCAGCTCATCGAAGGTGGCGCCCAGGATGTAGAGCAGATCGCCGGGGCGCTTGACGTCCATGGAGACGGCCAGGCGCACGTCCTCGATCTTTCCGATGACCGAGAAGAGCACCGTCGGCGGGATGGAGATCTTGGTATCGCCGATCTGGTAGTCGTTCTTCATGGAGTCCTTGCCCGAGATGAGGGGCACGCCGAAGGCGACGCAGTAGTCGTAGAGGGCCTTGTTGGCCCGCACCAGCTGGGCCGCCTTGTAGGCGCCGTCGGGGGTCTTCTCGCTCTTGACGGGATCGCACCAGCAGAAGTTGTCCAGGCCCGCCACGTGCTCGATATCGCCGCCCACGGCCACGAAATTGCGCAGTCCCTCGTCTATGGCGCAGGCCATCATGTGGTAGGTGTCGATGTCGCTGTAGGCGGGGCAGATGCCGTGGGAGACCACCACGCCCTCGAAGGAGTCGAACAGGGGGCGGAACACGGCGGCGTCGGAAGGACCGTCGTTGGCCACGCCCACCAGGGGCTTGATGACGGTGCCCGCCTGGACCTCGTGATCGTAACGGCGCACCACGCTCTCCTTGGAGCAGATGTTGAGGCGGCCGAGAAGCGCAGAGAGGGCTTCGTCGTAGCGCTCGCTCGGGGCGATCCGGGGCTCGGTGAGGGCCCTGGGCTCCCATTTGGCGGGGATCTTCATCTGGGGGACGCCGCCGTGGAGGAATTCCATGGAGATGTAGCCCACGGTCCTGCCCTCATAGAGGCAGTGGGAGTAGCCGCTGTCGGTGAAAAGGCCCAGGTCGGAGGCTTCCACGTCCATGCGGCTTGCCAGCTCGATGAACTCCTCCACCTTGGTGGGGGGCACCGCGAGGGTCATGCGCTCCTGGGCCTCGGAGATGAGGATCTCCCAGGGCTGAAGGCCGGGGTACTTGAGGGGGGCGCGATCCAGGTGCAGCTCGAAACCGCCCGTGTCCTCGGCCATCTCCCCCACGGAGGAGGAAAGCCCCCCGGCCCCGTTGTCGGTGATGGAGTTGTAGAGACCGAGATCCCTTGCGATGGTGAGGAAATCGAACATCTTCCTCTGGGTGATGGGGTCGCCGATCTGCACCGCGGTGACCGGTGAACCTTCATGAAGCTCCTCGGAGGAGAAGGTGGCGCCGTGGATGCCGTCCTTGCCGATGCGACCGCCCACCATGAGGATGTGATCGCCCACCTGGACCTTCTTCTCGTGGCAGGGCTTGCCGTGGAGCGTCGCGGGCATGATGGAGGCGGTGCCGCAGTAGACCAGGGGCTTGCCGGCGAAGCGCTCGTCGAAGACGATGGAGCCGTTGACCGTGGGGATGCCGCTCTTGTTGCCGCCGTGCTCCACGCCCTCCACCACGCCGTCGAAGATGCGGCGGGGGTGCAGCAGGCGCTGGGGCAGCGGCTTGTCGAAAAAGGGCGAGGCAAAGCAGAACACGTCGGTGTTGAAGATGAGCCGCGCCCCCATGCCCGTGCCCATGCCGTCGCGGTTGACCCCGACGATGCCGGTGAGCGCTCCGCCATAGGGATCGAGGGCGCTGGGGGAGTTGTGGGTCTCGACCTTGAAGGCCAGGCTCCAGTCCTCGTTGAAGCGGATGACCCCGGCGTTGTCCTTGAACACCGAGAGGCAGAAATCCTGCTCGCCCTTGGCCTTGCGGATGTCGCGGGTGGCCGCCACGATGTAGGTCTTGAAGAGGGAGTCGATGGTTTCCTTGCGGCCCTGCTCGTCCTCGTAGTCGATGCGGGCGCCGAAGATCTTGTGCTTGCAGTGCTCGCTCCAGGTCTGGGCCAGAGCCTCCAGTTCCACGTCGGTGAGCCGCTCGCCCAGGCCCATGGCCCGGCGCTTCTCGATGACGGCGGGCTCGGCCGCATAAGCCTGCAGGGTCTTCATCTCCTCCAGGCTGAGGGCCAGCATGCCCTCCTTGCTGATTCTGAGCAGCTCCTCGTCGGAAACCGCCAGGTCCATCTCCTGGACCCGGGGCTTGGCGTCGCTGGTGACCCTGGGGATGGTGACGGGCACGCCGCACTCGCGGTCGAGCTCGTCCCGGCCCAGGATCTGCCAGCGCTGGATCAGGCCGTTGGCCAGGAAATCCCGGGCGACGATCTCGGCCTGCTCCCTGGAAACCTGCCCGCACAGCAGATACTGCACCGAGGTGTAGACCCCTTCGGAGGAGGCGAATTTGCGCCCCGTGAGATACTGGATGGCCTCCTTGGCCGTGCGGCCCACGTTGTCCGTCACACCGGGACGAAACCCCACCTCGATGAGCATATCGAAGTCCGAGGCCAGGGGGCGATTGACGGCGGCCTGCTGGATGACGGGATCGCAGAGGGGGCCGTTTGCTGCGGCCTCCACTTCCCCTTCGCTCAGGTTGGCATCGACGGTGTAGACATCGAGGGTGCGGACCTCAGTTAGAGCGATGCCCATATGGCGGCGAAGCTCCTTCTTGACATGCTCGCCGCGAGCGTCCCTGACGCCCTGCTTGAGGCCGACGACGATTCTCCAGGCCATAGAGTCTCCTTGTAGGTTTTGGGCCTTCGGGGCAGGAACGACGCGTTCGTCCCGCGCCCCCGATCCGGATAACGGGAGAGATGCACCCCTCAGGCGCACACCCCCTCTTCTTCAGCAGCACAAATACAAAAAGCCGCTGCCCCGTTCAACGAGACGGGATCAGACGGCGAAACAGTGGGTCGGCTCTGTCTGGGTGCCGAGCACCAGCAGGGGACGGCAAAGCTGCTGGGCATCCAGGACTCCCAGGGCACATGCGCGCGCCAGCCGGGGCAAATTGTTCACTTCACTCAGATGGGCCAGGAAAACAGCCTCCAGTCCGGGCCAGAGCAGGCTTTGAAGCAGCTCGGCCGATTCCCTGTTGGAGAGATGTCCATGATGGCTGCGCACCCGCTGTTTGAGCGGCCAGGGATAGGGGCCGTCGCGCAGCATCTCTTCATCATGATTCGACTCCAGCACCAGCACCCGGCAGCGGCTGAGCCGCTGGACGACCAGGCGGGTGGCAAGGCCGAAATCGGTGGCGACCCCCACCCTGCCCTCGCCGGAGACCAGGACAAATCCGCAGTGGGCCCGGGAGTCATGGGTCAGAGAAAAGGTCTCCACGGCCAGCTCCCCGATGCGCAGAGTCTCCCCGGCTTCAAAATAGCGAAGATCATCGATGCTGCCCAGCCGGGGCAATGCCTGATGACAGGGCGCCTGCAGATAGAGCGGAAGTGCGAAACGGCGGCTCAAGGGGCCGACGCCACGGCCATGATCCTCATGTTCATGACTCAGGACGATGGCGCTGAGCGATGCTGCGCAAACCCCTATCAGGGACAGGCGGCGTTCGATCTCTTTTGCCGAGAGGCCGGCGTCGATGAGTAACCGGCAGCCGCCGCTCTCGATGAATATGGCATTTCCCTTGCTGCCGCTGGCCAGCAGACAGACCTTCATGGCGTATCTCTTTCGCCCCCGGTCGAGGCGCTGCCTTTATATAAGAATTGACGCCCCCCCTGCAAGGGAAAATCCCCGTTTCATGAGACTTTCCCCCCTCACGAGAGCTTCGTCGGCACAGCCCGGAATCGGGAGAAAACGGGGCTTTGACCTTGACGCTCCGGGTACCATCCGTTATCATTTGCCGCCGCACATCAACATTTATAAAACTTATTAAATTTTCGGGCTTCGGCCCGGCTCTCATTCCGACAGGAGGATATGACCAACATGGCCATCAAAGTCGCAATAAACGGGTTCGGCCGCATCGGACGCTGCTATTTTCGCGCGGCACAGAAGTATTCGGACATCGAAGTCGTCGCCATCAACGATCTCACGGATCCCGAAACCCTGGCCCTGCTGCTGAAATACGATTCTGTCCATGGCATCTTCGATGCCGAAGTCGAGGGCGCCGAGAACGCCATCCTCGTCAACGGCCGCCGCATCCGGATTTCCAGGGAAACCAATCCGGCCGCCCTGCCCTGGAAAGAGCTGGGCATCGACCTGGTCATCGAATCCACCGGACGCTTCACCAAGAGAGCCGACGCGGCCAAGCACCTCGAGGCCGGCGCAACCAAGGTCATCATCAGCGCTCCGGGCAAGGAAGTGGATCTGACCGTGGTGCTGGGCGTCAACGAAAAGCAGTACGACCCCAAGCAGCACCACGTCATCTCCAACGCCTCCTGCACCACCAACTGCCTGGCCCCGGTGGCCAAGGTGCTGATGGAGAACTTCGGCATCGTCAAGGGCCTGATGACCACCGTGCACTCCTACACCAACGACCAGCAGATTCTGGATCTGCCCCACTCGGATCTGCGCCGCGCCCGCGCCGCAGCCGTCTCCATGATCCCCACCACCACCGGCGCCGCCAAGGCGGTGAGCCTGGTGCTGCCCGAACTCAAGGGCAAGCTCGACGGCATGGCCATCCGCGTCCCCACCCCCAACGTCTCCCTGGTGGATTTGGTGGTGGAGACGGAGAAGAACACCAGCATCGAGGAAGTCAACGCGGCGATGAAGAAGGCCGCCGAGGGGGCTCTCAAGGGTTATCTGGTCTATTGCGACAAACCCCTGGTCTCCAAGGATTTCAACGGCAGCCCCGCCTCCTCCACCTTCGACGCCCTCTCCACCACGGTGATGGGCGGCAACATGGTGAAAATCCTCTCCTGGTACGACAACGAGTGGGGTTACTCCAACCGCGTCGTGGACCTGAGCCGATACGTCCTGAAAAAATAGATTTCCGATTGTGTTCATGAACCGAGGCAGGGGAGCGATTCCCTGCCTTTTTACTTCAATTCGCCCAGCCACGGAGGCTTCATAAACCGTATGTTCCAGAAAATGACCATTTCCGACATCAACGTCGAAGGGAAAAAGGTTTTCTGCCGCGTCGATTTCAACGTTCCCCTGGACGACGAAGGGCGTATTACGGACGACACCCGCATCCAGGCCGCCCTGCCCAGCCTGCGCCATCTCATCGGGCAGGGCGCCCGGCTCATCCTGGCCTCCCATCTGGGGCGCCCCAAGGGCGAGCCCGATCCCCGCTACAGCCTGAAACCCGTGGCGGCCCATCTGAGCGCCCTTCTGGGTCAGCCCGTGGCCATGGCGCCCGACTGCGTAGGAGCCGAGGTGGAACAGCTGGTCTCGAACCTGGGCAACGGCGATGTGCTGCTGCTGGAGAATGTCCGCTTCCATGCCGGAGAGACGAAAAACGACGAGCAGCTCAGCCGGAAGATGGCCGCCCTGGCCGATGTCTACGTCAACGACGCCTTCGGAACGGCCCACCGGGCCCACGCCTCCACCGAGGGCGTGGCCCGCATCCTCAAGCCCGCCGTGGCCGGTTTTCTGATGGAGAAGGAACTCAAATACCTGGGACAGGCCCTCGAGGCCCCCCGCCGCCCCTTCGTGGCGGTCATCGGCGGGGCCAAGGTCAGCGACAAGATTACCGTCATCGAAAATCTGCTGGAGAAGGTGGACATCCTGATGATCGGCGGCGGCATGGCCTACACCTTCCTGCGCGCCCAGGGCGTCCGGACGGGCAAATCCCTGGTGGAGGAGGATCGCATCGAGCTGGCCAAAGAGCTGCTCTCCAAGGCGGCCGCCAAGGGCGTGGAGCTGCTGCTTCCCAAGGATCATCTGGCCGCTGAGAGTTTCGGCGCCGCCGCGGAGGCCGTCACCTGCGAGGGACGGGAGATCCCCGGGGATCTGATGGCGCTGGATATCGGACCCAAGAGCGCCGATCTCTACGAGGCGACCCTGCGCAAGGCCGCCACCGTGGTGTGGAACGGCCCCATGGGCGTGTTCGAGTTCCCCGCTTTCGCCGGAGGCACCCTGGCCATCGCCCGGGCCCTGGCCGAAAGCGGCTGCCTCTCCATCGTGGGCGGGGGGGATTCGGTGGCCGCCGTCAACCAGTGCGGCCTGCAGGATCGGATGACCCATGTCTCCACCGGCGGCGGAGCCTCCCTGGAGCTGCTCGAAGGCAAGGTGTTGCCCGGCGTGGCCATCTTGAGCGACAAATAAAATACACTCGACTCCGGGGGAGGGAATCAATCCATGAGAAAGCCCATCATCGCAGGCAACTGGAAACTGCATAAAAACATCGCAGAAACCGCCGAGCTGATCCGCAGCCTGCGCCCGCTCGTTCGGGACGCCAAGGACGTGCAGGTGATCGTCGCCCCGGTTTTTACGACCCTCGCCGCCGCCCGCTCGGCCCTGGAAGGCTCGGCCATCGCCCTGGCGGCTCAGAACTGCTCCTGCGAGACCCAGGGTGCCTTCACCGGCGAAGTTTCCCCCGGACACCTCATCGATGCCGGATGCAGCCATGTCATCCTCGGCCACTCGGAGCGCCGCGCCATCTACGGCGAGAGCGACGCGCTCATCAACCGCAAGGTCAAGGCCGCCCTGGCTGCGGGACTCGATGCCGTCTTCTGCATCGGGGAGACGCTGGAGGAGCGGGAGCAGGATCGCACCCTCGACGTGCTTCGCGCCCAGGTGACCGAGGGCCTTGCGGGGTTCGAGCCCGCTCAGATGCGCAATCTTATCATCGCCTACGAGCCCGTGTGGGCCATCGGCACCGGCCGCACCGCCGGCACCGAACAGGCGCAGGAAGCCCACTCCTTCGTGCGGGGCATGCTCTTCTCCCTCTTCGGCAAGGAGTGTTCAGAGGCCGTGCGCATCCTCTACGGCGGCAGCGTCAAGCCCGACAACGTGGACGCCCTCATGGCCCAGTCCGACATCGACGGCGCCCTGGTGGGCGGAGCCAGCCTCAAGGCCGAGGATTTCGCCCGCATCGTCAACTTTGTAAAGCCCTGAGGCGATTTCTTCCTTTGCCCCCCGGGGGCCCTGTGATAGATTGCGCCCAATTTTTTGAAGGAGTACGAATCACCCCATGAGTCAATTTCTGCTTTTTCTGCATATCGTCGTCTGCCTTGCCTTGATTGTCATCGTTCTGCTTCAGGCCGGTAAGGGCGCCCAGGCCGGCGCCACCTTCGGAGCCGGAGCCAGCAGCACGGTATTCGGCGCCTCGGGAAGCGCCAGCTTCATGGGCAAGCTCACCGCCTGGTGCGCGGTCATTTTCATGCTCACCAGCCTCTGCCTCGCCTATTTCTACGGCCTGCCCGGCGCGACCAGCATCATGCCCGAGACGGTGGCTCCCGCCGCCAAACCGGGCCTGGCTCCGGACATGAGTCCTCTTCAGGCTCCCGCATCGCCGCCGGCCGAACCGGCCGCCCCTCTCGATGCGGCCCCGGCAGCTCCCGCGGATTCAGCCCCCGCTCCCGCAGCCGAGAAATAGATCCGGCCCGGCAGTTCCGATACGAGAGGGTAAAGATAAAAAGGCGTTCCTGAAAAAATTCAGGAACGCCTTTTCTTTTATCCCGCACGGCCTGCGCGACTCATCGGATAGGCCTCCATGGGGCGAAGCTGCTGACGGTAGCGCCTGGCGTTCTCGATGTAGCGAAGGGCGCTCTCCGCCAGCTTGCGCCGGGCGTCCTCCTCCAGGGTCCGGACGATCCTGCCCGGCGAACCCAGCACCACCGAGCCGTCGGGCACCTCCATGCCTTCGGTCACCAGCGCGTTGGCGCCGATGAGGCAACCCTTGCCGATGCTCGCACCGTTGAGCACCAGGGCGTTCATGCCGATGAGGCATTCATCCCCGATGCGGCAGCCATGGAGCAGTGCCTTGTGCCCCACGGTCACCCGCTTGCCCAGATGCAGCGGGAAACCCGGGTCCGCATGCAGCACCGCCCCATCCTGGATGTTGCTGCCCTCCCCCACATGAATCAGGTCCCCGTCGGCCCGAAGCAGGGCTCCGAACCAGACGCTTGCATTGTTTTCCAGCACCACGGAACCGATGAGGGTTGCCGTGGGAGCGATGAAATGCTCCCCCAGCAGTTTCGGGACGCGGTCCCCAAGTTTGTAGAGCATCCGGCCTCCTGAAACCTCGATGGGTCAGCAAGCTTCGCACGATACCGACAGCCAGGGTTTGAACCGGACGGTCAGGGCGCAAATCCGAACAGGGCGGACAATGCGGCCGCCGAAACCGCAGACTCACCGGGGAATGCTCCTGTCGGGATATCAGGTCTTTGCTGATTGTCATGCGTCCGCCCCGAAAAGACGCAATTTATCCTTCGCGGACAGTTACTTTATGTTTTGCTCTATCTGTTGTCAAAATTCAATCTGTCCATCCGGAACCCATCCACAAAGGAGGTTCTCATGAGATCAAATCCGTGGCTCACCCGTACTCCGGTCCTGGTGATTCTGCCCCTGCTCTTTTCGGCACAGACCCATGCGCGTTACACCGAGCTGCCGACCCGTATCCCCGAGCCTGCCCCCTATGAGAGCCGGGAGGCGCAAGCCAGTCCTCCGCCCTTCGAGAGCCACTGGAACACCTCCAACAATCCCGCGCTCTGCGCAAGCTGCCACACCCGAATCTTCGAGGAATGGAACGGTTCCCAGATGGCCAATTCCTGGCGCGATCCGGCGTGGCGGGCGGCCTTTTTGCTCATCAGCCGCCTGACTGCCACCGATGGAAACTGCGACATCCCCAGCCCTCCCGACGGCACCGAAAAAGCCCGGCTCAACCCCTTCGCCGACCTGGACTGCTCGTCCAGTTTCGATCTGGGAACACACATCCAGAAAACCGAGGGTTCGGGCTCCCTGCTGGACGAGTTCTGTTCCCGCTGTCATATGCCGACCAACTATGTGGATCAGTTCGCGCTGGAGGCGATCCGCATCGACGAGGCCACGGGCATGGAACACGCCACCGCCAATCCCCGGTTCGACCCCACCTCCGACAACGGAACGGGGCTCGCCTATGCCACGGTCGTGGAGGAGCTGCGCAACACGACCAGCGGGAAGCTGGGCATCTCCTGCGCGGTCTGCCACACCCAGGTCGATACCCGTTACACCCCCTATCACACCTACGAACGAAGCCTCCCCGGCACAGAGCCGGACGGCGACCGCCTCCTGGATCCCGCTCCCTCCCGGCCCGGTCTGGGCTACGCCATCGGGGCCGGAGCCTTTCGCCTCTCGCCCAAGGCCATCACCACCCCGGAGCGCTTCGGTCCCCTGACCCGCGGCCCCCCGGATGCCGCGGTCAACTCCTATGTCAGCGAGGTCTTCGGCCGGCCGATTCCCTACGAAAGGGGGGAGTTCAGTCTGCACCCGGGAAGCTATCATGCGCTGATGGAACGCGGCGAGCAGTGCGGCTCCTGCCACGACGTGACCAACCCCCTGCCCATCAAAAACCCCCTGGGCCGCTGGGTCGGCGGCTTTCCCATCGAGCGGACCTACAGCGAGTGGGCCCAGAGCCGGTACGCCGATCGGCCCGGCAACCCCCATTACGATCCCGATTTCAAGCGGGATTGTCAGAGCTGCCACATGCAGCAGGATTACGGCCGTCCCGGCACGGCGTCCGCCCTCTACGCAGGTGGGGAGCCGGTGGCGCCGCTGCAGAGCGCCCTGCTGCCGGGGGGGCCGATACGGCAGGTCTATTATTCCCATCATTTCGTGGGCGGCAACGCCTATGTCTCACGCCTCATCGGCAAGACCGCCCTGGGCTCCCAGGTCGCGGACTACCCCGAACTCTCCAGCGCCAGCTTCTCCTCCGCCGATCCCCGGAGCCCCTACAACAATGCCTTCTGGGTCACCCGGGGCAGCGGAGAGAAGAGCCAGCATGCAAGGCTGGCCTGGGATCGCCTGCGCAACCTCCTCCATCTGGAGCTGGACGCTCCCCGGGAGCTGGTATCCGGCTCCATCGCGCCCGTCTCCCTGCGTATCCTCAACGAGGGGGCGGGGCACAAGTTTCCCACCGGGTTTCCCGAAGGCAGAAACGCCTGGGTGGCCCTGCGCGCCTTCGACACCGCAACCGGAGCGGAGCTGCAAATCCTGGATATGAAATGGGACCGGATCTCCAAAGGAGTCGGATACCTCACCGACGAGCCGGTTCAGGACCCCAACTTCCCGCAATGCGATTGGATAGTGCCCGCGGGCTCCCCCGATCCCTATGCCTACCAGATGCGGGCCGTCGCCACCCTGGGAGACGGCTGCCCCACCCTGGCCCTGCCCTACGCCACGGCCCTCAACCTTGTGGTGAACGAAGCAGGCCTTCCCATCGACGAGCGGGGCCTGCCCATCGGCCGGGACAATCCCCTGGGCAAGCCCCGGTACCGGGATCTGGACGGAGACGGCGATCTCTACGACGACAATTTCCTCCTGGATACCCGACTTCGCCCCCTGCCCCACCCCGAAGCGGCCCTGAGCCTGGACCGCTACAGCATCCTCATCCCCGAAGGGGTGAAGGGACCGGTGGCCGTCACCGCCGCCGTCTACTACCAGTCCCTCGAAGCCATGGCGTCGATGAAGTTTCTGGGCAACCTCGCGGATCTGGATCTGGACATGCGCCTGGAGCCCGGAGTCCTGGGCGGAGCGGGAGACGGCCGCATCCCCGACACCGAGCCCGCCGTGGTGGAGGGCGCCCCCCCGGTTCCCCTGGTCGTGCGCAGCCGGGTCATCGCCATCTCGGGACAGCTCGACAACCTCAAGCCCGGCGTCCGGGTCTACCCCGCCGATCAGGCCGCTGACGTCTACCGCGCCCCCGTGATCAAGGCCAGCTTTTCCGAGCCGGTCACCTCCGTCGATGCCGAGCACTTCCGCCTGCTGGACGCCGAGGGTGCCCCAGTACCCGCCTTCGTGGAGCAGATCGGGGACGGAACCTGGGCCCTCTTCCCCCACCAGGTGTTTCTCAGGGAAGGGGAAATCTACCGCGCCGAACTCAGGGAGGGAATCTGCGACTTCAGCGGCAACTGCCTCGAACCCCTGAGCTGGAGCTTCGAGATTGCCCGGAAAAACCGAACAGGATCCGGAGACACCCGGGTTCCCCCGGGATTCATCCGTCAGGAGCCGGGGAGGTGACCCGGGGTTGGAATGCCGATGCGGCGAGGGCTGCACATAGCGCATGACTTGAAACCGGTTTTTTGGTATGAAGTCCGGTTCGAGGAGAATTGCATGCCCCATCCAGCCGCCCCCCCCTCGCGCCCCCCTCACATCCCCTGCCGCCCCTTCGTCAAATGGGTGGGCGGCAAACGCCAGCTGCTCGAACAGCTGGGGCGCAGGATGCCGAAGAGCCTGGGCACTTTTTTCGAGCCCTTCGTCGGCGGCGGCGCCTTCTTCTTCCATCTGCAGCCGGAAGATTCCGTGCTGATGGACATCAACCCCGAGCTGATCAACTGTTACCGGGTCATCCGGGACGACGTGGAGGCGCTCATCCGCTCCCTGCGGGAGCACGAGAACAGCGAAACCTACTTCTACGAAATCCGGGCCATCGACCGTACGGAGCAGTTCAGCCGTTTCTCCGCCCTGGCCAGGGCCTCGCGCTTCATCTACCTGAACAAGACCGCCTACAACGGCCTCTGGCGGGTCAACGCGAAGGGCCAGCACAACGTGCCCTTCGGTCGGTACAAAAACCCCCGCATCTGCGACGAAGACAACCTTCGCGCCTGCAGCGCGGCCCTCAAATCCGTCAAGAGCATCGAGACGGCCGGCTACCTGGAGACGGAAGCGCTGGCCCAGGCGGGGGATTTCGTCTATTTCGACCCGCCCTACCACCCGCTGAACCCCACCTCCAGCTTCACCTCCTACGCCAAGGACGGCTTCACGGCCGAGGATCAGATCCGCCTCAAGGAACTCATCGACCGTCTGAGCGCCCGGGACGTCCGGGTGATGCTCTCCAACTCCAGCGCTCCGCTCATCATCGACCTCTACAGCGACGGCTACCGCCTGGACTATGTGGATGCAAGTCGCGCCGTGAACTGCCGGGCCGAGGGTCGCGGCCCGGTCAAGGAAGTCATCGTCACCAATTATCTCTAGTCCGCCCCCCTTCCGGCCAAAACCCTGAAAAAAACCTTCCAGAACAGCAGCTTGATGCCTTTGCGTCCATTTGACAGCGCATCGGATGGTGATAGCTTGAAAGCATGGTCTTTCCAACTCCCAACCTCGAACCTGAACCCGTGAAATCTCTCAGTGCACCGACGATTTGACGCGGCATCGAAGATTCCACCAGGTCGAAGAAAAGGGGAATGTTCATGCTTTCCTACCTGATTCGAACCGAAGAGGATACCGCCGCCCTGCTCCTGCGGCTCATGCTGGGCATCGTCATCCTGCCCCATGGTCTGCAGAAGCTGCTGGGCCTTTTCGGCGGCTACGGCCTTGAGGGCACGCTCAATCATTTCACCCAGAACCTGGGCGTTCCCCTGATTCTGGCCATCCTGGTCATCCTGGCCGAATCCTTCGGTTCCCTGGGCCTGCTCGCAGGTTTTCTCACCCGGTTCTGCGCCTTCGGGATCGGCTGCGTGATGCTGGGCGCCATCTTCATGGTGCACCTGCCCAACGGCTTTTTCATGAACTGGGGCGGCAACCAGGCCGGAGAAGGGTTCGAATACCACCTGCTGGTTCTGGGGATGGTCCTGGCCCTGCTGATCAAGGGCGGAGGCAGACTCTCTGTGGACAGGATGCTCTGGGAAAAGATGCGCTGAATCGATACCTGCGAATCCGGCTTTTTTCAGGATGGAGGATCAACGAGGGCCCCGATGGAGGGGCCCTTTTTTATCGGCGGTCGATTTCCGCCGGGGTCTCAGCGGTCCGACGGAGGCCCCAGGGGGTTCTCTGCGCCGGTCTTGGTGCAGACTTCCCGCGGCCAGCGATATTCGTGATCGAAGACCTCGACCACAAAACTTCCCTTACTGCAGCTGACCACCTTTCCGCTGTATCCCAGTTTCTCGTTTTCTACA
>Ga0214472_10002115_pt1 | contig 21612 bp, 18 predicted proteins | sample RVTome_6_FD_207662 | JGI IMG/M metagenome (GOLD analysis project Ga0214472, IMG submission 207662) | Soil microbial communities from uranium-contaminated site in the Upper Colorado River Basin, Wyoming, United States - RVT140D175 | ecosystem: Environmental > Terrestrial > Soil > Contaminated >...
CCGACGCCAAAACCGTTGAGCACGACCTTGTCACCCGCCTTGAAGGCCGGGTTCGCCGATTTCGTCACTGTGCCGGCGAGGTCGATACCCGGCACCATCGGCCAGTGGCGCACGACCGGACCCTTGCCTGTGATCGCCAATCCGTCCTTGTAGTTGACGGTGGTCGCCTCGACCCGGACCGTAACATCGCCTTCCATCAGGTCGGCCTCGGTCAGTGTGACGATCTCGACCTTCTGCTTCTTGTCGTCGTCGCGCGAAACCAGGATCGCCCGAAACTCTTCTGCCATCTCATGCCTTTCCGTTTTTCCGGCTGGGCAAAATCTCGCCCAGCAATACCAGTCCCGCGCCCACGGTAATCAGGGAATCGGCCAGATTGAATACCGCGAACGACCATTCGCCCGCATGCAACAGGACGAAATCGATGACATGGCCATGGATTACGCGATCGATGAGATTGCCGAGCGCGCCGCCGGTGATCAATGCGAGGCCGAGGCGAGCGAGAGTCCGATCGGGCTGCGTCTTCACCCAGAAGTAGGCGACCAGCAGCAGGATCAACACCGTCAGTGCGATAAGAACGCGGTCACCGGCAAAATCGAACATCGAAAAGGCGATTCCGCGATTGTAGGTCCGAAAGAGCGCAAAAAACGGCAAGACATCGACCGCCTGTTGCAGCGGTAGCCGGCGCTCTACCAGGTATTTCGAGACCTGATCGGCGACAACCGCGATCGCGACAACACCGGCGGCCGCAGGGTACTTCATGAATTGCCGGCTCCGGCGCCGATCGGAGGCAGGTAGCGCTGGCGGATATGGAACGCGACCAGTGCCGTGGCAACGGCCAAATTGAGCGAATCGGCCTCGCCCGACATCGGGATGCGCAGCAGCGCGTTACAGGCGCCGGCAAGCGCCGGCGTCAGCCCCTGCTGCTCATTGCCCATCAGCAACAGCACCGGCCCTTCGCCATAGGCAAAACTGCGGAAGTCCGCGGCGCCTGAAAGATGCGTGCCGACGACGCTTCCCGGCCAACCCGCACGCCATGGCAGGAACTGGGCTTCGGAGGCGCGCGCCAGTGGCACGTGGAAGATCGATCCCATCGTGGCCCGGACCGCCTCCAGCGAGAACGGATCGGTGCAGTCCCCGATCAGGATGATGCCGGACGCGCCGAAGGCATCGGCCGTTCGCAGGATGGTGCCGAGATTGCCGGGATCGCGCACGCGATCGAGCCCGATCCACAGTTCGCCTGTCGCCGGACGGATATCGCCGATTTCCAGCCAGCGTTGCGAGAACACGCCGATGGCGGTCTGGGGATTGTCGCGCCGGGTGATCGCGCCCAACACCTTGGCGGTGGTTTCCAGGATGGTCGCGCCACGGGCGCGGGCGCGGGCAGCGGCCGCTTGCAAGGCCGGCTGGTCGGATGCCGATTTCGCATGGACGAGATAGTGGACCGGCCACTCCTTTTCCAGGGCGTCGGTAACGAGTTTCAGGCCTTCGGCGACAAACCGTCTCGACTGGTCGCGATATTTCTTCAACGCCAGCGCGCGAATCTCCTTGACCAGCGGATTGGAGATCGCGGTGATTTCGCGGACCTTGCCCGCAGTGACCGGCGCGGCCCTTTCCGGCATGCGATCGCGGTTCATCGTGGCGCGATCCAGCGGCTGAAGAGCGAGGTCGAAAGCCGGCGCCCGCCGCCTTCGGTGACGATCACCAGTTCGCCCGATTCCAGTTCGCCATTCCGATCCGCGAACACGTCGCGCATGACTTCGTGCAACGCCAGGAATGAGGCGCGAATCGAATAGGCGGTCAGGACGAGGAACAGCGGGCGGGCGGACAGCAATTGTCCGGTGATCTCCAGCAATTTTGGCAGGTCTTCGAACAGCCGCCATATCTCGCCTTTCGGGCCCCGGCCATAGTTTGGCGGGTCGAGCAGGATGGCGTCGTAGCGGTTGCCGCGGCGCAGTTCGCGTTCGCAGAACTTGACAGCGTCCTCCACGATCCAGCGGATCGGCAGCGAATTCATGCCGGCGACTTCCTGATTCTCGCGGGCCCAGGCGATGGCCTTTTTCGAGGCATCGACATGAGTGACCTCGGCGCCGGCGCGCGCCGCAACCAGCGAAGCGATTCCCGTATAGGCGAAGAGATTGAGCAGGCGGATGCCCTTTCTCGGCGCCAGGCGGTCCCGCACGAAACGCCAATGTGCATCCTGCTCCGGGAATACGCCGACATGGCGGAACGAGGTGAAGCGGCCGAAATAGTCGATGCCGTCCCAGCGCATCGGCCAGGTTTCGCCGAGCGGGGTACGCGGAAAGCGCCAGCGGCCGATGCCTTCCTCGTCGGTGTCGCCGGTGAAGATCGCGTCGGCGCGCTCCCAGGATTCGGGCAATTGCGAGGGACGCCAGATCGCCTGGCCTTCCGGCCGGATCACGGTGACCGCGCCGAACCGCTCCAGTTTGCGTCCCGCGCCGCTGTCGAGCAAGGCATAGTCCTTGCTCGCGCCCGTCTCCATGATCACTGGCGCGCGCTCGATCAGATTCGGCGCGGCGCGCGGCACTGCAATCGGATGGGCAATCGGATGGGATCTAGCCACGCAACGGACCCATGCGGTGTTTCATCGCCAATCGCGCCGCACGGTCGTTTTGCCGGCGCTCAGGCGGCGCGATCATTGGCGGGTACCGGCAGAGCGGCGCCCGCCTCCGCCTGGCGGCGGTTCGCCTCCGCCTTTGCGCGCCAGCGGCGCGCTTCGGCCCGCTGGAACCTCGCTTCGGCCCGATGGCGACCCTGTCGCCACCAGACGACGATTCCTCCGAAGAGAAGTCCGAGAATGAAGGCCACAAACAGATAGGCAAAAAACGGCAAGTTGACGGAAAGGGCCGGGTTCTGCGTATCGAACGGATCGAGCACCAGGGTCACGTCGGCGCGGTTGGCCACCGACAGGACAACCAGCACGATGCCGACCGGCACCATCAGGACAAGGCTAACGAGTTTTCTCAGCACGTTTGTCTTCGCCGTTATGACTGACGTTCAGGCCAACGGCCTATAGCGAGTTCAAGCGCTCGCGCAGTTCCTTGCCGGTCTTGAAGAACGGAACCCATTTTTCCTCGACCGAGACCTTGTCGCCGGTGCGCGGATTGCGGCCGGTGCGGGCCGGGCGGTTCTTCACGGAAAACGCCCCGAATCCGCGCAACTCGACCCGGTCGCCGCGCGCCAAAGCCTGCGTGACCTCGTCGAGAATCGCATTGATGATGTTTTCGACGTCGCGCTGGTAGAGATGCGGGTTGCGATCCGCAATCTTCTGCACGAGCTCGGACTTGATCATCGGACGCTCCCCGTTATTCCGCACTCGGATCAGCTTGCAATACCGACACAAGGCCGTCAACAAATACACGCCGCTCGAAATAGTCCGCAAGCGCGATTGCCTGTAATCCGCCCGCCTCCAAACCGAGCCAGCGCGCGAACCTGGCCACGCCGAGCGGGTTCGACAGATAGTCGCCGCGCCTCGGCTTCCATTCGCGAATCTTCAGGTCCGGATCGATGCCGCGCTCGGCGACCAGCCACGCCTTTGCCGTTTCCTCGTCGCCGATCGCATCGATCAGGCCGTTGGCCAGACCCTGCTCGCCGGTGAAGATGCCGCCGCTGGCCAACAGACGGGCGCGGGCAGCGTCAAGCCTGCGGCGTTCGGCGACCAGCGCGACGAACCATTCATAGGAATTGCCGACAACCGCGGCCAGCATCTGCTTCGATTCCTCGCTTGCCGGCTTGAACGGCGAGGGCTCCGCCTTCAGCGGCGTCGACTTGACCGCATCGACCTTGACGCCGAGCCGGTCGAGCAACGTCGAGACATCGCCGTATTGGAACAGGACGCCGATCGAGCCAACGATCGAAGTGCGATGCGCGACGATGTGGTCGGAACCACAGGCGATCATGTAGGCCGCAGAGGCGGCAAGCGAACCGACGCTGGCGGCAACCGGTTTGTCGGCTGCAAGCTTGCGCACCGCACGGTAAATCGCCTCGCCGCCGACGGTGGAGCCGCCTGTCGAAGAAATCTCGATGATCACCGCCTTGACCTGCTTCCTCTGCCTGAGCTTGTCGAGCAGTTCGATCAGGTCGCGGTCGTTGCTGATGAAACCGGAAATCTGGACGCGGGCGATCTGGTTTGCGCCGGCGGCGGTCAGCCGCTCGCCGAAATCAGACTTCGCAAACAGCGCAATGACAAGCCCGGCCAGGACGAACAGGGCTCCGGCACGCCAGAAGGTCAATTTGCGCCGCAAGCGGCGGCGCTCCAGCACGGTTTCGAGCTCTTCGTTCAAGATCCTTCACCGCATTTTACGAGAACAGGCATACGCCCGCCGGCCGACGACAGCAAGGCGACGGATGCCCGAAACGGCAACGGCCCGCGCCTTGCGGCGCGGGCCGATCTCGTGATGGCCGGCGAAATCCGACGCAGGCGCCGGACTATTCTGCCTTCTTTTCCTTCAGCGCGGCACCGAGGATGTCGCCGAGCGAAGCGCCCGAATCGGTCGAGCCGTACTGGGCGACCGCTTCCTTCTCTTCGGCAATTTCCAGCGCCTTGATCGAAACCCCGATCTTGCGCGTCTTCTTGTCGAAGACGGTGACCCGGGCGTCGACCTTCTGGCCGACCGCGAAACGCTCGGGCCGCTGTTCGTCGCGATCGCGCGAAAGGTCGGAGCGCTTGATGAAGGTCGCCAGATCGGTATCGGCGATCTTGACCTCGAGGCCATTGTCCTTGACCGCGATCACCTCGCAGGTGACGACCGCGTTCTTGCGCAGCGTGCCCGAATCGGCGGCAGATTTGATCGGGTCGCCGGCGAGTTGCTTGATGCCGAGCGAGATGCGCTCCTTCTCGATATCGACGTCAAGAACCTTGGCGCGGACCCTGTCGCCCTTGGAATAATCCTCGATCGCCTGCTCGCCGGGACGGTTCCAGTCGAGATCGGACAGGTGAACCATGCCGTCGACTTCGCTGTCGAGGCCGATGAACAGGCCGAATTCGGTCTTGTTCTTGACCTCGCCCTCGACTTCGCTGCCGACCGGGTGGGCGGCCGAGAATGTCGTCCACGGGTTTTCCATGGTCTGCTTGAGGCCGAGCGAGATGCGACGCTTGACCGGGTCAATCTCCAGAATCTGGATCTCGACCTCCTGGGAGGTCGAAACGATCTTGCCCGGATGGACGTTCTTCTTGGTCCAGCTCATCTCCGAGACATGGATCAGGCCTTCGACGCCATGCTCGAGCTCGACGAATGCGCCGTAATCGGTGATGTTGGTGACCCGGCCCTTGACGCGCGAGCCAACCGGGTACTTGTTGGCGACTTCGCCCCACGGATCGCTTTCCAGCTGCTTCATGCCGAGCGAGATGCGATGCGTCTCGTGGTTGATGCGAATGATCTGGACCTTGACCGTCTGGCCGATGGACAGGATCTCGGAGGGATGGTTGACCCGGCGCCACGCCATGTCGGTGACGTGGAGCAGGCCGTCGATGCCGCCGAGATCGACGAATGCGCCGTAGTCGGTGACGTTCTTGACCATGCCTTCCACGACCTGGCCTTCTTCGAGGTTCTGAACGATCTCGGAGCGCTGTTCGGCCCGGCTTTCCTCGAGAATCGTGCGGCGTGAGACGACGATATTGCCGCGGCGGCGGTCCATCTTCAGGATCTGGAAGGGCTGCGGCGTGTTCATCAGCGGGGTGACGTCGCGGATCGGGCGGATATCGACCTGGCTGCGCGGAAGGAACGCGACCGCGCCTTCCAGATCGACGGTGAACCCGCCCTTGACCTGGTTGAAGATGACGCCCTCGACCTTCTCGCCGGCCTCATACATTTTCTCGAGGCGCACCCAGCTTTCCTCGCGGCGCGCCTTTTCGCGCGACAATACCGCGTCGCCGAGCGCGTTCTCGACACGCTCGACATAGACCTCGACCTCGTCGCCGACATTGAGGCCGCCGTCCTTGCCCTTGGCGCCGAACTCCTTCAGAGCCACCCGGCCTTCGACCTTGAGGCCGACATCGATGACCGCGACGTCCTTTTCGATTGCGGTGACGATGCCCTTGACGACCGCGCCTTCGACGACGTCATGGGTCAAAAAGGATTCTGCCAGCAGCGCGGCAAAATCTTCACGTTTCGGATTCGCATCCGTCTTCTTGGCGTTCATGAATACTCCTGGGAGCAGGCGGTTTCGGTCCGTCCTGCAAAGCGCCGGGTTTGTGTTGCACATGACCGCGTCACGTCCTGCCCTGTTGGGGCATGGCGGCCATTGCCGCCTGGCGCTTGTTCAATGGACGTTGGCGGTCGGTTTCGGTTCGCCGCTAGTCGCGCGGTTTGCGCGGTGGCGGCTTGCCGGTCTCGCGCGGGCCTTTGCCTTCGACAAGGCCAAGAGCGGCGCGAAACGCGGTCTCTATATCCATTGTCGAGGTGTCGAGCAAGTGCGCGTCGGGTGCGGGCCGCAATGGCGAATCGGCCCGGCCCATGTCGCGGGCGTCGCGGGTTTCGATGTCGGCAAGGATCTCGGCGAAATCCGGATTGCCGCCGATTGCGGCAATTTCGTCGCGACGGCGCTCGGCGCGCACGCGCGGCGCCGCCGTCACGAACAGTTTCACGTCGGCGTCCGGGCAGACAACCGTGCCGATGTCGCGGCCGTCGAGAACGGCGCCGGGCGGCTCGGCGGCGTACCCGCGCTGGGCTGCGACCAGGACGCGGCGAACCGCCGGCATGACGGCGATCCTGGAGGCCGCCTCGCCGATCTCGTGCGCCGACAGCAGGTTACGGTCGAGCGCGCCGAGATCGATGTTCTCGGCCGCCAGAACCGCCAGTTCCTCGTTGTCGAGCGGCAACCCGGTCTCGAGCAGCGCATGGGCGACGGCGCGGTAGGTCAGGCCGGTGTCGAGATGGCGCAATCCGAAATGTTCGGCCAATCGCCTGGCGAGCGTGCCCTTGCCGGACGCCGCCGGCCCGTCGATGGCGATGATCATCGGCCCGATTCCAAGTGGCAACCAGACTTCACTGTGCCTGCCCCAACTCCGCCCCCAGCCCGGCCATCAGGCCCTCGAATTCGGGAAAGCTGGTGGCGATCGGGGAAGCGTCGTCGACCGTCACCGGCTTTTCGGCCGCCATGCCCATCACCAGAAAGCTCATGGCGATGCGATGGTCGAGATGGGTCGCGACCGTGCCGCCGCCGTAAAAACCGTTGGCGCCCTTGCCGTCTGGCCGGCCGGAAACCTTGAGCCAGTCCTTGCCCTCCTCGCAGGCAACGCCATTGGCCTGAAGCCCGTGGGCGACGGCGGCGAGGCGGTCGGATTCCTTGACCCGCAATTCGTCGAGCCCCTGCATCAGGGTCTCACCCCTGGCGAACGCGGCGGCGACCGAAAGCACCGGATACTCGTCGATCATGGAAGGCGCGCGTTCGGCCGGGACCATGACGCCCGTCAATTCGGAGTGGCGCACGCGCAGATCAGCGATATCCTCGCCGCCCGACTGCCGCAGATTCCCGATGGCGATATCAGCACCCATCTCCTGAAGCGTCACGATCAAGCCGGTCCGTGTCGGGTTCATCAGGACATTTTCGATGACGATGTCGGAACCGGATACGATCAGCGCGGCGACGAGCGGGAACGCCGCCGAGGACGGGTCGGCGGGCACGATAACGTCGCGCCCGCGCAATTCGCCCTGACCTTCGATGCGGATATGGCGGACGCCCTGGCGGTCGGTTTCGACCTTGAGTTCGGCGCCGAAACCCGCCAGCATTTTTTCGGTATGATCGCGCGTCATCACCGGTTCGATCACCGTCGTGATCCCCGGCGCATTGAGCCCGGCCAGCAGCACGGCGGACTTGACCTGGGCCGACGGCACCGGCACGCGATAATCGATCGGATTGGCCATGGGAGAGCCGCGCAAGGTGATCGGAAGCCGGCCGCCCGCCTCCTGGGCGAGCACCTGGCAGCCCATCAGGCGCAAGGGATCGAGCACGCGGCCCATCGGTCGCTTCGACAGCGACGGGTCGCCGATGAAGGTGGTGGGAAAATCGTAGGCGCCGAGCATGCCCATGAACAGGCGGCAACCCGTGCCGGAATTGCCGAAATCGAGCGGGGCCTGCGGCGCCAGCAAGGCGCCGTTGCCGGCGCCGTCCATCACCCAGTCGGCGCCTTCCTTGGCCGCCCTGGCCCCGAGCCCCGTCATCGCGCGCACCGAATTCAGGACGTCCTCGCCTTCGAGCAGCCCTGAAATCCGGGTCGTGCCGGCGGCCAGGCCGCCGAAAATCACCGCCCGGTGCGAGATCGACTTGTCGCCGGGAACGGCGGCGCGGCCGGTCAGCGGCCCGGCGTAGCGGGCGGCCAGCTTGCGGATGGCGGGTGAATTCATGGGCATCTCGCGAGCGGATTTTGGCGCGTCGGGGAACGGCTTATGCACAGACCTTGCGTTAAAGCCCCTAATAGCTGCAAAAATCGCTTTTGACAGCCTGCCCGGCGGCGTTTATAGGGGCGCGATTTTTTCGGAGGCCGACGTGGCAAAACAAGAGCTCGGCGTAAAGCGTACTTGCCCGGAAACCGGCAAGAAATTCTACGATCTGAACAAGGACCCGATTGTCTCGCCCTATACGGGCAAGACCTATCCGCGTTCCTTCTTCGAGGAGGTGCTGGCACCCAAGCCGCACAAGCCGGTGCCGGCGCCTACGCCTGCAGCCGTGCCGGAACCGGTCGAGGCGGAAGAGGAGGTCGCCGGCGCGCCGGAATTCGTTTCCTTGGAGGAAGCCGAAGGCGAGGAAGAGGACGAAGCCGCCGAAGGCGAGGAGATCCCCGATATTCCGGATGTGGAAGTCGAAGTCGAAGACGACGGCGCTGAGGACGAAACCTTTCTTGCCGATGACGAGGAGGAGGATGAAAACCTCTCCGGCGTCTTTGACGGCGGCAAGAATCCGGAAGAGACTTGAGCCGCGCCGGCGCAAGGCGCGCCTTGATTCGCACCGAGCGGACGGCTAGAAGCGCGCATCCTTAATCCACGTGGCGCCCCAATCGCCGCGGTCATATCGGACAGACAATATTGGAAAGGGGCCATAGCTCAGTTGGGAGAGCGCTTGAATGGCATTCAAGAGGTCGTCGGTTCGATTCCGATTGGCTCCACCAATTTGCCTCTTTGGCAAACCTCAGCTCTGCAATCAAAAGACGTCGCGTGTTTGCGGCCGCATCCAGTGGTCCGATTCCGACATTTTGCATCCCTTTGCTGCAGGTCCGGGTGGCAAATGCCGGAATCGAAAGGACACTGGCAACTATTTGATTCTAGTGGAGCTTTCGAATTTTGACATTTGATACGACGCTTGCTGAAGGCGTTTCATTCTTTTCGGCAGGCTCTTGAACGAACGTCAAAGCCAAAACCACACTAGAATCAAATAGTTGCCAGTGTCCTTTCGATTCCGAAATTCGCCCGGAGATCAGGACACTAAAAATTGATCGTGAATTCCGCCTTCAGGCTCTGGTCGGAAACGCCGGAGCCGAACTGGCCGCTGCCGCTGATCCCGACGCTGGCGTTGGGGCTCAGCTTCAGGTCGATGCCAAGGTCAAGCGCCAGGGCATCGCGGGCAACCGGGACGCCCTCGATCGCAAACGCACTGCCGCCGGAGGCAAAGGCCAGGCTGGCGTCGGAATTGCCGGAAAATGCCCGCCGATAGCCAAGCGAGCCATGCCAGCACGCTTCCATGAGGCCCGCCGGAAGCACGCCTTCGGCGCGCAACCCGAGCGTGGCGAAGCTTGCATCGTCTGTGCCAGCGGCAACCGTCAGTGCCGCCGCCCCGCCAGTCTCGGCGAATCCTTCCGTTGCAACATTCACATATGCCAGGTTGCCGAACGGCTCGAGGCGGACTTGCCCGTATTCGAACCCGTAGGCGGCCTCCGCAAAAACCTGGAGGCTGCGCGCGTCATAGTCGGCGGTCAGGGAATCGGCAAATCCGGTGAACGCCACGCCGCGGTTCGTGCGGACATCGTGCCAGGCGACCGCCGCGCCGCCGCGCAACGAGAAGCCACCCCAAACGCCGCCGCCATAGGCGCCAAGCGAATAGGATTCCACCGTGCCGGATGAGCGGCGGCCCGCGATATCGAGGTCGGTGCGGCTGAAGCCGCCGAGCAGACCAAGCCGGATGTCATCCTTGGCGAGCGCGTCGGCGCCGACCAGGAATCCACCGATCGAGCGGTCGAACGCGGCTGCGTTGCCGTTGCCGTCCCACTCTCCCCAGGCGCCGTGGCCCCGGCCCCAGAAGGCGGCACCGTCGACCGCGGAAGGCAGCGCGTCGCCACTGGTGCCGCCATAGGTCATCCCGTAGGCTGAGATCTGCGACGCGTTGGCGCCAACATCCGAAAACGCGTTGCGGATGCGGTCGTTGGCGGTTTCGCGCACGAATCGGCTGTCCTCGATCAGCGCCGTCGTCAGCGAGGCGTGGATTTCGCCTGAAAGCTGGTCCAGCGCGCCGGGAGCTTCCGCGTTCGAGAGAGCGAGCACCGCGTCAAAGATACTGTTGCCCGCTCCCAGCGAAAACGAGCCTTCGCCCGCTGCGCACTGGTTCGCGCTCATGCCGGTGAGGCAGAAACTGGTTGCCGCGAGTGATGACGTGAGCAGCACATTGTTGGCGTCATAGCCGAGCGCGAAGTTGAGGAAGGCGTAGTCGTCGGTGAGGGTATCGAAGGTCCCGGTCACCCCGCCTGCCGCCGTCAGGATCGTATAGGTGCCCGGCGTATAGGTTGAGCCATCATCCCCGGTGGGGAACGAGGTCACATGCACCGTGCCGCCGTTGATGGTGGCCGCGCCGGTGGCAAGGATGCGGTCGTTATTGGTGCCAGCCAAAAAGCCGCCGTCGTTGAGTTCGACCGTGTAGGTCGAGCCGGCCGCCATGGTGATATTGGCGACGTTCAGCGTGCCGATGGAATTGCCCGGCGCGATGGTGCCGCCGGAAGCGACACTCAGCGCACCGGTCAGCGTGCCCGAACCGCGCAGCGTGCCGCCAAACACATTCACCGTGCTGCCGAGCGCGCCGTTCACACGCAAAGTGCCGCCGGTGATGTTGGTGGTGCCGGTAAAGCCGGAGGAGTCCGCGGTCAACCTGGTCACGCCGGCGATCTGGTTGATGGTGCCCGCACCTGAAATGGTTGCGTAAACGAAGTAGTTCGTGCTGGTATGATTAAAGTTGAGCGTGCCTGTACCGGCGCCGAACTGAAAGGTTCCGGCGTTAAGCTGGTCGGCGGCACTCCCGTTGCCGATATTGATGATGCCGGTGGAGCCTGCCTGAGTTGCGATAAACACATTGCCGCCGCACCCCCCGCCGACACACATGGTGGAGCCGCCGGTGAGGTTGAGAATTCCGTTTGATCCCGCTTCACTTCCAACAGTGAGGATAGTATTGATCACCGCGCTGGCCCCACCTGCGAGCGTGAAGGTGCCGTCTCCCAGGTGACCAACGGTGATACTGCCCGCAGTCAACTGGGTGCCGGCGCCGGTAACGAGGGCCGTTCCCACGCCACCCGGGTTCGTGCCAAGCCCTATGGCGGATGTGCTCGCGGTGGCGCCATCGGCGAGGGTGAAGTTGCCAGTGCCAGCGTGCCCGATGTAGAACGATTGAACCGTCTGGAAGTATGACCCGGGGCCAGTCACCGTCAAATTGCCGGTTGCATTGTTGGTGCTGCCAAGCACCGTATCGCCAGATGTCAGGACAAGATCACCGCCATTCTGGACGGTAACAGTGCCCGTGCCGCCGTTGGTGCCGATGGTAAGTTTGCCGTTACTGGTCAGAACTCCCGTGCCCAGCACGAACAAGCCGGACGTCACGCCGTCGCCGACGGTCACATCGTTTGCCACTGCGCCCGGACCGCCGACGATCGGCGTTGGGCCAACATTGGTGATGAACACGTTATCGCCAGCGAGCGGCTCAGCGTTGGTATCCCAGTTTGAGTCATCGAACCAATTTGAGTTGGTTGATCCATCCCATGTCGTATCCGTCGCCAAGGCCGGAGTGACGCCCACCAGCGCTGTGGAGGTGAGCAGCAGCGCTAAAATTCCGCCGCGACGGCGCGAAGGACGCATGCCGCGGCCGCCTTCCATTTTGTTCCGTTTCGCTGTCGCCAAGACCCAACTCCCTGGATTCCGCTTTCGGATTGCTGACACGCCTCGGGCGCGCAGCGCCGAAGAGCCGGCCATGCATAGCGGCGTGGCAAATATCGCTCTTGGGCAGGACGGAACGGTTGCTGGGACGATGGCGAATCGACTGAGGATCGCTCGCCGATGTGGCTGAAAAGTCACGCGGATTCGCAATTCTTCGTACTTGCGGACCAAAGTGAACTGGATTGCCGACCATGGTGAACGGATCGGGCGGCAAGCGCGAAAGGCACTGGAAGATCGCCTTGAAATTCTGATATCGAATACTGCCACGCACGGCGAGGTTTGTACGGGGAAGCGGATTGGAAACCGCCCACGATTTCCGCAAGCAGCATTTCAAGTCTCCGGATGCCCCGGATCGGCGTTGGCTGGAATGGTTCAGCGACGAGTTCAGCCGCAAGCTCTACAAGCTGGAAATCGAACCGAGCCGCGATACGCCGCTGCATCTGGAGGCGACAACGCGGCAATTGCCGGACTTGGCGATCGCCCATAGCCGGCGCTCGCCGATGCGCAGCATCCATCGCGGCGTAAGCGATGAAGAATTCGGTTTGATTGTCATCGAGGAGGGCCGTGCGCGGGTGACGATTCGCGGATCGGATCATGAGCTTGCCGCCGGGATGGGCGGCTTGGGACGGAATGGTACGGCGGCAATCGTCGACGTGCCGCAGGGCGCACGGTTCCTGAGCATTCGGCTGCGCCGCCGCGTGCTGGAACCGCTGTTGCGCGATTTCGGCTATTTCTCCGCCGTGCGCGATACCCAGGCGCTACGCCTGCTGAGCCAGTATTTGCGCATGATCGAAACCGAGGAGGTCATCCGTTCCGTGGAACTGCGCCACAACGTCACCACGCATGTCCACGACCTGGTCGCACTGGCCTATGGCGCCAACCGCGATGCCGCTGCGCTGATCGAGACGCGTGGCAGGCGAGCGGCCCGGCTTGCGGCCGCCAAGCAGGATATCCTGACCCACCTTGGCAATCCGAACCTCCGCGTCGCCACCCTTGCTGCGCGCCAGGGTCTGACGCCGCGCTACATTCACAAGCTGTTTGAGTCCGAGGGCGAGACCTATTCGGAATTTGTCGTGCGCCAGCGGCTCAGCCGGGTTCACAAGATGCTGACCGATCCGCGCTTTGGCGGCCACTCGATCAGCGCTATCGCGCTATTGGCCGGCTTCGGCGATTTGTCGTATTTCAACCGGACCTTTCGCGCCCATTACGGGGGTACGCCCTCCGCAGTCCGCGCCGTCGGCGCAGGGAAAGGCGCGTAGAACAGCGGCTGCTTTGCGGCGCGATCGGCTTCGTCAATCCAATATTAAGCATGGCGAACCTACCATCTGCCTCCATTCTCGAAATTGGAGGGGCAGAAATGCAAGGGATATCCGCGCCGGTCGGCTCGATGGCGTCCTTTCTGGAGGCGGTTCGCGGCGACGTGGCGGTCGATCCCGCACCTGCGGCAAGCGGGCACGCTGACGGCGCGGTGTCAAACGCGGCGGCTTCAGCGCCGGAAGCGCATGTTGCGGGCTATCTCGAGCAATCGGGCGAGCTTCGCCGCATCCTCGATGAGCACCGGATGCTGAAGGAAGCAATCGACTGCAGCCCGATGCTGTTCTGCCTGTTCGACGACGACGGGTACCTGGTTTCCTGGAACAAGGCGTTCGAAGCGCTGCATCCTGAGGCTTTCGCCAATCACCGCGACAAGGCGCAAAACGGGCAATTGCACTATCGCGAACTGATCCGCGACCAGCTTGCCAAGACGGTCCCTGGCGCTGAACTTGCCGCGGAAATCGAAAAGCGCTTCACCGCCCACAGCAACCCCGACGGCATCGAATTCGAGCGCGAATACGCCTCGACCGGCTGGATCCGCGGCAACAAGTACCAGTTGCCGAGCGGCGGCGTCGCCGGCGTCAGCCTGTACATCAATGAATTGAAGAAGCGCGAAATCGAACTGGCCGAGGCGCGCAGGGCGGCCGAGAAAGCCGAACGCTCGAAATCGGAATTCCTGGCCAATATGAGCCATGAAATTCGCACGCCAATGAACGGCGTGCTCGGCATGGCCGAACTGCTGAGCCGCACCGAACTCGACAAGCGCCAGCGCGTCTTTGCCGACGTCATCATCAAGTCCGGAAACGCGCTGCTGACGATCATCAACGACATTCTCGACTTCTCCAAGATCGACGCCGGCCTGCTGACGCTCGATCCGGCGCCGTTCAAGCTGGCCGAAGCGATCGAGGACGTGGCGACGCTGGTTTCGGCGCGCGTTGCCGAAAAGGATCTCGAATTGATCGTGCGCGTCGATCCCGCGCTGCCGGCAGGCGTGATCGGCGATGCCGGACGCCTGCGCCAGATCCTGACCAATCTGACCGGCAATGCGGTGAAATTCACCGAGCAGGGCCATGTCTATGTCAACGTCAACGGCGAGTCTGGGCAATCGGCCGATGGCACGCCGGTCACGCGGCTGCATTTCGAGGTTCAGGATACCGGCATCGGCATTCCCGAGGACAAGCTTGCCTCGGTGTTCGAAAAGTTCACGCAGGCCGATTCCTCGGCCACGCGCAAGCACGAAGGCACCGGGCTCGGGCTCTCGATCGCCTCCTCGCTGGTCGAACTGATGGGCGGCAAGATCGGCGTACGCAGCAAGGTCGGCGAAGGCTCGACCTTCTGGTTCGATATCGAACTGCCGGTGCATGACGGCGGCAAGGCCCGGTCGCGCGCCGCGTTCGATATTTCCGGCGCCAATGTCATCGTCGTCGACGACAACACCGTCAACCGTTCGATCCTGCTCGAACAATTGCATAGCTGGCAGTTGAACGGGACCGCCTGCGTTTCCGGCGCCGAGGGCCTGCAATTGCTGCGGCTCGCGGCCGAGCACGATCTTCGGCCCGACCTCCTGATCCTCGATTACCAGATGCCGGAAATGAATGGCATCGAGATGCTGGAAAAGATGCGTGCCGAGCCGGCGCTCGCCGATATCCCGGTAATTCTGCTGACCTCGGTCGACATGGCGCGTTCCGATCCCGGTATCGGCCGGCTCAACCTGGCGGCCAACCTGACCAAGCCGACGCGATCCTCGCTGTTGCTGGAAACGATCACGGACGTGCTGGCCGGCGCGCGCGGACAGGCCGGCGAGCCGGCAAAGCAGCCGGAAGCAATGTCCGTCACGCCAGCAGTGCAACCGGAAACCATGTCGGCCGGTGGCGATCGGGCAAAACCGGCCACGGCGGCAGAAACCGGGATCGACATCCTGGTTGCCGAGGACAACGAGGTCAACCAGATCGTGATGGAGCAGATCCTGCGCGAGACCGGCCGTACGTTCCGGATTGTCGCCAACGGCAAGCTCGCCGTTTCCGCATACAAGATCTACCGGCCCAGAATCATCCTGATGGATGTCTCGATGCCGGAAATGAACGGGCACGAAGCGACCCGCGAAATCCGCGCGCTCGAGGCCGACACGGATCGCCATGTCCCGGTTGTCGGGGTCACCGCTCATGCCCTGAAAGGCGACATGGACCTGTGCATCGAAGCCGGCATGGACGACTATCTTTCCAAACCGGTTTCGCCGGCCCGCGTGTTCGAAAAGCTCGACCAGTGGCTGAAGGAAGACGACCGGCAAATCCAGGCGGCGTGAGGCAAGGCGGCGGGCTCGCTTCCGGCAAATTGGCGGCCTGATTTCGTCACTGGCGGGCGAAAGCCGTCGACGCGCTGGTGCGAGCGCACTCTCGGCCAAGCCAAGAAAAGGCACCGCAAATCGTTCGCTCGGCCGTATCTGGCGACGGACAATCGCGGCTATACAGGAGCCAGCCCGGCAGAATCGGGCCGAGCCGCGAACCCGCGCGCCGGACCGGCGCGCGATGCAAGGCGCGGAAACAACCAGGAGGAAGATGATGGGCTCTGGCAGGATCCGCAGCACCAAGGGACGCGGCCGGCTTTTCGACAGCGTGATCGACACTATCGGCGATACGCCCTGTATCCGGCTCAACCATCTCCCGCCAAAGGGCGTCACCTTGTACGTCAAGGCCGAGTTCTTCAATCCGGCCGGCTCGGTCAAGGATCGCCTCGCCGTCAACATCATCGAGGCGGCCGAACGCGAAGGCAAACTGAAAGCCGGCATGACGGTGGTCGAGGCGACCAGCGGCAATACCGGCATCGGGCTTGCCATGGTGTGCGCGCAGAAGGGCTATCCGCTGGTCGTGACCATGGCCGACAGCTTTTCGGTCGAGCGGCGTAAGCTGATGCGGATCTTCGGCGCAAAGGTCGTACTGACCCCGCGGGCGCTGAAAGGCTACGGCATGTACGTGAAGGCGGCCGAACTGGCGAAAGCGCATGGCTGGTTCCTCGCCCGCCAGTTCGAGACCGACGCCAATGCCGATATCCACGAAACAACCACGGCGCAGGAAATCCTCGGCGATTTCGAGGGCAAGCGCCTCGATTATTTCGTCACCGGCTACGGTACCGGCGGCACGCTCGCGGGCGTCGGCCGGGTCTTGCGCAAGGAACGGCCGGAAACGAAAATTATCCTGAGCGAACCGGCCAATGCGCAGCTTGTCGGCAGCGGCAACCCCCAAGAACGCCTCGCCGACCATTCGCCGGCCGCGAGCCACCCCGCCTTCGAGCCGCACCCGATCCAGGGCTGGACGCCGGACTTCATCCCCTGGGTATTGCAGGAGGGTCTCGACAAGAAGTTCTACGATGAACTGATCCCGATCGCCGGCGCCGAAGGCGTCAAATGGGCACAGCAACTGGCCAGCAAGGAAGGCATATTCACCGGCATTTCCGGCGGCGCAACGCTCGGTGTGGCGCTTCAGGTCGCGGCCAGGGCGGCGCCGGGTTCGGTGATCCTGGCAATGTTGCCCGATACCGGCGAGCGCTACATGACGACGCCGCTCTACGAAGGCATCGGCGAGGAAATGAACGAAGAAGAGCTCGCGTTGTCGCGCTCCACTCCGGGGGCGCAATACCAGAAGCCGTGACCGGCGCGGCAAGTCCTTGCTACCGGCTGAACCCGGCATGATGGCGCTTTCCCAGAAAACCCGCTCGATCCTGCTTCTGGTGCTGGCGGAAATGGCCGGCATGAGCCTGTGGTTCGCGGCGGCCGCGGTATTGCCCGACATGGCGCGCGACGGCGCGATTTCGGCGCAGCGCCAGGCACTGCTTTCCAGCGCCGTGCAGGCCGGCTTCGTCGCCGGCGCCCTGGCAATTGCAATCAGCGGCATCGCCGACCGCTTCGATCCGCGCCGCGTCTTCGCGATCTGCGCGATCGCGGCGGCCGGCGCCGACGCGGCGCTGCTCGTCCTGCCGCTCGGCGGCGATCTGGCGATTACCGCCCGTTTCGTCACGGGCGCGCTGCTCGCCGGCGTCTACCCGGTCGGCATGAAAGTCGCGGTCGGGTGGGGCAAGGCCGATCGCGGCTTCCTCGTTGGCCTGCTGGTCGGCGCGCTGACCTTCGGCAAGGCGGCGCCGTATTTCGCGGCGTTCCTCGGCGGCGCCGACTGGCGCGTCGCCGTCGTCGCGACTTCCCTGCTCGCCGCGGGCGGCGGCTTGCTGGCGCTGGCGGCGAAACTTGGCCCGGATCACGCGCATTCGCCGGCATTCGAGCCGGGTGCGATCCGGATCGCGTGGACCGACTGGCGAATCCGCAACGCCTATCTCGGCTATTTCGGGCACATGTGGGAACTGTTCGCGATGTGGGCCTGGGTCGGGGCGGCGGCGGCCGCCTCCTACTCGGCGACAATGGCGCAGGAGGAGGCCGAGAGTCTCGCCAAGATCACGGCCGCAGCCGCGATCGCGCTCGGCGGATTTGCCTGCATCGGCGCCGGCCGGATCGCCGACCGGATCGGCAAGGCCGAGGTGGCGATGATCGCAATGGCGGCAAGCGCGGCCTGCGCGATCCTGACGGCGGCAAGTTTCGGCGGGCCGGTGTGGATCACCTTCGCCCTGGTTCTGCTCTGGGGCATCGCCGTCATCCCCGATTCGGCGCAGTTTTCGGCGATCGTCGCCGACCACGCGCCGGCGAAATATGCCGGCAGCCTGCTGACGTTCCAGACGGCGCTCGGCTTCGGCCTGACCATCCTGACCGTCCAGGCGACGCCGCTCGTCGCCGACTATTTCGGCTGGCCGTTCGTGCTGGCGGCGATGGCGGCAGGACCGATTCTCGGGCTTATCGCAATGGCACCGTTGCGCCGGCGATCGATGGAGGCGGGCAGCTGACCCGCTTGCGTGCCGGCCGGTTTCGGCCCAAATAACAGGCGATTCCCAACCGTTTTGCCCAAGGCGATCCGCGATGAAGATCGGCATTCTCGAAACCGGCCATGTGCCCGAAGGCCTGGCGGAAAAGCACGGAACGTATCCGGACATGTTCTCGCGCCTGCTGGAAGGCCACGGTCTTGCCTTCGAAACCTATACGGTCGTCGACGGGCAGTTTCCTAAATCCGTGCATGACTGCGACGGCTGGCTGATCACCGGCTCGCGCCATGGCGCCTACGAGCCGCATGCATGGATCCCGCCACTGGAAGAATTCATCCGCAAGGCCTATGGCGCGGGCGTGCCGCTGGTCGGTATCTGCTTCGGTCACCAGATCATGGCGCAGGCGCTCGGCGGCAAAGTCGTGAAATTTTCCGGAGGCTGGGGCGTCGGCCCGGTCGAATACAGGACGACCGGTGGCGCGACCTACCAGTTGCACGCCATGCACCAGGACCAGGTGGTGGAAAAGCCGCCCGAAGCAGAAGTGATCGCTTCATCCGAACATTGCGAATACGCCGGCTTCGCCTACAAGGGCAAGGCGATCAGCTTCCAGCCGCATCCGGAATTTTCGACCGGCTACATGCGCGACCTGATCGAGGCGCGAAAGGGCAAGGTCATACCGCCCGAGCAGGCCGACAACGCACTGGCAAAGACCGGACGGCAAACAGACGACGCATCGATCGCCGCGCAGATCGTCGAATTCTTCCGGCAGTCGGTGCGCAAGGCGGCGTGAACCCCATGCGTCGCACCTTGGCACCTGAAGGCCGGCTTGGCCGCCGACCAGGAGTGGACCGCGCATGAGAGGCAGCCATCCGTTCATGATCGCTCTTATTCTTGCCCTGGCGGCGGCGCTTTCGGCCGGCGAAGCGATGGCGCATGGCGAAGACGTCGCCGGCGGGTTCGCCAGCGGTATTTCCCACCCGCTCCTCGGCTGGGACCATGTCGTGGCGATGGTGGCGGTGGGCATATGGGGCGCGCTCCTCGGCCGGCCGGCGCTCTGGCTGCTACCGGTGGTGTTTCCGCTGGTCATGGCTTTCGGCGCGACAATGGGGATCGCCGGATTGCCGCTGCCGGCGGTCGAAACCGGGATCGCGATTTCCGCCGTGGTGCTCGGCCTGTTGATTCTTCTTGCGTTACGCCTGCCGCTGTGGGCGGCCGGCCTGATCGTCAGCGGGTTTGCGATCTTTCACGGCTATGCGCATGGCGCCGAATTGCCGGCGCTGGCCGATCCGTTCGCCTTTGCCGCCGGGTTCGTGATCGCAACCGGCCTGCTGCACCTGCTCGGCATCAGCTTCGGCCTGCTGCTGAAATGGCCGGCGGGAAGCTATGCGGTCAGGGCTGGCGGCGGTGCGATAGCCGGCACTGGCCTCGCATTCCTGTTCGGCATTGTCTGAGGCTGTCATCGGCTTCAACCTCGTCCTTGTCTGGGAGGAGTTCAGCGCCGGCGTGGCCCATCCGCTCGCCGAGCCCGGCATCCTGCTGACGCTGTGCGCGCTCGCCTGCCTGGTCGGGCAATCCTGGCCGGCCAGCTCCCGCGCGGCCATTTCCTTCTTTGCAGTATCTACCCTGGCCGGAGTCGCGGCCGCGCGCTTCGGCTTTCCTTCGGAAGCCCAGGATGCGGGCCCGCTGCTGATCGCGCTCGTTGCGGCACTTTCAGCCGCCGTTGCACCCGCTGCCTGGCCGGCCGCCACAGCCGCGCTCGCCGTTGCCGGCGGCTTCCTGACCGGTGCCGCCTCGACGCCGGTGCTGCTGCCGTTGCGCGTCTCGCTGCCGGCGGTTGCCGGCGCGCTTGCCGGAGCGATTCTGGCGCTGGCGCTGCTCATCTACACGGCCGGCCGGTTCCGGCAACGGTTCGGCGGGGAACGCGGCTGGATCGGCTTGCGCATCGCCGCCGCCTGGGTTGCCGCAATCGCGATGATGATGCTGGCGCTGCTATCTGCATCCGCCCGGTAGCACCATCAGGAGGCCTCGACGTGGGCACGATCGGGCAATCCTGCGGCGACCAATCGGTCGATCAAGGTCTGCTTGACCACCGGATCGCGGTAACATTCGCGGTAACGGGCGAACTCGGCGGTTAGTTCCGGAGCAGCAACAAGCGCCTCTGCGATGATCCGGCGGGCGTGCTCGATTTCGCCCTGCGCCATGCGGGTCGCAGCGCGGTACAAACGAGAACGACGCGTCTGAAACGGCAACGACCGGCCGACAGAAAGCGCCTCGCCGTGGCGCCCGAGCAGGTAATGCGCGGCCACGCGCTCCTCGACGCACCAGACTGGCAGGAAAGGGTCGAGCGCAGCCGCCATGTCGAGCAGCTCGAGCGCCCGTTCGGGCTCGCCGACAAAGTTGTAGAATGCCGCCGATCGTCCCTTGATGTAGGCGTCCGACGGGCTCAGCTCCATCGCCTTTTCGTGGAACCTGCGCGAGGCTTCGAACTCCTGCGTGCCGAGCCTCAACGAGCCCATGATGCGGTTGGCTTCCGGATCGTTCGGATCAAGTTCCAAGGCGCGTTCGACATTGCGCAATCCCTCGGCATAATCGAAGTCTGGCAGATTCGACGCGGCGCAAGTCAGCATGGCATAGGGGCGGGCGAAATTCGGATCGGCCTCTATGGCGCGGCGAAACCAGCCGACCGCCTCGCGTACATTCGCGTCGGTGATACCGCCAAGGCGATGGCATTCGAGGCCGCGCAAGTGGAACTCGTAAGCGGTCATCGACTCGGGCTTCAGCCGGCGGGCGACGGCGATGTCGCTGTCCTCGATTCGGCCCAACACGGTCGAGGCGACGCGCGACACCAGTTCGTCGAGGCGGTCAACCAATTCAGCGAATGCTTGAGTTACGCGATCGGCCCAGACAACGGTACCGCCTTCCGTCTCCGACAGCGTCAGCGAAAGGCGTATTTTCGGACCGAGCATGCGAAGCGACCCTGTCAAGACGTAGCGTACGCCAAACCGGTCGCCGACGGCTTTTACATCGAGATGCTGGCCGCCCATTGCCCGCGTCGCCAGATGCGACGCGAGGAACAGTTTCCGGAACCGCCCGAGTTCGAAAACCAGTTCCTCGGAAATGCCGTCGGCCAGGTATTGGTGATCTTCATCGCCGGGCGGCGATTCGAAGGGAACCACCGCGATCGAATGCGGCCGTTTCTGGGGCTGCGGGGCAAACTGGGTCGGCGTGATCTGGTAACGGTGGCGGTTGATTTCGCCACGCAGCCGGTAGATATGCACCGGTTCGCCGATGTTCTTGA
>Ga0214472_10002118_pt1 | contig 21603 bp, 19 predicted proteins | sample RVTome_6_FD_207662 | JGI IMG/M metagenome (GOLD analysis project Ga0214472, IMG submission 207662) | Soil microbial communities from uranium-contaminated site in the Upper Colorado River Basin, Wyoming, United States - RVT140D175 | ecosystem: Environmental > Terrestrial > Soil > Contaminated >...
CGCGCCGACGTAAACGCAGCGACGTAGGGGAAAAACCTCCCCCCTTTCAAAGGGGGGATTGAGGGGGGTTGCCCGCCACAGTTGAGTGTTAGACGCTCTAAAGATAAGCGGCTCAGCAAGGATCATCGGTCGATCGGTTGCCATGGTGGACTCCACTCGAACGCCGAGCAGCTTCTGTTCTTTCCAGTTTGATGGCGCGTATCAAACGTAGTAAATTGCCATACTTGGTGTTTCAATTCGACATGCAATCGACACACCAGGCGGGAGTTCTTGGATGCCTGACCGCGACATGTTGGAGACGTTTCCCAATCCTTACCCGGGGCGCGATTACCTTATCGAGCACGACGCGACGGAGTTTACCAGCGTTTGCCCTAAGACCGGCCAACCGGACTTCGCCACCATCAAAATTCGTTATGTCGCGGGCCAGGCGTGCCTGGAATTGAAGCGATTGAAACTGTATCTCCAGAGTTTTCGCAGCGATGGGATCTTCTACGAAGCGGTGACCAACGTTATCTTGGACGACCTCGTGAGTGCGTGTGGTCCGAAGTGGATGAAAGTTGTTTCGCATTGGGGCGTACGAGGAGGGATTAGAAGCACCATCACGGCACAGCACGGCACGCAGCCCGCAGGTGTTGGTTCGATGCGATCCGATTCATGATCGACACGATTTAGTCACCAAGCAGTTCAAGAACGCGCTCGTTCGACGGTAGGCCGGGTTTGATCGATCGTAATTCGCTTGGAGTCAACCAGCGCCATTCGGCAATTTCGTTCTCGTTGGGGTGAAATGACTGGGCGTTGCTGGTCACGCGCCATACAACCAAGACGTATCGACCGGCATCGACGCGAATCGATCCCAGCCGTTCCGTAACGACGACGTCTACGCCCAGTTCTTCCTGCAGTTCGCGTCGGACCGCTTGTCGGGCATTTTCGCCGGGTTCCACGTGCCCACCAGGAAAGCACCAGTACCCCCCCTTGATTAACTGCGGCGCGCGACGGATGGCGAGGTAGCGGCCATCTCGCTCGAGAATGCCGATCGCGCCACGGCGGGTACGAGGACGATTCTCGTTTGAGTGTGCAGGTTCATCCGACATTGTTGTTGTTCGGACTTGTAACGGAAATTCGCACAGGCTTCCAACCAGTCGGTATCCATTTCATCGGGGGGTTCGCAGCGCAACAAAAAAAAGGCGGTGGGCTTGAAAGCCCACCGCCGCAAGAGTTGTCGCTTTTCGGCTGATGGTCTTATGGATAGATCAGCGAATCGGTCGAGGAGTACTTGTTCGCTCCCGTACCGAATGCGTCCTGCCCCGGGTAGGGGTTGGGGGGTCCGGACTCGTGCGGGGTGAACCCGTGAATTCGGTTCTCCCCGAACGAGTTATTCCAAGCGTTGTCCATAAGTGTGTAGATGTTGTCGTTGTCGATGCCGACTGCGGGTGTCCGCTGGAACGAAGCGTGACCGTCCGCGTACAGGCAGTTTTGGCCCTCGCCGTTGTTGTTGCCGCCGTGGTTTGGGGAGTTGAACGGCCTCCAAACCTTCGGTGAATCGTCCAAGGTGACCAAACCATTGATTCCACCTGACGTGAAATCTGGTGAGTTGGAGTTCAGGTAAAATGGGGTTCCGTCCGCGGCGATGATTTGGCGGTTGTCCATGCCTTCGCGTGGCTGCGTGTCGCGCGGGCCGAAGGGCACCTGATAACCGTAACTAATGTTTTGGTAACCTATGAAGTCGTAGTACAGGTCGAGGTTTTCTGTTCTGTCTTGGGTGTCACCGCTGCTGGGGCAGATGAATTGCTGGACGGTGATGTCGCCGGAGCGAACCATCATCCAATAGGCCCGTGTGACGGAAAGCTCCGTGGTGCCTTGGTTTTGGTTCTGCGTTTCCCCTGATGTTGACTCTGCGTGCCGGAACCAGCCCACCTCGCCTTCGTCATCCAGCGGCGTCTCGAAATCATCACTCGAGGTATCGCCGTCGTTAAGGTAGTCGATTCCGTCCCGGTCGACACTCGTCTTCGCGAACGGGGGAACCATCCAACGTTCATTGTTGTCGTTCGCGTAGATCTTTGCAGATGTTCCAATGCCCTTAACGTTGGAAGCGCAAACCAACCGCTTGCTTAACTCCCGAGCACGCGACAAGCTCGGCAGCAGGATCGAGATGAGCAGCGCGATGATCGCGATAACGACCAGTAGCTCGATCAGGGTAAAACCATGCGTTCGTCGTTTCATGTTGTTATCTCCTCAAGTGGATCGCCACGATCCAATGATTCAAGTTCGTCGAATGTAACGAAACCTCACCGTTTTACTCGTGGCTGAAACCCCGCACCGGGCCTCGGTGCGTCCTTGGTCCGAAAATACGGATATACAATACCAGAAAACTATACCGGACCAATTATCCCATGCGGCAACGCACCACAAGGGCGTCCAAATCCAAGTCAATGTGGGCGGTTCACCCAAATCCCGTTCGCAAGCTCATGATGCACTAGCAGCGCGATAAGGAATCGAACCCTTATGCGCCATGCATCGCATGCGCTATGGTGAAACCGGAGGAGGTATGAGAACCAAAATAAAGGATGGCAGCTAAGAGCGGGTACGAATTAAGAATATATAAGATCGATATAACAAGCTCAAACGCGCCCAACTGAATACCAGCCAAGCACGAGCCCATCCGCTTCACCTGACATAACTATACTCGGACCATTCAAACGTGTCAATCAGAATAATAAAGAAAAACGGGCGAAAATACCGCTTTAGCGCCACATATCGGGGCGCATAACCCTGGATTTCTATGGTTTGACCGGTTCCAGGTCGATCCCATGCCAAACCGCCACCCCTACGCCACGTTCGTGGGCGTCAGCGAGGAAAGGTATTTCCGCCGCGAATTTGGCGATCGGCTCAATCTTGTGAGCATGTCGAATATCATTGAGGATGGCGAGTCCAGTTGTATCGGCCGCGACCGGGTCAAAGGACATCAATAGTGAGCCGCTGTCGTGGAGTGTCGATGCCGTGGGTTCCGGGCTGCCGACGTAGGCAACCCGTAGGGCGTCAACAATGCAAAGACGTAGCTTTGATCGAATCGGTGGAGCCGACACGATGTCTGCGATGTACGGCGAACAGCCGTTGGCGTGAAACCGCCCCGGATGTTTGATCAGGCCATGCGAGAGGTTCTTCAACGCGCCGGTCAACCCGGCGATGTTATGCACTTTCAGAAATGGCACGCTGATGAGGGCCGTAACTTGGTCCAGCACCGAAGCGAATTGATCCTCGCCGCTGGAAAAATCCGTGACGGCTGTGGAATAACCCCTGTTGGGTAGCGTGGTACCATGTTTTTTTGACGTACCTTCAGGGGCTTCAATACAGACGATTTGCTCGGCGTTGAACCCCGCTTGCACGAGCGAAGCAATCAGGACGTCGACCAGGGTTGGCGTTGTCGAGATCACGGCTTGGCCGGATTGGTTGAACTTGAGTCCGATGACATCGTTCGGCATGAGAATGGAACCCCATGCTTCGCTCGAAGTTTGCTTTCGCGTCAGTGCGATCAACGATTTTTCAAAAAGTTCACTCAGCATGGCTCGGTGCACCGTGGGGCCACTGATGACTCGCGGATCTTGGCCATGCACCACGCGCGAACGGGGTACTCCGGCGAGCATCGTGAGGGACTTCTTGTCGGGCGATCCGTTGGCCGTGGGTAGCAACGACCCGCCGGCCAAGGCGGCCGTCCCTTGCAAAAATTGCCTGCGCGAAACGCCGGAAACGGGTCGATTATTCCTGAATTGTTTGGAGTCCATGCGCACATCCGAAAGAACTACGAGACAGAAGCACTGTCGTAGTTATCGGATGACTGGAGTCAATCGCTGAGCAGATGGCGTCGCCTGATCATTCGGCGTCGGACGGGCTACCATTGCGCGGTGATGAGCGGCTGACCCACCTCGAAGATCGACTGAGTTTTCAGGAGCGTGAGCTCTTCCGGGTAGGCATGAAAGGCATGTATATGGAATTCATGATCCCGGGCGTCAAAATCGATGAACGTGAACGGTTCGAGGTCGTTATGCTTCCACTGTTCAAAGGAAATAAACAATTCCTTGTTTTCTGCAAAATGCACGTAGTCGCGGTGCGTGGCCGGGAAGAGCTGCGGCGTCATGCGTTCAATCTGGGTGGACAAAATATAGTTCATGTCGCCGGGGCCCGATTGGGCATGGTCGCGTTCGCCCCGAAAACGGAATGACGTTGCCAGCCCGGTTTTAGGGAGTAGTTCGGGATCTTCGGAGATCAATTCGGTCATCACGTGATCGCCGCATTGCACCATAACGACATGGGTGAGACCCACAATCCAAATCTCTGCGGTGTATCGGTTGCGTTCGATGCGCTTGACCCGATCGATCTTGAACAGTTCAGGGTGCAGCGCCCGCTGATACAGGCAAAACTGAAGTTCCTCTACCACTTGTCGTTTTATTTGTTCTCGTTCCACGTGGATCTCGCTATGCCCTGAGAATGCCGGAATTCCGACGGAAAAAATGCTATCGTGCCATTATACTTTGAATTTGTCTCAATTCCACGAAATAATTCCAAAACAACACTAATTCTGACAAGGTTCCGTCCGATCCGAAATCCACCTCGCCAATTAGGCCAATCATGAGTTACTTGGTAGTGACACCCGATGGCGGGATTTGCGGACCGGATGGCGGGATTTGCGGACCGTATGAGCACAACATTACGATCGATTAGAGTTGGACGGCGCATCAAATACGGGCGCGTTGAGGATCAGATGGGCGCCGCTATAATACGCCACGATGCTGTTGATTCGCGTTCGGATATTCCTAATCGCTTGTTTCCCAGCGATGGTTGCGTCCGCGTTTTGCATTTTCGGCAACTGTGCTGAGGTGGGCGAGTCCGAGTCGTCACCGATCGCGGACAGCAGCGGCTTCCCAGGCCTTATGACCCTAGGGCATGAACAGACCGACCTGGCGTTTGCGCTGGACTCGCGGACGCAACTAGATACTAAGGGGGTGTTCGGCGGGCGATGCGTGCGGGTTAAATCGCACGAAGCCGCCCACGGGGCGATGGTTCGTTTCAGCCAGACTCTGTTCGAGCTCACTCGCATCGAGCGATCGGTTCGTGTATCACGCGGCCCCACCACGGCTCTTGCCGTCGTTGCGCCACCCATCCATCCGCATGCACCACCCGTGGGCGTTTCCTAATTCCGTTCGTTAGGGTGGGGCTCGTTGCCCGTTCTTGGCGCCATGCGCGCGACACTGTTAGCATTTTACTTAATGGATCACCACGGCATTGTTTTGCCGTTTGATGGAGGTTACCGGTTCTTATGAACGATCAAAGTAGTTCGACGAAATGGTTTCTTGTGGCCGCGCTGGTCGGCTTTTCCCTGGTCATTCTCTATCCGCCCAGTGAAAAACTAAAGGGGGGTATTGACCTCGTGGGTGGAACGAGCTTGCTTTATGAAATCGATACGACGGGATTGAGCTCGGAACAGCAGAGCGGGCTGGCCGAGCGCGTCATGGGCATTTTGAAGGAGCGCGTCGATCCCAATGGCCAACTGAATTTGGAATGGCGTCCGATCGGAAATACGCGGCTGGAGATTCGCATGCCGCGTCCACCTAAAGAGGCGCTCGTCCGTCGCGAGCGGTACAACGAGGTCATCGACGCAATTGCCGACAAGAACTTGACGCGTTTTGACGTGGAATCGGCGCTGAGCGCACCGGGTGATGATCGGGCTGCGAAGTTATCCAAATTGACGCGTGGAATCACGGAGCGAACGCCGCTGTTGGAAGTGCTATCCACGGCGTACACGGCCTATAGCGCAGCGCAAGGCGACGCCGGATCGGCGTTGGGCGGTGAAGCCACGACCGCGTACGAAGCTGCCATGTCCGAGTTGCTGGCCACCAGTCTGCCGATCAACCGGTTTACCGACATTCTGGCCTTGCCCGAGGGAGTGAATCGTGATCAAGAACTTAATAAGCTCCGGACCAGTTATCCTTCTTATGATGGGGCGGAGAAGCTACTGACCGATGCAGTCACCGCCTACGATGCCTGGGCGGCGAACAAAGCCGATTTGGAAGATCCTTCCGATCTCAAACGCAGATTGCGCGGTGCGGGCGTTCTTGAATTCCGCATTCTAGCGGATCGTGATCCGAATTCTCCGCTTAACACGCTGGACCCCAATCCGCAGCTTTGCCAGCCGATCAGCAAGTACACGGAGCAGTTGGCGAAGTATGGCCCACGCCCCAAGGCGGGGGACCGGTTCCGCTGGTTCCCGGTGGTGGACGTGGTCAGCTTCATGCATCTGAGGGATCTGTCGGATTTCGAGACTCAAAAATCGAACCCGTCGCAGCCGATCGTGGAGGAGTATGTCGGGCGCTACTATGCGCTGATGCACAACGACCCGGAATATGGATTGCTGCAAGAAAAGGGGCGTCGGTCGTGGTCTCTGGTGCAAGCCTATCCTGACGTTGACTACCAAACCGGGCGCAACGTGGTGGCATTCGCGCTGGACGCACGCGGCGGGCAATTCTTCGGGGAGATGACCGGGGCCAACATTCAACGCAACATGTGCATCATGTTGGATAATGCGGCCATGTCGTTCGCGAACATCCTCAGTCAAATCAACGAGCGTGGGCAAATCAGCGGCAACTTCACGACCGAAGAGGTTCAGAACCTGGTCCGCATTTTGGACGCTGGATCTTTGCCGGCTCGGTTGAAGGAAACGCCGCTGAGCGAGAACACCGTCGGTCCTAGCCTGGGTCTGACAAATCGCACCAAGGGATTTAATGCCGCCTTGTGGGGTTGCGTTTCGGTGGCCGTTTTCGTGCTTTTCTATTACGGCATCGCGGCGGGGGGGATGGCCAATATCGCGTTGGCGATGAACCTGCTCTTCATATTGGCGATTATGGCGTTTACGCAAGCGACGTTTACGTTGCCGGGCATCGCCGGATTGATTTTGACCGTGGGCATGGCCATCGACGCCAACGTGTTGATATTCGAGCGTATTCGGGAAGAGCGTGATCGCGGCATCATCTTTCGCAAGGCGCTCAACGCCGGCTACGACAAAGCTTTCTCGACGATTATGGATGCCAACCTGACGACGCTCATTACTTGCGTGATCCTTGGTTTTGTCGGCAGTGAAGAGGTTAAAGGCTTCGCCATTGTGTTGGGCATTGGTATTTCAACGAGTATGTTTACGGCATTGTTTGTGACGCGTCTGGCGTTCAACTCGCTCATTTCATGGGGCGTATTGAAAGACTTGAGCATGCGGCGGATCATCGGTCAGCCGAGTGTCGATTGGATCGCTTTGCGCCGCATGTTCTGGCCCATCTCTACAGTCGCGGTTGCCCTGGGCATTACCCTGTTTCTGACCGTAAGCATTTCGCGGACCGAAGCTACTTATGACATCGAGTTTCTCGGAGGAACCAGTCTGCAGCTCGACCTGAAGGATGGTATCGAAAAGACAGACGAGGAAATGATCGAGTCGATCGTCGCTGACGGCGACGGGCACTCGGCCGTGACGTGGTTGACTCGTGCCGCGGACCAACTTGCCTCCGCCCGTGCCGAGGAGGGTGAAGTGCCCGGTCAGTTCACGCTGACGTCGGAATCGTTGACCGGAGATCAGCTTCGGGCGCTGATGCATCGGATCATAGAGGATTCCTTGCAACGCGGTGGGACGCGGGTGAGTGGTCGAAGCGTGGTGTTTGACAGTAAGCCGGGCGCGATGACCCTGGATCGTTTTAGGAATGCCGTGAGAGAGGCATCGATGTATGCACGCAACGCGGCCCAACGGCTTCGCGGATCGCGCGTTCAGAGCGTCATGGCGCTCGATCGGGCCGACGCCGGCGGATCGTCGTACGAAGTGACGACCATCGAGACCAACCGCGAGTTGGTGCAAGCTGCGATGCTGGCCACGTTTGGCAAAGACCTGGCTGTGCAACGTTCGATCACGTTTACCACCCGGCAGGACGACGAGATCACCGGCGAATCGTTCTTTGTGGTCGGCTTGGACGCCCGGTATCTTTCCGATGTCTTTGGCGGAGATGCTAACTTCGATGTTCGTCGGTTCCGAGGCGGTGTAGCCATTGAAGTTGCGTTGGACCGCGGCGAAGAGCCACTTGCCCGTGAGGAGTTCGAGAAGCGGTTGCGTGAGGTTGGTTTGCAGCCGGAGTTCGAACAGTTCCGAACACGAGATTGGGGCGTCTTCCCCTTGGGTGCATCCACCGCCCAAGCCGGTGGGAATGAGAAGTTTCGCCGCTTCGCCGTCTTAGCGATTGATGAATCGGTCTTGCATGATGAGGATCCGGTGCAGTGGACTGAAGCATTGGCCCGTCCGCAACTCGCGCAGGTTGAGGCCGCTCTGGGCCAAGAAAAGTCTTTATCGAAAGTGGTACAGTTTGAGCCTCAAATCGCCGGTCAGACCAAGAACAAAGCCCTTTTTGCCATTATTCTGGCGCTGGCGGCCATCGTATCCTATCTCTGGCTGAGATTTGGGAGGAAGGAATATGGCTTAGCGGCGATCGTGGCGCTGGTACATGATGTGGCCATTACGTTGGGGCTCGTGGGTATGAGTCAGTTCGTTTATGACACGTTTCTGGGTCGTGCACTGGGGCTCGACGCCTTCCGTGTCGATCTGCCGATGGTGGCTGCAATCCTGACGGTGATTGGATATAGCCTGAACGATACGATTGTTGTGTTCGATCGCATCCGCGAGAACAAGGGGCGGGTGGATTCCATCAATGCGAACGTCATCAACCTGAGCATTAACCAAACGCTGTCACGGACGTTGCTGACGTCGATTACCACGTTCCTGGTGGTGTTCATTCTCTATGTGTTCGGCGGACAAGGCGTACACGGTTTCGCGTTCGCGCTGTTGATCGGCGTTGTCGTCGGAACGTACAGTTCAATCGGCGTGGCCACGCCGCTTCTGCACCAGCCCCGTTTATTGCATCATGTGATTAGGGTGATGGTCGGTATGGTGGTTGTCGGACTGGTCTTCCTGTTGGTCGATCATTTGACCGCCCGGTTGGCGCTCAGCGCCGTGGCGATCATCGCCTGTGCCTTATCGATCGTCCGCAACATCAATGGTTCCCGCCACACACCCGTCGGAAGGGCGGTCGGTGCCTAGCGGTAACGCGCATGGAACGTATACCGCTCGAATAAATCAGATTCGAGAGGCTGTGAAAACTTCAGCGACGCTATCGGATTCGGGATCGATTTGTCGATACCCCTAGGGTGATTAGGTGATCGCGGGCACGTGACAGAATCGGCGGAGCGGTCTAGCAGGCTGAAGGCCCGCTCTATAGTAGACGGGGGCAAGCGGAGCGCCGCCCCCGGTTGGTGCCACCCACCGCCGTTCAACCCTGAAAGGGTCGTATGATTTCTGCTGCGGGTGCAAAGAAGCCTTTCCTTGCGGGGTAGAATGAAATAGGAATGCTTACCGTGGGCGACGCTTCGCTTGCTCACGGCTTCTGTATGTAAGCCTTTCAGGCTACAATAAACTGTCGCGATGAAGCCGCCTAAACTGTCACGGTCCCGGTTATCGTTTATTCGGGGTGTGCGCTTGACGTTGCGGGGCGGGTGACTAGACTCGCAAGCTGGCGGCTTATTGAATTGCAATGATGGTGGTTTCTTCGGCGCGGCGATTGCATGGGTCGATTCCACGGCTTGACGCGCGGGTGCGGCCGCTCGTTTCTTGCCTTTCTCATCGTTATGCAGAAGGGAGTCTATGATGCGTTCCGACGTTAAGCTCGGTATGGTGTTTTCGATGGTGTTTGTTCTGGTGGCGGGAGGGTATTTTTTCTACCGCCAAGGCATAGAGCAACCCCTACTCATCGCAGAAGGTCCGGGGGCGCTGGGCCCCAAGGGGGCGCCGAACGCGTTGCCTTCTCAGAAGCAACCGACCACCAAGCCGCGCAGCGTGAGCGCGAAAAAGAGTACGCCGAGTAACAAAAAGAGCGTACCGGTAAGGACGGCTACTAAGAATGAATCGCCCACCTTTGCGGAACGACAGCGCTCCGCGCTGGAACGACTCAAGTCGGGGTCGCGGCAGGCGGCGAAGTCGCAACGGAACGTGAAGGCGGACTCGCCTAAAACACAGCCATTGGTGGTAAAAAATGGATTACCCAAGTCCATCCCGACCGCTCCGGAAAAGACGGCATCCGGTGGGAAGACAAAGGCGGTAGCGTCTCCGCAAGGCGCGATTGTTCAATTGGATGAGTCGGTCAAGGAAACGCCGGTTCGTGCCGACCGCAAGCCCATCAAGTTGCAGCGTGGAACGCCACTGGCGGCTACGCAGCCCAAACACACGATTAGGCCTGAGCCGGAAGCGGCTGTAGAAACCCATCGCATCCAATCCGGGGACACGCTTACGGCACTATCTGAGCGATATTATGGCAGTGCACGGTATACGCGTTTCTTGATCGAGAGCAACCCGGATCTGAAAGATCCCGATCGCCTGAAGGTGGGAGCGCTAGTGCGCATTCCGCCAAGGCCGGAAGATACGGCGAGGACAACAACCGTATCGAGTCGTTCGACCGGTTCGGAGTTTGCGCGCGGTGGGGTGGTCAAAGACACCCGCACCTACCGCGTTAAATCAGGTGACAGTTTCTATGTGATCGCAAAAAACGTGCTGGGTGACGCGAATCGTTGGAAAGAGCTCTTCGAGTTGAACAAGGATTCCGTCGGCGGCGATCCCACCAGGCTACAGGTGGGTCAAGTTCTGCAATTGCCGCCTAAATAACGGTCGCGAACTGGAAATCCGTCTGCGCGGGGCATGGTCTGGTGACCATAACCATACTGTTCCGCCCTGCTGGCTTTGGCGATAGCTGATGGCGACATTTCTTCGGCACCGAGGCCGGAGCCACTGGGCATTTAGAAGGCGAACATCTTTTGCCGACAGGGCTTAGCGTGTTTCGTTGCGGGGCCGTGGCACCCCGTAGTCTGCGATGAAAGTTACCCATCCCCCCGGCGCAGCGTTTCGCGCGTTCGAGTGGACATTCCCATCCTCAAGGGCCTATAATACAGTGATGTGATCGGTTCCAAGCAGTCGGTGGCCGATCAATGCCTTGCTTCATCTCCCCCTCCTCGGCTGCTTTATCGGGTTTAATACGTCATCAAAAGCGGTTTTGCGGTTACTCCTGGGCGAGTTACGGAGTAGCGGTTCGGGCACGTAGGGTTTGCCCGGCGAAAGCCGTCTTTGACAGTTATCCGCTCTAAGGAAGTGGTAACGTTTGCAAGCGTTGTCGCGGATATTCAGCGGTGCAACGGGTCTGCCGATGATTCGACAGGTGGTTTGTGGAGGTGTGTGGGGGCGTGGTAGGTGGACTCGATACTCCGAATAACCGTTTCCTAATAGGTGCGGTTCGGAAAACCAATCGATCAAGACGCGAAGGAGCACGGGTTCGATCAGTCTTGTTCGAAGCTGTCCGTGATGAAGTAAAACTCATGCATAAGACGGTATTGACTACCGGGGATGTAGCTAAGATTTGCAACGTCGCTCCGCGAACGGTGTCGAAGTGGTTTGACGCCGGGCACCTTCGGGGATATCGCATTCCGGGCAGCAAGGATCGACGCATTCCCATCGAGCATTTGTTGCGCTTCATGCGGGCGCATGGCATTCCGCTTAATGGGTTGGAGGCCGGGAAGACTCGGGTGCTGGTGTTTGATCCCGACATTTCGTTGTGCGAGGCCATTAGCCTGGTGTTGACGGAGCAGTCCGGTTGCGAAGTAGCGACGGCCACTTCGGCGCTGGAGGCGGGAGCCGCTGCTCAAGAACTCAAGCCGACCGTGGTCATAGCAGATGTAACTCAGTCGAATATGCCGGCGAATGTACTTGTCCGGTTTCTTCGATCGCAAGAATCCGCGTGCGTGGGTTGTTTGATCGGAACCGGAAACGGTTTGACTCAAGCACAAGGTCAGGCGTTATTGCAAGAAGGATTCGACGGATTCCTGAGCAAACCGTTTGACATCACGACACTTCGAAATATCATCGAGCAAGCAATTAGCAGAGCTACCGCGGCGCCGTCGGATCGCTAACGATCCGGATGGAGCCTTTCGTCGCCATCATCATGCCTCAGAGATTTGATCTGCTCGCCCCGTGACCAGCGCGTGGCGCGCTGTTTATTGGTCTTGGTAGCGAGATACGATTGGCAAACCATCCCACAGCCGGGTATCATCGGCGTCTATGATTGTGACGATCGATGGTCCTGCCGGGTCGGGTAAATCAACGGCCGCGAGAAAGCTTGCAGCGCGGTTGGAACTTCCCTACCTCGATACTGGGGCGATGTATCGTGCGATCGCCTATGGCGCGCAGTGCCGCGGCGTCGATTTTCAGGATGAGCAAAAACTTCTGGAATTCGCGGTTTCGATGCAGCTTGACCTTGATTGTGGCCCCACCCATACCCGAGTTCGCGCAAACGGCCATGATGTGAGTGAAGCTATTCGGTCCCTTTCCGTGAGTGCTGTCACCCCGTATGTCGCCAAGTGTCAGGGAATCCGCGCCGTTCTGGTGGCTCGGCAGCAGGAAACCGGGGCGAAACTGGGATCGTTCGTTACCGAAGGCCGGGATCAAGGCAGCGTGGTTTTTCCGCTGGCCGACGTTAAATTCGTTTTGGAGGCGTCGATTGAGAAACGCGCTGATCGACGTTTTCAAGAACTTCAAGCAGACGGCGAGGATGTAGAAATTAAAGAGGTGATGCAAGACCTAGCGGCTCGGGACGCGGTCGATGCCAAGCATTGGGAGCCTCTTCTGTTGCCGGGCAAGGCTATACTGATTGACACCACGAATTTGACCATCGCGCAACTGATCGACCGAATGGCGGATCATGTTGGCGACATCAGTATTGGTGGATAGGGTCAATTTCGAGGACGGCACTTCCGGGTCCGATCATGTTCATCTGATGCAATCGAAGCGGTAGATCGCGTGTAGAAGAGTTGCATGGAATGGGAGCATGAATGATGCGCACTCGAACCGATGACAATCGGGTCGTTTGGCGTTTGACTTGATGGCTCTTGATGAGCCCGCTGGAATAGTTGCGTGCCTAGTTTTTCGTACAAAGCAGTGAACGAGACGGGTCAGGCGGTGGCGGGCGTTCTGACGGCTGAAAACTATCAAGTCGCGTTGCGCATGCTGGACGAGCAGGCGCTCTACCCGGTTACCGTCAAAGAGGGTGTTGATGAAGGTAAGATGACACTCATGGGGGGGGGCGGGCGTGTTAAGGCGCGGTATCTCACGACGTTTTACAGTCAGCTTGCCGACCTACTGCGAGCGGGCGTCCCGATGCTTCGATCGCTCGATGTGCTTGCCCGCCAAGAATCGAATGGTCGGCTGTCGCAGATGGTCAAAGAGTTGCGGGAGGACGTGGCAGGGGGGACGTCGTTGGGAGATTCAATGGGCAAACACCCCAGGGTCTTCTCCCCGCTGCACTCCTCGATGGTGCGCGCGGGCGAGCAGGGCGGATTCTTGGAGGATGTGCTGCATCGCATTGCCATATTTTCAGAGAAGCGGGACGAGTTGCGGAACAAAGTGATTGGTGCCCTCATCTATCCATCCATTCTGGTGTTCGTGGGAAGCTGTGTGGTCATCCTGCTGATGGCCGTCGTGGTGCCTAAGATTCGACAGTTTCTTCGTCCGGAGACATTTAACTTCATGACCGTTATTGTGTTCGAGGTTAGTGATGCGCTGCAACATCACTACTTAGCAGTTATCATGGGCGTGTTGGGGTTTGGCATCGTGCTCTCGACGCTCGTCAAGACGGAGTGGGGTGGGGCGCTTTATGAGCGGTTCAAGCTCCGCGCGCCGATCCTCGGTCCGGTGACGACGATGGTGGCGATCTGTCGATTCTGTCGCATTCTCGGTACGATGTTGCACAACGGCGTGCCCATTTTGCAGGCGCTGAGAATATCCAAGGACTCAGCGGGGAATGTCATTTTGGCGAACCTGATTGAAGAGGCCGCGGACAGCGTTAAGAAAGGTGCGGCGCTTTCCGCACCGCTGGGTGAGAGCGGTCTATTTCCGCCCTCGGTGGTGGACATGATCGCGGTGGCCGAGGAAAGCAACAATCTGGAAACCGTTTTGGTGCAGATCGCGGATACGAACGAGGCGCGAACGGCGAGACAGATTGACCTGGCCGTTCGCATTTTGGAACCGATTCTCTTGGCCATCATGGCGGGGGTCGTGTTATGCATTGCTATTGCGCTTTTGCTGCCGATTTTGACGATGGGGTCGGCGGTCAATTAATTAGGATTGATATTCTTGTAGGGTAACCACCTCCTCGTCCTGGAGAAAAATGATGCGGGATAAAATGACTAAAAGACGATCGGCGTTCACGCTGATTGAAGTGTTGTTGGTGGCGGGCATCTTGGCGCTATTGGCGGCGTTTGCGATTCCCAAACTATTCATGCAGGCTCAAGAGGCGAAGATCAGCATCGCGAAGGCGGCTGTTGGTCGGAACGGCCCCATTGGCAAAGCGATCGATAGCTACAAATGGAACATGGGCAAGTTTCCAGATACGGACGAAGGGCTAAGAGTATTGTTTGAGTATCGCGGGGGCGAAGATGAAGAGCGTTGGAAAGGGCCTTATCTGGGAGGTGCCTTTGAAGAGCTTTTGGACCCGTGGGGAAATCCGTTTGAATATCGTTCGCCGGGGGAAGTCAACGAAGACGGATACGATCTTTGGAGTCGCGGTCCTGACTTGGACGACAACGGCGGCAAAGAAGGCAGCGATGATATAAAGAACTGGATCGAGAAGTAAGTATTGGTGACGCGAGCAAGTCACTACAAGTTGGGGCGCTTCGTTCGTGGCAGAATGGCAGTTTCTCGACTTCTCGGTAGGGATGGTGTTTGTGCAACGACAACCCAACACGTACGCTTTGGGTCTGCCCCTTCGTCCGCTCCCTGACGATCGCGGTTCGGCGAGTTCGGTTGTTGTCCGTTGTAGGCGACGGCGCGGATTTACGCTGGTTGAGGTGATGCTGGTGGTCGGGTTGGTAGCCCTGATTGCCGTCATGGTCATTCCTAACTTTATGCGTCAGATCAGAGGCGAAGATCTAACGCGCTCCGCCAAGCAGCTTCGATCCTTCTTGACCATGGTGCGTGCGAACGCCGCGTTCGACGGGAAGCGCTACCGGGTACGATTCCCGGAAAAGGACGCCGACCTCCAAGGGTTGCTCGACGATCGCCAACCGATCATCGAACGCGAAGACGATCCCATCTATGAACCGGAAACCTTCAACCCTGTTCGGGCATCGTGGACGGTGGGCACCACTTTCCTGGGTGATGTCTGGTGTTCCGAGATTCGATTGGGGCGCCCCACCATTGAACGGCTGCAACGGTTACGAAAGCGTGCTGGAGAGGAAATCAGCGAGGAGATGGAGGAGCGGTATGAGGATTTCGAGCCCGAGCGCCTTCCACTTCTCATCAATCCTGACGGCAGCAGCGAATGGGCCGTGTTCGTGTTAACCACCGCCCCGCGCAACGTCGAGCCGGAAAACTTGCCCAACTACCCCGGCGTGGAGCTGATCGCCGACGGCGCGACCGGGCTCTCATGGGTGCAAAGACCCTTCTACAAAGAAGAATTGGACCTGTTCGAGGAGAAAGGTTGGCCGGCTGTGTTGCGACAGGATTTTGTCAGCAGTCGGGCGCTCACCGAGGATGACGTGCTCGAGATTAGAGAAACGCACGTGAAGGGTAGTCCGGTTGAGATGAAGGGCCGCGAGATTCACACAGAGCGGGTGGAGCCATGAAGCGGGTACGCATTCCACATTCCAGGCGTCGGGCGTATTTGCTGCTTGAAACCGTGGTCGCTACGGGGATGTTGATCGTGGGTCTGGCCGTGCTGGGGGCTCAAGTTCAGGATTCGCATACGGCCGTGCGGAAGATGGAGCGGCGCATTCGGGCGCTCTCGTTGGCGGAGCAGCACCTGGCCGAACTCGAGATGGGTTTGGTTGACATCAATTCGGTCGATGAGAACGTAGAGGGCGACTTTGGTCCGCGTTTTCCGGACTTCGGTTGGCTGCTGACCACGGAAGAGACCGCCATCGAACAGATGTTCATGCTGCGGCTTGATATTCTGCATCACCTCCGCGACGGCGATTATAGCGAAGACTCCTTCGACTATGATGAAGCGGAACTCCTCGAGACCGTATATGTCATGAAAGCGGCACCGCAACCGGTGAACTTCGGCGAAGATTTCGGATTGAACGAAAAAGAGTTGGTTGAACTCGCCGAGAAGCTTGACGGTCTGGGCATTCCCGGACTCGATCCTGAGACGTTTGATATGCGTTTCTTCCAAACGGTGGACTTCGAGACCTTGGTCGAAAGCGCGCCGGTGCTGCTCGAAGCGTTTGGCATGAGTCTTGACGCTGTGTTGGCTATGCTGCCGCCTGATGTGATGCGTCAGATTCAAGAAAGCGGGATTCTGGACCCATTGCAGGAGGAAGGGGATTCTCAAGAGCAAGGCGAGGGGGGGAATTGACGTGTCGATTCAGTTCTCGAATCGGATCAAGAAAAGCGTAGGGTCCGCCGTGCAGACCACCTTGTGTCCCGAAGGCATTTCACATTTTTGGTCCGCGAGGCGTGTGCGTCCCACGGAACGTCGGGGCGTTACTCTGCTCGAAGTCGTATTGGCGATGGGGCTCTTGGTTGTTGTTTCGACGATGACTTATTGGTTCTACGGCTCGTCGCTCGAAAGCAGTCGCGCCGGAACGAGCGAAGCGCAAAAGGTTCGATTAGCGCGGGTCGTGCTGAATCGCATTTCGACGGAGATTCGTCAGGCGGCGGGCATCACGGCCGACAATCGTGTGGGCGTTCGCGGTGAACCGGAGCGCATTTGGCTGTCGACGTATCGCGTACCGAGTCGCGCGCAAAGCGAAGACCGCGAATTGAGAAGAGAACCTCTGACCGGCGAGTATGACCTCACGAAAGTGGAATACAAAATCGTTCGGCATCCTGAGATACTCGATCCGGAAGAGGGCTACGAGTATCCGCTGGGCTTGGCGCGGGTGGAGATTCCGATACCAAGACCGGATAGCGCCGAACGCGGTGACACGGAAGAGGGGGGCGGCGATCGGCTCAATCCGACCGATTTGGAGGAAATGGCCGCTCGCACCGGCATCGACGTGAATGAGTTGCTTGAGGAGCAGCGGTTGCTGGACTCGGAAGAAGCGGGGGATGTCGATCTGGGGCCCGACATTCGTTGGGACGAACTCTATGCGCCGGAACTTCGTTACCTTCGTTTCTGTTATTACGACGGGCATCAATGGTGGGACAAGTGGGACGTGTCCGGTGAGAGCCCTTTGCCGCAACTCGTTTCCATTACGGTTGGTTTCGATCCGCACGCGCCCTTCGGCGAGGAGAAGGGTCTTGACGAAACGAACAAAGAGTATTGCACGTGCATGAACGAAGACCCGGTCGACTGCGAGCCGCTCGCCGACGATCAATACTCAACCGTGGTGCGCCTCCCGCAATCCGATGCACTCTTTCGATCGCGCATCACGCGTGAGGCTCAAGGGCTGGTTGAGGAGTTGGGCGGCGCGGATGAAGAGGAGACGGAACGATGACATACACGCGTCGCGGCGTTATTCTTCCCGTTGTGTTGCTCGTGCTTGTTCTCCTCGGCTTGCTGGGTGCCATGTTTTCGTTCCGCGTAAATGCCGACCTGGCGTCGACACAGGCGATGGCGTATCGCTTACAAACTCGGTTGGCGGCCGAGGCCGGGATCGATCGGGCCAAGCTTCTGCTGCGCGAGTCGCGGTACGACATTGACCGATGGTATCACAACCCGGATGAGTTGCATCGCATCATCACATGGACGCCCGATGGTAGTCGAAGTGTGTGGGGCACGAACGACGAGTTGGAAGAAGATTCGATGGCGTATCGTTTCAGCATCGTTGCCGACGATCCCACGGACGACGAGAACCACATCATTCGGTTGGGCATCAGCGACGAGGCCTCCAAGCTTAATCTGAACACCGCGACCGAAGCACAACTGATGATTCTGGTCACGGCTGCGGTGGATGGCGATCAGGAAATCGTTCCGAAGGATATCGTCGATGCGATCTTGGATTGGCGCGACCAAGATCGAAAACCGAATGGTGAAAAGAAAGATACCGAAGGCGAGTATTACAAAACGCTTCCGAAACCGTATCGGGTTAAGAACGGCCCCTTCGATACGGTAGAGGAATTGCTGTTGGTGAAAGGGGTCACCGGTCAGATTCTGTATGGAGAGGATTGGGATCGAAACGGGCTACTCACGCCGAACGAAGACGACGGCGCGGATACTTTTCCGCTCGATAACGAAAACGGTGAATTAAACCGCGGTTTGTACCCCTATCTAACCGTCCATTCTTCTGAAGAAAATGTGAGCAACGCAAACCGCCCTCGTGTGTATTTACTAGGGCCGGACGAGCCGCTTCGCGCGGAATTGGAAGACGCCTTCCCGGACGATCCGCAAATTGTGGATTTCATCGTGTCCGCCACACGCGGGCGCGGAGCGGCTGAGGGCGCGGCGGGACAAGGCGGCAATAGCAATACTGGCAACGGGGGTGCCCCTGGGGCGGGTGAAGCGCAAAACGGCGTTCCTGGTATTGGCAGTGAGGATAACGAGGAAATTGGAACGCTGGAAGGCGGTCTGGATGGCTCCGACGAGTCCGACGAAGGGAACGAAATGGCTGGAACAAATACTGATCAGGAGCAAGAATCGGATAATGCGCAGGACGAGTTAGCGCCGATCCGAAGTCCAGCTTCGTTATTAAGTGATAACGCGATTAGTGTTGAGGTCGGGAAGAATCCGCTGACGGCGGAGCACTTGCCCATTCTGCTCAATCGCACGACGACGTTGGCCCCGGATCAGCCTTCTCCAAGGGGATTGATCAATATAAACACGGCGCCGCGATTGGTATTGCGGTGCATTGCGGATCTGACGGAGGATCAGGTGGAAGCCATCTTGGAAACTCGTGAGCGACTGTCGTCTGAAATGAAAGAGACAACGGCGTGGCTGTTAACGGAAGAGGTTGTTGATCTGGCGACGTTCGAGTTGGTCGCTCCGGTGATTACGGCGCGTGGTCAGCAGTTCACGATAGAGTCGTTGGGCTATGGGGACCATGTCGGCATGGTGACACGGTTGCAGGTAGTTGTTGATCTGGTCGGTCCGATCGCCCAGACAATTTACTATCGCGACCTGACCTACCTCGGCGGTCACTACCCGATTCGTGAAGAGGATTTGGAGAGGGTCCGTGCGCGGTAGAGCTCGCCCCAAACGAATTGTTGCCCTTGATTGGGATGACCACACGCTTCGTGTTGTGCATGCGCACTTGACGAAACGCGGCGTGAGTATTGACCAGTTGCTTTCCGTGACGCTGCCCGCCGGAATCGATTCGTCCAGCCCGCAACAAATGGGTATGCACATCAGGAACACTCTGGCGCAGGAAGGCATTGTCACCAAGCATGCCATCATCGACATTCCGCGCGACCAGGCGATTCTCAAAACATTGAACCTGCCCGTCTCTCATTCGGAAGAGTTACCGGGCATGGTCGAGATTCAGATCGCCAAGGAGCTTCCGTTTCCGGCGGCGGAGGCCATCATCGATTTCGCATTCGATCCGACGGAATCCGCGCAGGTCACGGGCGCGGTGTTGGTGGCCGCGATCCGGCACGAGTTGTTGGAGCAGTACGAGGCCACATGCGCGGCTGCGGGCTTGAAGCTGGATCGTATTGGGTTGCGTCCGTATGCCAATAAGGTGTCGGCGTGCGCCTTACTCAAGCACGCGATACCTGAGCGGGTTTTGTTTATCGACGTGCGGCCGACGTTCATGGAGATAGATGTTTTGCGGAAGGGGACGCTTTCGTTCTCGCGCTCCGCTTCGGTGGTGATACCCAAAGGCGTGGGCGAGTCGCCGACGTTGTCGATGACGCAACCGGGCGACCGCCCGAACCTGAAGGATCGCGACGACGTCGACGCGCCGAAGGATGCGCCCCAGAGCACCGATGGTGTCGTCCATTCGTTGCTCTTGGAGGTGACGCGTTCGATCGAGGCGTATCGAGCGAGTGATCCCGGCGCCATGATTGATCACGTGGTCATCGGTGGGGATGTAGGAGTTGAAGAGTCGTTGGCGGAAGCGATTTCGAGGCGCCTCGAACTGACGGTTGAGACGTTTAATCCGGCCGCGATCTTCGGGTGGGAGCCGGATGAAGGTGCAGGAGCGGCTGCCTTCGCTGCGTCGTTGGGGCTCGTGCTGGGGCACGCGCAGGGTGGGGATGCGCACTTTGATTTTCTGCATCCCAAGAAGACCGTGTCGGTGGCCAAGCAGCGGTTGGAGAAGGCGCCGGTGTTGCTGGCGGTTGTCGTTTTGTTCATCGCAGCAGGCGGTGTTGCGCTGGGCCACTACACAAGACCCAGCCGCGAGAAACTGGCTCAACTCGAGCGGGATATCAAATTGATGAAAGAGGATACGTCCGGCAACAAGGATTTCATAAAGTTGGTGGATGAAATTCGTGCGTTCGACCAGGATCAATTAGTGTGGGTCGATGAGTTGTACGACGTGTTTTCCACGCTTCCGCCGAACGATGAAATGCTCATTACGGATGTGGATATGAACCAACGGGATGGCGGGATCAGATTGAAGACCAAGTGCAAGCGTAGTGACACACCAGCCGAGATCATTCATCGACTGACTGCGTTTCGGCGTGAAGGTCGAGAGAAGCCGCGTTTCAGGGTGGGTGAGGGTCCTAAGACGGAAAAGAAACATGAGACCTATCCATTCAGCCAAGAGCTGCGTATCGAGGTGCTCAACGACGCGGGCGGAAAGAAAAAATCCAAAGAGTCGTGAGCGAGGGGGGCGTTAAGAGTGCGGACAAGCAGGTAAGCCATGGACCGACGAACGAGAATCTTAGCGGGGCTATTTGGACTCGTGGTGGTCTACGCGCTGCTCTCCTCGGTGGTGTATCCGCGATGGTTGAAGCCGATGTTGGAAATCGACAAGCTTATCGCCGAGCGCCAGGCGGATTATGACCGGCTTGTTGAATTGGAAGACCGAGTCGATCGCGGTTGTGCGGAATACAAAGGCATGGTAGCCCGTGTGGGCTCATTCGACCCGCTCAAGGTGCAGACGGAAGTTCGGTCGCATATCACCGAGTTGATCGAGAAGCACGAATTGCAAGATCAAAACGTGGTGCCAAGTCGACCCACGGAGGATCGTAAAACAGGGCTGACACGGATGCAGATCACCGTCAGCGCGATGGGCAGGCTTGCGCAGGTCATCGGGTTTCTCAAAGACACGGCCGAAATGCCGCACCTGGTGCGCGTCGGCAATGCGGCGATTTATCCGGCCGGCGCCGCCAAGAAGGGCCAGAGTCGTGACCGTGTAAACTTGCGCGTGCCGTTTGAGGTTCTTGTTCTTCCACAGAACAAGACGGTGGGGAAACTTGAGGAAGATGAGTTGGTTCGGCCCGAAGGATTGCCGGCGCGCCATCAAGGACGTGACTACGCGTCACTATGGACTCGCAAGCCGTTCCGGGAACCCATTCCGCTTAAGGCTAACGCCGGGCGCGACGAGTCGAAGAAGCAGAATCAAGCTTTGCGCTTGACGGGGACCGCGACCGGGGGTGAGCCGCCCTAC
>Ga0214472_10002119_pt1 | contig 21596 bp, 19 predicted proteins | sample RVTome_6_FD_207662 | JGI IMG/M metagenome (GOLD analysis project Ga0214472, IMG submission 207662) | Soil microbial communities from uranium-contaminated site in the Upper Colorado River Basin, Wyoming, United States - RVT140D175 | ecosystem: Environmental > Terrestrial > Soil > Contaminated >...
GTCTGGGCAAGCGACGGCGGCGCTGCGCAGCCAAGCCCGACCGCCGCAATCATGAATGCGCTCCCGAGAACAGCCGATTTTTTCATTTGAATGCCCGCATCCCTTCCGCCATGGGATTATGGCGAATCATGCGCGCAGGTCACGAATCGGGTCAATCCGCGGACTCGGTAAACATGTCGAGTCGGCCGACTGGAGGGAGCGACAACCTGATCCGCTGCAATCATCTTTTAGCGACATCGTATGCCTGATCCACCAGCCGCATCGCGCGATAGCAATCCTCCACCCCCGCAGCAGGAGGCTGACCTGTCTGCCAGCGCGTCAGGACATCGCGTAGCGCGATGACCGGCAGCGGTTCGGCCGGCTGGGCGGGGAACGCCTCTTCGCCCGCCGCCGTCGTGCACCGTAACGATCCGTCGCGCTGCACGAGCAGCGCGTGGCCGCCGGCGAGCTTCCATTCCGCATCCGCTCCCTTGCCCGGAAAGGTATTGCCGACTTCGATCGTGGCAACGACGCCGCCTGCTGTGCGTAAAAGCAGCGTGGCATAGTCCTCCACGCGCGCGCCATGGGCCCGGTCGCTCAACTGCACGCCCGTTACCTCGGCATCGTCACCGATGAGGTGGAGAAACGCGTCAATGCCATGAAGGCCGATGTTGCGCAGGCACCCGCCGCCCGCGACCGCCGGATCGAGCATCCAGGGTGCGCCCCAGGCAACATAGCGCGCCGAACTCGGGCGATTCGACCGGAAATAGAAATGCGACAGTGTGCCGAAGGCGCCCTCGTCGAGCATCCGCCGCGCGTGCACCATGAACGGCTGGAAGCGCTGAAAAAGCGGCACGGCGACGAACGCGCGCTTGGCTGCTACTTTGTCGGCGACGCCCCGCACTTCCCGCGCGTTCAGTCCCATGGGCTTTTCCATCAGAAACGGATAGCCCTCGTCGAGCAGGCAATGGGCGATCTCCGCCATCACGCTGTGACGGCCCAGCGCGAGAACGAAGTCCGGGCGGGTCTGCGCCAGCATTTCGCGGTAGTCGGTGTAGACCGGCGGCCCGCCCACCTGCGCGGCGCGCTGCGCCGCCATCGCGGCGTCGGGATCCTGGACACCGATGATCTGCACCTCCGGCATCTGCGCGAGCGTCTTCAGGTAAGCGGCGTCGAACAGGGCGTGCCAGTGACCGACTTCGATTGCGGCGATGCGCACGGGCATGGTGAAACGATCCTTTCTATTCGGGGCGGGCGCGACGCAATCCCGCCGCCGGCGGTGTTGGTAAAATAGCGCGCCTATCCTTCCTCCATTTTAAAAGCATCCTGATGACAACCGCACTCGTTTCCAAGCAGTTTATCGCCCGTTTCGGCGAAGCGCTCAAAGCCGTTGCCGCACGTGCCGGCAAGCCGGCCGCACTGATGACGCTGCCGGAGGAGAACGGCGCGCGCCTGTCGCCGGCCGATTGCGAGCGCATCGACTGCGTTTTTCTCGATCGCGACATCCGCTTCACCGAACAGCTCTATGCCGCCTACCGGGACGCGGTGGTGACGGCGGCGAACCTCAAGTGGGTCCACGATGCCCGCTCCGGTATCGGGCAGCAGTTCCGGGTCTCCGAGCTCGACGCAAAAGGCGTAATACTTACCAGCTCCACCGGCTCGAATGCTGAACCGGTGGCGCAGACCGGTTTCACGGGGCTCCTCATGCTCGCGCGGGGTTTTCCCACTTACATTCAGGGTCAGCGCCGGCACGAATGGCGCCCGCTGCGCGGCGCCGCATTGCCGGACGATCTGCGCGACCAGACGCTACTCCTGATCGGCGTTGGGGCGGTCGGAACGGTGTTCGCCGGCTACGCACGCGCGTTCGGCCTCAAGGTGATCGGCGTGCGCCGCAGCCCCAGCAAGGACGGCGATCCGGTCGATGAGCTGCATCCGCCCTCGAAGCTGCCCGAGCTGCTGCCGCGCGCCGACTGGCTCGTGATCGCATGTCCGCTCACGAAGGAGACGCGCAATCTCCTCGATGCGGATGCCTTCAAACGCATGAAGAAGGGCGCGCGGCTCATCAACATCGGGCGCGGCGAAGTGATCGACGAGGAAGCGCTGATCGAATCGATCCGCAGCGGCCATCTCGCCGGCGCGGCGCTCGATGCGCACCGGCAGGAGCCGCTTCCCGCCGATTCGCCGCTGTGGGACCTGCCGAACGTCATCATTTCGCCGCACAACGCGTCCGCCTCGACCGGCAACGAAAAACGCTGCGCCGAGATGTTCGTCGCTAATTTTGGACATTGGCTGCGCGGCGAGCCGATGTTCAACGTGCAGCGCTTGTCCTGAATCCGGTTTCGTCCATCCAAACGAGGATTGCCATGTCTCTCACGTATCCGCTGGTGCACGTTGACGAGGTCCGTCCCGAGAACATGAAGGAGGGCGAGGGCTGGGCCATCTCCGAGTTCCGACTTCCAATCTCGGGCAGGAATGGGAGTTCCACCAAGCAATGATTCGCGATATTGCCGCACTCGCCCTTCTAGAACTGCATCCCACATCGCTTCCGTCGCACACGTGCCTATTGAGATAGGTTCTAGAGTTCACTCCGCCTTAATCCCTGCCGATTTGATCACCCTCGTCCATTTTGCGATCTCCGAGTCGATGTAGGCCGCAAACTCGGAAGGCGTGCTGCCCACCGGTTCGAAGCCTTGCGCCGTCAGGTTGGTGCGTACGTCCGGCTCCTTAAGCGCTGCGATCACGTGCTCATGCAGCCTCGCAACAATCGCCGCGGGCGTGCCTGCCGGCGCCAGGAGTCCACTCCACTGGTTCACTTCAAATCCCGGGATACCGGACTCGGCAATCGTCGGTAGATCTGAGAGCAGCGACGCGCGCTTGGTCGTGGTCACCGCAAGCGCGCGCAGCTTCCTGGCCTTCACGTGCGGCAACGAAACCGGAATATTGGGAAACATGACCTGCACCTGGCCGCTGATGAGATCAATCATTGCCGGCGGCTGTCCTTTGTACGGCACGTGCACGATATCCGTACCTGTCGAATTCTTGAACAACTCAGTCGCCAGGTGCGCCGAGGCCCCAACACCGGAAGATGCATAGTTAAGTTGGCCCGGCCTCGCCTTGGCTAACGCGATAAGCATCTTGACGGAATTCACGGGCAACGAGGGATGGATGACAAGGATGAGTGCGGATGAAGAAACCAGCGTTATCGGCGCGAAGCTTTTCACCGGACTGTATGCGAGCTTGCTATTCAGCGCCGGGTTGGTCGTAAACGTTGCAGGCACGATAACCAATGTGTACCCATCGGGCGCAGCGCGTGCAGCGAGTTCGATGCCCAGGTTTCCTGCTGCCCCTGCTCGGTTGTCGATCACGATCTGCTGGCCCCAGCGCTCCGTGAGCTTCTGCGCAACTGCGCGCGATACTATATCGGCAGCGCCACCCGGCGGGAACGGAACGGTCCACCGGATAGGACGGTTAGGGTAAATCCCTGCTGCAGGCTGTTCCGCGGCCGAGGCAGCGCCTGTGCCCGCTGCCCCAAGCACCATCATACCGATAAGCTGAGCTGCCGCGGCTCGCCAAGCATCGATACGCATCGCTTCTCCTTTTGCAGTTGCTTACTTCGAGCGCGCTAACGCCGAGCGTCACCAACGCTTGTAGTCGTTTTTTTACGCAATGGAAACCGACGTTGAACACATTCTCGCGGGCGCCGGCGCCACGTCGTTGCGTGCGGGCACCGCGCGCACCGTGTGGCAAACGACGCCGCGCTCGTTCCAGAGCACGATATTGGCGTGGAATCGCTGCTCGTCCATTCGAGGAAAATCCAGTCGGTAATGCCCGCCTCGACTCTCCTCGCGATACAGGGCGGCCGTAGCCAGCATGCGCGCCACTTGAATAAGGTTACGCGTCTCGAGCGATTCACGGAGACAGTTGTAACGGTCGCGTACCGTTTCGCCCGCCACGCCTACCTCTTCGAAAGCGGCCTCCAACTCGTCAAGCTGCTGCAGAGCACCGCTGAGTCGGTCGGCACGTCGCACTTGCCCCACCGAGGCGACAACCAGCTTCTGCACTTCGTCGCGCCATTCTTGCGGCTTGATATGGCCGGCGCCTCGTGCTGACCATGAGCGGAATGCGTCGTCAATCGATTCGCGAGTACGATGCGATAGCTTTGCGTCGGCCACCTCGGCGGACTCACATGCTGCGGCCATGCCCGCCCGGAACCCGAAGACATAGCTGTCGATCAGTGCCATGCCCCCCAGCCGATTCGCGCCATGTATGCCGCCCGCCGCCTCTCCACCGGCATAGAGCCCAGGCAGCGTCGTGCGGCCCCACTCGTCGATGCGCAGCCCCCCGAGATAGGTGTGCGGACAGCTCGTCACTTCCAGAAACTGGGCGCTTAAGTTCACGCCAGCGTTTCGAAACGCCTTGATCACATCGGCTGAGGCGCCGTGGTTCGCTTTCTCGAAAATGTGCCGAATGTCTATGCAGACCGCTGCGTTCTCCGTGCCGCGACCCTCGAAGATCTCGATTGCTACCGCGCGGTTGATGAGCGCGCGCGTCGAGCGCTCCATTCGTTCGGCGTCGTAACTGCTCATGAACCGCTTGCCATCGCGATTGAGCAGATAGCCGCCCTCGTTCAGGAAACCGCTCGAATGCGGCGGATATCCTGCCAGTTTCGGCGGCGCAGCGGTGATCATCTGATAGTCGATGAACTCCATGTCGATCAACTCCGCGCCCGCGCGCCAGCTCATCGCGTAGCCGTCTCCGGTGATCGTCGGTGGAGAATCATTGAGCGCGTGGAGTTGTGGTGCGCCGCCCGTTGTCATTACCGTGCACCGCGCGCGCACGATGATGGGCACGCCGTCGCGATAGCGGAATCCCCAAGCACCCACTACGCGATCGCCCTCACGGAGAAGATCCACCAACATAACGTGCTCAAGCGGCTCCACGCCGGCCGCACGAGTCTTCCTGGCGAGTGCGCTCATGAGCGGTTTACCCATCAGTCGCCCGCAGTGCACGAGCCGCGCGTACCGGTGCGGATACGCTCCCATCTTCTGTTCGTACCGCCCATCGGGCAGCTTGACCAGTCCCAGGCCCCACGCATCGAGTTCCAGCGTGCGGTCTATCGATTCCTGGCACATGATGTCTATGAGCCGCAAATTCGCGATACCGTAGCTGCCCTTCATGGCGTCTTCGAAGAACACGTCGGGATTGTCGTTGGGATCGGAATGCCCGATCGCGATCGAATGGCCTCCGCGTGCCATCGACGAGCTGCCGGACGCGTAAGTGCCTTTCGTGACCAACAGCGGCCGCACGCCGGCACGCAGCGCCCCAACGGCGGCCATCATTCCGGCGACGCCGCCACCAATAATCAGCACTTCAGCCTCGTACTCCTCCATCTCGATCCGATCGATCCTTGGCAAACAATCAAATTACGGAAAACATCAATGGCGCCGTTCTGCGGATGTTCGTAACAACTGATAGGGCTGAAGGTAGAGTTGGTTCGTCATAGACGGGACAACTCCGTTAGATGAGTTGGTTCTGAGAAGCCAGCACTTTCTGAAGCTGCTCGATGTTGACCGCCCTCGGCTCCACCTCCGACTTGAGTGCCAGCGCAGCCGCTGTTCCCGTAGCCTGGCCTGTCATCATGCAAGCGGCTTGCGAACGGGTGCAGCCCTGTGCGATGTTATCGGTCGAGATGCATCTGCCTGCCACGAGCAGGTTCTTGATGCCGCGCGGCAGCAGTGTGCGGTATGGAATATGGAACCAGCCGGAGCCGCCGACTTCCGCCAGCAGCAGCGATTGCTTTCCGTCCTTGTCGTGCACGTCCACCACGCTGCCGTATCGTCCGATGCCGTCCGGAAAGTGCTTTCCTGAGAGCACGTCATCCTTGGTCAAGGTGTAGTCGCCGACTATTCGCCTGGATTCGCGTACGCCGACCACTTGTGCCGTGTGCACCAGATAGGCATCCTCGTATCCGGGGACATATTTGCGATAAAAAGCGGCCATGCGCACCGCGACGTCCCTCATGCCCATCGTCGCTCTTGTAAGTTCTTTCCTGTCGGTGGCGTCGACGTTGTACGCCATATCCATGTTGTGCGAGATCAGGTCGTAGCGGAATTTGCCGTTCCGGAACATGGGCCGCGCCATGTAGGTGACAGTATCCGCGTTCACGTTCTCGAGACCGTACGGAATCGGGTAGTCGCCTTTCTCCAACGCTTCCTTGATCTTCTTCTTGAACGGAAGGACGGTGATCGGCTTTCCCTCCTCCAGCAGTCGCAGGATAGTGTTCACATACTCCGTGCTGAATTCGTCCGGATGGTTGCGGACGTAGGCGAGCGTATCATCGAGTCTTACTCCGCCCATGATGAAGTAGAGCGTCAGCGGCTGGCAGTGGCCTTCGTCCGGGTCCCCGAATTCGAAATGCGCGCCTGCAGCGGCGCATATGTTTCCGTCACCCGTTGCGTCAATGGTGACGCCTGCACGGATCTCCGTTCTTTTCTTCAGGGTCTCGACCACCACCCCGAGCACCGTGTTGTCGGATACGAGTACATCGGTTGCCTGGGCATAAAACCAGACGTCCACGCCGGCCTCGACAACCATTTGCTCGATCACCCATTTGGCGATTTCCGGATCGAAGAGTTGCCGCGCGGTTGCCTGACCGGTGATCCCCCACGCCGCGCCGATCGCGAGCATTCGATCGAGGTATTCCTGAGCGATGGAGAACACCAGTTGTTCGTCCTCAAAGGAACTCTCATAGCTCGCAATCATGATTTTCTTGTGCTCGGCGTTCTTCGGCGCCCTCATGTGGCGCATCGAACGGATCATCATGACCATGCCACCGGAGTGGGTCCCGCCCAGATGATCGCGCTGTTCCAGTAGGATGACCTTGGCGCCGTTTCTCGCTGCGGCGATTGCAGCCACGAAACCCGCCGTGCCTCCTCCCACGACCAGCACATCGGTTCGAATCGTTTCATTCTGTTTAATCATCCTGAGACTCATTCCGTACTCCCTTTCTGATGGTAGGGCGACTGACGCCAGTGCCGCGCGATCTTCCGGGTAAACGGCCCATACCCATGAGGAAAGTAGAGCGAGTTCGGGCCGGCACCGCCGATCACGATGATCTCGATCGCATCGGGGGAGCCCACCATCGGCACCATGGCGTCCGGCGACACCGTGTAGAACTTCTGCCACTCGAGCGTGAAATGGGAGACGGCTTTCGGTCCGTACGCCCGCAGCGGCTTGCGTGCGTTTTCGAAGATGAAGCGCTTGACGTCCTTCTTCGAGAAGCCGGCCTTCGCGCACAACTGCGCCTGGTCCGGGCAGAAACCCATCAGCACCTGGCCTTCGCCGTACGAGGAGCGGGAACCCACGGTGCACATCGAGTCGCAGAAGGCGGCGAGAAGCTCCTGGGCGGTGGTCGGCCACATGACCTCGAGATGGTGCGCCGGCTCCTTCCAGAACACGGTGACGACGTCATCGTCCGGCGAGAAGCCCTTTTCGATTGCGAATGGCTCCCAGGGATTTTCCCCGTCGTTCTCGGCGACGCAGTACATGTACTTCGGAAGCCAGACAAAGGTGTTGCAATCGGTGGAGCCCGGGATGCCCGCGATGTTGATCAGGCAAAGACGCACCGCCCGCCCGATGGCTGCGTTCGCCCGCCAGCTCACCGCCGAACCTCCGGCGCCTGAGGCGATGCCCAGTTCCCGCGCGATCGGCCCGCTGACGACAATGAGCGGCGAGAGACTGTGCGCCGTGGTCATGACGTTGCCCTGCTTTGGAAACGAGGCGTGCGCCTCGATCGCGGCAATGATCACGTCCATGTGAGCGGGGAGACACCCGGCCATCACGGCGTTGATGGCGATCTTCTCGACGGTCGCGACACCCTTGCCCGGCTCGAGGACCGCGATTTCCGTATCGGGGCTCAGATTCCCGGCTTTAAGAAACCGCTCGACCCGTTCCACCGTGGGCGGAATGACGGGGTGGCCATCGCCGAAACCGTTCGCCTCGAAGTAGGCATATACCTCTTCGGCGTCGTCTGGCAGGTCGAGCCTCGTCGAGCGCACCGGCACCGCGTTCATCTCTCCTCCCCGTGAATTCGTTTCCTGCGGCAGACGAGAGTAGCCGGTATCGGATGGAGGATGGTTGATCTATATCAAAGGTGAGGATTTATCAATGGGTGTAGCTTATGCGACTCGCAAACCGTTGTCGGTACGATCCAGAGGGAGGTAAGAGCGGATGAAGGCACAACAACCACGCGGCATCGTCCTTTTTCCAAGAGCGGAGGCCAGGGGCGGATCGAAAGCGCGAGTGACCACGCCCGGGCTCGCGGAGCTTCGAGGCAAGCGCGTGGCGTTCATCGATGACAGCCGTCCGAACGCCGACGTCGTGCTGGCCGAGTATCAGGCGTTGCTGGAGAAGAAGTACGGAATCCACTCCACGGTCATCCACAAAGTGGACCTCGGCCTTCGCGTCAACGAGCCGCTGCCCAAGGACGCCTTCGAGAAGCTGGCAAACGAAGTGGACGCCGGAGTGGTCGCGCTGGGATCTTGAGGGTCGTGCACGTCGCGGAGTGTCCGCGACACAGCCGATTTCGAGGAGAAGGGCATCCCGGCGGTCGCAATCGTTGCGCCAGCCTTCGAGCGTCAGGCACGCGCGTACGCGGCAGCCGTCAATCTTCCGCCCGCCCGCGTGCTGGTACTCCCGATCGGGACGGCGTCACCCGACGCCGCGGAGTCGGTCCCGCTGATCAAGGAGGCCGCGGCCGCGAGCCTGAACGATTTGGAGAAGGCGCTCAGCGAGCCGGTGTCGAAGATCGCGGCCTGAGAACTCACGATGGGTGACGCGACCTACCAGTCGTTCGATGTTCCCCTCGCGCTCGAGACAGTCGATTTAGCGGACATTCTGGGCGCTTCGTATCGGAACGTCATGACCGACGGGCTCCCGGTGGTGAAGCCAACCCGTGCAGATGTCGAGGCCATGCTTGCCGGGCGCGGCCGCGACGTGGTCGTCGCAGCGCTGCCGCCGGTGATGGGGGAGTGCACGCACGAGCGGCTGGCTGCACTCGCCGTGCTTGCCGGATGCCGCGTCTCTTGTTTCCCCGTCTTGGTCGCTGCCGTGCACGCAGTCGCGCGCGACGAGTTCAATCTTCTGGCAGTACAGACCACTACCGGCAACGTCGCGGTCGCCGTGCTCGTCAGCGGTCCCGGAGCGGCTGCGATGGGTTTACACGCGGGGAGCAACGGCCTCGGGCCGGGACCACGGGCCAACGTTACCATCGGGCGCGCGCTGCGTCTGGCGTTGATGAATATCGGCGGCGCCGTTCCCGGGCTCCTCGACGTTTCCTGTCTCGGATGGCCCGGGAAATTATCGTTTTGCGCGGCCGAACACATGGCGGCAAGCCCATGGCCGCCGTTCCACGCCGGCCGGGGATTTCGTGCCGACGAAACCATCGTCACGGTGGCGGCGGCGTATGGCTTCATCGAAACGGCCGATGCGGTGAGCACCACAGTCGAGCCGTTGCTGTCGAACTTGTGCGAAATGATGGCGGCCGTGCGCGTCAGCGGTTCACGCGGCAGTCAGGTGCTGGCCCTGCTCACGCCGCAGCACGCGAACACCCTGGCGCAAGGCGGTCTCGGGCGGCATGAGGTCCAGGCGTACCTGCACGAGCGGATCTTTGTTCTCGATCGGCATGTGGATGCAGCCACCGGCAAGGCCGTGCGCATGGTCAGCACGCCGGAGGATGTCTTGCTGTTCGTGACCGGCGGCAACGGCGGCAAATCGGCGTTCGTGCCGCTGTGGAGCGGCACGCGCGCGGTCAGCGTGGCGGTATCGTATTGAGTCTCGTGCAGGTGGGTGACAACCCATGTGCGCCACAAATCTCCCCTCGCCCTTCGGGAGAGGGGCGGGGGTGAGGGCTGAGCGGCGCCAGGAATGTTCATGACGCTCAGTTGTTTTTGTTGCGGCGCTTCCATAAAGGGAGGACGAGTTATGAAGAATTGGTGGCTGAAAGCTCTGACGCTGCTATTCCTGGCGGGTGTCGTCCCGGTTGCGAGCGCCGACTATCCGGAGCGACCAATCCGGATCATCGTTCCGTTTACGCCCGGCGGATCAACCGACATCCTGGCGCGGATGATCGGGCAAAAACTCACGCTGGCGTGGGGGCAGCAGGTCGTCGTCGATAACCGGGCAGGCGCCAACGGGGTCGTTGCCGGCGAGTTGACCGCCAAGGCGAATCCCGACGGCCACACGCTGATGTTCGTCGCGATCGGGCACGCCATCAATCCGCTGCTGCAGAAGAAGCTGCCTTACGACACCGCGAAGGATTTCACGCCCGTGAGCCTCGTCGCGATCTTACCGCTCGTGTTGACCGTGCACCCAACGGTCAAGGCGAACAGCGTGCCGGAGCTGATCGCGCTGGCGAAATCAAGCGCGAAACCCCTCAACTACGCCTCGGGCGGCATCGGGTCCTCGCAGCATCTCGCTACCGCGCTCATGATCCACATGGCCGGGATCAAGCTGAACCACGTCCCGTACAAAGGCGGCAACCAAGGACTGGTTGATCTCGTGGGGGGCCATGTCAACATGATGATCACCAGCATCCTCACTGTGATACCGCATGCCAAGGCGGGCCGCTTGCGCGCGCTGGCCGTCACGACCTCGAAACGCATTGGGGCATGGGCCGAACTGCCGACCCTGTCCGAAGCGGGTGTGCGCGGCTATGAGTCCATTGCCTGGTATGGAATGGTGGCGCCGGCCGGGCTTGCACCCGGGGTGCTCGCCAAGCTGAGCGGTGAGACCGTCAAGGCTACCCAGTCGGGCGATATGCGGGATGCTCTGGTCAAACAAGGCGCCGAACCGGTTGGCAACACGCCGCGCGAGTTCGCCGCCTTCATCCAGTCCGAAACGACCAAGTACGCCAAGGTGATAAAGGAAGCTGGCATGAAGGCGGAATAGCAATACCCTCCGCCAGCAGCATCGGGAATCATCGCGGCGGTCGACAAGGGATATTGTTCAACAATTTGCAGGACCGGAACACGAGGCGGCAACGCATGGCACGCATACCCTACGCCGACGACCAGATCCCGGAAGTTGCGGAACTTGCCGCCCAGATTCGCAAGGAACGCGGCAAGATGCATAACCTCTATCGCATGCTGCTCAATTGCCCGCCGGTTGCGCGCGGCTGGCTCAACCTGCTCACGGCCGTGCGCCAGCACTGTAAGCTTTCCGGGAGATTCCGCGAGCTCGCCATCCTGCGTGTGGCGATTGTCAACGGAGCCGATTACGAATATCAGAGCCACATTCCGTTTGCGCTCAAGGAAGGGCTAAGCCGGCAACAGATCGACGCGCTGCCGCAGTGGCAGCAGTCCGACGCGTTCGATGCAGCCGAGCGGGCAGTGCTTGGATACACCGACTCAATGACGAAAGAAATCCATGTGCCGGAGCACGTGTTCGAGCCGCTCAAGCCTCATTTCGACGCGCGCGAGCTGACGGAGCTCACCACGACGATCGCGGCATACAATCTGGTCTCGCGCTTCATTGAAGCATTGCAGATCGATCACGATACTTGATCTGGCTGTCCACCAAGGAGAAGCAAGCATGGCACTGACACCCATTCGGCGCATCGTGACAGGCAACGACGCGCGCGGACGATCGAAAGTGGTTTGGGACGGTCCGTCTCCCGGAACGCATGAAACCAACTTCAAGGGCCGAGGCCACACCGATTTCTGGGTATGGCGGGAAACGCCGCCGCTACTCACCGGCGAGGAGGATGCCGCGCTGTGGCCGGACGAATTCCCCGGGCCTGTCGGGGGCGGACACCTTCGCGTCGTGCATTGGCTCGCAAAGACCGAACAGTCGCCGTCCAACGAGCCGTACAAAGAGCCGGAACAGCACGGCCGCACGTGGGACCGTGGCGGCGGGAATCACTACAACCGCTCCTACATGCACAAGACCCAGTCTGTCGATTACGGCATCATGCTCTCGGGCGAGCGCGTGATGGAACTCGACGACTGCCAGCTCACGCTTAAGCCCGGCGACATTGTGATCGACGTCGGCGCATGGCATCTGTGGGACAGCTCCAAGATGGGCTGCATGATGGCCTTCGACATGTTCTCCGCGGAATTCGTCGATGGTCCTGCGGGCACGGTGCAGGGCAACGACAAACCAATGCGTCCGCCTGCGGATCTGAAACTTCCGCCGGGCGTGAAACCGCAGCGGCGGATCGTCGCCCTCGATCGCGAAGCGGGCAAGTCGAGCCTTGTCCTCGATGCGCCTTCGCCCGACGTGCGCACCGACGCGGCACGGCCGGGCTTTGCGCTTCAGCGCATGTGGGTTGTTGACCGCTTTCCAGCGAAGATCGTCTACGAGACACTGCATTTGCCGCACGTGCTCGAGCCGCCGCGCAATGGATCGGTGCTGAACGTCGTCACTTTTCCTCCCGATGAGGCGTGGAAAGGCAAAGTCGGGGCGCGCGAGGTGGCGGCGTACTTTCAGGCGATCGGCTCGCCCCGTGCTTCCGCGTACTCCCCGTCGGCACCGCATCCGTATATGCAGAAAACGCGCACCCTCGATTTCGGCATCGTGCTCGAAGGCGAGATCGTGCTCGTGCTCGACACGCAGGAAGTGCCGCTCAAGGCAGGCGAGTTCGTTATCAACCGCGGCACGAACCACGCCTGGAGCAATCGCTCGAATAAGCCAGCCGTCGTGGCGATCGCATCGCACGACGCCAGGTGAGCGCCAGGCGTGCCGAGTATCGCAACGCCGAACGCAATGGGCGCCGGGGCGGCTGAAGTGAAGCGCTGGATTTCGGAGGCATTCAGGTGTACCGTCGCCCATCGCGGCACTCGTGATCATCCATTCACGACAAGGATTTGCCATGCCTCTCAAGTACCCCCTGGTGCATGTAGACGACGTCCGTCCCGAGAACATGAAGGAAGGAGAGGGTTGGGCTATCTCCGAATTCCGGCTGCCGATCTCGGGCAGGGATGGGAGTTCCACCACTATCTTCCATTCCATTTTCCGGCCGGGGTCCACCCACGCCAAACATCTCCACCGGAACTGCGACGAGATCGCCGTTTATCTGAAGGGTCACGGCGTCGTGGGGCAGGGGAACGAGCGCACTGAGGTCCGCCCCGGTCATTGCCGCCTCATGCCCAGGGGGGCGGAGCATTTCTTCTTCAACGAAACGAAGGATGAGGAGGGCCTCGTCATCGGTTTCTACGTCGGCGCGAAGAGCGTTGCGGACACCGGGTATGAATTCCGCGGCCACGTGACCGAAGAGGACCTCAAGATGCCTCGGCGCGATAAGTTCAGCGACGGCATCCTGGTTCACATCGACGATGTGAAACCGGCACAAATGAACGCCGATGAGGGCTGGAGCATCACCGATTTTCGCCTTCCCATCGGCCGCCACAATGGGAGCCCGACCACGCTCTTCTGGGCGAAGTTCATGCCCGGCGCCATCCACAAAAAGCACCGCCACGAGAACTGCGAGGAGATTTACTACGTCATCCGCGGTCACGGCCTGGCGGGCGCGGGCCCGGACCGCGCCGAAGTACGCGGCGGCCACGTTCATTACATTCCCAAGGGCGTCGAGCACTTCATGCACAACCTGAGCAAGACGGAGCCGCTCGAAGTGATCGGCATCTACATCGGCGCGGGGAACGTCGAAGAGACCGGCTACGTCTACACGGGCGAGGTGACCGAGGCGGACATCAAGACGCGGACGGCGTAGGCATTGCGGTTAGACCGCGGCGGTATACACGCTCGCACCGTCGCCCAGATACGACTCGTATACGTGCTCGAAAAGCACGCTGCACTTCACCTGATACAAATCCTTGGTGTACGCGCGCGGCAGACCATCATCGAGGGTGTCCTCGATCGCTAGCCGCACTTGCGCGCGCGCCGCTGCGCGTTTTTTCCAGTCGAGCACGAGCAGCACGTTGAGCTTTTCGAGCAGTTGCCGGGCGACTTTCTTGACCTCTTCGCGCTCCTCGGCCGTCAGGTTCGGCCCAGGCCGCGTCAGGATGTCGAAAACCGTCAGTTCCTCCTCCTTCAGGTGCTCGCGCACATGCCGGTCCTGCTCCTCCGTCAGCGTCCGGGTAAGCGTCAACAGGTCGCGGAAGATTTCTTCGATGTTGCGGCTGCCGCTGTTGTAAGCCTCGATAAGCGCCTCGAACTTCTCGAGATAGTCGGCGCGCGTCCGATTGAGGCGCACCATCCGCTCCAGTTGCGCCTTCACGGCCGCCTTGAGCCGCTCCAGATCTGAATTGGTCGGCTTCTTTTTATCGAAGCGTTTCGCCAACGCCTCGAAGTCGATTCTCGACAAGTCGATCGCGCGATAGCCGCTCCCGCCATCACTTATCTTGAAGGGTTCCGCGCCAATCGACTCATCGAGCAGTTCCTGTATGCCCTGCATGACATGAGAGATGTCGGGCGGGTCAGTCCGGTTGCGTATGTAGTCGGCGAGCGCACGCTGGGCGCCGCACCGCGCTGCAAACTCGACCGCCGCCGGGTCGGGCTTTACCGCGCCATACAGGGCGTCCACCAGCCGCACCCTAGACAGGAAATCCCGTTTCACCGCTTCCGGCGCCAAGAGACGATTGGCTGCATCTTCCACGGCCTGCGCCCGCTCGAAATTCTCAGCCGACGCGTTCTCGATCCGGGCGATCTCCACGCCATGCGCCTTACAGTATGCCGTCGCATCCACGATTGCGCGGCGCAGTTCCTCGACCAGTGCCTGCTTGTCACGCACCGGCATCTCGCCGCCGCGGCCTTTGGCATAGACGGCGAGTGCGCGCTCGAGCGAGGCGAACACGTTGGCGTAGTCCACGATGATGCCGCTATGCTTGCCCGGATACACCCGGTTCGCGCGGGCGATGGTCTGCATCAGCGTGTGGTTGCGCATCGGCTTGTCGAGGTACACCGTCGAGCAGCTCGGCGCATCGAATCCGGTGAGCCACATCGCGCACAGGAACACCAGCCGCAGCGGATCGTCCGGGTCCTTGAAATCTTCGTCGAGCGCCTGCTCGTTCATGCGCTTCCGGTGCGGGACGATGTCGAGTCCGAGACTTTTCATCTGCTCGATCTCATTCTGTCCGGGAGAGACCACCAGGGCCATATCTGTCGTCGTGAGCGTATCCAAACGCTGCTCGAGTGCCGCACGGTCCGGGTTAGCCAGGGACATGTCGGCGAGGTCCTTTTCAACCCGTTTGCGCTCGGCTTGCCAGAGTTTCTCCACCTTGTCGTGCATGCGGAGCGCCGTCGCCTTGTCGATCGAGACCACCATCGCCTTGCCCTGGAAGCCGCGGCCGAGAAAGTGGCGCACGATGTCTTTCGCCACGGTATCCAGCCGGTCGTCGCGGGTGATGAGGTGATACTGGCGCGATAGCTCCCTCTCCAGCCGGGCCTCCTGCTCGGAATCGAGCTCGGCGCGCTCGATCAGATCGTAGATGTCGTCGTTCAGGTCCGGATTGACGAGCTGCAACTCCGGCGTACGGTTCTCGTAGAAGAGCGGGACGGTGGCGTGGTCCTCGATCGACTGCTGAAAGTCGTAGATCGAAACGTAATCGCCGAACACCTCGCGCGTTTTTTCCTCGCCGGCGATGAGCGGCGTGCCGGTGAAAGCGAGGAATAGCGCGTTCGGCAGCGCGCTCCGCATGTTCATCGCGAGCGTGTCGTACTGGCTGCGGTGCGCTTCGTCGGTGAGCACGATGATGTCCGGCCGGTCGCACAGGACCTCGGGCGTCTGGAATTTGTGGATCAGCGTGAACACATAGCGGTGATTGCCGGCGAGCAGTGCGCGCAGTTCCGCACCGCTTTGCGCGTGACAGGCGTCGCCCTCCCCCTCGCTCACCGCGCCGCAGGCCTTGAACGTCTTCGCGATCTGGTCGTCGAGTTCCACGCGGTCGGTCACGACGACGAAGGTCCAGTTGCCCGGCACCTTGCGCAGGATCTTCTGCGCGAAGAACACCATGGAAAAGCTTTTGCCCGAACCCTGCGTTTGCCAGAACACGCCGCCGCGTCCGTGGCCCGCCTCGCGCGCGGCGAGCGTCGCGGCGATGGCATTGTTCACACCGAGATACTGGTGGTTCTGCGCCATCGCCTTGACCAATCCGCTCTTGTGCTCCGAGAAGAGCGTGAAGTTCTCGGCGACGTCGAGCAGCCGCGCCGGCGCGCAGGTGCCGCGCAGCACCACCTCCAGCGACACCCGGCGCGGTTCGTCTTCGCGTTCGATGCGCTTCCACTCGAAGAAACGCTCCCAGTCCGCCGTGATCGTCCCGACACGGCTTTGGGTGCCGTTCGAGGCGATGAGGAAAGCGTTATATGTGAAAAGTGCGGGAATGCCGTTCTGCGGATGCTTGTAGCTCGTGAGATTTTCGTCTAGCGCCTGCCGCGCCGGCACACCGGGCTTTTTCAGCTCGATCACCACCCACGGCAGTCCGTTGACGAACCCGATCAGATCCGGCCGGCAGGTATAGAGCATCCCGGTGACCGTCATCTGGCTCACGAGCAGAAAATCGTTCGCCGCCGGATTCTCCCAATCCACCACTCGCACGCGCTCGGTCTTGCGCCCGCCGCGCTCGCGATCCGGCACGGTGACCTGCACGCCTTCCTTGAGCAACGCGTAAACCTCGCGGTTCGCCGCCGCGAGTCCCATCGCCAACCGCTCGCGCGTCAGTTCGTCCACTGCGGTAGTAATCGCCTCGGCAGGCAACTTCGGATTTAGCCGCTTGAGCGCCGTGCGCAAGCGAGCCACCAGCACCACCTCGCCCGAAGTTTCGCGCCCGAGCGTCCCATCCTTTCCGAATTTCTCCTCCATCGCCGACACTGTCTGCCAACCCAGCTCGGCAAACAACCCGATAGCGGGCTGTTCGACAAGCTGGTCTTCGGTGTAAGCGCCCCCGGTCACTTCACGATTCCGAGCGCTTCGAGAAATGCCCGAACCTGTCGAAATGCATCTTCCTGCACTTGCGCGGGAGTCATCTCTCCGAGCGCGTTCGAACCTTCGACAAACAACCGGACCGTTTGCGGCCCGAAAGCATCTTCGCTGCCGAATTTGCCGGCGATATTCGCGAAACTTTGCCGCGCGACCGGGTCGTCAAGCAGCTTGGTGCATTCGGCCGCCAGCGCGTCTATCCCGTCCTTGTGGTTGCGGATGCAGAAATAGATGTCGTAAGCATCCTTCTTCTTGTCCCGCTGAACCAGCGCATACCCTTTCATCACGAGCAGCGCCGGAATCGAGGCGACCAGCATTTCGACTTCATTTTTTCGTCCGTCCGGCATGGTTCCGGCGATCAGTAGCTTGAGATTGTGGCGCAAGGCGATTTCACCGCCATCCGCTTCCTGCACGCGCAACCCTTCGACGAGTTTCGGTCGGTTCTTAGCCGTCCTGGCGCCCTTCGGCATCAGCAGGTCCACGATCACCGCAATCGGCTCGCCGCCGTCTTGGGCATCGACTGTGCGCCTGAGTTGGAACGGCTTGAGGCCCGCGACATTGCGCTCGTAACCTGCCGCATCCAGTTTCTCGATCAAATCGGCATAGCCGTGGTCCGCGAGCTTTTCCGTATCCAGATCGAGATCAATATCGAGCGAACCGATATGTCCCGGTTCGGCATCAGGCAGGAGGAGAGACGGCACCGTCCCTCCGATGACGACGATCGCATCGCGATGCGCGCCGAGAACTTGGCCAAGCTCCACCAGAACCGCATGGGCTGCGCGCGCACCCCGGTCGTCGTATTCGGCGGCAACGGCAGGCTCGCTCATCATCACGCCTTCCAGCGCGGTGCAATACGCTCATTGAACAGGTGCTCGGCCGCCTCGGCTCCGCGCTCTCCGCTGACGGCGAGATCGAGATAAGTCTGTATCGGGCTCGTACACCATATGCCCTTGGCCGCTTCGACGCGATCGAGGAATACGCCTTCGTCTTTCGGCTGCATCAGAGACACGTTCGCGCCCTTGCCTGGCGGTTCAAGCCTGAGATGCTTTCGCAACACGGCTTCGCCCTGCTCATCCGCATACAGGTACAGGCTCGCAACGCGCGCGAAGGGCGCCAGCCAGCGTCCGGCCGAATACGAGGCCAGCACTGCGTGTTGGCCTCGTCCGGCCTCTGCCAATACAGTGCGTAGCGCCTTGTCGAGCGCCTCGCCGTGCAGTAGCGTGTAGCAGGACTCGCTGCGCGCGGGATTCAGCCGGTGGACCTGGCGCCACGCTTCGAGCAACTCGCGCGGCTTCGAAAGCCGCAGCCCGCCCTTCTCGACGACCGCCCATTCCCCATTGAGCAGAAGCTGGCGCAGGTTGCTCACCTGACCAAGGCTCACTTGCGCCTCCTCCGCTAGTTGCGCGACACGCCACACGCGATGGGGTTCGGCAAGCAGCCGCCGCAATACCCGAGCCGACTTGGCGGCGAAAAGTGAACGCTGAACGCGGCGCTTGCGAAACGGATTCTCCGCCGCGCTCTTCTCGATGTAGACGCGGCCGAACACCAAGTGGCAATTACCTGCAAGATCGGCGAATCCAACACCAGCCTCCTTGCAGATTTCAGCCGATGCCGGCGAGATGAAGGGCGCGACAACCACCGGATAGGCGTGGGCATGCGCGTCGGCGGACGCCAAGCGCTGTGTATAGTCCCGTAGCTGCAGCGCGGCACCGCGCACGTAGCGCGGCTGCCCGTCGGCCTTGACCTCGCCGATCAGCATCCAGGCGTCGCCGTCGGCTTGCAGGTCGATGGAAAAGTCCGGTCTCCAGCTTCCCGCGGCAAATGCGGGCTCCTTGCGTTGGACGCCGAGCGATACAAAGGGAACCGGCTTGAGCAACTCGCGCAGTTTGGCGAGCGCCTGGGCCTCAAGGGCGGAGCTTTCCCGATTAAACGCGCTTTTCAGCATTTGCTGAAAATAGCACTTTTAGTGAAATTTGTGCAGCTTTTTCACCAATTCACCATTTTTCAGCAAACGCTGAAAATTAGTATTCCGTTGAATTTACGGCAATTTTCCGTTTGACCCACTTGAAAAACCTTCGAGGAACCAGCACCACCTCGCCCGGCGTTTCGCGCCCCAATAGACTCCCTCTCCCTTGATGGGAGCAGGCAGGGGTGAGGGCGGCAGGAACGCTTCCTCCATCGCCGACACCGTCTGCCAACCCAGCTCGGCAAACAGCCCGATGGCCGGCTGCTCGACGAGTTGGTCTTCGCTGTAGGCGTGTCCGGTCATTGTCAGCGAATGGGCAGCGACCGAATGCGGTAGCGCGCATCTTCAACGAGGATCAGCGCGCCCGACTGGATTGCCCCAGCCTGTTCGGAGATCACCGCTTCAAGCCGGCGATTGACGGAGTCGGCTCGTTCGTCGGCGAGCCGGAAGATCACTGCACTCGGGCGATCCACGACGCCGAGGGCGAGAATGGCTCCGAAGTCGAGGTCGAACGTAAGGAGGATGCGCTCGTCCGATCGCGCCTGTTCGGCGATCAGTCGGTCGCTGGCACGCTGCATCGCCAAGTCGCGGACATGAACCGCGTCGTGGCCGCGCTGACGCAGAAATTCGACCGTTCTTGGGTATTTCGGTCCATCGTGACCGGCCGTTTCGGCAAAGTGACCGCGCATTTCGGCTGAATGTGACCGGGCGTTTCGGGAACGTGACCGGCGATTCCGGCGGAACGTGACCGCCGGTTACGAGGCCCGGATGTGGGCGTCGGCGGGCGGGTCGGTGTTGCGTAAAGATCAAACTCAAGCGCTGTACTCTCGGCAATTTTTCCCCGGGAGACACAGTGGCGAACCGAAGAGTGACTTTACGCATGATCAAGGACGTGATTCGAATGAAGTGGGAGGGCAAGCTCTCCCATGAGCAAATTGCCGCTGCACTGGCGGTATCCAAGGGGGCGGTGACGAAGTACGTGGGGCTGGCCGCAGCCGCCGGCCTGGACTGGGAGACGGTGCGCGAGTGGGATGAGCGCCAGTTGCTTGCCCGCCTGCTGCCGCGCTCGCCCAGCGTAACGCCCTATGTGGAACCGGTCTGGGGCCGCATTCACCAGGAGCTGAACCGCAAGGGCGTGACGCTGCTGCTGTTGTGGGAGGAGTACGTTGCAGCGCATGCCGAGGCGCGCACCTGGCGCTACACGCAGTTCTGCGAGCACTACAAGGCCTTTACCCGCCGACTCAAGCGCTCGATGCGCCAGCACCGGCGCGCGGGCGAGAAGCTGTTCATCGACTTCGCAGGCTCCACGATGCCGCTGCTCGACGGGAACAGAGCACACGTGTTCGTCTCGGCGCTGGGGGCCTCCAGCTACACCTTTGCCGGGGCCACCGGTGCGGAGCGTCTGGAGGACTGGATCGAGTCGATGACCCGGGCGCTCACCTTCTACGGCGGCGTGACGCAGCTCATCGTGCCCGATAACCCGCGCGCGTTGATCTCGGAACCCGACCGCTACGAGCCGCGCGCGCACGACACCGTGCTCGACTTCGCCCGCCACTACGGGACCTCAGTGCTGCCGGCCCGGCCGCGTTCCCCGCGCGACAAGGCCGCTGTGGAATCGGCGGTTCAGGTGGTGACGCGCTGGATCCTGGCGCGGCTTCGTCACCAGTGTTTCGCGAGCGTGCACGAGGCCGATGGCGCGATTGCGGCGCTGCTGCCGTCGTTAAATGAGCGTGCGTTCCAGAAACTGCCTGGCTCGCGCGCCAGCGTGTTTGCCGAACTCGATCGCCCGGCGCTCATGGCGCTGCCGGCGCAACGCTACGAGCTGGCGCGCTTCAAGACCGTCAAGGTCCACATCGACTACCACGTCGAGATCGATGGCCACCGCTACAGCGTGCCGCATGCCTTCGTCGGTCAAAGCCTCGATGCTCGCATCACCACCCGGGCCGTGGAGTTGCTCTGCCGCGGCAACCGCGTCGCGAGCCACATGCGCTCGGCCCGCCGCGGCGAGTTCACCACCATTACCGCGCACATGCCGGCGGCGCATCGGGCACACCTGGAGTGGACCCCGCAGCGTCTGATCGACTGGGGCCGGCGTATCGGACTTGCCACCGGCGAAGTCGTCACGCGAGTGCTCCAGGAGCGCAAGCACCCCGAGCACGGCTACCGCGCCTGCCTGGGGCTGCTGGGGCTCGCCAAGCGCTTTGGCGTCCTGCGCCTGGAGGCCGCCTGCCAGCTTGCCCTCTCGCTCGGAGCCTACCAGTACCGCCATGTCCGGGACATTCTGCTCAACAACCGCGACCGCGTCGATGCGGCCAACACCGAATGGACCAGCCCCGATCACGCCAACGTGCGCGGCCCCGGCTACTACCAATGATCACCAACATCCCAAGGAAACCCACCATGCTCGAGCACAACACCATCGATCAACTGCGCGCACTGAAGCTGCACGGATTTGCCGACGCCCTGCAGGAGCAGATGCGCCAGCCCAACATCCACGCCATGAGCTTCGAGGAGCGCCTGGCACTGCTCGTGGACCGCGAAGTCAATCTGCGCAACGAACGCAAACAGACCCGCCTGCTGCAAAACGCACAGCTCAAGTTCCCCCGCGCCGCCATCGAGGACTTCGACAACCGCGCCGGGCGCGGCATCGAGCGCAAGGCCTTCATGAGCCTCGCGCTTTCACACTGGATCAGCCAAGGCGACACGATCCTGCTCACCGGC
>Ga0214472_10002120_pt1 | contig 21596 bp, 20 predicted proteins | sample RVTome_6_FD_207662 | JGI IMG/M metagenome (GOLD analysis project Ga0214472, IMG submission 207662) | Soil microbial communities from uranium-contaminated site in the Upper Colorado River Basin, Wyoming, United States - RVT140D175 | ecosystem: Environmental > Terrestrial > Soil > Contaminated >...
CATGGCCCTCGCGATGCGCGCGGCTGCGCGGGCCGGGCTGCCCGTGATCGTGCTGGACCGCCCAAACCCGCTGGGCGGCGAGAGGCTCGAAGGCAACATGCCTGACCCGGCCTTCGCCTCTTTCGTCGGGCTCTATCCGCTGCCGACGCGCCACGCCATGACCATCGGCGAGCTTGCGGGCTATCTGAACGACACCCACGGCTTCGGCTGCGACCTGACCGTGGTGCCGATGCTCGGCTGGAAGCGCGCCATGCGCTGGGAGGACACGGGGCTGCCGTGGGTGGCGCCGTCGCCCAACATGCCGACGCCGGACACGGCGCGCGTCTATCCCGGCGGCTGCCTCATCGAGGGCACCAACCTCTCCGAAGGCCGCGGCACGACGCGCCCCTTCGAGTGGATCGGCGCGCCGTTCCTCGACGGGGCGCGGCTGGAGCGGGCGCTCACGCTCAGGCGGCTGCCGGGAGCGCACTTTCGCGCGATCGGCTTCGAGCCCGCCTTTCACAAGTGGAAGGGGGAGCGCTGCGGCGGAGTGCAGGTCCACGTGACGGACCCTGCCAGTTTCAAACCCGTTGTGACCTATGTCGCGCTCATCGCAGAGGCGCGCAGTCAGGCCCCGCGGCGGTTCAGGTGGCGGAAGCCGCCGTACGAGTTCGAGCGCCGCAAGCTCCCGATCGATCTCCTCGGCGGCGGCCCGTCCATCCGCGGGGCGATCGAGCGCGGGGCGCCGCTCGAGCGCCTCGAGGCCTCGTGGCGCCGCGACCTCGCCCGCTTCACACGCGCGCGCCGTCCGTTCCTGCTTTACGAATGAAGCCGCTCCTCCTGCTCTTCACCCTGGCCTTCCTGGTCTCGGTCGACGTGCGCATCCTGGCGCCGGTCCTTCCGTCCATCGCCGTCTCCCTCGGCGCGACGGCAGGCGCCGCCGGCCTCGCGATGACCAGCTACTCGCTCGCCTACGGTTCGGGCCAGCTCGTCTACGGCCCGCTCTCCGACCGCTTCGGCCGGATCGCCGTCGTGCGCGCCGCGGCGCTCGGCTTCAGCGCCTGCACCGTGCTGTCCGCGCTGTCACTCACCACCTGGCAGTTCGTGGCGGCGCGGCTCCTGGCCGGGGCCTTCGCGGGCGGCCTCATCCCACTCACCCTCGTGTACATCGGGGACACGTACGCGTACGCCGAGCGCCAGGTTGCCCTCGGGCGCTTCGCCGTCGTGACGTCCGCCGGGCTCGCGTTCTCCGCCTCCATCGGCGGCATGGTCGCTCACCTCGTCTCGTGGCGGGCGATGATCGCAGGCTACGGTCTTCTCGCGCTGGTGCCGGTGGGGCTCATGTTTTCCCTCGACGCGGGCCGGCCTCCTCGCGGCGCGGGCGCGGGCGAACGGGTCGTCCGCTACTTGGATCTTCTCACCGACCCGCGAGCGCTCCTCGTCTACGCCTTGACCTTCTCCGAGGGCTTCCTCTGCTGGGGCTCGGTCACCTATCTCGGCGCCTTCGCCCAGCGCCGCCACGGCCTCGACCAGCTCCAGATCGGGCTCCTGATAGCGCTTTTCGGCGTGGGCACCATGGTGGGAGGCGCGCTGATGGCTCCGTTCCGCCGCAGGCTGTCGGAGAACGCCCTGGCCGGCACGGGCGGCTCCCTCATGTCCGCCGCCTTCTTTGCCCTGATCCCGCGCTGGCCCTGGCCCGCCTTCGCGGCATCCATGCTGATGCTGGGGCTCGGCTTCGTGGGGCTGCACTCGACGCTCCAGCTGCGCGGAACCGAGATCAGCTCGACCGCGCGCGGCAAGGCTTTCTCGCTCTTCGGCTTCAACCTCTTCACCGGCATCGCCGTCGGCACGGCGGTGATGGGACGGGTCGTGGATGCCGGGCTCGACGACACGATGCTCGCCGTCTCGGGCAGCGGGCTCGCCCTCGTGGGGGCCGCGGCGGCGAGCGTGAGACGCGGGAGAGCGGCGTGACGCTCGAGGCGCTCGTGGGCCGCCGCCTCATGTTCGGACTGCCGGGGGCCGACCTGAGCGGCGCCGATATCCAGCTCTTCCGCGAAACACAGGCGGCAGGCCTCATCCTGTACCGCCGCAACTTCGAGACGCCGGAGCGCCTTCACCGCCTGCTGACAGGCCTCGAGGAAGCGCTCGGCCGCAGGTTGCTCGTCGCCACCGACCACGAGGGCGGGCGCGTCATCATGCTCGGCCGCGCCGTCACCATCTTTCCCGACAACCTCGCGGCAGGCACGGCGGGAGAGCCGGGCTTCGTCAACCGGCAGGGGCTCTTCGAAGGCCGCGAGCTGCGCAGGCTCGGCGTGGACCTGAACTTCTCTCCGGTGCTGGACGTCCTGACCGAGCGCTTCAGCCCGAACATCGGCATCCGCTCTTACGGCAAGGACCCGGCTCTGGTGGCGCGCTACGGCGCCGCGCGCATCCGCGGCCTCCAGGCCGCGGGCGTGTCGGCCTGCGCCAAGCACTTCCCCGGCAAGGGTCACGCCCCCGTGGACGCCCACCTGAGCCTGCCCGTCATCGACTCCGACTGGAGCGAGATGCACGCCGCGCATCTGCCGCCGTTCCTCGCAGCCATCGAGGCGGGAGTGGACTGCATCATGACCTCGCACCCGCTCTACTCGCGCCTCGATCCCGCCCCGGACACGCCCGCGACATTCTCGCGGGTGATCGTCGAGGAGTACCTGCGCGGCGAGATCGGCTACCGGGGCGTCATCGTCTCGGACGACCTCGAGATGGGCGCGATCAGCGAGATCTGCCCGGTGGGCGAGGCGACGGTGCGCGCCGCGGTGGCGGGGCACGACCTGCTGCTCGTCTGCCATACAGCCGCGCGCCAGGGCGAAGCGCACGCCGCGCTCCTCGACGCCTACCGTGCCAGCCGTCTGCCTCTGCGGGGACTCGAGCAGAGCGCCGCGCGTCTCGACGCTCTCGCGGCCAAGCGCCCCGCCCGGTTCGAGGGAGGCCCGCCGCGCCCTGAGCGTGACGGCGAGCCCCTCGCCAGGGCTCTCGCCACCCGGGCCGTGACGCCGGTGACCCCGCCCAGCGTGGCATTCAGCCGGGCGCTCAACGGGAAGGTCGCCGCCATCTTCCCGCGCTTGTCGTCGCTCGCCGACAGGATCACGGTCGAGGACTCCATGCTGGACGAGGCGCGCTACGTGACTCGGGCGCTCGCGCCGTACGGCATCGAGCCCGTGGTGGAGGTGGTGGGCGTTGAGCCGGGCGAGGCCGACATCGCTCGCGCCGTCGAGGCCGGCCGCCGCGCCGAGGCGACCATCCTCTTCGCCTACGACGCCCACCTCTTCCCCTCCAATCGCATGCTGCTGGACGCTCTGCAGAAGTCGGCGCGGGCACTCGGCGTCGTTCTGATGCGCGACCCGTGGGACGCGGAGTACCTCGCCCCGGGCGTCGTCGGCATCACCGCCTATGGCTGGCGGCGCTGCCAGCTCGACGCGGCCCTCACGCGTCTGCTCACCCCCACCCGTGTGAGGGCCGGAGCGTAGCGCGCGCTACGCTACCCCGTGCCGAACCCGCGCGCCATGAAGGCCGCAACGAAAACCATCACGACCACGAGCGCCATCTCGACGTGGTTGAGGAGGTAGAACGTGGGGGCCCGCGAGGTGTCGGGCGCCTGGCCGCGCTTGAGCTGGAGGCGCCAGCGGATGAAGGCGAGCATCGGCGCAATCTCCAGGAGGAGGATCGATCCGAACAGCGCCATCTTCACCCAGAAGAGTTGTGAGGAGAGGTAGTATGCGGCCCCCTTCTCGAGGCCGCCGAAGGCGCGCAGGAGCCCGGTGGCGAGCCAGAGGAGAGCGGCGATTCCCCAGAGAGTGTCCACGCCGAAGAGGCGGCGGAAGCCGACAGCGTCGAGTGGTCCCTTGAGCGCGCGCCCGCGGAGGTAGACGGCCGGCAGGCCGATCGCGAGGGCCAGCAGGTGAAGCGCTGAAACGATCGCGGATAACATGGGCCTGCCTCCTACATCTCAGCCCCTGTAGTTCTCGTTCGGCCGCTTCATCTCGAAGATGTCGTGGATGTGAGAGTACTGGTTCCCGGCCAGGCGGCCGACCGGCTGGAGCCGGAGCATGTCGATGCGGCCGGTCTTGGCGTCGTAGACGTCGTCGCGCACGTGAAAGTAGACGATCTCGCCGAACACCACGCTGTGCGGCCCACGGCCCACGGGCACGATCTGAGCCACGCGGCACTCCATGCTGATGGGCGCCGTCGCCAGCCGCGGCGCCCGCACCTGGACGCCGGGCGCCATCGTGAGCCCCGCCAGCATGAACTCGTCGACCTCGGGCGCGTACTCGCCCGACGTCACGTTCATGGCCTCGGCGTGGACGTCGTCGACGACGTTGACGACGAAATCCCCGGTGTACTCGAGGTTCCGCACGGTATCCTTCTTGCCGCTCTCCCGGGGGCCGGAGGAGAACGCGATGGTCGGCGGCTCGTTGCACACCCCCATGAAGAAGCTGAACGGGGCCAGGTTGGGCACGCCGTCGGCGCCGATCGTCGACACCCAGGCGATCGGGCGCGGGACGACGCAGCCGATCAAGAGCTTGTACGACGCGGTGGTGCCGATCGTTCGGGGGTCGAGCTCCATGACGGGGATCTCCGTTCGTCGTGCCGTTAGAGGTTCGGAAGGTCAGATGACGGCGTCGCGCCGCAGCCGCTCGATCTCCGCCCGCGCGTAGCCCGCCTCGGCGAGAATCTCATCAGTGTGCTCACCGAGCATCGGCGGCTCCCGATCGATCCCCGGGCTGCCGTGCGCGAGTCTGAAGCCCGCGCCCACGAGCCGCATCGGGCCGTAGCGCGAGTCGACCGTCTGCAGGACGTCGCGGTGCTCGAGCTGCGGGTGCTCGACGATCTCGTCGATCGTCCAGATGCAGGCGCACGGGACGTCCGCCGCGGTGAGCCGCGCCTCCCAGCTCTTGGGATCGTCGGTCGCCAGCCCGCTCTCGATCACCTCGCGAAGCGCCGCCACGTTGTCCGTCCGCGCCGCCCAGTCCTTGAATCGCGGATCGTCGAGCGCCTCGGCGCGCCCGATCGTGCGCATGAGGCTCACGAACTGCCTCTCGGTCAGCACGGCCAGGACGATGAAGCCGTCCCGCGCCCGGAAGCGGTTGGCCGTCGGCTTGCGGCTCACCGAGCCGTTGCCGATCTGCCGTTGCTCGATGCCGGCCACGGTGTACTCGGAGACCGGGCCCGGGATGAAGGCGAGCGCGGCGTCGAGCATCGCGACATCCACGAACTGCCCCTGCCCCGTGTGGGTGCGCTGGTAGAGAGCGCTCGCCACCGCCAGGGCCGCCGTCATCCCGCCGATCGTGTCGCAGATCGCGAACCCGGCGCGCATCGGGCCGCCGGCTGGCTCGCCGGTGATCGACATGATCCCGGACATGGCCTGCAGCTTGCCGTCGAACGCGGCCGTCGTCCGCTCAGGCCCCGTGTGGCCGAAGCCGGAGACCGCGCAGTAGATCAACCGCGAGTTTATCGAAGACAGCGCCTCGTAGCCGAGCCCGAGCTTGTCCATGACGCCCGGGCGGAAGTTCTCCCACACGACGTCGGCCGTGGCGACGAGCCTCCTGACGGCCTCGACCGCCTCCGGCCGCCTGAGGTCGAGCGTGATGCTGCGCTTGTTGCCGTTCACCGCCAGGAAGCCCGGCGGCATCTTGCGCTCCGCCCATTCCTTCCCGATCAGCTGGCTGCGCGTCTCGTCGCCGTCGCGGGATTCGATCTTCACGACGTCGGCGCCGAGGAGCGCCAGCTGGTAGGTGCCGTAGGGGCCTGCGAGGTACCGGGTGAAATCGAGGATCCGGACGCCGGCGAACGGCTTGCTCATGCGCCGCCGCCGCCTTCTTCGCGCTTTCCTTTCGCGATGGCCTTCACGACGTCGAACTCCCTGCGGCGCTCGGCGATCTCTTCGGGCGTCAGCTTGTCGAGGTTCGAGAAGTCGAGCTTCCAGGAGGCATCGTCCCGCCACCGCTGCGGCGACTGCACCGTGGTCCGGGGGGCGGGCGCGCTCTCCAGCACGCGGAGCGCCAGCTCCAGCGTGGCGGCCTGCGACTCGGCGTCGAAGGGGCGCCCCGCGGAGTTGCCGAGCGGAAAGTCGCTGAAGAGAAAGCGCGGAACCCCGCAGTGCTCCACGATGTCCTTGGCGCATCCCATGATGACCGTCGGGGTGCCGTTGGTCTCGAGATGCCGGGCCGCCAGACTCACGGTCTGGTGACACACGGGTCAGCTGGGGACGAGCACCGCCACGTCCGCGCCGTCTTCCCTGCACCGCCGGAGCAGCTCCGGCGCGTCCGTCTCCATCGTCACCCGGTGGCTCCGGTTGGTCGGCGCGCCGTGAAACCGCGGCGTGAGCGCCCCGATCCGTCCCGCCTTGACGGCCTCGTGCAGGCGCGCCAGGGGAAACCAGGTGTTCGGATCCTCGGCCGTGGTGTGCTTGCGGTCGTACCCGACGTGCGAGATGCGTAGGTCGGGCACCGCGTCCGTCCCTTCGGAGTAGACCTTGTAGAACTTCGCAGCGGCGTTGTAGGGCGCTCCCGGTCCCTGGTCGCCGACGCCGGGCTGGTACGGCGCGGCCGTCGTGATGAGCGCCACGCGGGCCTGTGCCAGCGGCTTGTTCAGGGGCGTGAACGGCACGTCGTCGAAGTGTGCCCAACGATACACGCCGTAACCGAGCGCCGAATAGTAGCCGCGCGTGCGCTGCATGTACGGGATCGGGACGTCGTGCTCAGGAGCGAACGGCATCGGCATCTCCCATAGGTCGGACTATAGCTGGATTTCGAGCCAGGCGCGGCGGTTGATGCGTCCGGTGAGGCGCGAGAACAGGTCGGTCACGCGCATCTACCAGCCGTACTTTGACTGAAGCGCTGCGCGCGCCCGCTCGATCGAGCTCTACGATGTCGGCCGCTGGCATCGCGTCGATCCTGCCAGATCGCCGGAGAGAGGTCAAACCGAGGCCCGCGGTTGATGATATCCTCCTCGCCAACTCGCATGCGCACGATCGACATTCACGCCCATGTCGTTCCCCAGTCGCTGTGGCGCGCCGCCGACGCCGGCGCCGAGTGGTTCGGCTACCGGCACGAGCCGGGCGTGGGCATCGGCACCGTCGTGGGGAACGGCAAGCGTACGGGCTTCACCTCGCCCAAGGTGCGGTTCACGGCGGAAGAGCGGATGCGCGACATGGACGCGCAGGGCGTGGACGTTCAGGTCATCTCGATCCACACGCCGTTCTTCGGCTACCATCTCGACCCCGCGCAGGGCCTGCGGCTCGCGAGGGAGGTCAACGACGAGATCGCGGGCATGACGCGCCAGTGGCCACGGCGCTTCGCCGGCCTCGCCACGCTGCCGGCGCAGGACGTCAAGGCCGCGATCGACGAGCTGGAGCACGCGGTGACCGTCCTCGGCCTCAAGGGCGCCGAGCTCGACACGCAGGTGAACGGCCTACAGTGGGACGAGCCGAAGTTCCTGCCGCTCTTCAAGGCCGCCGAGGCGATGGGCGCCGTCCTCTTCTTCCACCCCCAGCCGCAGCACAACTTCCTCAGGGAGAGGACGACGCGCGACGGCCTCTTCAACAGCCTCGGTGTCATCCTCGACGACGCGATCGTCGTCGCGATCCTGATCGCTGGCGGCGTCCTCGAAGCGTGTCCAGATCTCCGCGTCTGCATCGCCCACGGCGGCGGCCCCGCGTGCTACGCGATGGGACGGCTCGACCGCGGCTGGCAGGGCCGCCCGGAGGCCCGCCGCATCCCGCAGCCGCCGAGCGCGTACCAGCGGCGCCTCTACTACGACTGCGTGACGGGCAGCGAGGCCGCGCTGCGCTTCCTGCTCGACCAGGTGGGCGCCGACCGGGTGGTGCTCGGCAGTGACTGGCCCTTCGTGCCGTGGCATCCCTCCCCCGTCGCCTGGGTGCAGGGGCTCGAGAGCCTGACCCAGGAGGAGAAGGAGCGGATCCTCTGGCGAAACCTCGAGGCGCTGCTCGGCCTGTAGTCGGCGGGCGACCCGATCCTGAGCTTACGGGACGCGCTGCTTCAGGAGGGGAGCCCCCAGCTCCTCACCCGTTCAGGCGCGATCCTGAACATGACGCGGTTCGCAGGCATCGCCCGGCCGCCCCACAGGCTCGCCAGGCGAGGGTATTTCTCGTGGAACCGCTCGGCGAGCGCGCGCCGCTCTGGACCGTCGGCCAGGAACTCCGCGCGTCCGAGCACGGTCACGCCACGTATGTCCCCGCCCCCGCCGCCGGCCTCGGCCACCACGCAGACCCGAGGGTCACGGCGCAGGTTGCGGACCTTCTGCGTGCCCTCGACGCTGATCATGGCCACGGCCGCCGAGTCGTGGAGGAACCACATCGGCATCGCGAGCGGCGCGCCGTCCGCCCGCACCGTGGCGAGCAGCGCGACCTCCTTGGTCCGGAGGAATCCCTGGATGGCCGGATCGTCGAGGCTCATATCGTTTCCCTTCCCGGGGTCAGAGCACGCGGCAGGTGAGGCTAGGGCGCGACGCGGGGCATGTCCGGCTTGACGGCCTCTTCGAGCGTGAGCGGCGTCACCTTGACGAAGGGCTCGCGGCGGATCGGGCAGTCCTCGAGGTCGCAGACCGAGCAGTAGATCCGGTGGCAGGGGTCGGTGTGGAAGACCATCTCGCCCTCGACACCCAGGTCGCGGATCACGCAGGCGGCCACGTCCTCGGAGACGTCGTGGGCCCGCTCCACGCTCCAGAACTCCGGGACGACCAGGTGCGCCTCGACGTGGTGGAAGCGGCCCGAACGGATCGCGCGCAGGTGGTGGATGCGGATCACCCCGTGGCCAACATAGACCTGGAGCGCGTTGAGCAGGCGGCTCAGCAGCGCGGGGTCTTCCTCATCGAGGAGCGCGCCCGCGGCGTGGCGCACGAGCCGGAAGCCGGTCCACAGGAGCGACAGCGCCACCAGCAGAGCCACCAGCGGGTCGAGCCACGCGCGGCCCGTCAGGTGCACGAGCGCGAGCCCGACGACCACGCCCATGCTCGTCCAGAAGTCCGAGATGACGTGCTGGCCGTCGGCGACCAAGGTCAGCGACTCGTAGCGGCGGCCGGTGCGCACCAGGTACCAGCCGAGACCCAGGTTGACGAGCCCGGCCCCGAAGACGATCAGGACTCCCGTGCTGATCTGCCTGACCTCGGGCCCGGCGAGGAGGCTTCGCGCGACCTCGTAGACGATCAGGACCGAGGCGAAGGCGATGAGGCCCCCCTCGAAGGCCGCCGAGAAGAACTCGATCTTGCCGTGGCCGTAGGGGTGGTTGCGGTCGGCGGGGCGCCCGGCGAAGAGCAGGCCCCCAAGCGCGAAGAGGGCGGCGACGACGTTGACGATGGACTCGAGGGCGTCGGAGAGCACCGCCGTGGAGCCGGTCATGCGGTAGGCCTGGTACTTGGCCGCCAGCAGGACGACGGCGACCACGAGAGAGATCACGCCCGCGCGGAGCCGGATGCGCGCGTCTTCGGCGAGCAGGGTTTCGGGGTCCACGACTCGATTCTACCGCGCCTGCCGGACCTCCTCAGGCGGGAGATTGCCTCCGGCGATCGAGCACGGGCGTCAGTAGCGGCGCCAGCACCATGGTGCCGGCCGTGCCCAGGATGACGAGCCAGGACCAGGCGAGCGCGATCACCCCCGTCTCCGAGAGGACCAGCAGCGCGAGATTGACCAGGCCCATGATGACCATGGCGGCGACGTTGGCCCGGTTGGCGCGCAGACGGGTCAGCAGGCCGAGCAGGAAGACGCCGAGGAGCGAGCCGAAGGTGACGCCGGCGATCTTGAAGGCGAGCCAGAGGATCTTGTCGAAGAAGGAGAAGCCCCAGGCCAGCGCCGCCAGCATCAGTCCGAAGGCGACGACGGCGACGCGCGAGACCCAGAGATAGTGGCGATCGCTCCGCCCGGGCGCCAGCAGCGGCCGGTAGATGTCGGTGACAAAGGACGCCGAGAGCGAGCCGAGCGGCGAGTCGATCGAAGCCAGCACGACGGCCGTCAGCATGACGCCGCGGAGAAGCTCGGGCATGGCCGTGCGGATGAAGAACGGGAAGATCTCGTCCGGCCGCGGCAACACCACGCCCGGATGCTGAGCGTAGTACGTGTAGAGGCCGGCGCCGATGGTCAGGTAGAGCAGCAGGGTCGCGAGCGTGCCGATGGGCGTGAGCGCGAGCGTGCGCTGGCTCTCGCCCCGCGTCTCGACGGTGAGCAGGCGCTGCATGAGGTCGTGGTCCGTGCCGAAGGCGGCCATGGACCCGATGAGGCCGTTGAGGATCGCCAGCCAGAAGATGTTCGGGTCCGTCAGCACCCGCCGCCAGAAGTCGGGAGCGCCCGGTGCGGGGCCCCAGTTGATCACGCTGAGCCGTCCCGCTTCCGCCGCCGTTCCGAGCATCGCGCCGAGCCCGCCGTCGATGTGCCAGGCGAGGACGGCCACGGTCAGGGCGCCGCCCACGAGGAAAGTGCCAGCCTGGAAGACGTTGGTCCAGACCACGGCCTTCACCCCGCCCAGCGCGATGTAGGCGATGGACACGACGGTGAAGAGCGCGATCGTCGCCCACAGCGGCCAGCCCACCAGTACCGCGACGGCCAAAGCGGCGGCCATGAGCCGCACCCCCGATCCCAGGAGGCGCGTGATGAAGAAGAAAACCGAGCCCGTCACCTGGCTGGCCTGGCCGAAGCGGTAGAGCAGGAACTCGTAGATGGTGGTGCAGTCGTAGCGGTAGAAGGCCGGAATGAAGAGGTAGGCGACGGCGAGCTTGGCCAGGCTCGAGCCCACGAAGAATTGGCCATACTGCCAGTTTTCGCTGTAGGCGGTGGCCGGCACCGCGATGATGGTGACGGCGCTGATCTCGGTCGCGAGGAAGGACAGGCACGCGGCCCACCAGGGGATGCGGCGGCGGGCGAGGAAGAAGTCGGCGGTCCCGCGCTGTTCGCGGCTGAAGACGCCGCCGATGGCGACGAGGAAGGCCAGCGACCCCGCCAGGATGGCGAAGTCGGGCCAGGTGAGCGCAGATCCCGCGGGCTCGGCCATGGGCTCGGGCCATTATGGCCCAAGCCCGCGGAATCGCGGAAAACTAGGAACCGACCTTCAGGCGGAGCTGCTTGAGCAGGTCGGCGAAGGAGCCGCGCTGGATGATGCGGCTGAACTGGGCCTTGTAGCTGCTCACCAGGCTGATGCCGTCGACGTTGATGTCGTAGACCGTCCAGCGGGCGTCGGCCCGGTACAGCCGGTACTCGAGGCCGATCTCGGAACCCTTGGGTGTCACCACGCGCGACTGCACTGCGGCCTCATCGCCGTCTACCCGCTCGCCGACATACGTGATGGGCTCGCCCGCGTACTGCTCGATCCTGCCCATGTACGCGGAGGCAATGAGGGTGCTGAAGAGGCGGACGAACTCCTGCCGCTCTGCCGGAGAGGCCTGGGTCCACGCTCCGCCCAGCGAGCGCTTCGACATCTCGTTGAAATCAAAGAGGCTCTCGGTAATCTTGCGAATGTCGGCGCGCCGCTGGGCCGTGGAATCCGTCTTGACCGCCGGGCCGCCCGGCTGGGAGAAAACTTGCTGGACCGCCGCCTGCACCGTCTCGGTCGGGCCGGCAGCCGTCCCGGTGCCTGCCGCTGCCAGCACCACTGCCATGATGATGTTCAGCATCGCGTCTGCACTCCTTATGGTGGTTTCGCCCTCGTGACCGGGCGGGATGCGTGATGTCAGTCTCTCACAGCTGATCAGACGTAGCGAGCGGTCGAGAATTCAGTGTCGATGATCCGGGACGTCGGGGCAAAATGGCCGCAATGACGCGCAATTGGACGGTGGGTGTCGACGCGGGCGGCACGTGGCTGCGTGTGCTCGCCGCTGACGGGCGCGGACGGCGGCTGATCCTCCGGAGGCCCGCGGCCCCGGACCTTCGCGCCGCGCTCGGCGCGGTTTGGCGGCGCTGGCGGCTCGGGCGCGCCGGCGTGGCGCACCTGGTCGTCGCCACGCGCGGGGTCTGGACCGCCTCGGAGCGCCGCGCCGCGGCCGCGAGCCTCCGGGGCCTCGCGGGACGGGTAACCGTCCTTTCCGATGCCGAGGCCGCGTACCTCGGCGCTCTCGGCGGCCGCCCGGGACTCCTCGTGCTCGCGGGAACGGGCTCGATCGTGCTCGGCCGCGGCGCGCGCGGCCGCTGGGTCCGCGCGGGCGGGCTTGGCCCGCTCTTCGGCGACGGCGGCTCCGCCCTTGCCCTCGGCCGCGACTGGCTCGCTGCGGCCCATCCATCGCGCGCGCGCCGGCTCGCGCGGGATCCCCATGCCGTCGCACGGATCGCCGCGCTGGCCCCGCGAGTGCTCGGGCTCGCGCGGCGCGGCCGGGGCCCCGCGCGTTTCGCGGTAGCGCGGGGCGCCTTCGCGCTTGCGCTGACCATGCAGGCGGCCGCCGAAGCCGCGCGACTCTCTCCGCCGATCAGCGTCAGCTGGGCGGGAAGCCTCCTCGAAGACCGCGTCTACCGGTCGCGGGTCTGGCGTATGGCCCGCGGGCTCGGGCTCGAGATCGTGCCGGTCGCGCCGCGTGAGAGCCCGCTCGAGGCCGCGGCGCGCCTCGCCCGCGGGCGCGCGCCCCAATCCATCCTGCTCAGGCCGTAGTAATACTTGCGGGCGGCTCAAAAAGGTCCCAGATGCGAGGCGGCGCCCGAAGGCCGCAGGCTGGCGAGAAGGGTCCAGATGCGAGGCGGCGCCCGAAGGCCGCACGCGAGGCGTACTCCTGTACGTTGAGCGTGCGGTCGAGGGCGCCAACGAAGCAGATGGGCCCTTATCGGCGGCCTGCGCCCCGCCACCAGGCCCACGCAAGCGGGCCCGTGAGGGCCGCCAGGACCCCGGCCGCGGTGTTCTCCCAGCCCGCCGTCGCCATTGCCAGAAGCGCCGCCGCCGACGGCAGCGCGGCCGTCAGCCAGAGGCCCGTGGCGCCCCCGCCCACGCGCCACGGGCGCGGCAGGGCGGGTTCGCGCAGGCGCAGGGCGACGAATGCGGCGAGCTCGAGCAGGAGCGTGAGCGAGTAGAGCCAGACGTTCAGCACGATGAGCTCTTTGAAGGACCAGAGCGCGCAGACGCTGTAGACGGCGCTCGACAGGAGCACCGCGGCCCAGGGCACGCCGGTCCGCGGATGCGTTGCCGCCAGCCAGCGAGGCAGCTGACCCTGGAGCGCCAGCACGTAGGGCAGCCGCGAGTTGGTCAGCACGAGCGAGAGAAAGAGGCCGGCCGTGGCCGTGACTGCGCCCGCGGCGACCGCGGCCGCGAGCCAGGGCCCGCCGAGCAGGCCGGCGACGATCGGCCAGTGGCCGGTCTGCCAGCGCTGCCAGTCTCCGGTCGCGGCCAGTCCCGCGGCCACAGGAACGACGTAGGCAAGCGCGATGAGCGGGAGCGACCAGCAGAGCGCGCGGCGGTACGAGGCCCCGGCCTGGCTCGTCTCACCCAGGACCGTGCTCGGCGTGTCCCACCCGGAGTAATTCCACATCATGACCGCGATCCCGACGCCGAGCCCGCTCCAGAGCCCCTGCCCCGGCGCGGCGAAGGGCGACCAGGGCGCGTGCCCGGCATGTGAGGCCGCGGCGGCGACGAGGACGACGATGGGCGCGAGCGTGCCGGCCGAGAGGGCCACGGCGCCCCAGCCGGTCACGCGCACGCCGGAGAGGTTCACGGCCGTGAGGAGCCAGACGAAGCCGAGCGCCAGCAGCCAGCGCTCGACGGCCGTCATCTCGGGGCGCCAGAAGCGCAGGTAGTCGGCGAAGAGCGCGGGGTACACGGCCACGTCCACGAAGCTGTTGAGCCAGCTCCACCAGCCGACCTGGAAGCTCCAGAATGGGCCGAACGCACGCCGCACCCAGGCGACGTAGCCGCCTTCCTCGGGCAGCGCCAAGGCCATCTCCGCCATGGCGAGCGTGACGGGCATGCTGACGAGGAGCGGCGTGAGCGTCAGCAGCAGGAGAGTGAGGCCGGGACCGAAGACGGACACCGCGTCCTCGATGCCGTAGGGGCCGCCGCTGACGTTGAAGAAGACGACTGCCAGCAGCGGGAGAAAGGACAGGCGCTGGTGCGCCCCAGCCCTCACGCCGACTGCGCGCCGCGAATCAGGTCGGGCAGCCCCTCGAGCCACACGTCGATCGGCATCTCGGCGTCGACGATGATCTCGAGCTTGCCGCTGGGCAGCCGCCGCACCCGGCCCTTGCCGGTGCCCAGCGGGATGACCACCTGCTCCCGGTGGACGCCCATGGCGTCGATGACGGCGAAGATCTTATTGATCTCGTTCATGCCGACCGCGTCGAGCATGGCAACCCTCCCCCGACGGGCATCCTAAGTTGTGGTAGCCTCGGGGTCAATGCGGCTGATCGTTGCCCTCGCGGCCCTCGTCCTTTCAGCCGGCAGCCCTGCGGCGGCCGCCGACGCGCCGCTCTTCGACGGCCACATCCACTACAGCGCGCCCGACTGGAGCGTCTACACGCCCGAGCGCGTCTTCGCCATCCTCGATCAGGCGGGCATACGACGCGCGCTCGTGTCGAGCACGCCCGACGACGGCACGCTGAAGCTCTACGAGCGCGACCCCAAGCGGATCATCCCGATCCTCCGCCCGTACCGCACACGCGACGACATGGGCACGTGGTGGCGCGACCCGTCCATCATCCCCTACCTCGAGCAGCGGCTGGCCAAGGGGGTCCACAAGGGCATCGGAGAGTTCCACATCCACGGCAAGGACATCCACACGCCCGTGCTCAAGCGAATCACCGAGATAGCGGTCCAGCGCAACTTGTATCTCCATGCGCATTCCGACGACGCCGCCATCATCGAGCTCTTCGCGATCGAGCCCCGGTCGAAGATCATCTGGGCGCACACCGGGATGTCCTCGGGCGCGCAGGCGGTGGGCGCGCTGATGGACAAGCACCCGAGCCTCTGGGCCGACCTGTCCTACCGGTACGGGGACGTCGCGCCTGGCGGCACTGTCGACCCAGCCTGGCGGGCCCTGCTGATCCGCCACGCCGACCGCTTCATGCTCGGCAGCGACACCTGGACGACTTCTCGGTGGGAACAAGTAACGGGGATGGCCGCCGAGGCGCGCCGCTTCCTCGGCCAGCTCCCGCCCGACGTGGCGGAGAAGATCGCCTCCAAGAACATCGAACGCCTCTTCCCCTAGCCGACCCCGAGTTCCGCGGCGACGCGTTCGATCTGATTCCAGGTCTCGTCCTCGACGGGGACCCCGTCGCAACGCCGCTCCGTCTGGAGCCGCGCCTCGGGCTCGCCCGGGATCAGGATCTCCTTCGAGCCCAGGAAGCGGGCGATCCAAGCGGCGTCGCCCGCGGAGGCGCCGAGTCCCTGGAAGATGCATGTCGCGATGCTCTCGAGCCGGGTCGCGTTGATGGTTGGCAGGTCCGAAACCATACCGCGCGTCGCGGATCGCGCGCTACGGTCTAACTCCCCGGCCGCATTGGCGCTTTCCTTCACGACGGTGCTGCCGGCAGCATGCTTTGACGCGCGGCGTCGCCCTGGGGCATAAACCTTGCCCCAGGGCTCAAACTCCCGTAACCTGAGCGGACGGAGTATCCATAATATTTGGGGCTCCGAGAGCAGACACCATTTGGGAGCATGCGCATGAACAGCCGCCGTGACCTCACCCGGTTGCCCGCCCAAGCGGTGAAGACTCCGCGAGGGATGCGGCCTGCCCGCGGCGGCGCCCAGGAGCGCTTCCCCTGGGGCTACCTGGCGGCTTTCCTCTTCGGCACCGCGCTCATCTCGACGTTCATCTGGTACCAGATCGAGAGCGAGCGGCAGACCGTGCTCGCCAACTGGCAGGCGCGCGTCACGGCCATCGCCGAGGGGCGCGCGCGTCTCGTCTCGGACTGGTTCACGGCGCGCCACGCCGACGCCGACGTGCTCGCCTCGTCGCCCGCAGTGCGCGCGCTCATGCTCGACGGCGGCCGTGGGGGCGACGTCCGCAGCCAGATCGTGCCGCAGCTCGACCGCGTCGCCTGGGCGTACGGCTACGCGGGCATCTTGCTCATGGACGCCCACGGGGGCGTCCTCGCGAGCTCGACAGGGGCCGCCGAGCTCGGCCGCGACAGCGGCGAGCCCGCCGTCGCCGCGGCCCGAAATCGCACGATGCACGTGGATCTCCTCGAGGAATCCACGCACAAGCTGCTGCTCATGAGCGTGCCGGTCTTCGCGGTAGGTGGGACGGATCCCGCGCGGCCGGTCATGGGCGTGGTCGCGCTCGTGATGAAGCCCGAGGCGCGGCTCTTCCCGCTCTTGACCGACGAAACTGTACCGACCAAAACCGGGGAAACCCTGCTCTTCCGGGCGGGCGGGCCCAAACCCTCCTATATCTCCCCCCTCAAGGGCGACTCGGCCGGCTGGTCGGCCGTGGACCGCTCGCTCGAGACGCTCGTGCCGCTGGCCAAGCGCGCCGCCGATGGGCGCGACACCTTCGGCGAGATGTTCGACTACCGCGCTGCGCCTGTTTTCGCGGCGACCCGGTGGATCGCGCCCGCCGGCTGGGGCCTCGTGCTCAAGGTGGACCGCGAAGAGGCGCTGGCCGACTTCTACCAGGCGGGCAAGCTGGCGGGTTTCGCCGCGGCATTTCTCACGTTGGCGCTCGGGGGCCTGCTCCTGAGCCTGTGGCGCCAGAGCCAGCGCGCGTCGCTCCTGCGCGACCAGATGAAGCAGGAGCGCGCCATCTTCAACCTGAAGGGCTACGCCGAGAAGATCGTCGCCTCGGTGCCCTCGGGGTTGCTTCTCCTCTCGGTCGATCTGCGGGTGCTCTCGGCAAACCGCTCCTTCCTCGACTCCTTCTTCCTGCGCCGCGACGAGGTCATCGGGCGCAGCCTCGAAGACCTGGTTCGCGCCGAGGGCCTCGTGCGCCGTGCGCGCGAGGTAATGCAATCGGGCACGGCGCAGCACGACCTTCCCTTCGAGCTCCATCTCCTCCACCGGCAGGAGACCCGCCGGGTGCGGGTGACGATCACGAGCATCCGCATCGAGGAGCAGGAGGAGGCGCGCCTGCTGCTGATCGTCGAGGACCTCTCCGAGGAGGAGCGCCTGCAGGCGGCGCGCAAGGAATCCGAGCAGCGCTTCCAGGACCTGGTGCAGGGTCTCGATGCCATCGTGTGGGAGGCGGATGCGGCCACGCTTCGCTTCTCCTTCGTGAGCCAGCGCGCCCAGACGGTCTTCGGGTTCCCGACCGAGCGCTGGCTCGACGAGCCGGACTTCTTCAGCAAGCGCATCCACCCGGAGGACCGGGTCAAGGTCATGGCCACGTGCCGCGCGGCGCTCGCCCGCGGGGAGGACCACGAGCTCGAGTACCGCGCGCTGACGGCCACGGGCGACATCGTCTGGCTCCGCGACATCGTCCACGTCGTGCCCGGCCTGCCGGGAAACGCGGGGCAGCTCCGGGGGCTCACGGTCGACCTGACGGAGCTCAAGCGCGCCGACGAGGCCCTGCGGACGAGCGAGGACCACCTGCGGCAGGCCCAAAAGATGGACGCCGTCGGCAAGCTCGCGGGAGGCATCGCGCACGACTTCAACAATCTGCTGATGGTCATCCGCGGCGACGGCGACCTGATCCTGCGGCGCCTGCCGCCGAGCCACCCGCTGCGCAAGAACGCGGAAGGTATCCGCGAGGCCGCCGACCAGGCCGCGACACTCACGCGCCAGTTGCTCGCCTTCAGCCGCAAGCAGGTGCTGGCGCCCAAGGTGCTCGACTTGAACAGCATCGTGGCGGGCATGCAGACCATGCTCCAGCGGCTGATCGGCGAGACCATCAACCTGGTGACGGTGCCCGAGGCCGCGCTCGGGCGCGTCAAGGCCGACCCGGGCCAGATCGAGCAGGTCATCATGAACCTGGCGGTCAATGCCCGCGACGCCATGCAGGACGGCGGGCGGCTGATGATCCGCACCGCCAACGTCCGCGCCGGAGAGGCGCCGCCGCTCCCGGGCGCCACGAGCCCGCCTGCGGGACCGCACGTCCTGCTCGAGGTGAGCGACACCGGCACCGGCATGGACGCCAATACCCAGGCGCACCTCTTCGAGCCGTTCTTCACGACGAAGGAGCCCGGCAAGGGCACGGGACTCGGGCTCTCCACGGTGTACGGCATCGTGGAGCAGAGCGGCGGCTCGATCACGGTCGAGACCGAGGTCGGACGCGGCACGACATTCCGCATCTACCTGCCGCAGGTTGAGGCGCCGCAGCCCGCCGCGCACGCCGCTCCCGCGGCGCCACCCGCGCCCCGCCCCGCGCCGGCCGCCGCGCAAGCGCCACCCGTGCGAGTCCAGCCCGAGGCCGTCCGGGCCGCGGCGGCGTCCCTCGAGCCCGCAATCGTGTCCGAGGTGACGCCCCAGCGCGCCGAGACCATCCTTCTCGTCGAAGACGCGCTCCGCGTCCGCGCGGTCGTCCGCGAGATCCTCGAGATGAACGGCTACAACGTCCTCGAGGCGCGCCACGGCGCCGAGGCCCTCGAGATCAGCGAGCGCCACCAGGGCCCCATCCACCTCATGGTCACCGACGTCGTGATGCCGCAGATGAGCGGCCGCGAGCTCGCGCAGCGGCTCCAGCCCCTGCGCCCGGACATGAAGGTGCTGTACATGTCCGGCTATACCGACGACTCCATCGTGCGCCACGGCGTGCTGGGCGCGGGCATGGCCTTCCTCTCCAAACCCTTCACGCCGGACGCGCTGGCGCTCAAGGTGCGCGAGGTCCTCGACATGCCGCCGCGGAGCGTCGATCCGACCGCGCCGCTCGCGAGCACGCCGCCCAACGGCAACGGCGCCGTCCCCGAGGCGGCCGTCACCGCGGCCGCCGGGCCGGTGGTCCAGCGCGCGGAGGACGTGGCCACCACCCGGCCGTCGCGCGTGTAGCGGCGCTCCCCTCGACGGCGTCCACCTTTCCATGCCCGGCAGACCCATTCGCGTATTGATCGCAAAGGTCGGGCTCGACGGCCACGACCGCGGCGCCAAGGTCGTGGCGCGGTGCCTGCGGGACGCCGGCATGGAAGTGATCTACACAGGCCTCCACAGGACACCCGAAGAGGTCGTGGCCGCCGCGGTCCAGGAGGACGTGGACGTCCTCGGCGTCAGCCTGCTCTCGGGCGCCCACATGACCCTCGTCCCCAGGATCGTCGAGCTGATGCGCCAGGCCCGCGCCGACGACGTTCGGCTCGTGGTCGGCGGCGTAGTCCCCGACGAGGATGTGCCGGCGCTCCGCGCCATGGGCGTGGCCGACGTGATCCTCCAGGACACGCCGCCCGACGAGATCGTCGCGCGCGTCCGCGGGCTCGCGAGCCCGCAGCCCGCGGGCTGACCCGCGCGGATCCTCATGGACGCTTTCGATCTGGAAGCCCTCCGGCGCGCGCGCGGCGTCGACCTCGCGGTCTGGCCGCCCCGCTACGACTCCGCGTACGCGCCGCGGCCCGACGAACCGTGCTGGCTGCCCGAGATCGAGTGCGCCCCTGCCGCCGCCCGCGACGAGCTGATCCTCGCCAAGCTTCGCCGGCAGGTCGCGTACGCGTGGGAGCGCTGCCCGTTCTACCGGCTCAAGTGGGACGCTGCGGGTGTCTCGCCCGACACGCTCCAGAGCCTGGCGGACCTTGGGCACTTCCCCGTGGTCCAGAAGGCGGAGCTCCGCGAGGCCCAGGTCGCGCACCCGCCCTTCGGGGACTATCTAGGCATCGAGACGGCCGACATCGCGCGCATCCACGGCACGAGCGGCACCACGGGGCGGCCCACCGTCTTCGGCATCGGCCGGGATGATTGGGCGCGCGTCGCCGAGGCGCACGCCCGGATCCTGTGGGCGGCCGGCATCCGCCCCGATGATCGCGTGCTGATCTGCTCCTTCTTTAGCTTGTACATGGGCTCGTGGGGAACGCTCGTTGGTGTGGAGCGGCTGGGCGCGACGGCCTTCCCGTTCGGTGCCGGGGCGGCGGGGCAGACCCTGGCCGCTGTCGGCTGGGCCCGCGAACTCCAGCCGAGCGCCTTCTACGGCACGCCGTCGTACGCGCTCCACTTTGCCGAGACGGCACGGCGCGAGGGCATCGACCCGCGGAGCCTCGGCTTCCGCATCCTGTTCTTCTCCGGCGAGCCCGGCGCGGGCATCCCCGCGACGAAGCGGCTCATCGAGGAGACCTTCGGCGGTATCTGCGTGGACATGGGCAGCATGGCCGAGATGACACCGTGGATGACCAACGGGGAGTGCCGGCACCGCACGGGCATGCACCTCTGGCAGGACGTGGTCTACACCCAGGTCTGCGACCCGGAGACGTACCTGCCCGTCCCCTACGGCGACGAGGGCACGCCGGTCTACACGCATCTCGAGCGCACCTCTCAGCCCATGATCCGGCTCGTCTCGGGCGACCGCGCTCGCTGGACTGACGAGCCCTGCCCCTGCGGGCGCACCTACCCGCGCCTCCCGGGCGGGCTCTACGGACGCTTCGACGACATGATCATCGTGCGCGGCGAGAACGTCTACCCGAGCGCCATCGAGGACACGCTACGCGCCATCGACGGATTCGGGGGCGAGTTCCAGGTGATCGTGTCGCGCCGCGAAACGATGGACGAGCTCCTCGTGCGGGCCGAAGCCGCGGCCGGCCTCGGGGACGCCGCACGGCTCGACGCGCTCCGCGCGCTCATCCGCGAGCGCTTGAGGGCGCGCCTGGGCATTCACCCCGTCGTCGACCTGGTTCCCCACGGTACCCTGCCCCGGACGGAGTTCAAAGCGCGCCGGGTCATCGACGACCGCGACCTCTATCGCGAGGCGCTGGACAAGAGGGAGGCGTAGGTGTTCGACAGCGACGAGATCAAGCGGGCCGCCGCGCTGCGCGCGGCGTGGGAGGCGGGCGAGCTGCGGACGTTCCTCGAGCGTCAGCAAGAGTCCCGAAGCGAGTACCGGACCCTGTCGGGCCTTCCGCTCAAGCGCGTGTACACCGCCGAGGACGTCAAGGACCTCCGTCACGAGGACCTCGGGCTGCCGGGTCAATACCCGTACACGCGCGGGCCGTATCCCACGATGTACCGCGGGCGGCTCTGGACCATGCGGCAGATCGCGGGCTTCGGCACCGGCGAGGACACCAACCGCCGCTTCCGCTACCTCATCGAGCAGGGGCAGACGGGGCTCAGCGTGGACTTCGACATGCCGACCCTCATGGGCTACGACTCCGACGACCCGCGCTCGCTGGGCGAGGTCGGGCGCGAGGGTGTCGCCGTGGACACGCTCGACGACGTCGAGGCCCTCTTCGCCGGCGTGGACCTCGAGTCGATCTCGGTGTCCATGACCATCAACCCGACGGCCTGGATCCTGCTCGCGATGTACGTGGCGCTCGCGCAGAGCCGCGGCTGCGACCTGAACCGGCTCTCGGGCACCGTCCAGGCCGACATCCTCAAGGAGTACATCGCCCAAAAGGAGTGGATCTTCCCGATCCGTCCGTCCATGCGGATCATGCGTGACATGATCGTGTGGTCGGCCCGCCACATGGCGCGCTACAATCCGATCAACATCAGCGGCTATCACATCTCCGAGGCGGGGGCGACGTCCGTCCAGGAGGTCGCGTTCACCATGGCCAACGCCATCGCCTACGTCGAGGAGGTGACCCGCGCGGGCGTGGCGGTGGA
>Ga0214472_10002122_pt1 | contig 21579 bp, 22 predicted proteins | sample RVTome_6_FD_207662 | JGI IMG/M metagenome (GOLD analysis project Ga0214472, IMG submission 207662) | Soil microbial communities from uranium-contaminated site in the Upper Colorado River Basin, Wyoming, United States - RVT140D175 | ecosystem: Environmental > Terrestrial > Soil > Contaminated >...
GAAAGAAATTCGGCGACCCGGGAAACCCACTTCTGGTTTCAGTACGGTCCGGCGCTAAATTCTCCATGCCGGGAATGATGGATACTATCCTAAACTTAGGGCTAAACGACATGAGTGTTCAGGGGCTGTCGGTTAAAACAGGGAATCCGAGATTCGCTTGGGATGCGTACAGAAGATTTATTCAAATGTTCAGTGACATTGTTTTAAAGATTAAAAAGGAAGAATTTGAGAAAATTCTAGAGACCACGAAGCAAAAGCATAAATGTAGGTCTGATGTTGAGCTTACGACACAAGCAATCAAAGATGTTGTTAAAGAGTATAAGAGGCTTGTAAAAAGGAAATCAAAAAATGAATTTCCTCAGAGCCCTAAATCGCAGCTATTTAGCGCAATAAATGCAGTTTTCTTATCTTGGAACAATCCGAGAGCAGTCTTCTATAGGAAGCAGTATGGAATCTCTGATGAAATAGGAACTGCTGTAAATGTGCAGGAAATGGTTTTTGGAAATATGGGTGAAAATTCGGGTACGGGTGTAGGCTTTACGAGAGACCCCGCATCAGGAAATAACCAGCTCTACGCTGAGTACCTGATGAATGCTCAGGGTGAGGATGTTGTAGCAGGCATAAGAACTCCTAACCACTTGGAAAGTTTAAAGCATGATATGCCTGAACTTTATAAGCAGTTGAGTAGAACTGCAAAGGCTTTGGAAAGCCATTTTAGAGACATGCAGGATTTCGAATTTACATTTGAGGGAAATACGCTCTACATCCTTCAGACCCGCAGTGGAAAAAGGACAGGGATAGCGGCGGCAAAAATCGCCCACGACATGGTTAAAGAGAATTTAATCACAATAAATGAGGCCATCCTGAGAATCCATCCCGAGCATATCGAACAATTTTTATTTCCAATTTTTGACCCCGATGAAAAGAGGAATTTCAACCTGCTCACAAATGGGCTTTCTGCATCGCCTGGTGCCGCGGCTGGCAAAGTAGCCTTCGATTCAGAAACAGCGGTAAAAATGAGTAAAAGGGGAGAGCGTGTGGTATTGGTTAGAAAAGAGACCAGTCCGGACGACATTCATGGCATGGCGGTCTCCCAAGGTGTACTTACAGCCAGGGGAGGACGCACAAGTCATGCAGCAGTTGTGGGAAGACAGATGGGTAAAGTTTGTGTGGTTGGAGCGGAAGAGTTAATTGTGGATGAAGAAGAAAAGCATTTCAAATCAGGAGACTCTATCATTAAAGAAGGAGATTTCATATCTATAGATGGTTTTGATGGAGATGTGTATTCGGGTGATATTCCGGTAATTTCCTCTGAGGTTCTTCAAGTAATTGAAGGAAAACTAAGACCCGAGCAATCTGAAAGATACACCATATTTTCTGCAATACTTAAGTGGGCTGATAAGATAAGAAAACTTGGTATAAGGACTAACGCTGATACGCCACATGATTCGAAAATAGCGGTTAATTTCGGAGCAGAAGGCATAGGACTTTGCCGTACCGAGCATATGTTTTTTCACGAAGACAGAATACCATTAATGCAGAGTATGATCCTCGCCAGAACTACGAAGGAAAGGGAGAAACTTCTTGAAAAATTACTGCCAATGCAAAAAGAGGATTTCAAAGGGATATTTCGTGAAATGCGAGGATTTCCAGTAACGATAAGGCTTCTTGATCCACCACTCCACGAATTCCTTCCGAAAAGAGAAGAACTTATGGTAGAAATTACAGTACTTGAACTAAAAGGCAAGAAATCCAAAAAAATAAAAGAAAGGCGAAAGCTCCTTGAAAGGGTCGAAGAACTACACGAATTCAATCCAATGCTCGGTCTTCGCGGTTGCAGACTGGGAATTCTGATGCCAGAAATAAGCCGAATGCAGGCGAGAGCGATAATAGAGGCTGCGTGTGAAGTTGAACAAGAAGGAATAAAGGTTATACCAGAAATCATGGTCCCTCTCGTAGGAATGCTCACTGAGATAAAAGCGCAAAAGGACATTATTGTGGAAACAGCCAAAGAGGTCATGGATAAATATAAAGGAAGAATCAAATACTATGTTGGCACTATGATCGAAGTTCCAAGAGCAGCAGTCGTAGCTGATGAAATTGCGACGGAAACAGATTTTTTCTCCTTTGGAACAAATGACCTGACTCAAATGACTTTCGCTTTTTCACGTGATGACGCCGGGAAATTTATAAAGGCCTATACCGAAAAGACGGTTACAATTAATGGAAAACAGGTCGAAATTCTAAAAAAGGATCCTTTTTCAACTCTTGACGTTGATGGGGTTGGGGCATTAATCAAGATGGCGATCGATAATGGTAGAAAAACTAAACCGAATCTAAAACTTGGCATATGTGGAGAGCATGGAGGTGACCCTGCCTCAATCGAATTTTGCCATAGTGTTGGAATGAACTATGTGAGCTGTTCTCCATACAGGGTTCCAATCGCAAGACTTGCGGCAGCAAGAGCCGCATTGATGTTTAATATAGCATAAAGCATCATGTTAATCGGTTTAAATTAAGTGATCCTAGACATTGACTTTTAGCTTGATTAGATGCTTGATAATATAGTCTCTATAAGAATGAAGGTCAGAAGTTCATATTCTACTGCTCTAACGGTTGGTTAATCCTTTTAATACCGGTGGCTTTTCCACTTTCATAGTCTATATCGATTATTATCCCATTAAGCCATATATTTTCTTCTGCGGGCTCCAGCCTCTGAGGCATGAGAGTCAGAAAACGCTTAATCGATTTTTCCCTATCCATACCGATCACAGAATCCATGGCTCCTGTCATCCCCACATCTGTAATATACGCCGTTCCATTCGGAAGGATTCTTTCATCCGCAGTTTGAACGTGCGTATGTGTACCAACTAACGCACTTATCCTTCCATCCAGGTACCAGCCAAAAGCTATCTTCTCTGAGGTCGCCTCCGCATGAAAATCCAAAATTACTATACTCGTTTTATCCTTTAATTCGTCGATCAAATTCAATGCTGAAGTATATGGATTTTCATAAGAATCCATAAAAAGTTTTCCACAAAGGTTTACTACTCCAACCTGCCTGCCATGATTGTCGTTGAATACTCCATGCCCTCTTCCCGGAGTTGAGTCAGGGTAATTAGCTGGGCGAAGTATCCTCGGCTCAGTATCAACATAAGGTATGATCTCCTGCCTGTCCCAGATATGATTTCCTGATGTGAGGATATTTACTCCGCAGTCGAATAGAAATTCAGCTATCTTGGGAGTAATCCCCCTGCCGGCAGCCGCATTCTCGCAGTTTGCTATGACAAGATCAATTTTATGGTGTTCGATTAATTCCGGAACTAGCGCCTTCACAGCCAGTCTTCCAGCCTTCCCAACAATGTCCCCAATAAAAAGAATGCAGCAATCCGTGCTAGCTTCAATCTTTTCCATGAATATACAAAAATTACTGATAGTGTGATTTGAGTATTGCTAAATTTTATGTCTACCTAGTTTGCATATGCGGTAGCACGTACTTCCCGTATTACGATTATTTTTATTTGTCCTGGGAATGCAACCTCTTTCTCAATCTTTTTAGCAATCTCATGAGAAAGCAAAACCCCCTCTTCGTCATTCACCTTACCACTCTCAACAATGACCCTTACTTCTCTACCCGCCTGGATTGCGTAACACTTTTCGACGCCGCGAAAAGAACCGGCAATACTCTCGATTTCTTCTATTCTTTTTACATATGTTTCATATGTCTCCCTTCTTGCCCCTGGTCTCGCCGCAGAGATTGCGTCTGCCGCCTGAACAAGGATCGGTAAAATAGCCTGTGGTTGAGGATCATGTGCCTTAGCAACAGCTTCTATAACCTCCGGAGGCTCTTGGTATTTCCTAACTACTTCTTCTCCAATTTCTACATGAGAGCCCTCAACGTCATGATCAAGCGCCTTTCCAATGTCATGGAGGAGACCCGCCCTTCTCGCCAGTTTTTCATTATAGCCAATTTCCGCCGCCATTACTCCGCATATAAAAGCCACCTCAAGGGAATGGCTCAATATATTCTGTGAAAAGCTGGTTCTGTATTTCAATTTTCCTACGAGCTTTACAAGCTCAGGATGCATGTTATGCGCACCTATATCAAAAACAGCTTCCTCTCCCGCCTTCTGGATCTCCTTTTCAATCTCGGCTTCCACATCGCTAACGACCTCTTCGATTCTGGCAGGATGAATCCTTCCATCCGATATGAGAGATTCTAACGCGAGCCTAGCGATTTCTCTTCTTATAGGGTTCAATGAGGATATTACCGCGGTCTCGGGTGTATCATCTATAATAATATCCACACCAGTTCTAGACTCGATTGAGCGTATATTTCTACCCTCGCGGCCTATGATCCGTCCCTTCATATCATCACTTGGGAGGTTCACGACCGAGATTGTCTTTTCACTCGTATATTGTCCGGCGTATCTTTGTATTGCGAGTGCAATAATATCCTTTGCCTTTCTTTCTGAAGCTTGTTGCAGCTCTTCTTCTATCTGTTTTAGCTTCTTTGCAGATTCATGCCTAGCTTCGTCTTCTATGATATTAATAAGCTCATTTTTTGCCGCTTCCTTTGTCATGCCAGCTATACTCTCGATCTTCTTTTTCGCATCCTCAATAATCATGTTTAGTTCTTTTTCTTTGTCCAAAATAGACTTTTCTTTTGTAGAGAATTCCCTTTCCTTTTTACCTACTTCCAACTCTCTTCTCTCAAGAGATTCGAATTTTCTATCTAAATTGTCTTCGCGATTCTGAAGCCTATTTTCCATCTTAGAAAATTCCTTGTGTTTCTCTCGCGATTCTCTCTCAATCTCAGATTTTGCCTTTTCTTTAATCTCCCGTACTTTGAGCTCAGCTTGCATCTTAATTGCCTCAGACTCTTTTCTTGCCGCTTCTAAAATTGTCTGAGCTTTCCTCTTATCCTTCCCAGCATTCCTTTTCTCCAAGGTTGTTCGCAACAAATAATAAAGGACAAGACCTATTACGAATCCCGATACAGCTGACCCGATTATCCATTCAATCATCTCATGTCCCTCCACTTCCCCCCGCGCAACTGACAATACCAAGTTCCGTAATCAAATATCCCATTTTTATGTCGAATTTCGAAACAGGGATCGAATTTTGGATCTGAAAACTATAAGCCAATGCGATCCTTTTCTCTCTATTTATTAATTTGGTTGAACGGTCGTAGTATCCCTTTCCGTACCCTATCCTTCCACCAGCAAGGTTAAAAACCAATCCCGGAACGATTACTAGATCAAGGTCTTCAGTTAAGATCGCGGGGGAATTTTCATTTGGTTCAGGAATTCCGAAATTTCCTGATTTAAGACTTTCTGTACTATCTACCCCATGGAAACTCAAAAAATACCCATCTACCCGAGGATAATAAACTTTCTTGCCACTTTCGGTAGCGTTTTTAAAAATTCTATACGTATCTACTTCGTTTTTTATCGGAAAGTAAAGAGCTATACTCTTAGCTAGTTTATAACACGGAAGTTGAATAAGAAAACTTGAAATTAGTTCGCTTTTTTTATCAACTTCATCTTCACTTAGACGTAACCTGGCATTTAAAAACTCGCGGCGAATCCGCGGCTTAACAGTAGAAATGCTGTAATCCTCTTCCAATAAATTAGGTGATGATAATCTGACTCCCTCTGAAACACAATTATTTGAAAGCCTCCCCTCCCTCTTCTTTTGATTTTTTCCCCACTCGATCTTCACCTTGAGTAACAAAGGTTTCAATAGATTTAAGAGAATTATCCAACAGTTCAACCAGGCTATTTGATTTTTGTTCAGCACGATTTTTAAACTCCTCAAACTCTCTTTTCAATCTGAAATACTCATCCGCTATCTTGAGAGTAGCAAGAAGAAATGGTCGAGGTGCAGATATGGTATCTTCATTGGGTGATGCCTCTCTTAATTTCTCTTCTAAATAACTGGCGATTTCACTCACGTACTCATCGTCGGCATCTGTCTTTATAAAATAATCTTTGTTGAATACGCTTATCTTCATTCGCCTCATTTTAAGCCTCGGACCTGTTTATATATAACTCTACTTTCTCAATTACCTTTCCCAACCTTGAATTTGCCTCCTGCCTGTCCTTTTCCAACTCTTTTATACTTTCTCGAAGTATTCTAACTTCTTCTAATAGTTTTCGATGCTCCTCGGTTATTTTCTTCTCTCTTGAAATTGCTTCTTTAATTCTACTCTCAAGAATATCCATTGATTTCATGATATTACTGGAACAAGTTTAAACTTATCTTGAATTTTTTGCAAGTTGTGTAAACATTATCTTAAAAATGATAGAAACCGGACTGCTAAAACGTCTCGATGAAGTCGAGAAAAAGTATTTGAAAATAGAGAGATACCTAAGTAATCCCAGTTTAACTCCCTCTGAAATACATCGTTATTCCAAGGAGCGCTCTGAGTTGGGTGAATTGGTCGAAATATATAGAGAATACAAACAAACATCGAAAGAAATTGAGGAGAACAAAGCTTTAATCTCGGATAAGGAACTTGGAGCTCTCGCACGCGAAGAAATAACAATTTTGGAAAGAAAGCTCCAAATGCTTAACGATAAGATGCAGCTAATGCTTCTACCGAAGGATCCAATGGATGACAAAAACGTATTTCTAGAAATCCGTGCCGGAGCTGGTGGTGACGAAGCAGCTTTATTTGCTGCCGACCTTCTCAGAATGTATTCCAGATACGCGGAAAGGAATGGATGGAAAACAGATATACTGAATATCAATGAGACAGGAATCGGCGGCATAAAGGAGATAATTTTAGCAATTGAGGGCAAAAGGGTTTATAGCAGATTGAAATATGAAAGTGGAGTACACAGGGTTCAGAGAGTACCAACCACAGAAGCGGGAGGAAGGATTCATACCTCTACTGCGACCGTAGCAGTGCTTCCTGAACCTGATGATGTTGAGGTAAATATTGATACCAGGGACTTAAAGGTCGACACCTTTAGAGCCTCTGGCCCTGGAGGCCAGCACGTTAATAAGACTGATTCGGCAATAAGGATAACCCATATTCCCACGGGAATAGTTGTACAATGCCAGGAGGAGAGGTCTCAGCACAAAAATAGAGCTAAAGCAATGCGAATGCTAAAGGCTAAGCTTTACGAACTTGAAGAATTTAAACGTCAAAATGAGATTTCATCTATTCGTCGTAACCTTGTCGGGAGTGGTGATCGAAGTGAAAAGATAAGGACCTATAATTTCCCACAGGGTAGAATTACAGACCATAGAATAAAACTTACTCTTCATAAAATCGAAGCTATCCTGGACGGCGATCTAGAAGGGTTGATAGATCCATTGGTCAATTACCACCAATCTGAAAACCTCAAACAAATTTCCTATCAATAAATATTTATAGAGTAAGGGAGCGTACTAAATTCATGTTCACTTTTCATTTAAGTTGATTGTTGTGATAGAATATTATGAAAATTAAAAAATAAAAATGGATTGGAAATGGATAGTACCGGTATTTTATTTGATTTCATCTGTTTTTTATTGCAGCTACCTTTGGACAAAAAACCCCAGGGTATCTGTTTGGGGATCAGCAGCCGTCAAAATTGCATTAATCAGCCAGTCCATCATACTTCTTACTCTTTACCTGAAGGGAACCCCCCTAGCCGGTGGTCTTGACAGATCTCTTTATTTCTTCTCGTGGTTTATCACGTTAGTCTACACAATCTTACAGTCAAGGATAAAGGCCGATATCATTGGGGCATTTGTCGCTCCCCTTGGCCTAATCATGACTTTACCCTCGGTGATTCTTCCAGAAGGTATCATTCACAATGATCCTTCGCTAAAAAACCCATGGATTTTAATTCACATAGTACTGGTCTTTCTTGGGGAAGCATTGTTCACCGTTGCATTCATTGCCGGGTTGTTGTATATCTTTCAGGAGCAGAGAATAAAATCAAAGCGCATTGGAAGCTTCCTAAAAAAATTACCTTCATTAACAACACTTGATAAAATAAACCACGTCTGTCTCTTAATAGGTTTTCCATTAATAACTATAGGACTGGCTCTAGGTTTGCTGTCTGCTAAAATTGTATGGGCTGATCATTGGGATTGGGGCCAGAAAGAAACTTGGTCGTTAATTACATGGTTTCTATATGCAATCCTGATTCACGGGAGACTGGCTTCGGGTTGGAAAGGCAAGAAAGCTGCAATAGGAGCTGTGTTAGGATTTGCTATTATCCTCTTTTCGTTCATCGTAATTGGTTATGTAGCACCAGGTAAACATGATTTTTTGGGAAGATGATAACAAACTATAACATGGTAAAAATAGTATGAGTAAATAACTTAGAGACTGAAAGAAATGATCCATAACCTATACATCTGTACACCAAAAAACGATGCTTATGGATGGTAAGTCACGAATCACATGCAACCGCATTGTTATAACATGATAAGAGTAAATATCTAATGAGCAAAAACCCTCTAATCTTTGATTATGTGTATTTATCAGGTAAGTTTAAATACGTTATTAATTTAAATCTGTTGATGATAAAATAACAAGGAAGCGATATCTTGTCTGAAAAAAACAAACAGACAAAACCATTCTATTTAAGCTATTTTGAAAAGCTTTATGAATCTTGGGAGATATCTGCTGAAAAGGCACTAACGTTATGGTTTCATAATCCTCTGTTCAGTAATTTTATGGATAGGGCCGTTGAAAAATCACTTGAATTTAAAAACTACACTCAAGAAATCATCGATAAAACGTTAAAATATAGATTTTTCCCGATTGACAACGATTTGGCGAAACTTACAGATTCCATCGCGAATTTCGATGAAAGACCATCCAAGTTGGAAGGGAAAATTATAAAAGCAAAAAATACAAACATCAAAAAAAAGGGGAAAGCAAAGCGACGGAGGAATAGAAAGTGAGCAATGAGGATATTGAACATGGCGAGTACTACAAGAGATTTTACGATATATGGGAAAAGTCCATGTTAGAAGCCTTAAATATCTGGAAAAAAAATTCAGATATGAATATTAAAAATGAAGGAGACAAATCGACAGAGTTCGATATAGTTGAATATTACAAAAAATTCTATGAAACTTGGGAAAAAACTACTTCTGAAGCACTCGAGAAATATATCAACAGCCCACTGTTTGCTCTAAACATGGGGAAATTTGTTGAGAAGTCGTCTGAGCTCAAAAAATACTTTGATGAGATTGTGGAGAAAAGTCTAAAAAACCTGCGTCTACCATCTAAGAACGATATAGACAGGATTCATAGCTCAATCAACACCATCGAAGCAAAGATTAATGACCTTTCCGAGATGGTCGAAGAACTAAAGAGTTCAAAGAAACCATCCAAAAAGAGGTAGAGATATTCTTTGCCGCTCAGTAATCAAATTTGAAATTCCTTATTCTTAACATTTAGCAATTAAATATTTGTAGCTGAAGCATTAGACATATTAATATCAATGTCTGGATTGCTTTAAGCCAGGTTAGTGGTAATATTCTAAACGACTCAATAAAAAAATTGGAGGACTTTAGATTAATGTCATCAGATTATATAAATGCCGTTATTCAAGAGACTGAAAAAATTAAACAAAAGGTCTCTAAAGCAATAGATATGGCTCTAATTAACCCACCAGAAGTAAAGGTTGGTACGACTCCTCATAAAGTGGTTTTTACAGAAAACAAACTGCGTGTACTCCACTATTATCCTACTGCTGAAAAAACATACCCTGTACCGCTTGTCATGATATTTGCCCTCGTGAACCGTCCATATATACTGGACTTAAAACCAGGAAGAAGTGTAGTTGAGGTTTTGCTCAATAAAGGCATTGATATATATATGCTTGACTGGGGGGTCCCTGGTGATGAGGATAAAGACCTCAATCTAGATCACTATATAAATAGATATATATATAAAGTGATCAGTAAGGTTAAAAAGATCTCAGGCGCCGATAAGGTAAGTGTTTTGGGGTATTGCATGGGCGGAACCATGTCCGCTATGTATACCGCACTCCATCCAGAAGATATTAAAAACCTAATCCTTTTGGCTGCAGGAATTGACTTTAAGGTCGAAGGTACATTAAACCTTTGGGGTGATAAACACTACTTCGATGTGGATAAATTTGTTGATGCATTTGGAAATGTTCCGCCCGAATTTCTCCAATCAGGGTTTCTTTTTATGAAACCTGTTCAAAATCTAGTGTCGAAATATGTGAATTTTTATGAAAACATAGAAAATAATAACTTCATCGAAAACTTCCTGGCAATGGAGAAATGGTTAAACGATAATATCCCGGTTGCGGGGGAGGTTTTCAGAGAGTTTATAAAGTACTGTTATCAAGAAAATCTACTCGTTGAAAACAAACTTAGAATAAACGGTAAGATAGTTGATCTCAGTAAGATTAAGTGCTCTGTATTGAATCTAATCGCTGAGAATGATCATCTTGTACCACCGGCATCAAGCAAAGCCTTTAACGATTTAATATCCAGTAAAGACAAAGAAGCCATTATTTATCCTACAGGCCACATTGGAATGTCTGTGAGCAGCAAATCTTTAAGGGATCTATGGCCTAAGGTTGCCGATTGGTTGATAGCTAGATCAAAATCCGATTAACTTCATAAATTTGCATGATTTCGTATTAATGCATATGTACCCTTGCAGTTCATCAGTCTTTTGAGTACATAGGCACAAAGAATATCATAAATCGGCAAATCAAATGTAGTGACCACCGTTGATTCTTAGAGTCACACCTGTGATCCAGCTCGCTGCTGGCGAACAAAGATATAATACCGCAAGGGCAATTTCTTCAGGTGTCCCAAATCTACCTAATGCAATCTGACCCCTTATTTGATTCCTGATGTCTTCTGGTACTGTACCAAGCATATCAGTTTCGATAAACCCGGGCGCTATAGCGTTCACGCGAATGTTGTTTTTTGCGAGCTCTCTAGCCACACTCTTCGTAAATCCAATTATTCCAGCCTTTGTTGAGGCATAGTTGGCCTGACCAACATTACCCATCTCTCCAATAATGGATGAAACAGAAATTATTACGCCGCTGTTTTGAGCAATCATAGGCTCAAGCACAGCCTTGGTACAATTAAATATGCTTGAAAGATTAGTCTGTATAACCTCGTTCCACTGTTCTGGAGTCATTCTGCGCAGTGTCCTGTCTCTGTTCACACCGGCATTATTTATCAATATATCGACCTTCCCAAAATGATTCATAACAGCCTTGCCAAGGTTTTGGGCTTGCTCAAACCTTCCAACATCTGCACGAACGGTAACACACTTCCTTCCCATCTTTTCAATCTCTTTCTTCACCTGATCAGCCTGTTTATCACTCCTCGAATAATTCAATAATATATCAGCACCCGCTTCAGCTAAAGCTAGAGCAATTGCCCTACCTATACCCCTGGAACCTCCAGTTACAAGTGCAACCTTGCCTTTCAAATCAGTTAATTCCTCAATCATGCTGTCGCCTCCTCGAGATTGTAAGAGTTACGGTAAAAAGGATATAGATTTTTAACTCTTAAATAAATATTTGTCAAATATTATAGAATTAATCATCGAATGGGGCATTTTGAGGTCCTATTAATTTTTATTTCAATCATCCCCTAAACTGGAGCGAATCATAGTATAAAATGAAAGTTTCAGGGCCTATTACCGGTGAAGCTAACCTTAGGGAACGCATATCAGCGTCCCCTGTAATTTATAGAAAAATTTGTTATATTCCAGTATGATGGAAATGCGGTTTTACGCCAAAAATTAATCATGAGGGAAGATAACATGAATAATTTTGTTAAGTCTCACGGGCTTGGTAATGACTACGTTGTATTGGATCAGGCCAAAATATCCTTCCAACTCAATCCCGAAACAATAAGGCTCATCTGCCACAGAAATTATGGAATAGGATCCGATGGAATCCTCCTCGTCGTTAAATCTACCAATGCAGACTTTGGACTAAGAATTTTTAACCCGGATGGTACACCCGCAGAAAAGAGCGGTAATGGTCTCAGAATCTTCGCGAAATTCCTTTATGAACATGGCTACACTGACAAACACAACTTAAGTATTGATACTCCAGGAGGTATTGCAGCCGCAGAATTGGGGATAAATAATGAAAATATCGAATCTGTAACGGTGGAGATGGGTAAAGCAACATTCCAAAGTAAACTAGTACCAGTCGACGGTGAAGATAGAGAAGTAGTTGATGAAGTGATGAGAATTAATGGTGAGATACTGAAGATTACTGCAGTCTCAGTCGGGAATCCCCATTGTGTTGTTTTTATGGATGAGCTCGATGAAGGTTATGTGAGGAAACTCGGTCCTGTCATTGAAAATCACCAAATGTTTCCGAACCGAACTAATGTTCAGTTTGCACGGGTGATATCTAGACACAAAGTAGAAATACTCATCTGGGAGCGCGGTGCAGGTTATACACTGGCATCGGGAAGCAGCTCTTGTGCGGTAGCTGCAGCCTCATTTAAAAACGGTTTCACAGACAGATCGGTGACTGTTTTAATGCCTGGTGGAGAACTCCAGATCGAAGTGAGAGAAGATTGGTCAATCAGGATGAGGGGTCCGGTTGAAGAGATTTGCAGCGGAACAATCAGTGAGGATCTAATCCTAAAAATATCCAAATTCCCTAAATAGGTCTACCTAAAACAGCTAATTAAAGAATGTCAAAGATCCTTCTAGCAGCAAAGATGATATTACCAATTTCATCCCCTCCGATGAAAGAAGGCGCATTATTAATAGCAGAGGGAAAGATTAAAGAAATTGGAGAAGGGAAAAAGCTAAGAAAAAGATACTCTCGAATAAATAATATAGAACTCGGGAACGGAATTTTACTCCCCGGATTCGTAAATGCACACACCCATCTTGAACTTGGATGGATAAAGAGAAAGATAGGAAATTTCAATGGATTTATTGAATGGCTTGAGCAAATAATAAAGGCAAAACAGATAGATACAAAAAGAGAAGAGATTGAAAAATCGATTAGAAAGGGCATCAAATCACTAATAGTAAATGGTGTAACTACGGTAGGCGAAGTTTCTTCTTATGGAGGCATTGACAAACCCCTACTCAAAAAATCCGGACTCAGAACAGTCTTATTCATAGAGCTATTTGACAGACACGCAGACTTTTGGAAAAACCTGACATTTGAGAAAGAAGAGCTTTTTGAAGAAAGACCCTTTCCACACGCTCCTTACTCTTGCTCAGCGGATTTTCTTAAGAAGCTCGTAAGATTTCAAAGAAAGACGCGAATACCTTCGGGTATCCACCTTGCCGAAAGTCCAGATGAGGTAAAATTTTTAAGAGGCTATAAGAACGGTTTCGAAAAGAGGATATTTCCATTAATAGAAAAAGAAAACTTTCACAGGATTAAAGCGGATTCGCCTTTTAAGTATCTAAAGAAATTAAAATTTTTTTATAGAAGCAAAGTTACTGCAGTGCACATGGTGCAGGTTCATCCTGCGGAAATTGAAGAAATAAAAAAAGACGATATTGGTGTGGTGATATGTCCAAGAAGCAATTACTTTCTTAAAGTTGGTGCTCCACCTTTCAAGCATTATTCTGGCCTCGATAGGATAGGGATTGGGACAGACGGCCTTTCGAGTAACTTCAACTTTGAATTCTTTGAAGAACTTAGATTTTTTTACCTTACTTCGAATAAGATATTAGGAATGGATGCCTCCTTCTTTACAGTCTATGCTGCCACACTCGGTGGAGCAAAATCGATTTTTCTCGAAGATAAGATTGGAAGTATTGAAAAGGGGAAAGATGCCGATTTAATATTCCTCGGTCCAGCGAACGCCTATACCGACCCCTATCTCTCAGTAATATCTTCCACAAACAAAGACTTACAGCTTTCGATGGTAAGAGGTAAAGTTATTTACTCAAAGAAAAAAGCCTGGAAAAACATTTGAGCAATGAAATAAAAAAGCTTTTTGTATATGGAACACTCCTACAGGGCGAGCCAAGAAACGAGTTTTTATACGACAGCGATTTGCTTGGATCCCTGGAGATACCGGGAGAGCTTTATATCACCGATATGGGATACCCGACAGCTTTTTTTACACAGAATGTAAATCACCATGTAAGTGGAGAGCTTTACGAACTATCCGGAGATAATATCACTGATAAGATCATGACCTTGGATGAGATAGAAGGAATTGACGATGGTTTATTTAAAAGGAAGGTTCTGAGAATGAATGGCCACAACTTTTTTACTTACGAAGCTGGAGAGGCATTAGGCAATTTCCTAAACAGCAGATTCAAAATCAAATCGGGAAACTGGAGATTACACGGATCTATAGCTAAGAGGGACCCAATCAAATTTGCCCTTGCCTTTGAAAAATACTCTGCAAAAGGCTACAGAGAGTTTCCTATAAAAGACTCATCAGAATCGATCCATGTACGAGGAGTAGCTCCCATTCTTTTAACCGCACCACACGCATGTGCTCATATTCGAATGAATAAGTTAAAAAGTCCAGAGACATTCACAGGGTCACTCGCGGTTATACTTCACTCGATTACGGGATCCCATGCCCTTTACACCCACAGGGCTTCTGAAATTGACCCGAATTTTTATGATGAGTCTCCATTTAAAGAAAAGATTGCCACAATCGTGAAAAGATTTGGGATCAGGTTTGTGCTCGACATTCACGGTACCTCTACAACAAAGTTAGGGGATGTATTTCCAGGAGTTGGTTCCGACCATGAATTTCTCCTTGGCAATGAATCCTTCATAGACAAACTATTCGAATGCTCAGTGAGATTCGGAATCAGACTTGGAAGTCCGAGAATTTTTCCAGCATCGCGCCAGATGACCGTAACCAGATTCGTTGCTAGAAAGCTCGGAATAACATCTATGCAAATTGAGATTAATGAAAGGCTTAGAACCCCTGACAAATTACCTCAGAGCTTTGACAAATTAGTAAGATTTCTTGTCGACTTTTTAGGTACTGCAAAAAACCCTTGTTAATTGCCCAAAATATCCAGTCTTGCACTTTCACTAATAAGTCCCTTTTCATGAGCCTTTGTAAAAAGACACTCTAAAGCTTTTTTCCCCCGCTTCCCCATTTTTTTCGTAAATTCATTTACATACATGAGCACAAACTTTTCTCCCAAGTCCTTATTCATCCCTCTCCCAAACTTAAGTGCATACTCCAAGGCTTCATCTATATGGGCGAGGCCATATTCTATGCTTTCCTGATGAACTCTTAATACCTCATCCTCAATGCTCCCATCAAATCCCCTTTTTATGACATTTAACCCCAAGGGCAGAGGAAGATCGGTTTCTTCAGACCACGATTTACCAAGATCGAAAATTGACTCTAGACCATAGTCTTTATATGTAAGCTGTCCCTCATGTATTATAAGACCAGCATCAACATGCCCATCCCTGACAGCATTAAAGATTTTATCAAAGGGAAATTCAACTGGTATAAATCCATCACAGTAAATACGGAGGAGTAGATATGCCGTCGTTAATTTGCCTGGAATGGCTATCCTTTTGCCCTCCAGTTCCTTTATCATTTCCCTTGCCACTACGATGGGGCCGTAGCCTGCCCCCATACTAGCGCCACATGAAAGAATCCTATACTTATCCTGTACCATAAGATACGTGTGAGCCGAAACTGCGGTCACTTCCAGCTCCCCTTTTAATGCTCTTTCGTTAAGGGACTGAATTTCTTGAATAACATGTACAAAATCGATCTTGTCTGATGAAACCTTGCCACTGGCGAGTCCATAAAACATGAAGGCATCATCGGGGTCAGGGCTGTGCCCGAGTCTCATTGTGATTTTACTCAAGATTTGTGTCTCCTTTTTTCAATAAATCTTCTCACAGGATGGTATCAGCTCGCCCTGAATGGTAGAAGATCTCAGTCAAAACCGCATCATCCCTATACCTTATGATATCTCAACAATCAAAATAGACATCCGGAGTTGATTTCAAAATCTGAACTTTCAGATAATGAAAAATCCAACTCATGTTAAGACATCGGAAACCTTCATGTTTCGAACCATTGACAGACCTTATTTAGGCCTAATAAAACTTCAATCCTGAATTCTTGATGTCGGCATCAATCTTTGACAATAAATTTCTAAAAGCATTTATTCCTTCGATCTCTTTATCACCCAGATTATAGTGAATTCTTTCAGTCAGATATTCGTAACAAATATTCTCACTCAAATTGATTTCATTGGCGTAAATTTTTGCGATTCTCTTTGTAAGCTTAAGTCCCATCACTTTAGCCATCTCTAGAGCCTCAAGATTCTTCCCGAGATTTACCCCTTCTCCCACTGCATATACTGCATACACGAATGGGAGGCCCGTCTCCTTAGTCCATACCTCGCCAAGGTCTATCACTTTATAGCCGCCAGGGGGCGAATGCCTCATCCTGAGACCAGCATTTCCTATGTACATCCCAGCATCTACTCCATCCAAAAAGTTGTCATCAGGATTTCTTTCAACATAACCGGGATTAATATTATTGAATCTCTCTAGAATAATTCTAAGAAGCGATGAAGAGCTCTGCGATCTCGAATCTACCGCTACGGTTTTTATCTCCCCAACTGATTTCTTAGACAACAATACGACACTGGCTACCTCACCATTGGATGAAATTGATACATTCGGGACTATCCTATAAATATCTCTTTTAAGTAATTCAGCAACGGGAATTAGACCCAGGTCAACTTTCTTTTCGAATAGTAATCTGGATAATCTGGACGGATTTTCATACACAATCTCAAAGTCATTTTTTATTAAACCTTCCTCTAACGCGTACACAAGAGGTCTTACATTTAAAAATGGAACAGCTCCAAGCTTGATCAATTTCGGTCTCCATGTTGCAGAACTAGTGATATATAAACAACAGTGAAAATTTATTTTTCATTAAACCAGAAATTAAAGTCTAATTTCTATTCCGTTTTCTTTTAAATACCTTTTGGCTTCAAATATTGAATATTCACCATAATGGAAAATAGATGCAACCAAGACAGCATCTGCCTCTCCCAAAGTAATTCCATCATAGAGATCCTTCAGATTTCCAGCACCACCTGATGCAATTACCGGAATACCAACCGCTCTGGAAACAGCCTCAGTTAGTTTCAAATCATATCCATTCTTTGTCCCATCCATATCCATACTAGTAAGAAGTATTTCACCCGCACCAAATAACTCCATTTTCTTCGCCCACTCAACAGCGTCGATTCCCGTAGGATTTCTCCCCCCATGTGTATAGACCTCCCAATTTGAATCGGAAACGCTTCTTGCGTCTATAGCAACAACAATACATTGACTACCGAATTTCCCCGCAGCTTTTTCAACAAAGTCAGGTCCTTTGACCGCCGCGGTGTTAATTGCAACCTTATCGGCACCTGCCAAAAGAAGGTTTCTTACATCCTCAAGGGTTCTAACACCTCCGCCAACTGTTAGTGGTACAAAGACCTCACTAGCGGTTTGTTTAACGACTTCTATCATTATATTTCTTTTCTCATGCGAAGCTGTAATGTCAAGAAAAGTAATCTCATCGGCCCCCTCATCACTATAACGCTTAGCAATTTCAACCGGATCACCTGCATCGCGGAGATTAAGAAACTTCACCCCCTTTACCACCCTTCCGTCCTTAACATCCAAACAGGGAATTATTCTTTTCGATAGCATTTTAAAACCATTGGTTTATTAGGCACTCGGACATAAAAATTAGAAATCAGTGATGATATTGATAAGTTCCTCTTCTGACTACTGCATTCTGGCTTCTGACTTTTGAAGTTTATTTGAAACTCAGTCACTTTATTTTTGTCTTTGCACCTTTGTTGTTAATAATCTGAAAATCTGTTTATTGCATCTCTTAGATCAATCTTACCGCTGTAAATTGACTTACCAAGTATTACCCCCAAAAGCCCCACCGTAGTTAGGTCAGACAGTTTTTCTAATTCATTAAGGGATGAAATTCCACCAGAAGCAATTATAGGTATTGGAGAGTTTCTAACAAATTCTTCAACTGCATTAATATTCATACCCTCCAAAGTTCCATCACGATCTATATCAGTGTGTATAACTAAAGAGACACCCGCTGCCTTCAAATAATCTAGAAAAGATTTTAGATCGAAATCTATAGTTTGTTTCCATCCCCTTACAGCGATCCTCCCATTCTTTGTGTCAATTCCAACGGCGACCCGCTGTGGAAACTTTCGGTTAGCTTCAGCTAAAATCTCCGGTTTCTGAACTGCCACAGTTCCCAGTATGACTCTATCCAGCCCTGTTTCTAAATATCTTTCAATGGTTTCAATATCCCTGATTCCACCACCTATTTGAACGGAGCATGAAACGGAATTCACGATTTCTTTTATTAATTCAAAATTCCTCGGTTTACCTGAAAATGCACCATCAAGATCAACAACATGTATGCGCCTAGCTCCGCATTCCTCCCATTTCCTAGCCACAGCCAGCGGATCTTGAGAAAATACTGTTTCAGTCCCCTCCTCTCCCCTTAACAACCTTACACATTTACCTTCCTTTAGATCTATGGCAGGAATAATAAGCATTTAAGGCTGCCCTAGGAATTCCGCAAGATTGTCTACAACTTCTATTACACCCTCTTTTGCGAGTTGATTCGCAGTAATCCATTTACCCTTCCGTTTAAAAAACTTGCCAATTTTAGTAACGTTCTGTAGGAGTGTTTCCTGTGTCTCTGCGTAATAATCCTCCCAAAGCCTTTCACCATTATTTGGGTTTATCAATTGAACGCCAAAGGCTACAGAAGCCGGGGAAGCTGTGCCCAACTCTCCGCCTTCCCTCTCCCTAAAAGTGGATATATTACCAATCAAGACGGAGTCAGAGTTAAGGTTCTTCCCAACTTCCATGGCTAAATTCACATAACCTCGCTCCGGATTTTCTTCCTTCAATTTTATAAATTCATCAGTTGAACTTCCTAATGCAACGATGGTTATCCCCTTAATCCTGTTATTCAATTCCTGATACAACTCACTGGTCAAAAACCTGCCTCTTTCTACAGAAATTTCATCCCGAACCTCCGGACTAGTAAACATCGGGAGTACCACGATCTTATGTATCTCGATTGGCTTTTTTGAATAACTACCCTTTTCTGATACGGCACCGGCGCAGGATATTAGATAAAAGCAAACGGCCAACGTTAAATGAAAACAGGTGCTATAACTTCTCATTTCTCTATAAATATACTGGATAATGAGGTTAATAAAAGAAGTTAAACTACGCAGGTTTTTAATACAACAAGACACCCAACAAATACCTAGTGATTTATCAATTTGTTAATCAGAAAGTTTTAAGTTATGATTGCATCAAATTCCTAAAAATCATCGTCTGTAGGTAACACAGCATGAACGAGCTACCTATTAGATATATAGCTGAAATCGAGATCCCCGAAGGCTTTGCAACCATTGATTGCGAGATAGAACTATTAGACAACCAACCAGACGAAGCTCAGATAACCCTCATATTAGCCAGTTGTTCTTACAAGGACCAAGAAATTCAGCCAGTTCAAGGAAATCTCACTTTAAGGGAAAAATTGGATTTCTTCCTTGAGGCTATTAGAATAACAGACCGAAAAGACTTTAAAGCCGTAATCGAAGAACTTTTGAGGGAAGCCTACGGTGAAGAAGCCGATATAGCAGTCAGTAGCATTGATATGGATTAGAAAAATAATAAAAAAGTCCTTATCTATTGTATCCTGAGTAACCCACCCCAAAGTTGAAAAGCCAAATCTGAAAATTATAATAACGCTCATGAAATACTGGCTGGTGAAATCTGAACCATTCAAATACTCCTGGGATGATTTTCTTAAAGACGGTTGGACGTATTGGGATGGGGTCAGAAATTATCAGGCGAGAAACAATTTAAAAAGTATGAACTTAGGAGACCTCGTTCTTTACTATCACAGCAAGGAAGGATTAGAGGTCGTAGGAATTGCCGAAGTGATCAAGGAAGCATATCAAGATCCAACTACAGATGACGGGCGCTGGGTTGCTGTAGATGCAAAACCTAAGGAAACCTTCAAAAATCCCGTCTCATTGTCAGAAATTAAAATGGACAGACGTCTAAAAAACATAGCGCTCATTAAACAAACCCGCCTCTCAGTCATGCCCGTTACAAAAAAGGAATTCGAGACTATCAGTTCAATGGGTAAAGTTAAATAAAAAGCATCCCGCCATTTTTTTATTCTCGAATGCTACTAGACAGAAACATCGGAGCACAAAATTTATTGCGAATACACCTGTTCACCTGTTTTCATCAAAGTCACCTCAAAAACCTTAGTAGGAGCGGCTTCCAGCCGCGAATCGAGACATAGCGGAGGACTTTAGTCCTCCACTTATTACTTAATTGATACGGCGACCTGATTTTCGCCGATTCATTTTCCCTTTTGTACCGAAATTCTTAGTTTTTATAATATTAGGATCCCCATGTGTGACCCTGTGCTAACAGCCGCAATCCCCAATGTCATCCCCGAATTCATTTATCGGGGATCCATATTGTCATTGTACTTCGACCTACTCAGTATAGACTCCACTGTGGCAATCTCCTTTTTTTATCGAAGAATTAGGGGTACTTCGACAAAAAGAAGGAAAAGGGCAAGAAGGATGAGATTCATAATAAGGAAATTAATAATCACAACTTAACAAACAGCGGGGAGGAATAAAAATAAGATTAATACGAGTAGTACCAGCTTTTCCATTTTCCTAGAAAAAAACAAACATGTATTCAGCCAGTTAAGTCTCATGTCAAGGCCTGACGCGTCCCGTTTCTTTTTCTCTGCGCTCTTGACGATCTATCACAATCTGGCTATAATATAGCCAGAATCAAATACAAGATCATTTTTGCTCCGGAGGCCGTTGAAGATTTTACGCGATTATCAGCAAGAGATCGTGCTATAGTGCGCGATGCGATCGGACGACATCTAAGCCATGAGCCCAATAAAACAAGTCGAAGTCGAATAAAACGTTTGCAGGGGATCAGTCGTCCTCAATATCGGTTACTTGTCGGTGAAATTCGAGTGTTCTATGATATAGTAGAGGCGGCAGTAGAAATATTGGCGATTGTACCAAAATCAAAGGCTCCTGCCTGGCTTGAAGAGTTGGGAGAAAAAGAATGAAGAAAGTGCCATTGTCAGAAGTAAAGGATCAACTCTCGGAATATTTGCACTTGGCAGAGGAAGAAGAGATAATAATAACTCGGCATGGAAAACCTGCCGGCATTTTGATAGGCTTTGCTTCAGAGGATGATTGGTTTGATTACCGGTTGGAGCATGATCCGAGGTTTTTATTCCGAGTTGAAAGAGCAAGGAAAAGCTTGCGTGAGCGGAAAGGTGTGTATTTAAAAGATCTTCCTGAATGATATGTCATTGTTATCCATATCGACTTTACATACTGAATCCAACTTCGGTTATCTCGCCATTCACAAGAGATCTCCCGAGGACCGTTATCGGGAATCCATAGAGACGTCATTGCGAGTACTTCGACTGGCTCAGTACAGGCTCTAGCGAAGCAATCTCCTCTTTTATCGTCATCGTCCTTCGACCTACCTGCACTGAGTA
>Ga0214472_10002123_pt1 | contig 21573 bp, 16 predicted proteins | sample RVTome_6_FD_207662 | JGI IMG/M metagenome (GOLD analysis project Ga0214472, IMG submission 207662) | Soil microbial communities from uranium-contaminated site in the Upper Colorado River Basin, Wyoming, United States - RVT140D175 | ecosystem: Environmental > Terrestrial > Soil > Contaminated >...
TGGCTTGACCGACGCCGACGCCCACGAACGGGTGTAGCCAGTCCGCCGCGTGGAAATAGTACTTACCGTTCAGCATAACCGCGTACACCTTCTGCTGGGCGCTGGGAACAGTTGCGGTTGAAACCAGATCATTCTTGTAGGTGAAGAATTCGCCGCCCACGGCAAAACCCGACGCGCTGCGCCATTCGGCCTCAAGGCCGAATACCGACTTGGACGTGGTGTCGTAGGTACTGGGGAAGCCTGCAACCGTCTGCCTTTCGTCGCTGAGCTTGAATGTTCCCGCGTTCGCGATGAGCGCAAACGCCGACTCACGCCGTAGCTCAGGGGGTGCAGAAACCTCCGGGGCAGGTGCTGGCTTTATCGCAGGTGGCTCGGCGACGACCGCGGGCGCAACTGGAGGCACCGGGGCGGCCACCGGCGGGGTCACGACCGCCGGGGGTTCCGCTGGCGGGGTCACCACCGCTGGGGCGGCGACCGGGGGAGGGGCTACGGGTGGAACCGCAACCGGCGGGGCGACCACCGGCGGAATCACAACCACCGGGGCAACTCCGACATGGCGACTTTGCGCGATAGCGCGACGGCCCTCGGGCTCGCTCACCGATTGCGCGTCTATTCGCACTGGAATCCGACCGTCAAGTGCCTGTACCCGCACAAAATAGCTCTGGTTGGCCGTGGCGGTGAAAGTGAGCGTTCTCACCAGGCGCTGACCGATGCGCAACTCCGTCCTCCCGGGATCGACCGTCGCCGCGACGAAGGTGCCGTTCGCCAACTCGCCGACGGGTTCCTTGTTCACGACCACCGGTACCTGCGCGGCTACCGGCTCGCGATCTACGCGAAAAACAAACACCAATGCCCTGCCAGCCGGCGGGATGGCGCGATGGAGGTTCTCCTGCGCGTGCCCGGGCAGGGCGGTAACAAGACTGAACAGGGCGGCGGGCAGGAGCGCCGCGCTCACCGGGCCGCATCCGCGCACCCGGCCCCCTGTCGGATCTCGATCCTGTATCTTATTCATTTTCTGTGCGGGGCCGCGGAGGATCGTCCGTGACCGTTGCGCTCCATTCTACACGGGGGAGTGAATTCAGTGGGACATTCGCAGCGGGGCCTGGGCCTGTTCGGCGCATTGGTCATCGTCGCGATCGCCGTGGTGGCGCTCTATTACGTCTACATGGGTGTCACGGGGGAGGACGAGGAGCCCAGTTGCCGCGGCGCCTACACCGACTGCCTGCAGAACTGCCGGCGCACGCGGACCGAGGCGCCGGCATTGCAGAGCTGCCAGGAATTCTGCCAGCGCGAGTTTGATGCGTGTGAGCGCCGTGGCCAGTAACTGCATCGTTCGTGGAACTACCCAACAAACCAATCGCCCGATATCCTTTCCCGTTTGACAGGAGCGATAATCAGTATTCGCATGCGACTCGCGGCATCTGGCATCGCAGGCGGACAGTCATCCGATTGGGGGGTAGGCCATGGACCGTTTTTGCGATTTAGCCGATTTCTCCATCGATGAGCTCCGCGCACTGCTTGAGCTGGCTGGAAAGCTCGAGCGCGAGCCCGAGCCCCGCGCACTGCAGGGCAAAGTTCTGGCACTGCTTTTCCTGAACCCTTCGCTGAGGACCTTGACCTCTTTTCAGGCGGCAATGGTGCGGCTGGGTGGTGGCTCTTTCGTCGTGTCCCCCGAGATGTCCATTCACCGCCTCGAATACCGGAATGGCATCGTCATGGATGGCGTGGCCGCGGAGCACATCCGCGAGGCCGTGCCCGTCATCGCGTCCTATGGACATGCCATGGGAATTCGCGTCGTCGCCGATCGCCACAGTCTGGAACAGGACCTCGCCGATCGCCAATTCCGAGAGCTTGCCGCCCTGGTGGATGTCCCGTTGATCAACATGGAATCAGCCGTCAATCACCCCTGCCAGGGCCTAGCCGACTGGAAGACGCTGGACGAACTGCGGATCCCCGGAAATGGCGGGCGCTTCGTGCTGTCGTGGGTCTACCATCCGGAGCCGCTTCCGTTCTCGGTTCCCGCGGCAGTCCTGCACATGGCCAGCATGCGCGGCATGAATGTCGTCGTGTTGCGCCCACCGGGTTTCGAGCTGCCCGAAAGCATCATGAAGAAAGCGCGCGAGGCCGCGCACCGGACGGGTGGCAGCATCAGCGAAACTCCGGATCGCCGCGAAGCAATGCAGGGCGCCCATGTTATCTACGCCAAGTCGTGGTCATCCGCCAGTCAATATGAAAACCGGCGCGCGGACGAGGCTCTCAGGAGAGAGCATATGAGATGGTGCATTGCAGAGAATTGGTTCGAGAATGCACGACCTGATTGCAGGTTCATGCACTGCCTGCCCGTTCGCCGCGGTGTAGAGGTGGACGACAGCATTCTCGATGGCCCCCGCAGTATTGTTATCAAGGAAGCCAAGAACCGCATGGTGGCGCAAATGGCTGTGCTCCACCAGATGCTGGGAGGATGATCCCCTGGCCCGCGTCCGTCGTCGCGTCCTGGCCTCGCCTCGTGCGTTCCAGGACCAATAATTGGGGACGGATTGGCGAATGACTTGGCGTTTCCAAGGGGAAGCATGCTCGATGCGGGACTGGCGCTAGAGCTGCCCAGGAAGCCGCCTGGTCGATGTCGGATATCGCACCATTGAAGCTTGGTCAGACGTGACGAACGTCGTGCCGATCCTGTTCGCGAACGTGCCGGGCGGGCAAGCGCGCGGGCGTCGGCAGCCTGTCCTTCAACCAGACCATGACGAACACCGCAATCACGGCGAGGACGGGATCGGTGGACTCGGCGAGGCGGCCCGGCAGGTAACGCTGGGCGTATTCGCCCGCGATCAGCACACCGACGACGACGACGGCCGCGGTCCTGAGCGACACGCCGGATTCGCGGACCATCCACACGGTGGCGCCGTACAGAAAGAACTTCCCCGAAGTCACGCGAATCGCCGATTCCCGCGTGGCCTCGAGGATGCCGCTGAACGGAATCCAGTAGAACGGCTCCGCGGTGACCGCAAAATGGAACGGGTCGAGTTCCCGCACGGCGATCAGCAGCACTGCGGCCGTGGCGAGCAGCCGCGTCTCGGCGTGCGCTCGGGCCAGGACAAGATGGGACACCAGCAGGCCGGCCGCGAATGCGACGGCGAGCAGCCAAGGGGCGGCGCCAACGACGATGAACAGGCGCGCCGGCAGGACCAGGCACGCCCCAGCGAGCGCGAAGCGGTACGCGGACGAAGTCAGCGCCTCCCGCAGCAGGCGCCCGATGAGCAATGCGGCCACGAACGCATCCGCCAGAACGATCCACCCGAGCGACGACACCTGCATCAGCGCATCAAGTGACTCGGAGAATTGGGGAATGCGCAGGATGGGCAGAAACGGAAACCACTGCGACACCAGCCAGGCGGCAATCAACACCGCCGGCATCGGCCGGTGCGGCGACGGCAGCCCCTGGCGCAGACCGGACGGCAAGTGTCCGGCGATCGCGATGCCGAGCCGCGCGCCGGCGATTGTGCCAATGGTGTTGGTGAGAATGTCCAGCAAGGAGCTGTCACGTCCCGGAACCCAGGCCTGGATCGTCTCGAGCGTAAAGGATAAGGCGGCGCCGAACGCCGCGAGCGCGATCCATCGGCCTGCTGTGCTCGATCCCCGCCACCACCCAAGCACGCCGAGTACGCCAAGCGGCAGGTAGAAGCAGAGGTTCACGACGATATCGAGGTGGTCGGCTTTCCCGACAAGCGGCCGCAAGCGCTCCAGAACCGTCGAGTGTTCGTGGAACGGGACGAACGTCCACGGATACAGCGTGAAGTAGGTGACGGCGACGACGTAGAGAAAGAAGAGCTTCTTCACGCGCGTGAAATTGTATGCCGTTCGGCTTCAACCCGCACGCGCGCGCGTTCGCCGGGCTAGGCCTCGCTGGAGTCCGGCGTGATTCTGCAGCGCAGGAAATGTCAGCTACAGAGCCCCAGGATTCGCTCCTCCGTCGAGCACGGTCTCGCAGGCGGTTGCGGTTTGGTCTTGGCGATGCAGGCGCGGATCGCCTTGGTCGTGGGGGGATAATAGATCCAGCCCGGCCCAAGGGGCGGAAGACTCAGGCTAACCTCGCGCCATTTGGGATGACCCTTCGCCTGCAACGCCGCAAAATTCTCGCACAGCGATCGGGCAAACCGGGTCAGATGACTCACCGTGTAATCCAGGTTGTAGTCGTAAGTGACCAGAAACGCCCCCACCGAGATCGTCGTGAAGTCTTCCCGCAACAGCTTGGGATAGCTGCTCGCCCTGACGGTGGAGTAGGAATAGACCGTCAGCGGAAGCTTGCTCGAGGGATGCGCGGGATCGAACTTCAGCAGCTTGATGTACTTCTGCGCTTCGGGCCTCATGTTGGCGACCAGCGGGGCCGGCTGCCCCGCGGCAACAACGACGACATCGACCGTCTTGTCGCCGATCAGCTTGACCAGCGCTTCCTCGTTTGAGAGGTAGCTCGCATTCGCTTCGGGGATGGGCTTGTTGAACATCATCCGATAGAGGGTATGCGTGATCAACGCCGCGCCGCTGCCGAAAATTCCTCCGTTGATCTTTGCGTTCACGATGTCGTGGAGATAATTCAACGGCGAGTCGGCCCGGACGACGTAGTGAATCTCGGTGTTGTAAAGCGGCAGGATCACGCGCAGTGGACGGATGATAGTGCCCGCCTGCGCGTTGCCCGCAGCCGCCCGGTCCAAAAAAGCCTGGAACACATCGGCCTGGACGATCGCGAGTTTTACGCCCGGGTCGTAGCGAAGATGCTTGATGTTTGCGGCTGATCCCGCCGTGGGCAGAACGTCCAGAGCAATCGTGGCGTCGGGTGCCACGAATTTGGCGAGATCGGAGCCGATCGCATAGTAAGTGCCGGTCGTATTGGCCGTCACGATCTTATACGCGGCCGCTGCAAAGACAGTCCCGCCGTGAACGCACAACGCTGCCGCCACGGTCATGCCACGAAGCGTACCGGCAAGTGTTCTAGCCATGCTATTCCTTCCTCTGCGTGGGTATCTGCGTGCACAACCCAAGGGCGGCGACCGGCGATGTGCACGCCTCGTGGCGCGCTGTCTGCTGCTCCCCCGCCTTGCTGACCCCAGTATCACGGGAATCGGCGATCGACTTCTTGATGGTGACGGCGGTTACTGCGTCCATCCTATTAACGGAATCGGGGTTGCACAATCCCAGAGCCGCGATGGACTCCGTGCACTCTACCGGACGAAAGGGCCTCTCCTGCGTCACCCTGCCCCTCGCATTCGCGGCGGAATCCCCCGCTGGCGCGGCGGAGGCTCTCGCTTCACGCGATTCTACGATCTTGCGACCCGGGGTAGGCTCAACTAATGCTGCGCGCCGCGGCGCGGCTAGCGGAGCCACGGGGAGCACGACCGCAGGACGCGCGAGGAGGACGCTGTCGTCGTCCTTGAGCGGGGCCGCATCAAGCGGCGCTGCATCCCGACGGGTAATGCCGGTACCGGCAACATTGCCATAACCGCCCGCTTCCCAGCTTGCGGCGACCGGCGGAGTTGCGTCAATGAGCAAACGCTGGCGGTATCCGAAGTAGCCGAGCACGGCAATCGCGGCGAGAACCGCTGCGCCGGCAATCACTCGAGAGCGCCGGCGGGGCAATGGGCTGGAAGTCTCGGCGGTGCGCGGCGCGATATCCAGTGCCTCCGTTTTGCGCCCCGCCAGTTGACTGTGGCACTGATAACACTTGGTCGCCGTTACATCGCTCACCGCCCCGCAACGCGGGCACGGTACCAGATGCAACGCTCCACCACAGGCGTTGCAGAACTTCGCGTCCTCTGGGTTGCCGTGTTCGCAGAACGGGCAACTGTTAAGAGACATGGAAGACTCTTCAAGCCGATCGGCAGATTCTCGCGTTTATATTGTAGGGCGGCCAAGTCCGGGTGATGCAAGAGTCAGGACCATTCTCATCAAAAAATCCCAATCCGCTCTGCGTGGGACGAATGTCCTAGAGATCGTGGGACGTTCGCCCCGCAACGGGGCGCTACCAACCGCTGCACCCTCTTCCAGTAGCAGCGTCCTCGAGAACGTCGTAGTCGTCTAGCAACCAGGAACTCGGATTTTTTGCGCCGGCGTTTGATTCCGTCTGGGCCCAGTTCACCGTCTTGACCGCCCCGATACCCGAACCCGAAATCTACGCGATGCTGACAGTGGGGCTGGGCCTGATTGGTTGGGCAGGACGCAGAAAGAAGTTGAAGGAACGCTCTGTCTCCTAATCTGCTCCATTGGCACTTATACACACCCCGCTTTGCAGATTGTGTCAAAACTCGGTTCGACGCCGACGTGAAGGAAAGTCGGCTTGCGAGGACGCGCTATAACGCGTTCTCGCACCCTTGGGAGGGGTCCGATGACCCCTGAAATCGAGTGATCGACGAGTTTTTACACGGCCTGTTCGGCGGGGTTATTTTTGTGACTGCTCCTTGGGCAACTCTTCCTATCTGGGTTGGGCTTCGACCTCCCATGAATATTTGAACGCGTTGGGCTTCTCCACGGTTTCGGCCTTGGCCTTCGCGTCGTCTTTCGGCCTGATCTCTGGCTCCGTTGCAGACGCTGTGCTCGCGAACTCGCCTACATATTCGATCTTCGCCTGTTCCTTGATCGTCTTCATTTCCTTGGCAATCACTTCGCGCGAGTTCCGGTTGGAGAGAAACTGCTGGATGCGTGGAGTGGCGGTCGCCTCGTCCACCGAGGCCGACTTAAAGGCCACTACCCGGATCACCTGAAAACGTCCGTTGCTCGCTTCAAATAGCTGGATTTGGCCTTCCTTCATCGCTTGCAACTTAGGCAGGATCTCGAGCGGAATCTGCTCCGCCGCACGCACGACCCGATTCGCTACGAACTTGACCCCCCGGGATCGTAGCCAGTCAGCAATTTCCTGCATGGAACGGGCTTTGGACAACTGCTCGCGCAGCCCGGTGGCGATCTCACTTTTCGCCGCGAAGGCGAGTTCCTCGAGGTTGAACACCCGTCGTTGCGCGAACAACTCAGGATGATTCTTATAATAATCGTGAGTTTCCACGGGAGCTGGCCTACTTAGGTTCGCGGTAATATGCTCCAGGTAGGCACGAGCAAGAATTTCGCTCTTTGCTGCTTCCATGGTTTGCAAAATCCTGGGCGAGCGGTCGAGCCCATTCTCGATCGCCTTTTGCTTTGCAATTTGCTGATCGATGAGCCTGTCGAGGATCTCACGCTTGGCCTGGGCCTCAACTTCGGGTGTGATGTTCTGGCTCCGGGCCAGCACGTTGTTGATCTGATGCACAGTAATCTCATCGCCATTGACTCTGGCCGCGACCTGAGTCGCTACCTTAGCGTCCTCTTTCTTGCCGCACCCCGTGGTGATGACCAGGGCAAGCAGCAAAGTAGTGAAGACCAGAATAGGACGAATACTCATGTGCTCATGAATCGCCAAGTCCGCTCAAACGCTTGCGTTCGGCGGGGGATACTGCCTGAAGCAATTGATTGACGAATTGATCCTGCATCTGGCTCGCTCGAGACTGATCCATGTCGACTGATGAGACTCGGAAGAGCAGCCCGTCCGGAATTCGCCCGGTAAAATTGTAACGTAGTTCGACCAGCCTTCTCCGCAAGTTTCGTGCCGCCTCGTCGCGAGCTACCGACTCGTCGCCAAACATGAACCAATACGTCAACGGCTCCACGCGCGACCCTTTGGTTGTGAGCAATCGCCGCACGGAAATCTCACCGAAAGGTGTAGCGAGATGCCCTGGTTCGGCTCTATGCAGCTTGAATCCGTTCGCTGGATAGCAGACCTCTGGCAAGTGCGCTTGCAGGGCGCCGCGCTGTTCGCGCCCATGGGCAACTGACAGCATGATGTGGTAGCCGCCGGAATTCACATAGGATCGGCTCAGTGTTTCACTATAGAGCTTACCCAGTAGTTCCTGTGCTTGAGGATTGACGACTTGCACAAACGGTGCGTCGCGCCAATCACCGAAGTGCTTGGGAATTATGGCCTCCAGCGATAATGCTGGCTCCAAACTTGCAGCCTTTGTGTCCGGACGGGCGACGACGGCACCGATGCTGGCCGCGAACATCAGAGCCGCAATGAGAAGGGCCATTCGGTTTGAGCGCATCACTGAGCTGGTTTTTGTGGCTTGAAGAATCTCGCCAGTATAGCGTCGAGAAGGAGCATCACGATCAGCGCGATGACAAACAGCACGATGCCGGAAAAGCCGTGTACAAAGCCTTGCCCCGCTGCATCGCCGAAGTGATAGGTGACTAGCACGAGGATGATCACACGCACGATGTTGGCGCAAAAGGCGATTGGCAGCAGACTGGCTAGTATTAGGCCATTGTGCAGCCAGCTCTGGTAGCGCATCAGGTAAAGATACAGAAGCCCGAGGGCGGAAAGGCTGAACATCGAGTTTAGGCCAGCGCAGGCGTCCGCCACTAGCAATTGGTACTGCCCGACGGTGAGAATGACTCCTTCGTGCGCAATCGGATAACCGGCGGCGTAAAGTATCTGCGTGGCAATCACGGAAACGTTTTGTTTCAGCGGCAACGTCATCGCATCCTCGAAATAGCCCGGCAGCGGCACCAAGTACGCGATGAAAAGCAGCATGAACCACAAGGCACGCAGGGCCGGCCAGCCGCGCATGGCGAGCAGGACGCCGGCGAGGATAGGGACCAGCGCGCCGACCTGGAATATCATGATCGCCTGGGAGCGGCCCACGACATAGAGCAGCAGGCCGAATACTAGTAACGCGAACCCCGGGACCGGTACGGTGCGGTTAGGTGTGTCCAGCAGTACCTGGCGCTTGTCCCAGATCAGCCAGACGATGACGGCCAGAATGATCGGGCCGTGGGCGTCACCATCCCTCACCCAGATCATGCTGGCCAGATCGTAGAAGGTCGGGACATAAAGGATCAGCAGTCCCGCGACCACCGGCAGCCATTCGAAACCGGCTGCGCCCCGGAAACGCTTGCTCTCAAGCACTGCCGACATGTTCAGAGTTTGTAAGCCTTTAAAAACACTCTAGGATGTTGCTGGAAATCAGGTAAGGTATTGATTCTTGAGGCAGTCCAATGAAGCGTTTGCGCGTGGCTTGGCAAGATAACATGATCGTGGAATATCCCCCGGCACGCCACCAAAAATTCACGGAATCATAGACTTTGATGTGATCAGATTATGCCCGAATGGGAGGTTCCTCCCACCAAGAATTGGTCAGGTTCACCCTATAAATGATATTGGCTCAAGCGTAAGTTTTGACCATTAATTTCGAGATCTGACTGACGGCGAAATCAGGGGATCGAGAGAGTCGTGCGAGCGTAACAGACATACTCCACAGAGGAGCGTTGTTGTTGAGGGGCTGTTGGAGAAGTTGCGGTGAAGAACAAGTTATAGTGGTAGAAATATTTCTCACAAGCCACCCAATAGGGGATTCGACATGAAGATACGCAAATTTGGGCTGCTTGTCTCCGTTGTGGGAGCGTTGCTGGGGTTTGGTTCTGCAGCTCACGCTCAATGGACCGAGTCCTTTAACGACATCGTCAACGGGGTCAGTGGCACGCTGGCGTATGACGGTTCCCAGGATTACACGCTGGATCTCAACTTCGGTACTAGTGGGGCTGCTTTGGGTTCACGCATGACCGCGGTGAACATCAAGGATTTCAGCAGCTACAGCAACTTTAGCTTCACCGCGTCCACCGGCACCTGGGTGGATCCGCTCGGCGACGCTGGGATTAGCGCCGGCCCCGATGGGGGCCCGAACGCCGGTCCCGACGGCTGCAACAACCTTGGCGAAAGTAGTTTTGCTTGCATTCAGGCGACCCCTGATCAAGCTTCATTGATCATTGCCAGTGGGGCGACCTACCAATTTACGTTCCATGTGGACGGGGCGACGGGGCTCAATACCGACGGCATTGGTGCACACGTCGGCGTAGGATTCACGCAATTTGACGGCACGGGAAACGTCGGTATCACGTCCGTCACGCTGATCCCCGAACCTGAGATTTACGCTATGATGCTGGCCGGACTGGGCTTCTTGGGTTGGGCGGCGCGCAAGAAGAAGGCAGCGGAAGGGGTTGCCGCTTAATACATATCAGCAGCAATCACTCAAACCCCGCATTGTAGATTGTGTCAAAACTCGGTTCGACGCCGACGTGAAGGAAAGTCGGCTTGCGAGGACGCGCTATAACGCGTTCTCGCACCCTTGGGAGGGGTCCGACGAACCCTGAAATCGAGTAATCGACGAGTTTTCACACAGCCTGATTGGCGGGGTTTTTGTTTGTGCCTTGCGTTTACGCCTGAATTCTCAGGGCGGGACGGGGCAGTTCTCGTGCGAAACGCCTGCCAACGGACCGTGACCTTGATCACATTCCGTCCTAAATTGAGATACACCTCCTATGGGCGTCGGGATATTTACCCGGCGAAAGGAGTGCCATCAGGTGATTTACTGTTGCCAGTAAACAGCACCATCATCCGGCTAGTCGTCGGGGTCTAGCCGTCGGCAATTGCGCTCGGGGAAGAAGAATGTTTTCGACTCGAATACAGCACCTCGCACTTGTTGCTTTGTCTTCCGTCGCTGCGCTTGCATTCCAGCCGAATGCCTGGGCCGTCACCCAGACGACCGGAGCAGGGAGTGCCGTTTCTATCATACAAGGAACTGCGACCTTCGAAAGTATGAGCGCGCTGGTCGACAATCCCTATTTTGAGGGCGGGATGGCGTTCTCCCGCACTGGTCTCACCTTCAACAACAACGGATGCGGGTTTGCCGGCTGTCCCTCCAACTCGGGCTTTGCGGGCCTCTCCGGCAACTACATGTATGGCGTGGGAACTGGCTACTTCGAAATGGCGGCAACCGGCGATAACGCCTTTCACGGCTTGGAATTCACCGTCGGGACAGGCTTCGCCATCACCCTGCAAAACGTCACGTGGCAAGCGTTAAGCGATGGTATTCTGGTCGACTCCGGCACGGTGTCCCTAAGTCCTGGAACTGTCATTGGTTTCAGCGACGCGATTGGATTTGATACGCTCAGGTATACGAACGTGCAGCAGGGATTCGCAAATTTTGCGCCGGCTTTTGATTCCGTGAGTGCGCAGTTCACAGCCCCGATCCCCGAACCCGAAATCTACGCGATGATGCTTGCGGGCCTTGGCGTGCTGGGTTTCGTAGCAAGACGGAAGAAATTGCAAGCTACCGCCGCGTAACTGGATTCAGAAGTAGGCTCACAGGCCCCGCTCCGGCGGGGTTTTTGTTTGGCGTCCCCACGGGGATTGTGCGCGCCTCGCGTTGCATCCGCGATCCGCGCATCCCTCGCCACACTCCGGCTCGGGAACACGCGCCACGACTCCTCCCACCACCCCGCCTGCTTCGCAGTCACCCCTCCTCGGGCAGGAGGGGAATCTCCCGGCTCACCCGCGGGCGGGTGGGAGATTTGCAGGCTCGCGCTCGCTCAGGACCACCATGAATATCGAGCGGCTTGTGATCGAATTTCATTGTGATATACCGGCCCTTGCAGCACGATTGCACATATGCAACCATTTCCAGGTGGGATCCGAGAAACGCGAGCGGCTGAAGCAAGTCGCCAAATCGCGCAACGTCAGCGTCAACAAGCTGATCGACGAGATGGCGACCCTGGCGATAACCGAGCACGATGCCGAGACGCGTTTCCGGATTCGCGCCGAACGCGGCCGCGGCGGCGCCGAACGCGGACTCAGGCTGCTGCGCAAGGCAGCCGGCGGCGTGCGGCGGTCATAGGCACTCGCCTCAACCCATCCACCACCCCGCTCGCTTCGCGAGCACCCCTCCTCGGACAGGAGGGGAACGTTGGCATATTTGTTTGGCGTCCCCACGGGGATTCGAACCCCGGTTACCGCCGTGAAAGGGCGATGTCCTAGGCCTCTAGACGATGGGGACTGCGTGCGACTGAAGGGTTTTGCTGGTGGAGGTAACCGGGATCGAACCGGTGACCTCTTGCATGCCATGCAAGCGCTCTCCCAGCTGAGCTATACCCCCACGAGAGAGCGCGCATTATAAACGGCGCCCCCCGGCCCTGTAAACAAAACCGGTTATCGCGAAAGCGTCGCGCGGGATGCGTGCCCCGTTCGCGCGGCCCACCGGCTCCCGGCCGGAAGCGCCGCCGGGTCATATTTGAGACATTTAAAGTTATACTTTACAATTCTCAACGATGCGCTATATCCGTCGCGAGCTGGAACGGCAGCTGGCACGAGCCGCCAGGGGCTTCCCCGCGCTCATCCTGACCGGCCCGCGCCGGGCCGGGAAGACCACGCTGCTGCGGCGCCTCTACCCCGGGGCGAGCTACTTCCTGCTGGAGGACCCGGACGTCGTGGCGCGGCTGCGGGCCGACCCGCAGGGGTTTCTCGACGCGGTGAGGACGCCCGCCATCCTCGACGAGGTGCAGAACGTTCCCGAGGTGCTCGCGTATGTGCGATCACGCGTGGACCGCGAGCCGCGGCGCGCCGGACAGTGGCTGCTGACCGGCTCCCAGGACGCCCCGCTGATGCGCGGCGTGTCGGAATCCATGGCGGGACGCGCGGCGGTGCTTCAGCTGCTGCCGCTTTCCGTGCGGGAGTCGCCGCGGGTCACGCTGCTCCACGGCGGCTATCCCGAGGCTGTGGCGCGACCGGCCGATGCGAGGCTGTGGTTCAGCTCGTATCTCCAGACGTACCTCGAGCGGGACGTGCGCGCGATAACGGCGGTGCGGGACCTGGCGACCTTCCGGCGATTCCTGGCGCTTCTCGCCACCCGCCACGGCCAGGTGCTGAACCGCAGCGCGCTCGCCGCGCCCGTGGGCGTCAGCGTGCCCACGATCTCCCAATGGCTCGGGGTGCTGGAGACGACGGCGCAGATCCTGATCGTTCCGCCGTTCTACGAGAATCTCGGCAAGCGGTTGATCAAGTCGCCGAAGATCTACGTCTCGGACTCCGGCCTCGCATGCCATCTTCTCGGCATCGACACGGCGGCCGAGCTGGCGAAATCGCCGTTCCTGGGGGCGCTGTTCGAGGGTTTCATCGCGTCGGAGATCGTGAAGTCCCAGGCCAATGCGGGCGGCCGGCGCGAGCTCTATCATTTCCGCGACGAGCAGGGACTCGAAGTGGATTTCATGGTGCCAGGGCGCGGCGGCTCGATCTCACTGGTGGAATGCAAGGCGGCGCAAACGGTCACGCCCACGATGGCGGCGGCCATGGCGCGGCTGGCGGGAGCGATCAACAGCCGGCGCCCCAGGAAAGTGCCGGTGGCGATGTTCCTGGTTCACCAGGCCGGCAGGACGAGCATCCGCAGCACGGCCGTGGCGCCGGGCATCAGGGCGATGCCATGGCCGGACTTCGTCAAGGAGCTGTGAATTTCCCCAGCTGGGCGGTCATCCGCCTGAGCACCTCGTCGCGCCCGATCAATTCCAGCGTCGCGTCGATCGAAGGCGTCTGCGTTTCGCCCGTCACCATCACGCGCAGCGGCATCGCGATTTTTGAGAGCTTCAGCTTGTGGCTCGCGACGACGCTCTTCAGCGCCTCGCTGATCGATTCGCGTTTCCACTCGACCTTCGCCAGCCGCTCCCTCAACTCCGTCAGTGCGGGCTTGATCTCCGCAGTGTAATACTGCTTTCTTAGCTCGTCGGACGGCTCGAGCGCGCGATAGAAATAGACCGCGGCATCGGCGAGCTCCTCGATGGTGTTGGCGCGCTCCTTGAGCAGTGCAACGACCCGCGCGAGCGCAGGACCTTTGGCAAGATCGCAGCCATCGCGCACGAGAAACGGTGCGGCTAGAGCGGCGAGTCGCGCATCATCCGCGCCCTTGAGGTATTGCGCGTTGAGCCACGCCAGCTTTCCGGGATCGAAGCGTGCCGGTGACTGGCTGATGTGCTCCAAATCGAACCAGGAGACGAGCTGCTCGCGCGAGAATACCTCCTCGTCGCCATGCGACCAGCCGAGCCGCGCGAGGTAGTTCATCAGGGCTTCCGGCAGGTAGCCATCGTCGCGATACTGCATGACGCTCACCGCGCCGTGGCGCTTGGACAGGCGCTCGCCGTCGGCGCCGAGGATCATCGGCACGTGCGCGAATTTGGGCAGCGTCGCTCCCAGTGCGCGGTAGATATTGATCTGCCGCGGCGTGTTGTTGACGTGATCGTCGCCGCGGATGACGTGGGTGATCGCCATGTCGATGTCGTCCACCACCACGCCGAAGTTATAGGTGGGGACGCCGTCGCCGCGCAGGAGCACCAGATCGTCGAGCTCGCCGTTCGCGACCGTGATCGGGCCTTTCACGAGATCGGAGAACGTGACCTCCCCCGCTTCCGGGTTGCGGAAGCGCACCACCGGTGCCGCGCCGGGCGGCGGCTTCAAGCCCGCGCGCTTCGCGTTCTCCGGCCGCCAGCGCCCGTCGTAGCGCGGCTTCTCGCCGCGCGCCCGCTGCTGCTCGCGAAGCGCATCGAGCTCCTCGCGGCTCGCGTAGCAGTAGTAGGCCTGGTCCTTCTTGATCAACTCTTCTGCGACCGCGCGGTAGCGCTCGAGCCGATCCATCTGGGAATACGGTCCTTCGTGGTCGAGCCCGAGCCAGCGCATGGCGTCGAGGATCGCCATGACCGACTCCTGCGTGGAGCGCTCGCGATCGGTGTCCTCGATCCGCAGGATGAACGTGCCCCCGTGCCGCTTCGCGTAGGCCCAGCAGAAAAGCGCCGTGCGCGCGCCGCCGATATGCAGATATCCGGTCGGGCTGGGGGCGAAACGGGTCCGTACCATGCGTCCTTTTTCCCTTCCGTAACGAGGGGTTATTGCACTATCATATAGCAACTTCGGAACAATAATGGCGCGTCCCGATTCCTCCGCCGGTCCCTCCCTGCACGCATTTGCGGCGCGCTTTCAGCCGTACTTCGTATCGGCGGCGGGCTTCAGCCTGGTGCTGAACTTGCTGATGCTGGTGCCTGCGCTCTTCATGCTGCAAGTGTTCGACCGTGTTCTCACCAGCCGCAGCATCGAGACGCTCGTCATGCTGGGGGTGCTCTCGGTCGGGGCGCTGCTCTTCATGGCCTATCTCGACGTCATCCGCGCGCGGCTCCTCACCGCGGCGGCGGTGTCGCTCGAGAAAAATCTTGGCCCCCGCGTGCTGGCCGACATGATCCGGCGCAACGCGGCGCCCGGTGCGGGGGAAGCGCCGTATGGCCTGCGCGATGTCAACTCCTTGCGCATGTTTCTCACCGGCCCGGGCATTCTGTCATTGTTCGATGCGCCGTGGGCGGTGATCTACGTGCTGATCATCTTTCTGTTCCACCCGCTGCTCGGGGCAATAGCGCTCGGCGGCGCGCTCGCCATGCTCGGGCTCGGCGTGCTGAACGAGAAGCTCTCACGCCAGCCGCTCGAGGCGATGCAGCTCGAAGCGCGCATCGCCGGGCGCTTTGCCGACCAGAGCATCACCAACGCCGAGGTGGCGCGCGCGCTCGGCATGGTGGAAAGCCTCGCGCGTGGCTGGGAATTCAACAACCGCAAGGTACTGGAAAGCCAATTGCAGGCAAACCGCGCCTCAAGCGTGCTGACCGGCGCCACGCGCTTCCTGCGCCAGTTCCTGCAAGTCGCCATGCTCGCGGCGGGGGCCTGGCTCGTCATCGAGCAAACTGCGACGGCGGGTGTGATGATCGCCGCCACCATCCTGCTCGGGCGCGCGCTGGCCCCGGTCGAGACGACGATCGCGGGCTGGAAGGGACTGGTGGATGCCCGCAGCGCGTACGGGCGGCTCAACCAGATGCTGGCCACCGAGCCACGCGATAAAGAGATCACCGAGCTGCCCCCGCCCGTGGGCGAACTGGCAGTCGAGCGCGCGATCTTCGGGTTCCGCGGCCAGGAACGCCCGGTGATCAAGCAGGTGTCGTTCAAGCTCAATGCGGGCCAGGCGCTGGCGATCGTTGGCCCCAGCGCAGCCGGCAAATCCACGCTGGCGCGCCTGATCGTGGGCCTGTGGAAGCCGCTGTCGGGCAACGTGCGCCTGGATAACGCCGACATATTCTCATGGCCGCGCGAGCGCCTCGGCCCGTACGTGGGCTACCTGCCGCAGGACGTGGAGCTCTTCGCCGGCACCGTGAGCCAGAACATAGCGCGGATGGGCGAAGTGAATTCCACCGCGGTGGTCGAAGCGGCGAAATGGGCCGGCGTGCACGAGATGATCCTGCGCCTGCCCCAGGGCTACGACACCCCCATCACGCAAGGCATCGACCTCCTTTCCGCCGGGCAGCGCCAGCGGGTGGCGCTCGCGCGCGCGCTGTATGGCAATCCCCGCCTGGTGGTGCTCGATGAGCCCAATTCGAACCTGGACGCCGAGGGCGAGGCTGCGCTGATCGAGGCGATCCGCCGCATGAAGGCCAAGCGCGTAACGCTCGTGGTCGTCACCCACCGCAGCCGGCTTCTCACCGTCATGGATCTCATTCTCGTGCTGCATGACGGCGTGATCGAGCGGATCGGCCCGCCGTCGGAGGTGCTCGCGCGCCTCACCCGCAGTCCCGCGGGCCAGCCGGCCGTCGTTGCGGGGCAGATCCAACCCAAGAGTCCCTAAAGATGCCTGGCTCCCACCACCCCGACTACTTCGCAGTCACCCCTCCTCGGGCAGGAGGGGACTCCACTAGTACTCCCCTCCTTTTCAAGGAGGGGTGGATGCGAAGCAGACGGGGTGGTTACGTGGGCCCATTCGCTCCCACCACCCCGCCCGCCTTCGCGGGCACCCTTCCTCGGGCAGGAGGGGAGATTCCCGAAACAGCTCGCTGATTCTGCTTATGGCCAACGCGCTGCGTGATCTCGTTCTGCCCGCGCTCGATGTGGAGCGCGCGGGTGAGCCCTGGCCGCTGATCCGCGCCGGGATCGTCGGCAGCCTGCTGCTCGTCATCAGCATCGCCGCCTGGGTGTGGATCGCGCCGCTCTCGGGCGCGGTGATCGGCCAGGGGCAGGTGAAGGTGGACATGAACCGCAAGACCGTGCAGCACCAGGAAGGCGGCATCGTTGGCGAGCTTCTGGTGCGCGACGGCAGCAAGGTGAAGGCTGGCCAGACGCTGATCCTGCTGCGGGACGTGCGCGTGGACGCGGGCAACGAGGCGGTGCGCACCCAGCTCGACGCCGAGATCGCGAAGGCCGCGCGGCTGTCCGCGGAGCAGACGGGCTCGACCCAGATCATCTTCCCGGCCGAATTGACGCAACGCGGCTCGGATTTGCGGGTGGCCGAGCTGCTGAAGCACGAGAGCTCGGTCTTCCGCGTGCGGCGCGAAGCGCTCACGAACCAGGTCACCCTGATCCGCAACCAGGCGCGGGAGGCGCGCGACGAGATCAAGGCGCGCGACGTGCAATTGAAGGCTGATGACCGGGCGATCAAGCTGCAGCGCGACGAGCTGGAACAGAACATGTCGCTCGCGAAAGAGGGTTTCGTGAGCAAGACGCGGCTGCTGGTGCTGCAGCGCGAGGTCGCGCAGTACGAGTCACGGCAGGCCGAGGGCTCCGCGGAACTCGCGCGCGCAAAGCAGAAGGTTTCCGACCTGGAGCTGCGCGCGGAAACGCTGCGCAGCACGTTCAACCAGGAGGCGTCCAACGAGCTGCGGCAGGCCACCGCGGCGATCTTCGAGCTGCGCGAGCGACTGCGCCCGGCGCTGGACGCCGAGCAGCGGCAGCGCATTACGGCGCCCAGCTCGGGCGAGGTCGTCGATCTGAGGGTCAACTCGGTCGGTGCCGTCATCGCGCCGCGCGAGCCGATCCTCGACATCGTCCCCGAGAACCCCGATCTGCTGGTGGAAGTGCGGGTGCGCCCCGAAGACGTGAATTACGTCAAGATCGATTCTCCGGCCGATGTCCGCCTGACCGCCTTCCGCCAGCGCATCACGCCAACGGTGGAGGGCAAGGTCGTCTACATTTCCGCCGATCGCCTGGTGGATAAGACGACCAACGCCCCCTACTACGCGGTGCACGTGCGCGTGTCGCCCGAGGCGCTGCACAAGGCGGGCGATCTCAAGCTCCAGGCGGGCATGCCGGCCGAAGTGTTCATCCAGACCACGCCCCGCAACGCCCTGCAGTACCTGCTCGACCCGATTTTGGGCTTTCTGCAGCGCTCGCTACGCGAGCAGTAGCCAAGCGATCGCGTCATTCCCGCGTAGGCGGGAATCCAGGAACGCATTTTTCTCCTGGATCCCCGTCGTCACGGGGATGACGTGATTGAGGGCCGTGTGGTGCTCAGTGCACTTCAAAAAGCGTGACGGAAATCACGCTTCCGGGCACCTGCGCCTGCCCCTGTCGAGAAGTCGTAAGCGGCCAGGTTTCGGCAGTTTTCAAGCGTGCATTAGTTCTCGTTGGTCTCCATCGGATAAACCTTATAAACCCATTGTGTTTCAATCGCTTAATGGTGGTTTTTCTCATCTGAATCACCCACAGGAATAGTGGCACGGAAGTTGCGGATATTGGGGCGTGACGATACCGCCCAATACCGGGCCAACCTGTTGATTCAGGCGGAGAAAGAAAATGAGCACCATAAGCGGCACCAGCGGCGACGACACCCTGCAGGGCACGAGCTCGGCGGACAAGCTTTCCGGCGGCGCGGGCGACGATACCCTGTCCGGCGGGAGCGGCAGCGACAAGCTGAGCGGCGGCAGCGGCGATGACTCGCTGTACGGCGGCAGCGGCAGCGACAAGCTGAGCGGCGGCAGCGGCGATGACTCGCTGTACGGCGGCAGCGGCAGCGACAAGCTCGACGGCGGCAGCGGTGATGACACGCTGAGCGGCGGTTCCGGCAGCGACAAGCTGGCCGGCGGCTCTGGCGACGATACCCTGTCCGGCGGCTCCGGCAACGACGAATTGGAAGGCGGGAGCGGCGACGACACGCTCTACGGCGGCTCCGGCAACGACGAGCTGGAAGGCGGGAGCGGCGACGACACGCTCTACGGCGGCTCCGGCAACGACGAGCTGGAAGGCGGGAGCGGCGACGACACGCTCTATGGCGGTTCCGGCAACGACGAGCTGGAAGGCGGCAGCGGCGACGACACGCTCTACGGCGGCTCCGGCAAGGACGAGCTGGAAGGCGGCAGCGGCAACGACATCCTGGTCGGCGGTGACGGCACGGATTATCTGCGGGGCGGCTCCGGTAGCGACACGTTCGTCTACCAGGACGCTTCCGACTCGAATCTCTGCAACTGGGACCGCATCATCGATTTCCAACAGGGCAAGGACAAGATCGACCTCGCCGCCCTGCTGGGCACAGTAAATCTCGCCTTTACGGGTCAAACCCCGATGGCGAATGCAGTCTGGTACTCAAATTCAGGCTGCAGCACTTTCATATATGCCGACATCTACGGCACCGGCAAGGCTGACTTCAAGATCGAGCTGGTAAACGCCAGGGGTCTCGAACTCACTGCCAGCGACTTCATCGGTGTCGGCGGCAGCGCGCCGGTCGCCGACAACGACGCCTACAGCGTGGACGAGGACAACGTCCTGACCGTCGACGCGGCCTCTGGCGTACTCCTTGGCGACACCGACGCGGAAGGTGATGCGCTCTCCGCGGTGCTCGTCACCGGCCCCGCCCACGGAGCGCTCTCGCTCAACGCGGACGGCTCGTTCACCTACACGCCGGAGAAGGATTTCAACGGCACCGACAGCTTCACCTACCGAGCCAATGACGGATCGTCCGACTCGGACGTCGCGACGGTCGAGCTCACGGTCGCTCCGGTAAACGACGCGCCGGTGGCCGGCGCCGACAGCGCCAGCACCGATGAAGATCACGCGGTCGCCGGCACGGTTGCCGACGACGTTACCGATCCCGACGACAATGCCTTCACCTTCAGCCTGGTTGGAGGCGCGCCCGCGGGACTGATATTCAACGAAGATGGCAGCTACAGTTTTGATCCGAGCGGACAGTTCGAGTCACTCGACACCAACGAGAGCGACGAGGTGACGTTCCAGTACGTCGCCAACGACGGCAAGGTGGATTCAGCGCCGGCGACGGTGACGGTCACCATTAATGGCGCCAACGACGCGCCGGTGGCGCAGGATGTTACGGGCGACTCGACCGACGAGGATTCGGTTCTGAACGACCGCATTCTGATGGCGACCGACGTCGACGATGAGCATCTCACCTACAGCCTCGTGGGTGAAGTGGATGGGCTGACGGTAAACCCGAGCGGCACTTACCAATTCGATCCGAGAGGCCAGTTTGATTTCCTGGCCAAAGGCACGAGCACAGAATTCTCGTTCCAGTATGTCGCGAACGACGGCACGGTGGATTCGGCGCCGGCGACTGTGACGCTTACCATCACCGGCGTCAACGACGCGCCGGTGGCAGTGGCCCACACAGCTATCGGCTTCAATGACGGGGAAATTTCCGGCGATGACGCCACGGGTTTCCTGCGCGACTCCGTCACCGATCCGGATGACGGCTTCGTGCTGACTTTCACCGGGATCGACGGATTCGTCGGCGACCGGGCTCCCGGTCTGTACGGCGAGGCCCTGCTCCTCGACGAGTTCACGGGAGAATGGAGCTACGCGCTGACAGCCGCCGGCATCGACAGACTGAACCAAGGCCTGGACGTCGACGATACATTCAAATACACGGTAGAAGACGAATTCGACGTCGAGTCCTTCAGCACGCTTTCCGTCCATATCGACAGCACGGTCACCGCGCCTGTCGTCACGTCCTCCTCCAGCACGGATTCCGCGGTCACGGACACGACCACCGATGGTTCGTCATCCGACCCGGCGCCTGAAGAGAGCGACCCGAACCCGCCGGCCGGAGACAGCACACCGGCCACGGCCGCGGACAACGTCATCACGAACGTCTACCCAGGCGACTCGTTCGTCATTCCAGAATGGGCGCTGCTCGCGAACGACCAAAACGCGACCGGCAACCCGATCGATATCGAGAGCGTGGGCGGCGCGGCTGCGGACGACTCTGTCAGCCACACTCCGGGTACCGGCACCAACGGCTTCGTGCTGTTCCTGGACGGAACCGAGTTTGACCCGTCCTCGTTCACCTATGTGGCCACCTACGGCTCGTCGTCAGGTAACCCCGTGACCGTGAACGTGAGCCAGGATCTGGATGGCGTTATCGACGGGACCTCCGGCAATGACATTCTCGTGGGTGCCAAATACGATTCGGCCGTCTTCGCCGGCAATGGCGGCGACGACATCCTGTTCGGCGGAGATTCGGGCGATATATTCGATTACAACGCCCTCTCCGATCGTGGCACGACCGGCGACGTGATCGTCGGGTTCCAGAAGGGCTCGGACGACCTCGACCTGCACGACTTGCTCGCGACGTTCAGCGGGTACGACGGCGCCAACGCCTTCACCGGCGGCTACCTGGACTTCGCGCAATCGGGCAGCGATACCCTCGTCCAGGTCGACAGCGACGGCGGCGGCGATTCGTTCGAAACGCTGCTCACCTTGAACAGCGTGTCGCTGAATACCAGCGACACCAGCGACTTCATACTCTGACGCGCTGCTGACGCTTCCCCGGCGTTCCCCCTCACCCTACCCTCTCCCAAGGGGAGAGGGGATTTTTTCTTCTCCCCTTGGGAGAAGGTGGGGATGAGGGGAAATCAGGCGGCGCGCTGCTGAAA
>Ga0214472_10002125_pt1 | contig 21572 bp, 21 predicted proteins | sample RVTome_6_FD_207662 | JGI IMG/M metagenome (GOLD analysis project Ga0214472, IMG submission 207662) | Soil microbial communities from uranium-contaminated site in the Upper Colorado River Basin, Wyoming, United States - RVT140D175 | ecosystem: Environmental > Terrestrial > Soil > Contaminated >...
AGCGCGGCACCCTCGGCTGCCAAGTGTAACGCGATGGAAGCCCCGATGCCCTTGGACGCGCCAGTGACGATGGCGACCCTACCTTCGAGCTTTCTCATGACTTTTACTCCTGTTGGTACGTCTATGTTTCTAGGTCTGGCCCATCGCCTCACTTGCGCATGAGGCGGCGGACAGTTCACGGCTTCTTGTTGCTGAACCCTATTCGCCGTTACCGCAGCGACGCCATGTCGATCACGAAGCGGTACTTCACATCGCTCTTGAGTAGCCGGTCGTACGCTTCATTAATCTGCTGAATCCGGATCAACTCGATATCCGCGGTGATCCCATGCTCGGCGCAGAAGTCCAGCATCTCTTGCGTTTCCCGGATACCCCCGATGGCAGACCCAGCAAGGCGGCGCCGCTTGAAGAGCAGGCTGAACACTCCCAGCGGCAGGGGTGTTTCCGGCGCACCAACCAGCGTCAACGTCCCGTCCCGCTTCAGCAGGTCGAGGTACGCATTCAGGTTGTGCTCGGCGGAAACCGTGTCCAGAATGAAGTCGAAGCTGCCAGCGTGTTTCTGCATCTCCGCTTCATTCTTCGAAACCACCACTTCGTGCGCGCCGACTCTCAACGCGTCCGCAGTCTTGCTCGCAGAAGTCGTAAACAACACCACATGGGCGTCGAACGCGTTGGCGAACTTCACTCCCATATGGCCCAGCCCGCCCAGTCCCACCACGCCCACCTTCTGCCCCTTGCGCACGTTCCAGTGCCGCAGCGGGGAATACGTGGTGATGCCAGCGCACAGCAGCGGCGCGGCCCCGGCCAGGCTCAATTTGTCGGACACGCGCAGCACAAACGCTTCGTCCACCACAATGCTTTCCGAATATCCGCCGTAGGTGACGCCGCCGAGGTGCTTGTCCGGAAAGTTGTAGGTGAAAGTCGGGAGGCTTTCGCAGTATTGCTCATGTCCTTCCCGACAACTCGGGCACGTGCGGCACGAATCCACCATGCACCCGACCGCCGCAATGTCGCCTTCCTTAAACTTCTTCACCGCGCTTCCGGTTTTCACTACCCGCCCAACGATCTCGTGGCCCGGCACGCAGGGATAAACCGTGGGCATGACGTTCTGCCACTCGTTTCGGACCTGATGCAAATCCGAGTGGCATACTCCGCAGTAGAGGATCTCGATCTGCACGTCGTGCGGGGCCGGCTCACGCCGCTCGAACGTGAACGGAGCGAGAGGGGTGTTGGGTCCTCGAGCCGCGTAACCAAATGAAGATATCATTGTGCCACCTCCGCATCGAAAGTCTTATGCTTCATGACTACTCACTACTCACTCACTCTGTGGCTCAGATTTCCGCTCCTGATTACCGATCCCGCAGGTCCCCGCCAACCATCGCGACGACGAGAACTATGAGAACCATGGCGTAACCTCACGCGTAGCCGGGAGACCCCTCGTGGATTCCCTCGAGCTTGACGATGTGAATTCCCGGGCGCCAGGCAGCGAGGGTCTGGACCGCCCGAAGAAGATCCGGGGCGGCGACTCCTTTGATTTCGGACTCAGCGGTCGGCGTTATTTTCACGCTGAAGAAGAATATTTGCATCGCGTTTCCCCCTCCCGAAATAGTGACGCATGGACAATTCGACACGGCTATTTCATCTGCAACACAGGCCTTCCATCGCCGGTCGGGATGTCCGGACGCGCATCGGGGGAGAACCCATGCTCACGAAGGTCGATGATTTTCAGGATCCGGGCTGCCCTCGTGGCGCCGGGGTTCCCCAGGTTGACGTCCCGGGCGATCCTGAGACCGCCATCCGGCTCGTACCAGGCGACCTGCAGGAGCTCCCCGGTCAGATTGTATGTTTCCGCGTAATCCACCGGGCGCCGGAATTTAGGATCGTGGTACAGGAACACGATCAAACGCTCGTCCACGCTCATCAGGCGCTGCAAGGCAAAGCTCTCCTTCGGGGGAACCTCGCTAGGGACTAAGACTTGATCTCCTCGGAGGTTGATCATGCTCCTAAGAGCGTCGGCATGAAGCGGACTGGCGCTGCCGGCGAGACCAATGAGGAACGCCAGGAAGAACGCGGACAGGCCCTTCCGAAACCTTTCAACTACCCAGCCACCCAAGAGCGCAACGCTCAGGGTCCCGTATATGATGATGAAGGTCGCGATGAATATCGTGTACCAGAGCTTCATGTTTTACTCCTCGAGGGCTGATTCGCCTCGTCATGCGGCATCAGGCATTTGCATCGCCTTTCCCGCGTTTCTCCAAGCCCGGCTCGTCAGCAATGCCTCTTCCTGACAATGGGACGGCTCTTCCTCAAAAACGTCCCTCACGTCCGGATAACATATCGGGCAGAACGTGGCCTCGCCGACGATCCGTCCGCTCTGTCCGTACAGGACCCAGTGCTCAGTCGGTACCTCACAATTCGGACAGAGGCGGCTTTCAGGGATCTTCAACCACATTGGAACCTCCCTACTCGTTGGAGGGGCTTACGGTAAGTCACTCCATAAAGGGAGTGATTTATCACCCTCCTCGTGAGCGGGGTTGAGCCGGCGGCTTCTCTTCCCGCAGAGGGCACAGACGAGCCAGGCCCCATCCTTCAGCACATGCCAGCGGTGCCAACGACATGCGTTTTGCCGCATGTATTCCCACCGCAGGCGATCGAGCCTGGACAGGCGCAACAGCCCGGCGACCCAGGCAATGCCGGCGAGGGAGAGGAGAGACGCAAGTGTCAGGACATCGGCCAGTACCATTGCTCATCGACCCTCTGATCGAGACCCAAGAACCGTTGGTGAAACCCCGAGAAGCAGAGGGCCCCGGAGATCCGAAAGCCCTCTACTTCTCGGGCCTGACCCGAGGAAACTATCCGATGGTGTGCTCCTCACGCTGCCAGAGCTCGAACGGCTTCTCTTGGGCCGGGTTGTAATCGGCCGCCAGGGCCACCGCAGGGGCGGCGAAGAGAGTCAGGGCCAGCACCAGAGCTGCAAATCGCTTCATTGTGTCTCACCTCCCTTCCTGTAAGATTCAGCGCACGCTAAACTGTTAGAGGTCTCTCGATGACCGGGTCGAAGATCGTTTTGTCATCCCCCGGATGTCGGCACTCCCAGGAACCAGAACCAGCCAGGGTTATCGATGTAGCCAACAGGAAGATGGCCACTAGCGCCCCCCGCTGGTTTCTCAGACCCACTCGCCATCCCATGTTCCTTTGTCTCCTTTCCTCTGAATCTGCTCTGTGTTCGCTAGGGATCAATCGCAAGGTGTATGCCAGAAATAAAAAGGCCATCTAGAGCATGCTCTAAATGGCCGTCACGAATTGATCAGATTATTCTTTAGCTGTTTCGGAGGGCGCGTGAAGGAGGGGAGAGCTCCTCCAATATTTTGGAAGTGTCACGAAATATTGGGAGTGCTCGACTCCTTCCTTCTGATCCCGAGTTTCTTCATCCTCGCGTCCAGGGTGGTGGGCTTGAGTCCCAGGAGCTTGGCCGCCCCTCTCTCCCCGCTTACCCGCCAGGCGGTGAGCTCTAGAGCCTTGATAATGTGGTCCCGGTCCAGCTCTTCGAGCCTTGGCATCCGCGCCCCAGTTTGGGTAACGCTCGCTTTCGGAAGGGATTCGCCTAGCGCAAGCTGGGAACCCGTACTGATGATGACCGCTCGCTCGATCACATTCTCGAGTTCCCGGACGTTGCCGGGCCAGGAATAATCGAGCAGGGCATTCATGGTCTTTTCAGGGATCGTCTCGACGCGCTTCCCTATTTTACCGTTATACTTCATCACAAAATGCTTGACCAAGAGCGGGATGTCTTCCTTCCGCTCTCGAAGCGGGGGAATCGAAATTGGAAAAACGCTCAGTCGATAATAGAGGTCTGGCCTGAAGGTGCCATCCTGACTGGCTTTCTCCAGGTCCCGATGGGTGGCTGCAATCACTCTGGCATCGACCTTCAGCGTGGAGGTGCTTCCGACCCGTTCAAACTCCCCCTCCTGGAGCACCCGGAGGAGCTTCGCCTGCAAATCTGGCGGGAGGTCCCCAATCTCGTCCAGGAAGATGGTCCCCCCATCAGCCAACTCGAAGCGACCGATCTTGCGGGCCAGGGCCCCCGTGAAGGCGCCCTTTTCATGGCCGAAGAGCTCGCTTTCGATGAGCCCTGCGGGGAGAGCTGCGCAGTTCACCCTCACTAACGCCCTGTCCTTCCGCGGGCTAAAATCGTGCAACGCCCGCGCGATCAACTCCTTTCCCGTGCCCGTCTCCCCCAGGAGCAGCACGGTAGCATCCGTGGGGGCGACTGTTTCGACGGCCTTCAGTGCCCTGCCGATGGCCGGGCTCTGCCCGACGATATTTCCGAAGTTATGTTCAGCTTTGATCTCTTCTTGAAGGTAGAGGTTTTCCTCTTCCAGTTGTGCCTTGAGCTGGGCGATCTCCTCGTAGGCTAACATGTTGTCGATGGCCATAGCGACCTGCTTGGCGACCTCCACAAGTAACTCGGCATCGCCCTCGGAGTAGCAATCGGTTTCCAGGCTCGCGAGTGACAAGATCCCGATGGCACCTCTCTTCGTGACCATGGGGGTCAGCAGATACGACCGGATACCTGCCTCGACGAGGCTGGTTACCACCTTCTCGTCGTACGGCCAAGGGGGCTCCTTGCTGATGTCGCCGCCGACAAGAGGCTTTCTCTGGTCGAACACCCATCCGACGCGAGTCCCCTCACGGGGGATCTCTGCCCCAACAGGGAGGATCTCGTTGAGCGGATATTTCCCCCCCAGCGCATATAACTTCAGGGTATCCCCGAGCGAATCATACAGGTAGAGGGCAGCTCGATCAAAGGTCAGGACCCTCCACACGGCCTGGGCAATGGCATCGAAGAGAGATTCCCGCTCGAGGTTCGCGATGATGGCGTTGTTGATCTCCAGGAGGACCCGCTGACGTTGCTCGGACCGGCGGAGTTGGCTCGTGCGTTCCGCCACGAGCCTTTCCAGGTCTTCGGAGTGTTGCTGCAGCGCGGCCTCCGCCCGCTTGCGACGAGTAATGTCTCGCACGAGCGCGATCACGCACATTCTGCCATCAAGCTCAATCACTGAGGCTGAAACTTCGGCTGAGAGAGCTTCCCCCGCCTTGGTCAGGAAGATGAGCTTGTCCGTCCACGCGCGCCCATTTTCGACCACGGACTGGGCAAAGACGGCGCACTCGGCCGTCTCCGTCTCGCCTCCATGAATCGCTCCTTGGGGCAACGACAATAGCTCATCTCGCGAATACCCGAGCAGATCGCATGCCTTGGAATTGACATCAAGAAAGCGGCCTCTCTCGTAATCGAGGACGAAAATCGCATCATTAGAGTGATCAAAAATTTTCCGAAATCGTTCTTCGATTTTCCGCAGCGCGTCCTGTGCCCTTACGCACTCCTCCCCCGCCTGCTGCAATGCCGCCACTCGAGCCTGTAGTCTGTCCAACTCGTTGGCTTGCGGTTCGTTCGTCATGTTTGCTCTACCCTTCATCCGGCACCTTACCCCCATCCAACCAGACGGTGTCCACGCACCATCGGTGATGAGGGGCAGGAGGTCTCTGGGCTCATGGGTGGTGCCGAATGGTTATGGTTGGGATCAGGCGCTGGAGGCGCGACCATCCTCCCATTGTTGGGGGTGCAGGAGGTGATGTCCAAAGGGGGGACTGCTTACAACGGACCCAGGACGAAGTCTAGAAGCTCAAGGGGATGACCAGGGTTCACCCGCTGCACGAGTCCGTATTTTGGTTGCGGGGGGTGGATTTGAACCACCGACCTTTGGGTTATGAGCCCAACGAGCTACCGAGCTGCTCCACCCCGCACTGGTCACTATACGGGGTGGAGACCGCACTGTCAAGCGGTCCTTCGGCGACCGCCAGCATGCCGCAGGCGGCCGCGATATCCTCCCCCCGGCTCTCGCGGATAGGCGCAACGTATCCTGCCCTCTCCAGCACCTGCTGGAAGGCCTCGATGCGCTGCCGCGCGGGGCGGCGGAACGGGATCTCCGGCGCCTCATTCAAAGGGATGAGATTCACCTTGCAGCGGATGCCCCTGAGGAGCCCGGCCAGCCGGTGCGCATCCTCGATGTGGTCATTCACGGCCGCCATCAGGACGTACTCGAAGGTCATGCGGCGCCGGGGCGGCAGCGGGAATTCGCGGCAGGCGTGCAGGAGCTCTCCGAGGGGATAGCGACGGTTGATGGGCACCAGGCGATCGCGCAGCTCATCCGTGGTCGCCGTGAGCGAGACCGCCAGGTTGACCCCGAGCGCGGCGCGCGCCAGGCGCCGGATCCCCGGGACCAGGCCGACCGTCGAGACGGTGATCCGCCGGGCCGGGAAGGCGAGCCCTTCCGGCGCGATGAGGATCTTCAGCGCCGTCTCGACCGCGGGAAAGTTCGCCAGCGGCTCCCCCATTCCCATGAGGACGATGTGGGTGATGCGCTCGTCCGGGCCCAGGGCCGACCGGAGCGCCGGCAGTTGGCCGGCGATCTCGCCCGGGCGCAGGTTGCGACGGAGCCCCATAGTGGCCGTCAGGCAGAACTGACAGGCCATGCCGCAGCCGACCTGGCTCGAGATGCACGCGGTGAGGCGGCGCCCCTCCGGAATCAGCACGGCCTCGATCTGCCCGCCGTCCGCAAGCCGGAGCAAGAGCTTGCGCGTGCCATCCCGGGAAGCCCGGACCTCCACGGTCTCGAGGGTCGAGGACTGCGCCCGCGCCTCGAGCACCCGGCGCAGCTCCGCCGGCAGATCCGTCATCTCGTGAAAGCCGGTGACCGGACGCCTCCAGAGCCAGCGAAAGACCTGTCGCGCCCGATACGGCGCTTCGCCGAGCCCCGTCACCCACTCGCCGAGCTCGGGCAGCGTCAAGTCCCGGAGGTCGGGAACCGGCGACGCCGCCCTCACCGGGACCGCCGTCATCATTTGAGCCCCTGCAGCGCCTTGCGGGCGTACTCCGCCGAGGGACCATTCGGCTCGAGCTCGAGGACCTTCTCGAAGGCCCTGCGGGCCTCCCGCCGCTTGCCGGCCTGTGCATACGCCACCCCCAGGTTGCGGTGATAGATGGGGACCTTGGGGGCCATGTGCGTCGCCTCGACAAACTCGGCAATGGCGAGATCCGTCTTTCCGGTCTGGAGATACAACGATCCCAGGTTATTGCGGGCCTCGACGTAATCCCGTTGGATATCGAGGGCCTCTTTGTAGTGCTCGATCGCCAAATCCACCTTCCCCTGCCGTTCGTAGATCTTGGCGAGGTTGAAGTAGGCATAGTGGGGGGTGGGATAAAAGGGATCGTTCAGCACTTCGAGCAGCACCGTCCGCGCTTTTTCCAGGTCCCCCTTGAGCATGTAGGCCGTCGCCAGGTTGTTCTTGGCCTCCGTGAAACGCTCGTCGGCGGCGAGCGCCTCCCCGAACGCCTTGATGGCATCGTCGAGGTTGCGGTTGAACATAAACGCCATTCCGAGCGCCGTCCGGTACACGGGATCGGAGGGACTGTTCTCGACCGCCTTGGCGAATTCCGGGATGGCGCGCCGATAATTGCCGGCGTCGAAGTAGGCCAGTCCCAGGTCGTAATGGGTCGCCGCCAATGCCAACGACTGCGGCGGGGGAGGCGTCGTGGCACAGCCGGCGAGTAGCAGGGCCATGGTCGCCGTCCGGAGCGCAACCCGAAATCTCCTCATGCTGTCCTCCTCACACGTGTGGCCCCTTCGGCATCCGTCGCTCCTACTGGTACCTGCGCACCGCGCGCTGGTGCTCCGCCAGCGATTGGGAGAAGTGATGGGTCCCGTCATTCTTCGAGACGAAGTAAAGAAACTTGACCTGAGCCGGGTAGAGCGCCGCTCTCAGTGCCGCCTCGCCCGGGCTCGCGATGGGCCCCGGCGGAAGGCCCCCCTGGATGTACGTGTTGTACGGGTGGTTTGCCTGCAGGTCCCGCCGGGTGATGCGCCCCCCGTTCCGCTTCCCGTAGATCACCGTCGGATCGGCCTGAAGTCGCATCCCCTGCCGCAGGCGGTTGTAAAAAACCGCCGCGATGAGCGGTTTTTCCCGGTCCACCACCGCCTCCTTCTCGATGATGGAGGCGAGGGTGACGATCTGGTACCGGTTCATCCCCAGCTGGCGAGCGCGGAGCTCATCCTCGCCGGTGAAGGCGCGGAAGAACCGCCGGACCAGGGTCTCGATGATCTCCTCCTCCGCGAGACCCTTGATGAAGTGGTAGGTGTCGGGGAAGAGGAATCCCTCCAGGGTCTCCGCCTCGGGCACGTGGCTCGCCGTCACCTGCCGATCCATGGCGAGCCGGAAAAACCGCTCCCGGTCCGCCAGGCCTTCCTCGTGGAGGAGGTCGGCGATCTGCCGAACGCTGGCCCCCTCAGGGACCGTCACCCGATGAACGAGGACCCGTCCCTCCTCGAGAACCCGGATGACGTCTAACAGTCCCATCGCCGGGCTGAACTGGTATTCGCCGGCCTTCAGCTCACCGATGCTGCCGCGCAGGAGTGCGAAGAAGAGGAAGAGGAAGCGGTCCTGAATGATGCCCTGCCGCTTGAGCAGGTCGGCGACCGCGGTCGCCTTCGTGGCGGGCTCGATGAAGACGACTTTCGGCGTCCCGTCACGATACCGGGGGCTCATGGTGGGATGCAGGGCCAGGTACGTTCGTACACCGAAGGCGGTCATCAGAATCAGGCCCACGCTCACGACCCAGAGCGCCGACCGGTGGCTCCACACCCTCACGCTCCCCCGCCCCTCCCGCGCCGGTCCAGATAGCCCTGAAGGATGAGGAGGGCGGCCACGCTATCCCGCATCTGCTGGCGCCGCCGTCGCCTCATCCCCGCCTCGATCAGGGCCCGGTCCGCCGCCACGGTACTGAATCGCTCATCCCAGAGGACGACCGGTACGTCCAGGGCACGCGTGAGCTCCTCGGCGAATTGCTGCGCTTCCACGGCCTTCGGTCCGATCTCTCCCCCGAGCTGCTTCGGATGCCCGAGGACGATCTCGTGCACGTTCCATGTTTTTACGAGGCCCTCGAGATGCTCGAGGTCCGCCCGCTGGCCGCGCCGGCGCCAGGTCGGCAGGGGCTGGGCCGTCATCAGGAGCTCGTCACTGACCGCCAGGCCCATGCGCACCTCGCCCAGATCAATCGCCAGAATCCTCGTCACGCCACCCGTCCACGGAATGGCTACCCCAGCCGCAATAGACCCGTGCAGATGGACTCCGCTTGCCGCCACAATCGAGCTATACTACAACAAAAACGACCCGGATGCCACATCACCGTTCGGGCGTTCCTTCAGGAGACCAGGGGAGGCATCCGTGCGGCGACGGCTGCTCGGCATCTATCGGCACCTCTACCGGCGACTCGGCCCCCAGGGCTGGTGGCCCGGGCGGACCCGATTCGAGATCATCGTCGGGGCGATCCTTACCCAGAATACCAACTGGGCCAATGTCGAGAAGGCGATCGGCAATCTCAGGCGGGCGGGACTGCTCGATCCCGTCCGCATGTCGGCCCTGCCGGCACGTCGGCTCGGACCGTTCGTCCGTCCCGCCGGCACCTTCGCCGTCAAGGCCCGCCGGCTGCGAAACTTCCTGGCCTTTCTTCGCGCGCGATACGGCGGCAGCCTCCGCCGGTTGTTCCGAGAGGCGCCGGCCCGCCTCCGGACCGCGCTGCTCGACGTCTCCGGCATCGGCCCGGAGACGGCGGACTCCATCCTCCTGTACGCGGGCCGCATGCCGGTCTTTGTGGTGGACGCGTACACCAGACGAATCCTGTCCCGCCACCGCCTCATTGCACCAGATGCCCCCTACGACGAGGTGCAGGCCCTCTTCATGACCCACCTCCCGCCCGATGCACCCCTCTACAACGAGTATCACGCGCTCCTCGTGGCGGTGGGGAAAAAGTACTGCCGGACCACGCCGCGATGCGAGGACTGCCCGCTCCGTCGGGACCTCGAACGCCACGGCATCCCCCTCCCGGGGTGGTGAGTAGTGATTGGTGGTCAGTGATTGGTGGCTGGTGATAGGTGATTAGTCGTTAGCGGCTAACCACTAAGACCGGGAGATCTTCACCATTCACCAAGCACTATTCACTAATCACTATTCACTATTCACCCTCCAGTGGGTCACCTTGACTGCCCCGCCGGAGGTGTGGTATCCATGACGCCACCCGGAGCACGCATGCAGATCGGCGTCATGGCGGACTCCCACGACCATCTTCCCCGGATCGATCGCGCCGTGGACATCTTTAACCGTCGGCGGGTGCGGTTCGTCATCCACGGGGGAGACTTCGTGGCCCCCTTTGCGTTGGGTCCGCTGGAGCGCCTCGCGTGCGACTGGGCGGGCGTCTTCGGGAATAACGACGGGGAAAGGGCCGGGCTCGAGCGACGGTCCCAGGGACGGATCACGAGCGGGCCGCTGCGGATGGAGCAGGGGGGCAGACGGCTCACGATCATCCACATCCTGGAGGAGCTGGACCTCGAGCGCGAGGAGGCGGACCTCGTGATCTTTGGGCACACTCATCGGGCGGAGGTCCGGCAAGAGAGAAACATGCTGCTGGTCAATCCGGGAGAGACCTACGGCTGGCTCCACGGGCGGGCGACGGCGGCCGTGGTGGATCTGGCAACCCTCAACGTGGAGTTGATCGACCTATGACGAAGCTCACAGTCAAGACCGACAAGCGCGAGGAACTGCGCGAGATCACCTCCGAGATTCAGCGCGCGGTGGATGCGGCGGGAATCAGCGACGGGATCTGTCACCTCTATGTCCCTCACACCACTGCGGCCGTCCTGATCCAGGAGGCGGACGACCCGGCCGTCGGCCGGGACATCGTGACCCACCTGCGCCGGCTCTTTCCCCGCGATGCCACCTACGAGCACAACGACGGCAACGCCGATGCCCACATGAAGGCAACGATGGTGGGCACCACGGCGACGGTCTTCATCGAGCAGGGCAAGCTCTGCCTGGGGACCTGGCAGGGGATCTTCTTCTGTGAATTCGACGGGCCGCGCACCCGCGAGCTCTGGGTCCGCGTTCACGGCTGATATCCGGGATCGAAGATCCGAATGCCCAGGACACGTCCCGCGCGCTGGTGCCGACGGGCGCGTGTCTCGCTAGGACTGCGGGCACGGATTGACGGCTTTCAGGAGGGCGTACAGGGTGAAGTTATAGGGGGTGGGAACGCCCGCCGCCTGGCCCCTCCGTACCACGGCCCCGTTTAACGCTTCCACCTCCAACGCCTTGCCCGCCTCGAGATCCTGCCGCGTCGACGTCTTCATCGCGATGGCTGCCGTATCGGTCCATCTGAGCAGCCGCTCCACGAGATCCGCAGGCAGCGGAACGCCATGGGCGACCGCAACCGCCCGGACCTCCTCCATGACCTGTCTCGCCAGGGTCCGGGTCTCCGGCCGCTCCACCAATATGTGGACTTCACCCCCCACCAGGGTGTTCAAGGCGTTGAAAGCGGCATTCCACACGAGCTTCCCCCACAGGATGGCCTGGATGTTGGCGGAGGCTTCCGGGGGGACGCCCGCATTCCGGAAGACCTGCTCCAACTGCCTCACGCGCTCGCTGATGCCCCCGCCCATCTCCCCGAAGGCGATGCGCCCTTCGGTGGTATGGACGATGACGCCCGGCTCGGCGATGGCGGATCCGATGTAGGCGACGCCACCAAGGACCTTGCCTTCTCCGACGATGTCGGCGATCTGCTCTTCGTTGTCGATCCCGTTCTGCAGCGACAGGATCGCGGTGCCGTCGTGCATCAGGGGGAGACAGAGGCGCGTGGCCGCCTCCGTATCGTAGGACTTCACACAGAAGAGGATCAGATCCACGGGGCCGATCTCCTTCGGATCCTCCACGGCCTTGGCCGCGACGGTAAAGTCCCCGTGGACGCTTGTGATCCGCAGGCCGCGCGCCCTGATCGCCTCGAGGTGCCGGCCCCGCGCGATCAGGGTCACGTCGAGGCCTCCGCGGTGGAGCAGCGCCCCGAAGTAGCCCCCCACGGCGCCGGCCCCCATCACCGCAATCTTCACGGTCTCTCCTCCGATCTGCGCTCACTCTAGCACACGCCCGTGACCCTGGAGAACGGGGACTGCCGCACTACCTCCTCCAGTTCGTGGAACCCCGGACGATCACCGAAAACACCCTCCGCCGCGGCTGTGCACCACTAGGAGAAACAATGCCGTAGTCCCGGAGACCGGGGACGTCGCCCTAGGGTACGCGATGCCAAGACCAGCGCCTGTGACAATCGAGCAATAGATCATTGGACCGCAATGGAGCATCTTCGCTTTCAAGATCGCTCTATTGCTCGACTGCTCCATTGCTCCAAAGTACACGCACGCTGTGCGCGTACTTTAGTGCTGTCCCTTCTGGGCATCGTGGATGAGTCGGTGGGCGTTCAGAATGCGGATGGCCAGAACCTTTCCCTGCCGCAGCCGGACCGTGACCCCTTCCCCCTGGATCTCGGCATCCGGGACCTCGGACGGCTCGCCCAGGTTGATGGAGAGGACGTCCTCCGTGGGATCATAGACAACCCGAGCCCGGTCCGAGCCTTCATTCTGAGACACGATGGTCCCTCACACGCCTCGTGCGATGTCGGTTACGATCGTTGGCGGGCCCAGAGGAGGTTATAGCCGTCGACGAAGGCCTGCACCGAGGCCACGATGATGTCGGGCGAGGTGCCGGTGGCGACGATCCGGTTCCCCTGCTCGTCCTTGAGGACCATGGTGGTTTCCACCGAGGCGTCGGTCCCGGGAGAGTTGATCTCGACCTGGTAATCGATCAGCTCGAAGAAGAGTCGGCCCCGACTGTTCGCGGCGGCTTTCAGCGCGTTGATGACCGCATCGACCGGCCCGACCCCCGCGCCGCTCGATTCCAGCCGCTCCCCCTCGAAGCTCACCCAGACCTTGGCCTGCGCCTGACCGTGGAGCGTCGTCGTCACCTGGAAGTCCTGGACCTTGAGCACCCCTTCACCCGAGGCGCGCTTCAAGGTGGTCTCGAGAATGTACTGCAGGTCCGCCTTGGTGACCGGCTTGCCCTTGTTGACGAAATCCTCCACCAGGCCGAGAATCCGCTGGGCGTACTCCGGCGTGAGGCGGATCCCGAACTCCCGATTCACCAGGTCGGAGAGGGCCGCCTTGGACGGGACCTCGGTGAAGAGGTTGCGGTCGCCGTTCTTGGCCCCCGCGGCCCGGACCTCGTAGAGCTTGAGCTTGAGGAACTTGTCCACCTCCTGCATCGAGGGCTCGATGACCGCGGGTGACGGCAGCACGCGCAGCGCCGACCGCGGATCCTTGAGCCCGTTCCCCGTGGCGAGACAGACAACGACCTCGTCAGTCCGGACCCGCCCCGTGGTCAAGAGGGGGTGCAGCGCCGCAATGGACAGGGCCCCCGCCGGCTCGACGAAGATCGATTCGAGGCGGGCGAGCCGCTGCTGGGCCTCCAGGATCTCGCCGTCGCTGGCCGTCAGCGCGCATCCCCCCGACTCGCGAATGGCCTGCAGGGCCTTCGGCCCATCCAGGGGATCCCCCGCCGCCACCGCCGAGCAGATGGTGTTCGGGCGATCCACGGGCGTGATCTTCTCCTGTCCCTGATTGAAGGCGGCCACGATGGGGCTGCAGCCGTCCGGCTGGACCCCAATCATGCGCGGCAGCCGGTCGATGAGCCCCATCTCGAAAAACTCCTTGAATCCCTTCCAGAGGGCGGCGATGTTGGTCCCGAAGCCCATCGGCACGATCACCGCCCCCGGGGCCCGCCAGTCGAGCTGCTCGATGATCTCAAAGGCCTGGGACTTCTGGCCCTCGACCCGAAAGGCGTAGTCCCCGGCCAGGTAGAAGTGGTACCGGGCGCTCATCTCCTCGGTGAGGCGGAAGGCGTCGGTGTACGTCCCCCGCACCTGCAGCAGCCGCGCCCCGTAGCTCAGGGCCTGGGCCATCTTTCCGATGGCGGTCCCTTCGGGGACAAGCACGTAGCAGGGCAACAGCGCCTTGGAGGCGTACGCGGCGACCGAAGCGGCCATGTTCCCGGTGGAGGCGACGCAGATCGCCTTCGCCCCCCGTTCCTTGGCCTTGGACAGCTCCACCATGGACCCCCGGTCTTTGAAGACTCCCGTCGGATTGGCCCCCTCGTTCTTGATGTGGAGGTGCGCGTAGCCGGTCATCTCGCCTAGCTTGCCGCAGCGGTACAGCGGCGTGCCCCCCTCATCCAGCGAAACCACGAGGTCGAGATTCTCGATGGGATAGAAGTCGAGGTATTTCATGGCCTTGATGGGCGAATTCCGGAGCGAGTAGCGGTTGAGGCGGGACCGGATGTAGTCGTAGTCGTAGCGGACGTCGAGCGGGCTGCGACACGACGGACAGCGGGTGCTCGATTCTTCTTCCCGCACGCCCTTGCCGCAGCCGATGCAGTACAGCTCGTAGAAACGGGAACCCGATTTCTTGGCCGGCTGTCCCATGCGCTCTCGACGAAAAAGTCCGCTGGCTCGGGCGGGGATATTACCCCCCGCCCCCTCAGCATGTCAAGGTCTTCGGGTCAGTCCTCAGTCCTCAGCACTCGACCCTCAGTCCTCGGTGCCCGACCTACTAGTCGGTCCGCTCGCGGGGCAACTCCGGCGCCCTCTCCTCCTCCATCCCGAGGGCGCGCCGCTCATCCGGGCTGCAGCCGGTGAGGTCCGGCAGGGTGCACGCAAGGACACTGATCGGCCTAATCACGAAGGAATCGATAAGCACCCCGGCCACGAAAAACGGAAAGACGATGATCCGCGCCGGATTATCTCGTGCCCCCCGATTCTCGAAATCGTGCCGCCACGCCGCGGCCACTCCCGACGTCCCCACGAGGACGCCCACCATGATGCACAGCACCAGCAACCGCTTGGCCATGAGAATGTCCTCCTTCCTCCGTTAATGTTCTCCCACCACGACAACCTGCACCTGCTCTTTGAGGGCGGCATGCGCAGCCGCCGCCTTCGCCACCGGCACCCGATACGGCGAGCAGCTCACGTAATCCAGACCGAGCCGATGACAATAGGCCACCGATTGGGGATCCCCGCCGTGTTCGCCGCAGATGCCGATCTCCAGCTTCTTCCGGGCGGCGCGCCCCTTCTTGACTCCGATGGCCATCAGTTGGCCGACCCCCTCCTCGTCGAGGCTGATGAAGGGGTCTTCGGTGAGTATCCCTTCCTCGAGATACCTTGCAAGAAACTTGCCCGCGTCGTCCCGGGAGAAGCCGAACGTCGTCTGCGTCAGATCGTTGGTCCCGAAAGAAAAGAAGTCGGCCTCGGCGGCGATCTGGTCGGCGACGAGACAGGCCCTGGGGACCTCGATCATCGTCCCGACGAGATACCGCACCGTGATCCCGGCTTCCCGCATCACCTCGATCGCCACCCGATCGATGATAGTCCGCTGATGCCGGAACTCGTGCACGGTGCTCACCAAGGGAACCATCACCTCGGGAAAGACCTTCTTTTTCTCCCGGACCATCGCACACGCCGCCTCGAAGATGGCCCGGACCTGCATCTCCGTAATCTCGGGAAAGGCGATGGCCAACCGGCAGCCCCGCTCGCCGAGCATCGGGTTGAACTCCTGCAGGGCTTGCACCGTGCGCTGGAGCCGCTCGAGGGGGATGCCCATGTCGGCGGCCAGGGTCTCGAGCTCATGCGCGGTCTTGGGGAGGAACTCGTGGAGCGGCGGGTCGAAGAGCCGAATCGTGACCGGGAGGCCCTTCATCTCCTCGAAGATCGCCTTAAAGTCGCTCCGCTGCATCGGGAGCAGCTTGGCCAGGGCCTTCCGCCGCCCGTCCGCATCGTCGGCCACAATCATCTCGCGCATGGCGATGATGCGGGCCTCCTCGAAAAACATGTGCTCGGTCCGGCACAAGCCGATGCCCTCGGCCCCGAAGCGCATCGTGGCGGCTGCGTCGGCGGGGGTGTCCGCATTGGTCCGGATCCCTATCGTGCGGTACGCATCGGCCCAGCGCACGAGGAGGGCGAAATCCCCGGACAGCTCGGGCTGCACCAGCGGCAGTTGGCCGAGCATGATATCGCCCGCGGACCCTTCGATAGTAATCCAATCCCCCTCGCGGACCGTTCGGCCCTTCACGACGAACCGCCGCGCCTCCTCGGCGATGGTGATGTCGCCGCAGCCCACGATGCAGGGCTTCCCCATCCCCCGGGCGACCACCGCGGCGTGCGAGGTCATCCCGCCGCGGGCCGTCACGATGCCCTGGGCGGCGTGCATCCCGCCCACGTCCTCGGGTGAGGTCTCGGCGCGCACCAGGATGACCTTCTCTCCGCGCCCGGCCCATGCCTCGGCATCCTCCGCCGTGAAGACCGCGCGTCCCACGGCCGCCCCCGGAGAGGCGGGGAGCCCGTGGGCGACGCGCTCTCGCTTGGCCGTGGGATCAAGCATCGGATGGAGGAGCAGCTCGATCTGGTGCGGGTCGACCCGGAGGAGGGCCAGCCGTTTGTCGATGAGCCCCTCCCGCTGCATGTCGACCGCGATCTTGACCGCGGCGGCCGGGGTCCGCTTCCCGGTCCGGGTCTGGAGGAGGTACAACTTCCCCTCCTGCATGGTGAACTCGACGTCCTGCATGTCCCGGTAGTGCTTCTCGAGCCTCCGGCAGATGCGATCCAGCTCGCGGTAGGCCCGCGGAGCCATCCGTCTCAACTGCTCGACGGGCTGCGGGGTCCGGATCCCGGCCACCACGTCCTCCCCCTGGGCGTTCATCAAGAACTCCCCGTAGAGGTGCTTCTTTCCCGTGGCGGGATCGCGCGTGAACGCCACCCCGGTTCCCGAGCTTTCTCCCAGGTTGCCGAAGACCATGGCCTGCACGTTGACCGCCGTCCCCCAGGTGTGCGGGAGCCGATGGATCTCGCGATACTTGATGGCGCGGGGATTGTTCCACGATCCAAAGACCGCGCCCACCGCGAGCCGCAGCTGCTGCCGGGGCTCTTGAGGAAACTCGCGCCCGGTTCGCCCCCGGACCAACGCCTTGTAGTCCCGGACGATCAAGCGGAGATCATCCCCCGTCAAGTCCGTGTCCAGCTCGACCCCCCGGTCCCGCTTCCGCTTCTCCAGAATGGCCTCAAAGTCTTTCACGGGAATGTCCAGCACCACATTGCTGAACATCTGGATGAAGCGACGATAACTGTCGTAGGCGAAGCGGGGATTGCGAGATCGCCTGGCCAGCCCTTCCACCGCCTGATCGTTGAGCCCGAGATTCAGGACCGTGTCCATCATCCCCGGCATGGAGACGCGGGCGCCCGAACGGACCGAGACGAGGAGCGGCGCCTCCCGGTCCCCGAACGTGAGCCCCATCGCCTGCTCGAGCCGCCGCAGATGTTTTACCACCTGGGCCCACATGCCGGGAGGAAATGTGCCCTTCCGCCTCATCGACTCGACGCAGGCCTCGGTGCTGATGGTGAAGCCCGGGGGAACGGGGATGCCCAGATTCGTCATCTCGGCGAGATTGGAGCCCTTGCCGCCCAAGAGGTTCTTCATGCCAGCCGAGCCTTCCGCCCTGCCCTTCCCGAAGAAGTAGACGTATTTTTTCGCCGCCATGATCCTGCCGCTCCGATGTCCCTCGGCCGAGGCCTCTCATCCGACCCCTTGCATTCCGCGTGCCCATTCCGGCCGGGGCGGCTCCCCGGGCCCAATCGGAAAAGCGCCCTCCCCAATCACGGAAAGGCGCTGTGCCCGCTCTTTCCTACCCGGTAACGGCGAGCTGGCGGAAGTCGGCGATCTGGTTGAAGAGGCCGGCCGCTTCGGCGAGCAGTCCCAGACGGTTGTCCCGGATCGCGCGGTCCTCGGCCATCACTAGGACGTCGGTGAAGAACCGATCCACCGCAGGCCGTAGCGTGGCGATCCGCTTCAACGCTTCTTCGTACTCCCCCCGGTCGGACAGCCGCGCCACCTCGCCCTGGAGCCCCTTGACGGCGCGGTACAGCGCCTTCTCCGCCTCCTCCCGCAACCGGCCTTCCTCCGCCGTCCGGGCAAAATTCGGTGGGAGAATGTTCGCCACCCGCTTGAAGGCGACCATCATCGATGCAAATGCGGGGTCCTGCTTGGCCTTGGCCAAGGCCTGGGCGCGGCCAAAGGCCCGCGGCACGTCATCGAAGCCGGCCTGTAGCACCGCGCTCGCCACATCGGGCGGAATCCCGCGATCGGCCATGATCCCCTCGCAGCGCATCCGGAGGAACCCCAGGACGTCGCCGGAGGCCTCCGCCTGCGGCCGGGTGATGCGGTCCGCCAAGAGCTCCAGGGCCTTGCGCGTCAAGGCCGAGAGCGAGACGGAAGGCTCCCACCCCGCCAGGATCAGGATCACCCCGAGGGCCGCCCGGCGCAAGGCGTACGGGTCCTCGGAGCCGGTCGGAACCATCCCGATCCCGAAGCAGCCGGCGATGCTGTCCATGCGATCCGCGACGGCGACCAGAGCGCCGGCTTTCGATTTCGGCAGCGCGTCCCCGGCAAAGCGCGGCAGGTAGTGCTCCTCGATGGCGGCTGCCACCTCCGGTTTCTCCCCGCTCATGGCCGCGTAGGTGCGCCCCATCACGCCCTGCAGTTCCGTGAACTCCCGGATCATCCCGCTGGCCAGATCCGCCTTACACAGCGTCGCGGCCCGCCGGACCGTCCCGTCGAGCGACGGATCCACGCCCTTGGCCACGAAGGCCGCGAGCTCCGTGACCCGTCGGGTCTTATCCAGCAGGGTGCCGAGCCGCTCCTGGAAGAGGATTTGGCCCAGGCGGGGGACCAGCTTCTCGAGCGGGAGCTTCTTCTGGTCTTCCTTGAAGTAGAAGTCGGCATCCGCCAACCGCGCCCGCAGGACGCGCTCGTTCCCCACGCGGATGACATCCATGTCCCTGACCTTCATGTTGGAAATCGCGAGGAAGTGCGGGAGGAGTCTCCCCTCCTTGTCCACGACCGGGAAGTACCGCTGGTGCTTCCGCATGGGGGTGATGATCAGCTCCTTCGGGAGACTGAGATACTTTTCGGGAAAGCTGCCGCGGACGAGATTCGGATACTCCACCAGGTGGATGACCTGCTCCAGCAGGTCCGGCTCGACCACCGCCCGGCCGCCCACCTGCGCGGCGGCCTTGGTGACGAGCCGCTTCACCAATTCGCGGCGCCGGTCCTGGTCCACGATCACGGAGGCCTTCTCGAGCCTGCGGAGGTAGTCCCGGAATGTTCGCGCCGGGATCGCCTTCGGCGCAAGGAAGCGATGCCCGTACGTGACGCCCCCGCTCCGGATCCCCTCGATCTCGAACTCCACCGCTTTGCCCCCGTACACGGCGAGGAGCCACCGGATGGGCCGGACGAACCGGATACTGCGATCTCCCCAGCGCATGCTTTTGGGAAAGCTGAGGGAGGTGACGATCTGGGGCAGGAGCGAGGGGAGCACCTCGGCCGTCTTCGCGCCCTTCATCTTTTTGACGGCGGCCACATAATCGCCCCGGTCGGTTGTGCGGATCTTCAGCCGCTCGACCGGGAGGCCGTGCGCCCGGGCAAAGCCGAGCGCGGCCGCGGTCGGCTTGCCCGCCGCATCGTACGCCGCCGCCTTGGGGGGGCCGGTGACCTCGCGCACGTCGTCCGCCTGCTTCTCCGCCAGCGCCTCGACGGAGAGCGTGAGGCGCCGCGGCGTCCCCAGCGTCCGGATCCGCTTGAAGCTCAGACGCGCCCCCCGCAGCAGCCGGTCGGCCACCGCGCCCAGATCCCGGAGGGCGTCCGGCATATAGACCGAGGGAATCTCCTCGGTCCCGATCTCGAACAGCAGCTCTCGTGCCGGTGCCATGGCCGTCCCTGTGGTGCCCGCGATCAGCGGACCGCCCGCCGCGAGCGGGGTAATCGCCCGCGGGCGGCGGCCGCCCTTTTGCCCGTCGGCTGCGAGGCTTTCTTCAGCAGCGGAAACCCCATCTCCTCGCGTTGCTTGAGGTATGCCTCGGCTACGCGGCGGGCCATATTCCGCACGCGCGCGATGAGACCCTGCCGCTCCGTCACGCTGATCGCCCCGCGCGCGTCCAGGATATTAAACGTATGGGAACACTTGAGACAGTGGTCATACGCCGGAAGGACGAGCTTCTTCTGGATGAGCCGCAATGATTCCGCCTCGTAGAGATCAAACAACTTGTACTGGAGCGGGATGTCCGCCTCGTCGAAGTTGTAGACCGACCACTCTACCTCTCCCCGATGGTGGACGTCCCCGTAGGTGACGCCTGTGACCCACTCCAGGTCGTACACGTTCTCGACGCCCTGCAGGTACATGGCGATCCGTTCGATGCCGTAGGTGAGCTCGCCCGAGACCGGCTTGAGGTCGATCCCTCCCGCCTGCTGGAAGTACGTGAACTGGGTGATCTCCATCCCGTCGAGCCAGACCTCCCAGCCCAGGCCCCACGCGCCGAGGGTGGGCGACTCCCAGTCGTCCTCCACGAACCGGATGTCGTGCTTCAACGGATCGATCCCCAGAAACCGGAGGCTGTCGAGATAGACCTCCTGGATGTCGTCGGGCGAGGGCTTGAGGATCACCTGGAACTGATAGTAGTGCTGCAGGCGGTTGGGGTTCTCGCCGTACCGGCCGTCGGTGGGGCGCCGGGAGGGCTCGACGTACGCCACGTTCCACGGCTCGGGGCCGAGGACCCGCAGGAAGGTCGCGGGATTGCTGGTACCGGCCCCGACCTCGATATCATACGGTTCCTGGATGACGCACCCTTTCTTGGCGAAGAACTCTTCGAGGCCGAGCACCACGTCCTGGTAGGTCATCCCCTTCCCTCCGAACACGATGCCCGGCAGAGCCGGTGACCGCTCCGCCGGGCCATCCCCCACGACTCCCCCCGGTGGCCGGGAAGCCAGCGGGAGGGCGGTAAATCCTGATAAAAGATGGACAGAGCTTACTCAAGAGGTGGTTGAAGTGTCAAGGGGAAAGCCCGGAATGCCCGATTGGAAGCGGGCCGAGCGGATTCTCCGGCCCAGCTTGAACTCGAGGAAGGTGTGCAGGAGCGTCTGTAGCTCCTTCGAGAGCTCGAGGGTCAGCCCGCCGCGATCCCGGCCGGTCCTCACCCCGAGGCTCGCGCGGAGAAACGCGAGCGCCGCCGGGGAGAGCGGGAGAGTCTCCATCGCCTCCGTCCGGCACGAGGCGCAGAGCAACCCCCCTTCACTCAATCCGAAACTCTGCACGCCATCGGGGAGCCGCCCCCGACACCGCACGCATCGGTACAGCTCGGGGAGATAGCCGAGGGTCTTCAAGAGCCGGATCTCAAAGACCCGGAGGAGCGGCGACGGCGGCAGGCCGGTATCGAGGCCGCCGAGGGTCTCGACGATCAGGCTAAAGAACTCTCCATTCCCCTCACCCTCGACGCCCGCGATCCCGGTGAGCTCGGCCACCTCCGAGGCGGCCACGAGGAGATCCAGGGAGGTCCGGAGGGCGTGGAAGGGCTGCTGCAGGGCAAATTCGTTCAGGCGGTGCAGGTCGGTGTTCGCCCGCTCGAAATAGACCAGGCGGCCGTGCGTGAAGAGCTCGAGGCTCCCGCCGAATCGACTGCGAATCCGCCTGGCACCGGCCGCCACGGCCCGGACCTTGCCGTAGCTTTCGGTGTAAAAGACGACGATCCGGTCCGCCTCGCCGATATT
>Ga0214472_10002126_pt1 | contig 21564 bp, 17 predicted proteins | sample RVTome_6_FD_207662 | JGI IMG/M metagenome (GOLD analysis project Ga0214472, IMG submission 207662) | Soil microbial communities from uranium-contaminated site in the Upper Colorado River Basin, Wyoming, United States - RVT140D175 | ecosystem: Environmental > Terrestrial > Soil > Contaminated >...
GAGCTCGCGCCCTCGTCCTTCGCCTTCCACGCCTCGCGGCTCTCGACGGCGAGCGGCTCGAGCCTGGCGCCGGCGAGCGCCTTGTTGACCGCCCCGACGTCCTTGGCGACGAAGGCGTCGAACTTCTTCTCGACGGCGACGAGCTCGGCCTCGAGGTTATCGAGCCGCGCGAGCTGCGCCGGGCCGGGCCGGCCCTCAAAGTTGACGACGTTGCCGTAGAGGTTGCCGAAGTGCTCGCGCAGCTTCTCGTCGCCGCCGATGTAGCCGTCGCCGGTCTGCACGAACGAGTTGCGGAGGGTGTCGGTCGATTCGGCGAAGGCGTCGAGCCGCTTCTTGACCGATGCCGAAGCGCCCTCCGCGCGCTTCTTCGCCGCGTCGCGCAGCGCGACCAGCTGGTCGCCGACGTAGCCCAGCCGCTCGATGTCGGCGTAGAGGCGCATGTCGGTCCGCTGCTTGAGCCTGCGGTCCTCCTCGGAGTGCGGGTTGCGCGGATCGGGCACCAGGGTGACGGTGCTCGCCAGCGTCTGCTTGCCCTTGGTGAGGACGATCTTGTAAGTCCCCTCGGGCAGCCGCGGCCCCTGGAAGCCGCCGAAGAGGATCGAGGAGGCGGGCGGGATCTTGGGCGGCTTCAGGCTCGTCGCCCAGCGCACGCGGTTGATGCCGACGCGCTTCGAGCCGGGGATGGTCGCCACCGACTTGCCCTCGGCGTCGAAGACCTCGACCTTCAAGTCGCCGAAGAGGTGCCGTTTCTTCAGCCAGTAGACGATCGGCGCGTCGCTCGACGGATTGGGCCCGACGAACTCGTCGTCGCCCGAGAACCACGAGCCGATCACCGGCCGCAAGCTCTGCTGCGACGACCGCGAGGGGAGCAGCGCCACCTCCTCGGCCATCGCCTCGGCGGTGAGCGAGCGCAGCGGCGTCAGGTCGTCGAGGACGAAGATCGATCGCCCGTGCGTGCCGACGACGAGGTCGCCCTCCCGCGCCTGAACCGCGATGTCGTGCACCGCCACCCGCTTCGGGATACCGCCCTCGAAGCGCGCCCATTGCGCGCCGCCGTCGAGCGAGATCCACAGCCCCCACTCGGTGCCGAGGAAGAGCAGGTTCGGGTTCACCGTGTCCTCGGTGAGGACCCAGGCGTAGCCCTCGAGCGCGTCGCTGGCGAGCGACTCCCAGGTCTCGCCGAAGTCCCGCGTGCGGTAGACGTACGGTCGCATGTCGCCGCGGCGGTGGTCGTCGATCGTCACGTAGGCGGTGCCGGCGTCGTAGGCGCTGGCGGTCACCCGCGACACCCAGGCGCCTCGCGGGGCGCCCGGGATCCGGTCGATCTTGTTCGACCAGCTCTTGCCGCCGTCGCGGCTGAGCTGCACGTTGCCGTCGTCGGTGCCGACCCAGATGACGTTCGCGTCTCTGGGCGACTCCGAGATCGTGTAGATCGTCGTGTTGTTCTCGGCTGTCGAGTTGTCGATCGACAGGCCTCCGGAGATCTTCTGCCGCTGCCGTCGCGGATCGTTCGTCGTCAGGTCGGGCGAGATGCGCTCCCAGCTGTCGCCGCGGTCGCGCGAGCGCAGCAGGTACTGCGCCCCCATGTAGATCGTGGCCGGGTCGTTCGGCGAGGGCACGAAGGCGGCGTTCCAGTTGAAGCGCAGCTCGCTCTCGCCCTTGTCGGCGTAGGGCTTGATGTCCTTCGCCTCGCCCGTCTCGAGATCGACGCGCGTGGCGACACCGCCTTGCAGCGTGCGGTAGACGTAACGCGGATCCGCCGCGTCGGGGAAAGTGGCGAAGCCGTCGCCGCCGCCGACCACGACCCAGTCCTTGTTCTCGATCCCGCCCCAGCTCTCCGACGGGCCGACCCAGGAGCTGTTGTCCTGCAGGCCGCCGTAGATCCGGTACGGATCCTGGTCGTCGACGGCGATCTTGTAGAACTGGCCGAGCGGTAGGTTGCGCAGGAAGACCCAGGCGCCGGCGCGGTTCTTCGACACGTAGACGCCGCCGTCGGTGCCCATGTAGAGCTCGTTGGGCCGCTGCGGGTGGATCCAGAGGGCGTGGACATCGCTGTGGTACGAGCCCTGACCGCCGGTGAAGAGCGAGGTGAACGACTTGCCGCCGTCGGTCGAGGTGGTGAGCGTGAGGCCCGGCTTGTAGAGGCGCAGGTGGTCGGTCGGGTCGACCACCACGAGCGCGAAGTAGAAGGGGCGCACCTGGACGTTGAACGAGTCGTTGATGCGCGTCCAGCTCGCGCCGGCGTCGTCGCTGCGGTAGAGAGCGGTGTCCGACTTGTTCTCGGCGGCGTTGCGCGCTTCGACGACGGCGTAGAGGGTCGACGGGCGCGACGGGGCGACGCTCACCGCGATCCGCCCGCGCGGGCGCGCGGGCAGCCCGTTCGCGAGCTCGCTCCAGGTCTCGCCGCCGTCGATCGACTTGTAGAGCGCGCTGCCCCCACCTCCGGACTCGAAGAAGTCGGGATAGCGGCGGAAGCTCCACATGCCGGCATAGAGGATGCGCGGCTCCTGCGGGTCGATCGCCAGCTCCGCGCAACCGGTGTCGGCGTCGACGTAGAGCACCTTCTTCCACGTCTTGCCGCCGTCGGCGGTCTTGAAGACGCCGCGCTCCTCGTTGGCGCTCCACAGCCGCCCGGTGGCGCAGACGTAGACCGTGTCGCGGCTCTGCGGATCGACGAGCACGCGGGCGATGCGCTCGCTCTGCGCGAGACCGAGATGAGTCCAGCTCTCGCCGCCGTCGGTGGACTTGTAGACGCCGTCCCCGATCGAGACCGAGTTGCGGGTGTTGGCCTCGCCGGTGCCGATCCAGATCGTCTTCGGGTCGCTCGGATCGACGCGCAGGTCGCCGATCGACTGCGTGTGCTCCTCGAAGATCGGCTTGAAGGTGTTGCCGCCGTCGATCGACTTCCAGGCGCCGCCGGAGGCCGCGCCGACGTAGATCGTCAGCGGATCGGTGGTCACCGCGTCGATCGCGGTGACGCGGCCGCTCATCGTCGCCGGGCCGATCGCGCGGGCGGTGAGGCCGCCGAAGCTGTCGGAGGTGAGCTGGATGCCGTCGGCCGCGGCAGCCGGCGCCGCGACGAGGGCGAGAGCGAGCGCGGCGCGGGCGAAGTCACGCTGCCGCATCGGCTCAGCCCTGCCCGCCGGCGACCGGCTCGGCCTTCTTCTCGGGCATCGCGAAGAGGCCGTCGTCGAGCTCGGCGTCGAGCTCGATCGACTCGACGGTGATCGTGGCGCCCTGCGGCGCGCCCTTCGGCTTCGACTCGATCGAGTGCGGGAAGTAGAGGCCGCCGACCTCCTTGTAGTCGCCGAACGAGGTCTCGAGCTCGATCTCCTGGTCGCCGCGCTTGCGCTTGCCCTCGCTCTTGATCTGGACGTAGGCGTCCTTGTCGAACCAGACGGTCGAGACGTCGCCGTTCTTGCGCGTCAGCCGGAGCTTCCACGCCGGCGTGCCCTCGATGGTGTCCTCGCCGAGGAGCTCGACGGTGTGGCCCTTCGCCTGCCAGTCGAAGAGCGGGCCGTCGATCATGTCGGCCTGCTCGATGATGTCCTTCAAGTCGTCGCCGGTCATCTCCTCGGGGTCGTTCTTGCCGAGGAAGGGCATCACCATCCAGGCGGTGGTGCCGTCGTAAGCCTGGATGCCGGTCATGCCCTGCACCGTGAATTCCAGGCGTACCTTGTCGGGCCGCTTCCATTGGATGGTCACCGGCACCTCCTGCGGGCCGAAGACCTGCTTGGCGACCAGCTTGGCCGACTGGACCGCGGCGAGCTTCTCCTTGCCGCCGAGGGCCTCGAAGTGCTGCGCCAGGACCTCGTCGAGGGTCTCGGCGGCCGCCGGGGCCGCCACGAGCGCGAGGACGGCGAGCGCTCTCAGGAATCGCATCGGACTCTCCTTTCGAGAAGGGTCGGGGGAACGGTCGCGCGGCGCCGCCAGGGCGCCCCGCGCAGCCGGTTCGGGTTCCCCACAAGATACGACAAGCGGACGCGGAGGTTGCGTCCGGCCCCGGAGAAAACCGGTCCGGCCCAGGCGCCGAGGTGCGCCGCCGCGTAAGATCGGCCCCCGAAGCGAGACTCCAGGCAGCGGGAGGAGAGCCGTTGACGCCCACCGTCGAGCTCGTGAATCTGCGCAAGGCCTACGACGGCCACGTCGCCGTCGACGATCTGTCGCTCGCGATCGCGCCGGGCACGGTTTTCGGGCTGCTCGGCCCGAACGGCGCCGGCAAGACGACGACGATCCGCATGGTGATGGACATCCTGGGGCCCGACCGCGGGGAGGTGCGCCTGTTCGGCCGGCCGCGCCGCCCCGAGGACGGCCGCCGCATCGGCTACCTGCCCGAGGAGCGCGGGCTCTACCGCAAGATGACGGTCGCCGACCAGCTCCACTTCCTGGCCGCATTGAACGGCGTCGAGCGCGGCCGCGGCCGCCGGCTGGTGGCGGATTGGCTCGGCAAGGTCGACCTCGCCGAGTGGGCCGACAAGAAGGTCGAGACGCTGTCGAAGGGCATGCAGCAAAAGGTGCAGCTCATCGCCACGGTGCTGCACGATCCGGAGCTCCTCATCCTCGACGAGCCGTTCTCCGGCCTCGACCCGATCAACCAGGGGCTGTTCAAGGAGCTCATCGTCGAGCTGCGGGGGAGGGGCAGGACGATCGTCTTCTCGACCCACATCATGGAGCAGGCCGAGAAGCTCTGCGACGAGATCGGTCTCGTCGCCCGCGGGCGCCTGATCCTCACCGGCAACCTCGCGGCGATCAAGCGCGAGCGCGGCCCGCGCGCGGTCGCGGTGCGCTTCGCCGGAGCGCCGCCGCCACTCGCCGGCGTGCCCGGCATCTCGGCGTTCGAGCTCGGGGACGACGCGGCGCGCCTCACCCTCGACGACGGCGCGACGCCGGCCGGGCTGCTCGCCGCGCTCGTCGCCACCGGCGCCGCGGTCGCCGAGTACCGTTCGCTCGAGCCCGACCTCGAGTCGATCTTCCTTGAGGCGGTGGGCGATGCGAGCTGACCAGGTCGCCGCCATCCTGCGGCGCGAGTACCTGACGCGGGTCAAGAGCAAGGGCTTCTGGATCGCGACGCTGGTGCTGCCGCTCGCCTTGGCGGCGCTCGTCGTGCTGCCCTCGGTCTTCCTGGCGCGCACCAAGGCGACGCACCGCATGGTGGTCGTCGACGGGCTCGGCGGCGTCGGCGCCCGCCTCGCCGACGAGCTCGTCGCCGCCGAGCGCGCGGCGGTCGGCGAGCTCGCCGCCGGCATCGAGCGCGACCGCGAGCCCGAGATGTCGCGCTTCGTGGTCAAGGTCGAGGCCGCCGAGCTCGACGCCGACGCCCAGCGCGCGGGGCTCGACGCCCGCGTGCTCGCCGGCGAGATCGACTCGTGGATCCGCGTCGACCGGGCGAGCCTCGACGCCAGTCGCGTCGACTACCGCGCCGAGAGCGTCTCGAATTTCCTCACCCAGCGCCGCCTCGAGAAGGCGCTCACCCGCGTCTTCTCCGAGGCGCGGCTCGCCGCCGAGGGCTACGACGCGGCCCGCGTCGTCGAGCTCACCCGCGCCGCGGATCTGACCACGCTCAAGCTCACCGAGGAGGGGGCGACCGAGGAGGCCGGCATGGCCGGCTTCATGGTCGCCTATCTGCTCTTCTTCCTGCTCTACACGGTGGTGGCCATCTACGGCGGCCTGGTGATGAACGGGGTGCTCGAGGAGAAGAGCTCGCGCATCGTCGAGGTGCTGCTGGCGACGACGACGGCGAAGGAGCTGCTCGTCGGCAAGCTCGTCGGCATCGGCGCCGCCGGGCTGACGCAGCTCGCCGTCTGGGCGCTGGCGCTCGGCGCGCTCACCGCGCCCGGCGTCGTCGGACTGCTGGCTCTCGGCGACGGCGTCATCCCGCAGGTCGCACCGGCGGTGCTGGTGCACTTCCTGCTCCACTTCCTGCTCGGCTTCTTCCTCTTCTCGTCGATGTACGCGGCGATCGGCGCCGCCACCAACAGCGTGCAGGAGGCGCAGCCGCTCACCGGCGTCGTGATGCCGTTCCTGATCGCGCCGATGTTGTTCATGATGCCGGTGATCAACGACCCCGACTCGACGCTCGCCGTCGTGCTCTCGCTCGTGCCGACGTTCACGCCGCTCCTCATGATGCTGAGGATCGCGGTCAAGAGCCCGCCGCTCTGGCAGATCCTCTTGGGCTACGTGCTGACGACGGCGTTCGTCGTCGCCCTGATGGCGCTCTGCGCGCGGATCTACCGCGTCGGCGTCCTGATGTACGGCAAGCGGCCGACCTTCGCCGAGCTCGGCCGCTGGATCCGCCGCGCCTGAGCGAGAAGGCCGGCCGCGCCGGGCCGGCGGGAGCCGCCGCGGGCTCAGTCGAGCTCGGGCCCGCCGGCGCCGCCGCCGAAGCCGTGAGCGCCGCGCCGTCCCTGCCGGCCGCGGCGCATCTCGCGCATCTCGTCGAAGGCCTCGAAGGCGAAGCGCTGCTCGTCGCTCAAGAGCGCGACGAACTCGGCGCGCGCCGCCTCCCGCCCGGCCCGCAGCTCGGCGCGCAGACGATGGATCGCGAGCAGCTTCGCGCCGATCGCCGCCTCGTCGGTCGAGCCGCTGTCGAGCAGCGCCTCGAGCTCCTGGTGCAGCGCGCGCACCTGGTCGAGCTTCGGCCGTGCGGCGGCCAGACCGGCGCCGAGCATCTGGTCGAAGGCGGTGCGCTGGGCGTCGTCGAGCTCGAGCAGATCGGCGACCCGCTCGGCGCGACGTTCGATGCGGTCGCCCGGCCCGCCGGATCCGAAGCCGGGGCCGCCTCCCCGGCCCCATCCGCCGGGGGCGGCGAGAACGGGCGCGGCGAGCAGCAGAGAGACGATCGTGGCGTGCAGCTGGCGCATGTCGAGTTCCCCTTTCTCGGGCGGCGCCGAGCGCTCTTTGCGCCGGCGCCGTTCGTGAGCTGAAACCCCGTCGGCTGCGCCCTCCTGCGCGCCTCGCCGCGCGGCCGCGGCGCCCACCCGCGGACGCGGCTCGCGACGCCGCGCTCGGCGATACACTTCCGCGACGAACCCGTCGAACCGAGGTGCGCGCATGTCCGAACGCCGGAGAGATCCCAGCCCCGACCGCTCGCGCCGCGGCCGCGCCCGCCGCGCCGCCGTCCTCGCGGCGGTCGCCCTGCCCGCGGCGCTCGTCGCGGCCGGCGCCACGCAGGTGACGCCGGCGTCGGGACCGAGCCTCATCGCCAAGCTCAAGACCGGGGTCGACTGGACCGCGTTCGGCCGCGCCGGCGTCGTCGACGTCACCGCGGTGGCCGGCGTCGCGGGCGACGCGGCGGCGGCGAACGGCCACGGGCGCTGGCTCGTCGACGGCTTCGAGCTCAGCGGCGCCGATCTCTACCGCATCAACTGCCGCTCCTGCCACGGCCCCGCCGGCCAGGGCGCGCGCTCGGGCATCCCGCCGATCGTCGGCGCCCTCGTCCCGGGGGCTCCCGGCGAGCCGGTGGGCGAGGTGCGAGTGCGCCATCGACTGGTCGAAGGCGGCCGGGTGATGCCGGTTTTCTCGCATCTCCAGGCCGACGAGGTGAACCTCCTGCTCGCTCATCTGCGCGCCCTCGGCGGCAAGCCCGGCGCGGCGGGCGAGGCGAAGCTCCGCCAGTCGGCGGCGCGCGTCGGCGAGCACGTCGTCAAGGCGACCTGCCAGGTCTGCCACGACGCCGTGGTCGGGCCCCAGCGCCAGCCGGCCGACACGGCGGTGATCACGCTCGGCGAGATGACCGCGCGCTTCTCGGCCGCGGAGTTCGTGCGCAAGGTGCGCACGGGCACGCCCGAGATCGTGCGCGACGCGACGCACGGCCGCATGCCGCGCATCGACTACCTGACGCCCGAGGAGCTCGCCGCCGCCTACGTCTACCTCCTCGGCTTCCCGCCGCAGGCGGAGGCGCGCTGACGGCGAGCTCGCGCCGCGCTCGGCCCGCGCTCCCGCGGCACACGGCGGCATGAGGAGCAAGCCGGAGCTGCGCGTCGAGCTCGCGGCGCGTCTCGCGGCGCTCGACCCCGCCGCGGCGCGCGCGGCCGCCGACCGGGTCGCCGAGCGCGCGCTGGCGACCGCCGAGCTGCGCTTCGCGCGGCGCGTCATGACCTGCCTGTCGTTCGGCTGCGAGCTCGACACCTGGCGCCTGGTGGCGCGCCTGCTCGCGAGCGGCCGCGAGCTCTACGTGCCGCGCGCCGACCGGCGCGACGGCGAGCTCCACGTGCACCGCTATCCGTGCCCGCTCGAGACGCTCGAGTTCGGCTTGAGCCAGCCCTCGCGCGAGGCGCTGGAGCTCGCGCCGTCCGCGGTCGACCGCACGGTGGAGGTCGTGCTCGTCCTCGGCGTCGGCTTCGACCGGCGCGGCTACCGGCTCGGCCACGGCCGCGGCTACTTCGATCGCTTCCTCGCCGGCCGCCGCTTTCCGGCGCTCGGCCTCGCCTTCGACGAGCAGCTCGTCGACGCGCTGCCGGTCGCGCCCCACGACGTGCCGATGCGACTCGTCGTCACGCCGACGGAGACGCTCCGACCTCAGCGCGACTGAGCAGGTCCGCTCACTCGCCGGCGTCGAGGGCGGCGAGCATCTCGGCGATCGAGCGCAGCTTGACGCGCGGGCGTCCGAGCGGCCGACCGCGCGCGAGCTCGCACCGGTCGAGCCGTTGCCAGCCGGGAAAGTCGACGACGCGCGTGCCGCGCGCGGCGAGGTGGGCGTCGAGAGCCGCGGCGTCGGGCGCGGGCGCCGACGCCGTCGTTGCGAGGTCCGCGAGCATCGCCGCCGCCGTCTCCGCCCCGTCGGGCTTGTTCGAGCCGATGAGGCCGGTCGGCCCGCGCTTGACCCAGCCGGCGACGTAGAGGCCGGGCACGACCGCGCCGGTGGCCGGGTCGATCACCCTTCCCGTCTCGTTCGGCACGACGCCGCGGCGCTCGTCGAAGGGGATCTCGCCGAGCGGCAGCGAGCGGTAGCCGACGGCGCGCACGACGAGTCCCACCGGCAGCCGCTCGCGCGCGCCGGTGCCGCGCGCGGCGAGGCCGCTCACGCCGGGCTCGAGCCGGTTGCGCTCGAGCTCGAGCGCGGCGACGCGGCCGCCCGCGCCGACGATCTCTCGCGGCGAGACGAGGAAGCGCAGGTGGATCCGTCGCGGCGCCCCCGTCGGGCCGCGCTCCGCCGCAGCGCGCAGGATCTCGAGGTTCTTTTGGGCCGTCCTGTCGCCGGCGAGCTGGGCCTCGCTGGACGGGTCGAGCGCGAGCTCGCGCCGGTCGACGACCAGATCGACGCCGGCGAGCTCGGCGAGCTCCTTGAGCTCGGCCGGCGAGCATTTCGCCTGCACCGGGCCGCGTCGCGCGAGCAGGTAGACGTCGCGCACGCGGCTCCCGCGCAGCGCGGCGAGGGCGTCGTCCGAGATGTCGGTCGTCGCGAGCTCGTCGGCGTCGCGCGCCAGCACGCGCGCGACGTCGATCGCCACGTTGCCGATGCCGACCACCGCGGCGGCCTCGACGCCGAGGTCCACCGCGAGGTCGAGGAAGTCCGGGTGGCAGCTGTACCAGGCGACGAAGGCGGTCGAGGAGAGGCTGCCGGTGAGCTCCTCGCCGGGCACGCCGAGCCGGCGGTCGCTCTGGCCGCCGACGGCGAGGACGACCTGGTCGTAGTGGCGCCGCAGATCGGCGAGCGCGAGGTCGCGGCCGTACTCGACGTTGCCCAGATAGCGCACGCGCGCGTCGCCGCCGATGCGCTCGAAGATGCGCGCCACCTCCTTGATCTTCGGATGATCCGGTGCGACGCCGTAGCGGACCAGGCCGTAGGGCGTCGGCAGACGGTCGACGAGATCGATCGCGACGGCCACGTCTTTTTGCGCGAGCAGCGCGGCGGCGGTGTAGAAACCGGAGGGCCCGGCCCCGACGATCGCCACCCGCAGCGGTCGCTCGGGAGTGCCGAGAGCCGTCGCCATGCCGAAACGATACCGCGGCCGCGGGCGCGCCGTCGCGCCCGCGGCGCCGAAGGATCGGTGCACCTCACGACGTCCAATGGACGGCGCGCGGCGGAAACGCCGCAATCTGTCGCTACGGATCGAGATGGAGCGAACTGACGTCATTCAGGCCTTCATCGACGGCCGTGGCCTGGCGAGCTACCTGGAGATCGGCGTCGGCTCGGGACACAACTTCCTCCGTGTGCGTGCCGCTCGCAAGCTCGCCGTCGATCCGCAGCCGCGGGTCGGGAGTTTCAAGCGACTGCGTTGGTCGCTGCGCAACGAGACGAACCGGGGCAGCCGGATCCAGCGCATGAGCTCCGAGCGGTTCTTCGCCGGCCGCGGCCCGCTGTTCGGGGAGAGCGGGCTCGACATCGCGTTCGTCGACGGCCTCCACACCTACGAGCAGGCGCTGCGCGACGTCGAGCACTGCCTCGCCCACCTGCGGCCCGGTGGCGTCGTCCTCGTGCACGACTGCTCGCCGCCGTCGGCGGCCGCAGCGACTCGCGCCCGCTCGCCGGAGGAAGCGAGTCGCCTGGCGGGGAGCGCCTGGGACGGCGCGTGGTGCGGCGACGTCTACAAGGCGATCCTCTACTTGCGCTCGCAGCGGCCGGATCTGCGCGCTTGCGTGCTCGACTGCGACCGCGGCATCGGCGTCGTCGAACCGGGCGAGTCGTTCCGGAGCCTGGAGCTCGGGATCGAACAGATCGCGAGGCTCGGCTACGCCGAGCTCGCGGTCCACCGGCAGGAATGGCTCGACCTGCGACCCGCGGCGGCTCTCGCCGATCTGATCGGCGCCCGCCGCGACGCCTGATCGCCGCCACGGCTCCGCCGCGCTCAGCGCCGCGCTTGGGTCAGACCGTGCCGGCGCAGCGCTAGAGTGGCCGCCATGGTCTCGCCGGCGGCTGCGAGTCGGCCCGACGCGCAGCTGCGCGAGAGCAACCGCCGCTTCTACGACCCCTTCTGGTCCGCGGCCGAGCTGGTCGCGCCCGAGCGCTTCAACACCTGGCCGCTGGTCGCCTCGCTGGCGCGGCCCGGGCAGGCGCGGCTCGAGGTCGGCCCCGGCCTGCGACCGCGACTGCCGCTCGCCGGCACGGCGTTCGCCGACCCGAGCACCCCCGCCGTGCGCAAGCTGCGGGCGCGCGGCGCGCTCGCGGTCGCCGCCGAGATCTCGGCGCTACCTTTTCCCGACCGCAGCTTCGAGCTCGTCGCGGCGCTCGACGTCGTCGAACACGTCGACGACGAGGACCGTGCTCTCCACGAGCTCGCGCGCGTCACCGCGGCCGGCGCGACGCTGCTGGTCTCGGTGCCGCTCCACCCCGAACGCTGGACGCGCTTCGACGAGCTCGTCGGCCACCGGCGCCGCTACGAGCCCGAGCGGGTCCGCACGCAACTCGCGCGACACGGCTTCGCGATCGAGGCCAGCGCCTCCTACGGCATGCAGCCCGCATGTCCGCGCCTCGTCGCATTCGGACTCTGGGCGCTCGAGCATCGCCCCCGGCGCGCGCATTGGCTCTATGCGAACGTGATCCTGCCGCTCGGCCTGCGGCTGCAGAAGGAGCTCGAGCTCAGCGACGGAATGATCGCCACCGAGCGGGTGGACGAGATCTTCCTGCTCTGCCTGCGGCAGCCGGGCGGCGGCGCGCAGCGCCACGGCTGACCTGCGTCGGTGCCGTCGCGGCGCCGGCTGCTGCGGCACGACGAGGGTGATTCAGAACGCGTTCTCGACCAGGCTGACGCCGGCGGCGGCGGTCTCGCGGCGGACGCGATCGGTCGCGTCGCCGTCGAGGTGGAGCTCGATCGGGCGGCCCGCCTCCTCGACGGCGAGCAGCGCGGTGACCTCGGCGAACGTCTCGGCCCAGTCCTCGGTCCACGCCAGGTGGTCGAACGCCGCGGCGACGACGACCGGGCCGCCGGCGACGACGGCGGAGACGAGCGCGATGCCCTCGTGCAGGTGGGCGAGCGGCCGGCTGCGATGGAGGTCGGCGTAGGCGCGGGCGACGAGTGCCTGGAAGCGCGCCTCGTCGCGCGTCGTCGCCTCCACCGCCCAGGCCAGGAGGGCGTGCAGGTTGGCGACGCCGCGCAGCGCCTCGACGGCGTCGGCGAGGTCGGTGAGCAGTCGCGCGTTCCACGCCTTGCCGTCGTAGAGCGGATCGGTGAACGAGCGGTCGAAGCCGAGAGAAGCGAAGATCCGCTCGTTGCGCAGACGGAGGTCGAGCGTGTCGAGGTCGTAGACGACGTCGTTGACCTTGCCGAGCTCGGAGAGCCCGGGCACACCGGGCAGCCCCGCGAAGCGCAGCGAGAAGCCGCCGGCCGCCGAGGCGACCGCGACGCGGAAGAGCTCGCGGTTCAGAGCCGCGTTGTCGCTGTAGGGATCGACGCCGAGGGCCTTGGCCCAGCCGCGCCGGGCCTTGCGATAGCCGGTCTTGCGCTGGAAGTAGCGCGACGCCTCCTCGCCGACGTCGCGCGCCACCTCGAGCGCCTCGCCGAGCTGCCCGCGGCGCGACTCCTCGCGGTCGGCTTCGGCGTCGGCGTCGGCCGCGTCGCCGCTCGCGCCGGCGCCGGCGCCGGCGGCCGGCGGAGCGGCGGCGGCCTCCTCCCGCGCGGCCCGCTTCGCCCGCCACTCGTCGACGTCCTCGCGCAGCTCGCGCGCCTCCTGCTTCGCCTCCGCGGCGCGGTCGCGCGCCTTGCGGTTGTAGCGGCGGAACATGCGCGTGACGCCGGCGGGGATCGCCTTCGCGGTCTGGACGGGATGCTCGACGACGCGGCGCGCCGCCTTCCACGGGCCGGTGAAGGCGGCCTCGAGCGAGTCGAGGAACGCCTGCGAGCGCGTCACCTCCTCGAGGGCGACGAGCGCCGCGAGCTCGCGGCGGCGGACCGCGAGCAGGCGGTCGCCGTCGGCGGCGAGCTCGCCCCAGTCGCTGGCGATCCGCCAGTGGTTCATGAAGCCGTCGTTCTCGACCCGGTCGTGGATGCCCCAGCCCGGGCCGGTGAGCTCTGCCGCCGGCAGCCGCTCGTGCGCCGAGAGCTCGATCGGCGGCGTCTCGAACTCGATCGGCTCGGCGAGCGTGGGTGCCGCGACGAGCACGAGCGCGAGGGGGACCGCGGCGGCGAGCGGCATCCGGCGAGTATAGGCGCGGACGATGGCTTCGAATCCCACCTCGCCCCGCGCGTCGATGCGAGGGCCGTCGCGTCGCATCCGCTCGGCTGAGGGATTCTCCCCGCCGCGGAGGAGGGAGATCCTGGATGGAGGAGGTCTCCTCGCGGGAGCAGAGTGGCGTGGACGGTAAAGGAGGCACTGCCATGAAAGCCATCCAGTCGAGATTCCGCGCCGACCATCGCGGCGACCGCGCGCGCTACCTCGCTTTTGCGCTCGCGGGCTGCGTCATCGCGGCCGGGACGTGGATCTCGGTTCCCGCGAGCGCCCACGAGCTCGACGTCGTCGCGCTGCCGAGCTATTACAAGCCGGGTTTCTCCAACCCGTCGGCCGCGCGCAGCGGTGCGGGCGGCGGTGCCGGCCAGGAGTCCGAGCAGTGGAGCGGCACCGTCGCGGTGCCCGATCCGGCTGGACTGCAGGTCGCGCCCGACGTCCACGAGTTCGACGTCCTCGAGGGGTACGACAACGACCGCATGTCGGTCGCCATCGCGTGGGATGCCGGTCTCGCGCTCGCTTACGACCTGGATCTCTACGTCGACCGCCTCGACGGCGCCCTCTGGGTCCGCGTCGGCAGCTCGACCAACGGCCAGGCGCTCGGTGACGGCACCGCGGTCGAGGTCGCGCAGGTGAATGCGCCGGTGCTGGTGCCGGGCCGCTACCGCGCGCGCGTCGTCAACTGGGCCAGCACCCAGATCGACTACACCGGCGAGATCGCATTCGAGAGCGTGCGCGGCGGGAAGGGCGGCAAACCGTCGCGCGGCCGCGCGACCGCGGACCGCCTCGACGACGGCGGCCTCTCCTCCCTGCACGTGATCTACATGGTGCCGGCCGACGGCGTCGACGAGGAGCTCGATCTGGACGGCACGCTCGACGCCGCCGTCGAGAGCATGAACGCCTGGTTCGTGCGCGAGACGCCCGGCCGGCAGATGCGGCTCGACACCTGGAGCTTCGGCAACTCCAGTTCCCTCGACATCACCTTCGTACGTGGCGAAAAGACGCAGGCCGAGTACGCGGCGCACGCCGACGGCGTGTTCGTCGCGATCACCGACGAGCTCGAGCTGCGAGGTTGGAACGACGACCCCGGCCTCAAGCGCTACGTCGTCTACTACGGCGGCCCGGCGGAGTCGGCGAACATCTGCGGCACGGCGTACTACAACACCCTCGGCACCGACTACGCGCAGTGGTCGGTCGTCTTCCTCGACGCGGCGACCGGCTGCGGCGCGCGCGAGTTCGGCACCCCCGAGACGGGGGCCGGGCGGTCGGAAGCGATCGCGGTGCAGGAGATGCTGCACAACGAGGCCTTGGCGCGCCCGCAGTCTCCGCACCACTGCTGGGCGTTCCAGGGCCACCTGTGCACGGCGGCCGCCGGCGCGGTGCTGGAGAACCTCGATCCGGAGTCGTTCGACGTGATGTTCCCGTTCGTCACCTACTCGCTCGAGGAGAAGGTGCTCGACATCGACCACGACGACTACTACGAGCATCCGGCGCCGTGGAACGACCTCGCCGAAAGCCCCTTTTTCGAGCCGTAGGGTCGCGAAGAGGCCTCGGGCTCACTCGTCGCGCAGCACGGCCAGCGGGTCGATGCGTGCGGCGCGGATCGCCGGCACCAAGGCGGCGCCGATCGAGACGACGAGCAGCGAGCTCGCGGCGGCGGCGAGGGTCGCCGGGTCGCGCGGCGCGACTTCGTACAGCAGGCTGCGCAAGACGCCGGCGACGGCGAGCGCACCGGCGAGCCCCAGCGCCACGCCCGCGCTCGCCGTGCGCACTCCCTCGCCGAGCACCAAGCGCAGGACTCCGCCCCGGCCCGCGCCGAGGGCGAGGCGGACACCGAACTCGCGGCCGCGTTGGGCGACGAGATAGGCGGTCACACCGAAGACTCCCACCGCGGCGAGCAGCAAGGCGAGCGCCGAGAAGCCGCCCAGCATCCAGAGCGAGAGACGTTGCGAGACGAGGTTCTCGTCGACCAGCGCGCGCATCGGACGAACGGCGAAGAGCGGCAGCTCCGGATCGAGCTCGTGGAGCGCGGCCTCGAGCTGGCGGCCGAATCGCGCCGGGTCCCCCGCGACCCGCACGACGACCGCGTTCTCCGCGCCCGGATGCTGGGCGATCGGCAGGTACGCGATCAGCGGCGACGGCAGCGCGAGGCCGTCCAGCTTGACGTCGCGGGCGATGCCGACGATTTCGAACCACTCTCCCCAGTCGTGCGCCGTCCATCCCTGCTTGAAACGACGTCCGATCGGCGACTCGCCCGGGAAGAAGCGCTTCACGAAGCTCTCGCTCACCACCGCGACGCGCGGCGAGTCGATCCGATCGTCGGCACGGAGGGCGCGGCCCGCGACGATCGGAACTCCGAGCGTAGGCAGGTAGGAGGGGCTGATCGGCACGAGAGCGAGGCTCGGCACCTCGGCGGGCGGCAGCTCCGGGCGCCCTTCGATGACGAAGACCGAGCCCCAGTACGAGCCCTCGATCGGCAGCGACTGGGTGAAGCCGACGCCCTCGACGCCCGGCAGGATGCGGAGCCGATCCTCGGCAGCCGCGAGGAACGCCGAGATCTTCGGCTCCGGATAGCGAACGCGCGACAGCTGCAGCTTCGCGGTCAGCAGGCCTTCCGGGTGGAATCCCGGATCGACCGCCAAGAGTCGAATCAACGTCCGTCCCATCAGGCCCGCGCCGGCGACGAGCACGACGGCGAGCGCGATCTCGGTGATCAGCAGCAGACGCCGCGTCGCGCTCCGGCCCGAGCCGTGCGCGGTCACCCGGGCGTCGCGCAGCAGCGGCGCGACCGCTCGGCCGCTCCCGTAGAGCGCCGCGACGGCGCCGACGACGAGACCGGTGGCGGTCGAGACGAAGGCGGCGACGGCGACAACGCGCAGGTCGAGCCCGACCGCCTCCAGGCGAGGAAACCTCTCCGGCAGCAAGGGGAGCAGGACGCGCAGGCCGGCACCACCGACGGCGGTGCCGAGCGCGCAGCCGATCGCCGAGAGGATGAGGGTCTCGGTCATCGACTGGCGCACCAGCCGCCAGCGGCCGGCGCCGAGGGCGCGGCGAACGGCGCTCTCCTGGCGTTGCGCCGCGGCCCGCGCGAGGAGCAGATTGGCGAGATTGACGCAGCCGATGGCGAGCAGCGCAGCGACCGAGGCGAGCACGATCCAGAGCAGCGACCGCACCTGGCCGACGACCGACTCGCGCAGGGTGAGCAGCTCGGCACCCTGTCCGGCGCTCGTGTCCGGGTGGGCGTCGGAGAGGCTCTTGCCGAGCGCTCGCACCTCGGCGCGCGCGGCGTCGAATCCGACCTGGGGGCGCAGCCGCGCGACGCCGAACAGTCCCCAGTGGTTCTCTCGCATCAGGCGATAGCTGCCGGCAGCGAGCAGCGGCCCGAGCGGCTGGAAGACGTCCTCGCGGCGGTCGATCGAGAAGCTCGGCGGCAGCACGCCGACCACCGTCACCGAGCGATCGTCGAGCCGGATCGGGCGTCCGACGGCGGCGGGATCGCCGCCCAGGCGGCCGACCCAGAACCGGTGGCTGACGACCGCGACCGGCTCGGCTCCCGGCGCGTCCTCGCTCGGGAGGAAGAAGCGCCCGCGCTCCGGGCGCACGCCGAGCAGGTCGAACAGATTGGCCGTGACGCGGCGCGCCGGGAGGAGCTCGGGGCGATCGCCGCCGACGTAGCTGACGCGCCCGGAGACCCAGGCGCCGATGGCGGAGAACGACCTCGCCTGCTCTCGCAGGTCGACGAGATCGGGCCAGGCGAGGCTCATCCGACCGCCGTCTGGAGCCGTGGCTTGGAGGACGGTGACGCGATCCGGATCGGCGATCGGGAACGGCCGCAGCAGAACGCCGTCGACCAGCGAGTAGACGATCGTCGTCGCGGCGACGCCGAGCGCGAGCGTGGCCACGGCGAACGAGGTGAAACCGGGCGAGCGGCGCAGCGTTCGCAGTGCGTAGCGGAGATCACGGGTCCATCCGGACATGACGCCTCCTCGAGACGAATTCGACGCGGGGGAATGGGCGGGATTCGACGCATCGCCGCGGCGGGCGCCTTCCGATCGGCGCTCGATGCGAGCGAGCGCGGTCGCGAGCGCCCGCCAGTCGGGGACCTCGGCGGCGGCGATCGCCGCCGCCGCCGCCTCGCCGGCTCCGCGGGCGAGGGCCGCGGCGTGAGCCGCCTCGAGCTGCTGGGCGAGCTCTTCGACGATCTCGAGCTCGCGCTCGGCGGCGACGCCGAGCGGAGGCAGTCGCGCCGCGACGTAACGCCGCCAGCGGGCGAGGGCAGCGTCGGCGTCAGGCACGGCCGAGCTGCCCAACGCGTTCGACGGCGTCGAGGAAGTCGCGCCAAGCGCGCCGCTGCGAGCCGAGCGCGCGCCGGCCGGCGGCGGTCAGCCGGTAGAAGCGGCGCCGCCGCTCGCCCGGTTTCTCGACCCAGCGCCCGGCGACCAGGCCGCGCTGCTCGAGCTTGTAGAGGAGCGGATAGAGCGTCGCCGCCTGGAAGGCGAGACGGCCGTCGGAGAGCGCCTCGATGCGCTGCGCGATCTCGTAGCCGTGACGATCGCGTCCCTCGAGCATGGCGAGCACGAGCAGCTCGGCGGAGCCCTTCTGCAGCGAGCGCGTCGGCGGGGAGTCGTCACCGGTGGTCGTCATATAGATATCTTACATACCTATACGGTGCCCGGGAGAAGGGGTTTCAGTCCGACCCGGGCTCAGCTTCGAAACGGCAGGCCGAGATTGGCCGAGGTTTGCGCCAGCAGAGGGCACGCGAATCGGGTCACCCACCGCGCTTCGGAAGGGGTGTGCTCGTCTGGTTCCGCGAGGCCAGAAGGCGCTCGCGGGCTGGCCGACCTCGAAGGGGACCGCTGAGGTCCGGTTGCGATTGAATCGTGGTAGCGCATACGGGATTCGAACCCGTGTTACCGGCGTGAGAGGCCGGCGTCCTAGACCCCTAGACGAATGCGCCAGGACGGCGAAATCTAACAAGAAGGCGGCGGCGGAGACAACCGCTTCAGGGTCGCGCGCGGCGGGCGCGGCTCAAGGGGCGTTCTGGCGGAAGAGGACCTTGACGCCGTCGGGATCGTGGGTCTCGAAGACGAGGGCGCCGTCAGCTTCGGTGCGCAAACCGCCCGGGATGTTGCGGTCACGGAAGAGGAGCTCCTCGTAGGCCTTCTCCGCGGAGGCGACGGTGAGCGCCACGACGAGCTTGTGCTGCGGGCCCTGGTAGTCGAACGCCTCGTCGCGGCCGCCCTCGCTGCCGTGTGCGCGGCCGAGCACCTCGATCGCGCCCGAGCCGGCCTGGTAGAGGGCGCCGCGGCCGTTCTCGCGGTCCCAGCTCTGCAAGCGCGGCAGCGCCAAAACGTCGCCGTAGAAGCGGCAGGTGCGATCGAAGTCGCGCGCCCGCAGGACGACGCGGAACTGTCGGATGTCCATCGTCAACCTCTCTCCCTGGCTGCGAGAGCGCGCGCGGTGCTCGCGCGGCGCGCGCATTGTTCCACGACTCGCCGCGGCAGGTCGAGCGCCGGTGGTAATCTTCCGGGCCGTGATGCGCCAGGCCTTCGTCGGGGCCCTCGTCGCCCTCGCCGCGGCCGCTGTGCTCCCCGCCCAGGAAGCGCCTCCGGAGTCCGCCGAGCCCGGCGTTCTGACCGTCGCCGCGGGCACCGGCGTGCTCGCGGTGGGCGGCGAGACCTCGCCGCTGCCCTGGATCGAGACCGTGCAGGGGCCGCTCGTCGCTCTCGCGCCCCTCGTCGAGCGGCTCGGCGGGAGCCTCAAGACCGGCGCCTTCGGCACCACCTTTACCGTCGCGCTGGGGGACGTCGAGTTCGTCGTCGCCGACGGCAGCCCGGCGGTGACGCGCGGCACCGAGATCCTGCCGCTCTCGCAGCCGGCGCGCGTCGTCCTGGGTGCCCTCTACGTGCCGATCGATCTCGTGCCGCGGGTGTGGGGAACGCTCGCCGGCGTCAGCGCGTCGTGGGACGGCGCGGCGAAGCGGCTCGATGCGGCGCGGCCGTCGGCGCGCGAGCTGGCGGTGGAGATCTCGGCGGTCCACTCGCAGGGCGTCTCGACCGTCGTGCTGCGCTTTCCGGCGTCGCCGCGCGTGCGCGTCGAGCGCCACGAGAGCGCGTTCGAGGTGATCGCCGTCGGCGACCGTTTCGTGCCCGCGCCGTCGCGCCGCTTCGACGATCCGCTGCTGCGCTTCGCTGCCGTGACGGCGGACCGCATCACGCTCGTCGTCGCCGACGGCGTCGCCGGCGAGCACTACCGGCTGGGCTCGCCCGACCGCGTCGTCTTCGATCTCTACCAGCCGGGGCAGACGGCGGCCGCGGTGCCGCCGCGCGAGCCGTCGCCACGCGGCCTGCGCACCGTCGTCATCGATCCCGGCCACGGCGGCGCCGAGACCGGCGCCATCGGTCCCGCCGGCACGATGGAGAAGGAGCTGACGCTGGCCATCTCTCGCGCGCTCGCCGAGCGCTTGAGCAGCGAGCTCGGCGTGCGCGTGGCGCTCACCCGCACCGACGACGTCGACCTCGGGCTCGTCGAACGGTCGGCCTTCGCCAATCAGAACAAGGCCGACCTCTTCCTCTCCGTCCACCTCAACTCGACCGCGCGCGGCGACGCCCGCGGCGCCGAGACGTACTTCCTGTCGCTGCAGGCGAGCGACCAGCGGGCGGCCGACGCGGCGGCGATCGAGAACCTGGTCGGCGAGGCCGCGGCGGCGCCCGGCTCCGACGAGTTCGACGTCCAGCTCATGCTCTGGGACCTGGCGCAGAGCGCCCATCTCGCCGCCAGCCAGCGCCTCGCCAACCTCATCCAGGAGGAGCTCAACCGCTCGCTCGAGCTCGCCGATCGCGGCGTCAAGCAGGCGCCGTTCCGCGTCCTCATGGGTGCGGCGATGCCGGCGGTTCTCGTCGAGCTCGGTTTCGTCTCCTCGCCCGCCGAGGAGGAGCGCCTGAGAGACCCGGCGTACCGCGCCGGCCTGGTCGACACGCTGGTGCGCGCCGTCGCGCGCTTCAAGCGCGAGTTCGACGCCGGCGCCGAGGCCGCCGGAGCCGGGCGATGAGCCGCCGCGCGGCGGCCGTCGTCCTCGCTCTCGCCGCCCTCGTCGCCGTCCTCGGAGGCCTGTGGCTGGCGCGATCGCGTGCCGCGCCCGCGGCCCCCGGCACGGCGAGCGACGAGCTCTCGCCGCCCACTGCCGCCAGCCCGCCGCCCGAGCCGCGGCAGGTGACGCTCTGGCTGCCGACGACCGGCGGCCGGCTCGGGCCGCTCGCGGTCGAGGTGGAGAGCGCGCCCGAGCTCGCCTCGCGTCTCGCAGCGCTCCTCGCGGCGCTCCTCGCGGCACCGTCGGCGGGCGAGCTCGCCGCCGTCTTCCCGGCGCCGGTGCGCGCGGCGGCGCTGGTCGTCGGTGCCGACGGCACGCTCTACCTCGACCTGCGCGCCGAGGACGGCGGGCCGCCGCCGGGCGCCGGCTCGACGCTCGAGACGCAGCGCATCTACTCGATCGTCCACACCGTGCTGCGCAACGAGCCGCGCATCGAGCGCGTCGTGCTGCTGTGGAACGGCGTGCAGCGGGAGTCGCTCGCCGGCCACGTCGACACCGGACGGCCGCTGCTGCTCAAGCCGGAGCTCGAGGCGCGATGAGCGATCCGCGTCCGATCGGCGTCTTCGACTCGGGGGTCGGCGGGCTGACCGTGGCGGCGGCGATCGCACGCGCGCTGCCCGGCGAGTCGATCCTCTATCTCGGCGACACGGCGCGCCTGCCCTACGGCACGAAGTCCGCCGACACGGTGGCGCGCTACACCGAACGCAACCTCGACTTCCTCGCCGCGCGCGGCGTCAAGGCGGTGGTCGTCGCCTGCAACACGGCCTCGGCGCTGGCGCTACCGCGCCTCGCGCCGCGGCTGCCGCTGTGGGGCGTCGTCGAGCCCGGTGCGGCGCGCGCCGCGGCGACGAGCCGCGGCCGCGTCGGCGTCATCGCCACCGAGGCGACGATCCGCTCCGGAGCGTACGCCGCGGCGCTGCGCGCGCTCCGCCCCGAGCTCGCCATCCTCTCCGAGGCCTGCCCGCTGCTCGTGCCTCTGGTCGAGGAGGGCTGGCTCGACGACGCGGTCACCGAGAGCGTCGTGCGGCGCTACCTGGCGCCGCTCGGCGCCGCCGAGATCGACACGCGGGTGCTCGGCTGCACGCACTACCCGCTGCTCGCGCCGCTCATCGCTCGCGTCGCGGGGGAGAGTGTGACCCTCGTCGACTCGGCCGAGGCGGTGGCGGCGCGCGTCGCCGCCGACTTGACGGCGAGCGGGGCGCTGGCGCCCGCCGGCGACCGCCACGACCACGTCTGTGTCACCGACGACGCGGAGCGCTTCGCGCAGCTGGCGCGGACGATCCTCGGCCGCGAGGTGCTGCTCGAGCTCGTCGACATCGGCGAGCCGAGGGGGAGGAGGACGCCATGAGTGAGATCCGCCGTGCCGACGGACG
>Ga0214472_10002127_pt1 | contig 21559 bp, 17 predicted proteins | sample RVTome_6_FD_207662 | JGI IMG/M metagenome (GOLD analysis project Ga0214472, IMG submission 207662) | Soil microbial communities from uranium-contaminated site in the Upper Colorado River Basin, Wyoming, United States - RVT140D175 | ecosystem: Environmental > Terrestrial > Soil > Contaminated >...
CCGCGGCAACGCGCGGGACGCCCCGTGCCTTTTCGCCATGCTGGGCAATGAACGCGTCGACGTCGCCCTGGGCATCGGCAATCTCCTGAAGCGCCATGCGGACCGTGATGTCGCGGTGACGCTCGGCGTGCTCGTCGGCATAAATGGGACCGCCGCTCCCCCAGCCGATCACCTCGCGTTCGCTGTCGGGTGGTGTCGTCACCGGCGTTTGCGACAACGCGGCGAACCGGGCCTTGAGATGGTCAAGCCCCCGGTTGCCGAGCGCGGGGGCGAGAGTCTCGACCAGGCCGTCATGCTGGCCGTAGGCGTTGTCATTGAGCGCCGCGAAGGCCCGGTCGGCGAGCGCGTCGGGGTCCGCCGCCGCCCGGGCGATGTCGCCGAGGTCGCGCGAGGCGGTATGGAACACGCCGATGACCGTCCCGCTGCTGTCGTCGCAGCGCCGGAACACCGGATCGGCGAGATCGAGGAACCGCCACATCAGTTCGAGCGCCTCTGCTGGATCGGCCACGGCAACTGTCTGGACGATAGCGCGCCGCTGGGTCTCGAGATCGTCGACTAGCTCCCTCCGCTTCTGCCAGTCGACAAACGAGCGCGAGCGGGCGATCGTCGCGAGGCGTTTACGAACCTCCTTCGTGACATCCGCCGGGCTTTGGGCGGCCGCGAGTTCCATGCGCAGGCGCCGCCTCACAGCGGCGTTGCCGGCGCTGGTCTCGATCAGCAGTTCGGCGAGCCGCGTCGTGCCGAGAGCTTCAAGGTTCTTGGCGGTGACGGTCTTGCGCGACGCCATGGATGTCTCCAATCCCCGCGCGGCCTGGACTGAATGGCCTCGGCGAGCCACCTTCCACCGGATGGCTCGACCATATCCGCCTCCCCAGCGCAAATGTCGTAGACAGTTGCCGAGTCGGCCATGCTGACAACCACATGATGGCTCCGGCATCAAGCCAGAACCAAACGGTTCTCGCGGCCCTCGTCGAGCAAAGCCCTCCACCACCGGGAGAATGGTTTCTCCATGCGGCATCCTGCGCGTGAGAGACCCAGGCTACCGGGGTCTGACGACCGTGGTTGGCTATGCTGGGACAATCGCCGCTGGGGAATGTATCAGCTGCTGCGCTCACTCAGGTGTCTTCTCGGGGCGTGTTTGCTCGGCCACGCACGCAAGATGTACGTGCGCAGCGGCGGCGGCCCCAATGGCGAGCAGGGCGTCGACCAGGATTCAATGCACTGGTGGGAATAGCGCGGGCCGGTCGCCGGCGTCATCGGATCCGGCAATATCACGGTCAGGCGGCCGAGGCGATGTGCGACCAGACATGGGCCTTGGCGGCGCGGCAGGCGGCTTCGAGCGCCGTTCCGCGCGCGAGATGGGCGGCGATCGCGGACGAGAGCATGCAGCCGGTGCCGCGCGCGCCCCTCGCGAGGCGCGGCGCCGCCATGCGGACAGGTGGGCCGTCGGTGCTCACCAGAATGTCGGCGGCTTCGCCTCCGGCCGCGTGACCGCCCTTGACCAGCACCGCCCGCGCACCGCTTTCGTTGAGGCGGCGCGCCTGGGCGATGGCGCCCGGCTCCGTGCCGGCCTCGGGCTCGCCGGTCAGCGCCGCGAGCTCGGGCAGGTTGGGGGTCACTAGGGTCGAGAGCGGCGAGAGCCGTTTGGTGAGCGCGTCGAGCGCCGCCCGGTCGAGGAAAACGGTGCCGGACGAGGACGCGATCACCGGGTCGAGCACGACGGGAATGGTGTCGTGCCGGGTGAGCACGCCGGCGACGGTCTCGATGATGCGGGCGTTCGCCAGCAGGCCGATCTTGATCGCGGCCACCGGCCGTGCCGACAGCGCGGCTTCGATCTCGGCGCCGACGAGGCCGGGATCGAGCGGCACGATTTCGGCGACGCCGGCATCGGTCTGGACGGTGACCGCGGTCAGCGCCACCGCGGCATCGAGGCCGAGCTCGCCGAGGGTCAGGAGATCGCGGGCGATGCCGGCGCCGCCGCTCGAGTCGCTGGCGGCGATGACGAGGACGCAAGGTCGGTCCTCCCCGCTCACGCCTCCCCTCCCCGCCACGGCCGGGTGGCGGCGATCCACCGGGCGGTGCGCGCCTCGGGGTCGGCGGCGGCCCTGATGTCGGTGACGACGGCGGCACAATCGGCGCCGGCGGCGAACACGGCGCCGAGCCGGTCGGTCGTCAGCCCGCCGATGGCGACCAGCGGCAGGGGATCGATCAGCGACTTCCACTCGCCGACGCGCTCGAGACCCTGCGGCGCCCACGGCATCTTCTTCAGACGCGTCGGGTAGACCGGACCCAGCGCCACATAGTCGGGCCTCGCGGCGAGCGCGACCCTGAGCTCGCGCCGGTCGTGGCTCGAGACGCCGAGCCCGAGGCCCGCGCGCCTGATCGCCGAAAGGTCGGCGGCGCCGAGGTCCCCTTGACCCAGATGGACGAAGTCGCAGCCCTCCTCGATCGCGAGCTTCCAGTGGTCGTTGACGACGAGCTGGCAGCCATGGCCGGCGCAAGTCTTCCGCGCCGCGCCGATCTCGCGCCTCAGCCGGGCCGCGTCCATGTCCTTGGCGCGAAGCTGGACCAGCTTTACGCCGAGCGGCACCAGCCTTGCCAGCCACTCGGCATCGTCGACGATCAGATAGAACGGATCGAGGCTTGTCTGGCCGGGGCGGGCGCTCAAGAGAACACCGCCTTGCCGATCACCGGGGTCGACGGCACCGCCATGTCGCGCGGCTCGACCATTCCGGCGAGGAAGCCGCCGCGCCCAGCCTCGACGGCCCCGGCAAAGGCGCTGGCCATCGCCACCGGATCGCCAGCCTTGGCGACGGCGGTGTTCAGGAGCACCGCGTCGTAGCCGAGCTCCATCACCCTTGCGGCGTGGGACGGGCGGCCGAGCCCGGCATCGACGATCAGCGGAACGTCCGGATAGTGCCCTCTGAGCGATCTCAGCGAAGTCTCGTTCAAGGGCCCAATGGCCGAGCCGATCGGCGCGCACCACGGCATCAGCACCCCGCACCCGGCATCCAGCAGCCTGCCGGCGACGACCAGATCATCGGTGGTATAGGGAAACACCTCGAAACCATCCTCGGCCAGCACGCGAGCGGCCTCGACAAGTCCGAACACGTCGGGTTGGAGGGTGTCGTGGTCGCCGATCACCTCGAGCTTGATCCAGCTCGTCTCGAACACCTCGCGCGCCATCTCCGCGGTCGTCACCGCCTCCCTGACGCTGTGGCAGCCGGCGGTGTTGGGAAGAACGCGGACCCCCAGCGACCGGATCAGCGACCAGAACTCCCGGCCCTGCCGCCCGCCGGCCGCCTCGCGGCGAAGCGACACGGTGACGATGGCGGTGCCCGAGGCCCTCACCGCCTCGGCGAGGATCGCGGGCGACGGATATTGCGCGGTTCCGAGCAGCAACCGGGACGGGATGTCTTCATCGTAGAGGGTTAAAGTCACGGGCTCCAAGCACTCCCATTGAATTGCGGCGTCGCTGGGCTGACCCCCTCCTCGCCTTCCCCTTTCAGGGGGAGGAATGTCTTTCGGTCACCGCGCGGCCGCTCCCTCCCCCGGCAAAGGGGGAGGGTCGGGGTGGGGGTCAGACACGCAAGTTCTCGCGGCGGCATTCACCCTCCCTGCATCGGGCTCAGAATCTCGACCTCGTCGCCATCGCTGAGCGCGTGGGCCTCGCGGTCGCCGGCGCGGACGAGGCTGGCGTTGACCGCGGTCGCGAGCCATTCGTCCCCGTAGTCGAGCTCGGCCAGGAGATCGCCGAGCGTCGCCGCGCTCACTTCATGCGATTGACCGTTCACGGTCAGCTTCATCCGTGACCTCCGTCGGTTCGAAACATTCGAAGACCAGCCGCGCGGCCTCGCGCGCGGCCCAGGGCGAGAGCAGGAACCCGTGCCGGTAAAGCCCGTTCACGAAGACCCGCCGGCCGTCACAGGCAACGCGCGGCAGATTGTCGGGATAAGCCGGCCGGATCGCGGCCGCGGCCTCCACGACCTCCGCTTCGCCGAATGCCGGGTGCAGCGCGTAGGCCGCGTTCAGAAGCTCCATCATCGAGCGCGCGGTAACCGGCCCGGCACTGGCGCTTTCGATCATGGTGGCGCCGACCATGAAGATTCCCGCCTTGCGCGGCACCACATAGACCGGGATGCGCGGATGGACGAGCCGGACCGGCCGCGACAGTGTCACCTCGTCGGTGCGCAGAAGCAGCCGCTCGCCGCGCACGCCCCTCAGCCCCGCCAGCCGGTCGCGGGCGGCGAACCCGCGGCAGTCGACCACGACCTCGATCCCGGCCGGCAGATCACGGCCGTTGCGGCCGAAATGGATCGTGACGCCGATCCCCTCGAGATAGCGGACGAGCGCCCTCATGGCGCAGCGCGGGCAGAGATGGGCTTCCTCGGGGAACACGAGACCGGCGGGGAACCGGCCCGCGAGGTCGGGCTCTAGAGCGGCGATGGCCTCGGCGTCGAGCCGCTCGTAGCGATCGGTGCGGCGGGCGAAGCGGTCGAGCTCGGCGCGCTCGCGCGGCTGGGCGACGACGAGCGATCCCTGGCGCTCGACGCCCGGAACCCGCCGGGCCCACCACTCGGCCGCTTCGGCGCCGAGACGGACGACATCGGGCTCGGCGCTTTCGAGCTCGCACCACGGCGCCAGCATGGCGCCGGCGAGACGCGAGGCCGAGCCCTCGCCCAGCGCCGCGGCGCGCTCGATCACCTCGACCTCGGCGCCGCGCTCGGCAAGCTCGGCGGCGGCCGTGAGCCCTGCGACGCCGGCGCCGATGACGGCGACACGCATCGCCTACTCCGCCGTGCCGGTGCCGACCGGCATGTAGAGGTCGCCGCCGGCGCGGTATCTACGCGCCATCTCCTCCATGCCCTCCCTGCGGGCCTCGGCGCGGATGTCGTGGGAGATCCGCATGGAGCAGAATTTCGGTCCGCACATGGAGCAGAAGTGCGCGACCTTGTGCGCCTGCCTGGGCAGGGTCTCGTCGTGGAAGGCGCGCGCCGTCTCCGGGTCCAGCGCGAGGTTGAACTGATCCTCCCAGCGGAACTCGAACCGGGCGCGGGAAAGGGCGTCGTCCCTCAGCTTCGCCGCCGGATGGCCCTTGGCGAGGTCGGCGGCATGGGCGGCGATCCTGTAAGTGATCACGCCGGTCTTGACGTCCTCGCGGGTTGGAAGTCCGAGGTGCTCCTTGGGCGTCACGTAGCAGAGCATGGCGGTGCCGAACCAGGCGATCATCGCCGCGCCGATCGCGCTGGTGATGTGGTCGTAGCCGGGCGCGATGTCGGTGGTGAGGGGCCCGAGGGTGTAGAACGGCGCCTCGTCGCAGACCTCGAGCTGCTTCACCATATTCTCCTTGATCTTGTGCATCGGCACGTGGCCGGGGCCCTCGATCATCACCTGGCAGTCCTTCTCCCATGCGATCTTCGTGAGCTCGCCGAGGGTCTCGAGCTCAGCGAACTGGGCGGCGTCGTTGGCGTCGGCGATCGAGCCGGGGCGCAGGCCGTCGCCGAGCGAGAACGAGACGTCGTAGGCGCGGGCGATGTCGCAGATATCGTCGAAATGGGAGTAGAGGAAACTCTCCCTGTGGTGGTGCAGGCACCATTTGGCCATGATCGAGCCGCCGCGGCTGACAATGCCGGTCACCCGGTCGACGGTGAGCGGGATCATGTGCAGCCTGACGCCGGCGTGAATGGTGAAGTAGTCGACCCCCTGCTCGGCCTGCTCGACCAGCGTGTCGCGATAGACCTCCCAGGTCAGCTCCTCGGCGATGCCGCCGACCTTTTCCAGCGCCTGGTAGATCGGCACCGTGCCGATCGGCACCGGGGAGTTGCGGATGATCCATTCGCGGATGTTGTGGATGTTGCGCCCCGTGGAGAGGTCCATGACCGTGTCGGCGCCCCAGCGGATCGCCCACACCATTTTCTCGACCTCCTCCTCCATCGAGGAGGTGACGGCGGAGTTGCCGATATTGGAGTTGATCTTGACCAGGAAATTGCGGCCGATGATCATCGGCTCGCTCTCCGGGTGGTTGATGTTGGCGGGAATGATGGCGCGGCCGCGGGCCACCTCGTCGCGCACGAACTGCGGCGTCACGTGGTCGGGGATCGACGCGCCGAAGTCCTCGCCGTCGCGGGTCGCCGCCTCGCCGGCCGCGTCGCGGCCGAGATTTTCCCGGATCGCGACATATTCCATTTCCGGCGTGATGATGCCGGCGCGGGCATAGGCGAGCTGGGTGACCGCCCTGCCGTCCCTGGCCCGGTACGGCGCGTTCACGACCGGAAATGTCGGCGTCAGGCGGCCCGCGGCGACATTGCCGTTGTCCTCGGCCCGCACGCGCCGGCCACGATAGCGCTCGACGTCGCCGCGCGCCGCGATCCAGGCCTCGCGCAGGCGCGCCAGGCCTTTGGCGATGTCGATCCCGGTGCCGTCATCGGTGTAGGGGCCGGAGCAATCATAGACCGTGACATCGGGCTCGCCGGCGCTCGGGTGAACCGCGATCTCGCGCATCGGAACGCGAATACCGGCGTGAATCCGGCCCTCGCGATAGACCTTGCGCGAGGCCGGCAGCGGGCCGGTGCTCACTTTCGGGGAATAGGCATCCATGTCGAGGCTCCTTTGCCTGGCTTGCATCGGAGACCCAGTCCGGTTCGGAACGTAAGAAGACGCGCCCCTTTCGGGGACTGCCGGCTTATCGGAAAAACCTTGGTCGGGGCACGTGCACCATCCCTACGCCAGTATGAACTGGATCAGGTTCATCGGGTCACCGCGCTGCTCGATGCCAGCGGTCTCTCAGCCCCTTGTCGGGACTCCCCAGGTGAAGCGGCAAGTCCAACAGCGCGCGGCCGGATTGTCAACCCGTGATCGGGCGAACTCGGGATATTGCCCGGCAGCCCGCACTGACGCCGGCGCGCCGGGCGCCAGCCGGCGGCTTGGGCTTCGGCCTCGCCACAAAACCACGCTGGCCTTGGACTGGTCGACCAGGGGCTGGTCGTAACAGGGTGAGCGCCGCGATCAGCGGCCCCGTACCTTCCCACTCGGCTATCGCGCGCTTCGTGACCGGCTCGTTCAGGACGAGCAGCTCGTCGACGGCCTGGATCCTGACCTCTACAGGTTTGCTACTGACGTGGCCTTCGCAAGTCCGTCGGCCGCCGTCTCGGTGGTCGCCGCGCGGAGCGCCAGCGGGCCGCGGGAATGGAAGCTCAGCGGAACGGGCCAGATGTACCGCGATTGGCGAGCAGAGACACTCGGCAAGGAATAACGAGCATCGTCCGATTGACCTTGGCGCGGCTCTCGGTCACCGCGCGGCAAGCCGCAGCGCTCAGGGCGATGCAGCGGGAACCTCGCCAAATGCCGCCTCCCGCGTCATCACGGTCGCCGTGACCCCCAGATCGACCAGGCCGGCCGCATCGCCGCTGACGACATTGTCGTGCCGCATCAGTGCAACCTGTCCCTCCGTGATCGGCGGCGTTGGCCACAGCCGGGCGGCGCCGGCGAGCAGTCGCCACCCGAACAACGGGAAGGGCACAAGCAGGGGGCGGGCTTCGCACCAGCCGGCCACCCGCCGGATCACTTCGCGATAGGTCATGATCTCAGGACCGCCGAGCTCGAACGTGACCCCGGTTGCCTCAGCGCGCTCCATCGCGACGAGCACGCCAGCCGCCACGTCCTCGACATGAACCGGTTGCATCCTGGTGGCGCCCGTCCCGAACAGCGGCAGGACGGGCAGGCTTCGCGACAGGCGCGCGATGGTCGAGACGAACGCATCGCCCGGCCCGAACATGATGCTCGGGCGCACGATCACCGCCTCGGGCATGGCCTCGCGCACGGCAACCTCGCCCTCGCCGCGGGCACGCACATAGGGCGATGCGGAGGACTGGTCCGCGCCGATCCCTGAAATGTGGATGAGCCGCGCGTTGCTGCGCGCCGTTGCCCGCGCGAGGTTGCACGCGCCGCCGACATGGATCGCCTTGAAGGTCGCATCACCCGCCTCGACGTAGAGGCTGACACAATTGACGACAACCGCCGCGCCGACGACCGCACGCTCGATCGAGGCGGGATCGGTGACATCAGCCGCGACATGTTCGCCGTCCCGGTTCGGCCGGTGACGCGACGCGGCGACGGCCGCTATGCCCATGCGCTCCAGTCGCGCCATGATCCTCCGGCCGAGAAAGCCGGTGCCTCCGAAAACCACCGCGCGGCCATCGGCCATCGTTTGCTCCTCCTGGGGAACGGGGCACACGGCGCCGCGTTGCAGCGCCATGGCCCGCGTCTCATCTTCACCGCAGCCGGGTGACACCGGCGACCGCAACCGGCGCTACCCGGCCGAGAAGGCGCGGCAGGGAGTCATCATTCTCAGACGGCCCTGGCAACGGGCGGGACTGTTCGGAGCGGTCATATCGGCGCAGGTACTCGGCGTGTGAGGGCCGGTTCGACGGTCCACTGCTCCGCCACACACGCAGATCCTATCGCGGACTGACGGCAGGAACGCTGCGCCGGTCGAGGCGGCCAGCCATTATCCACAGGCGGTCGATAACTCGACGAGCGCCGCCACATGATATCTCCGCTCCCCGCACGGCATCTCCTCGACGACGACCGGCAGGCCAGAACACGAGAGGAAGGCGGCGACCCTGCTCGGCCGCCATCCTGCCGCAGCGGCAATCTCCGATGCGCTCGCGCCACGCGGCCGCCGCAGGAGTTTGAACACCAGTGCATGTCGGCCGGTTGTCCGCGGCGCGAGGCTGCGCCCGTGACGCAGCGGTTCGGCCGTGTCGCATGCGCCTTGGGCGAAATGCCGGACAGCAGGGGCGGCCCGAGAGCTCGGCCGTGGCTCTTTCTCAACGGTGCCGACGTAAGTGGTGCCAGCTCTCACAAGCATCTCCATCTGGACTCTCGATGCGTCCGTGATCATCGCCCTGCTCCCGTGGTGGGGCGCCGGCACGTTTCCGGCGCCGTCACCGGGAGAGCCCCGCGACGGCCATGCGAGGCGGCGGGGCGACGGCGGGATGGACGCTTGACCCCGGCGGGAAGTCCACCGGCAGGGGTCAATGACGGTTAGTCGCGGGTGTCTGGAGCGGATGAGAGGTGGGACCGGCCACGGCCTCGCGCCTGCACCCCACCGGGCCTTGCGAGCGAGCCAGAAACGACTGGACTTCCGCGCCCGCGCAAGCGTGTTGGCGGGGACGTCAGTGTGGGGTGTCGCCGTGTTCAAGCCAGACCAGTCAACCGAGATCATCCAGCGCGTTGCCGACGAGGTGGTCGCGACCACGTCGGGTATTCAGGGCTTCGCCGAGGCGGCGTGCGCGTTCGCGCGGACCGGGAACCGGATCGAGGCGGTCGAGGTCCTGCTCGACATCGAGCTCAAGCTCAATGAGCTCCGGGCGCTGGTCGAACTTGCCTCGTTCGTCAACCGCAAGACTGCGTGCGATTGAGCGAACGTCTGACAGAGCGACCACCGCCACATCGTCCACACAGTAGGTTCCGGCCGCTTCAGGCGTGACGAGCCCCGGCTCCTCTGGCTAACTGTTTGCCTCGATCAAAACCGTCATCCGCCAATCGGAGCGCACGAATGGGTCTCTATGGAATTGGACAGGCAGTGCCGCGCGAGGAGGACCCGCGCCTGCTCATGGGCCGCGGCCTATACGCCGACGATGTGCGCCCGCCCGGGCAGGTGCGGGGCTTCGTCCTGCGCTCGCCGCACGCCCACGCGGCGATCCGCGGCATCGACGCCGCGGCAGCCCGCGCCGCCCCCGGCGTGCTCTCGGTCCTTACATCCGCCGAGCTCAGGGAGCGCGGACTTGGCGCACAAAGCCCGTCGCCCGGTCGCAGGAAGTGGGACGGATCGCCCGCTTACGTCACACCGCAGCCACCGCTCGCCGACGGACGGGTGCACTTCGTCGGCCAGCCGGTCGCCTTCGTCGTCGCCGAGACGCTGGCCGAGGCCAAGGACGCAGCCGAGCTTATCGAGGTCGACTTTGAACCCCCTCGCCGCCCACATGCTCGAGGCCGCCGAGGGCGACATCGCCTTCGACAAGGGCCGGTTCGCCATCGCCGGCACCGACCGCGGGGTCGACATCTCCGAGGTCGCGCGCCACGCCTTCGTGCGCGAGGCCCTGCCCGCCGACATCGAGCCCGGCCTCTTCGAGCATGCCGACTTCGGCTCCGACACCACCTGGCCGAATGGGACCCATATCTGCGAGGTCGAGCTCGATCCGGACACCGGGAAGGTCCGCCTGACCCGCTACGTGGCGGTCGACGATGTCGGCGTCATGCTCAATCCGCTCATCGTCGAGGGACAGGTGATCGGCGGTATCGTTCAGGGGGCCGGGCAGGCGCTGATGGAGGATCTGGTCTACGATCCCGAGTCGGGCCAGCTCGTCACCGGCTCGTTCACCGACTACTGCATGCCGCGCGCCGATGACTTCTGCCAGTTCGAGATGCACGAGAGCCCGGTGCCAACCATGACCAATCCGCTGGGCGTCAAGGGCTGCGGCGAGACCGGCACCTGCGGCGCGCTGCCCGCCGTGATGAGCGCGGTCAACGACGCGCTGCACTCGATCGGCGCGCCGGAGATCGAGATGCCGGCGATCCCCGAGAAGGTGTGGCGCGCGATCATGCAGGCGGCCTGACGTGCAGCGTCGCGCCCCGAACAGCGGCAGCGCGACGCAATGCCTCGCGCCGAGGCCGCCGTCTCGCAGGGATGCGCTTGCGCTCGTGGGCGCGGGGATCGCCGGATGCCTCGCCGGGCCTGCCGCACTGGCGCAGCCCGCTTCCCCGGCGGGCGGCGAGCCGGCGGCCCCCGGCGATGACGTCCGGAACGCGATTGCCCGACGCGCCGGCGAGCTCGACCAGTTCCACAGCCTCGTCGTCGCGCAAGGCGGAGAGATCGCGTTCGCCGAGGCGTTTCGCGGCCCACCGGTCGACCGGCCGGTCAATATCAAGTCGGTCTCAAAGACGGTGGTCGCCGCGCTTGTCGGCGCGGGGCTGCACCGCGGCGCGCTCGAAGGCGTCGAGCAGCGATTCTCGGATCTGGCCGGCGACCTCGTGCCGGAAGACACCGATCCCCGCGTCAAGGAGCTGACACTGTCCGATCTGCTCACCATGAAGGCCGGGCTGGAGCGAACCTCCGGGCCCAATTACGGACGCTGGATCGAGAGCGCGAACTGGATCCGGTTTGCGCTGTCGAGGCCCTTCGTGGCTGAGCCCGGCGAGCGCATGCTCTACTCGACCGGCTCGTACCACCTCCTGGGCGCCGCGCTGTCGCGAACGACGGGACAAAGCCTTCTAGACCTCGCGCGCGCCTGGCTCGGCGAGCCCCTCGACATCGAGATCCCGCCATGGACGCGTGATCCACAGGGCTTCTATCTCGGCGGCAACAATATGGCGATGTCGCCTTTGGCGCTTATCCGCTTTGGCGAGCTGCATCGCCTCGGCGGTGTGTGGGAAGGCGACCGGCTACTGGCGGAAGGGTGGGTGGACGCCGCGTGGACGCCGCGCACCCGTTCGCCGTACTCCGGCGACCGGTACGGCTACGGATGGTTCCTGTCGTCCGCCGTCGGATACGATGTCGCCTATGCGCGCGGCTATGGCGGCCAGATGCTCTATGTCGTGCCCGCGTTGGAGCTGACCGTCGCGGTCACTTCCGACCCGACGCGGCCGGCACGCTCGGACGGCTATGTGGGCGACCTAAATGACCTTCTCGCGCGGGCAATCATCCCAGCGGCCGAACGGATCGCGGGACGGCCGGACAATCATTGAGCGAAGCCGCCGGCTGGCGGAGTTCTCCCCCGCCGAAATCGCGGGGTAGTATGATTATAGATGACTATAGATAATGTGGCGGAGCTTCGCGCGGTCAGCCAACCGCCCGCGGTCCACCGCACCGCTCTTCCATTCCCGGTCCATCGTCCCGCCCGAATGCTTGGGGCTCAACGTGTGCTCGGAAATCCCCCAGTAGGCCAGTGCCTCGCGGACCTCTTCTCGGGGGTAGAAATCGCCCGCATTCCGAAGGTCGTGCCGGATTCGTTGGAGGCGCTTGGCTGCAGCCGCTCTGATGGCTTCATTCAGCGCGACAACGCCTGGCGGTGTCCCTTCGCCCGGTGAGCGGGGTCAGCTCACCGTCTGTGGGACCACTTCCGGCACGGTGGAACTCGGGCCGGGGTGACCACGAGGTGACTGGTTGATGATCTTTGGTGAGGGCCTGTTTTTCCAAGGCACCCGCGGTTTTCGCCCCCGGTCTACACCTCCACCGGTCGGCCCAGTTCCCGCGTCACAACTTCCCGATTGACGAGGACGATGTGCTGCTCCTGTGGCGATCGCGCGTCGGGCGGGGTGTCAAGTCCAAGCCTCTTGAGCGCATAGAACAGGAGCGCACGGCGGACCCTGAGAACCGCCGATCTGCCGGTGATCCCGTAGTCGAGGCGAATGGCCTTGGCCTGCGTCCGGGTGAGCCCGGGATGCGGGGCAATGCGCAGCTCGACATGGGCATTCCAATCGGCATCCGCGTCGGGCGAGCTCCGTGTTGGCCCGGCTGGTCCCGCCTCGGCGATGCGGCCGAGAACGAAATCGCGGAAGGCGCCGGACTCGCGATCGAAAGCGCGCGTATGCCAGCGAAAGCCATCATGGGCGAGCGCATGAGGCTCGATCACCCGCCGGCTCGGCTCGGGCCGGCTCATCGACTGGTAGAGAATCTCGAGCCCGCGAGCCTGGTCGATCGCCCGCCACACCGTGCGCAGCACCGCGGCGTTGACCGGACGCTCCGGCACCGGCGTCGCCGCGAACGGCGGAAGCACGCCGAGTCGCGTTTCAGGAGCGGAGAGCAGTCCCGCATCGACCAGCCGCATCTCGCCCAACAGCCGCGCCGCGTCGTCGGCTCCGAGCACCGGCCGGAAGCTCTCGTCGGCGACGTAGCGCTTGGCAGACTTGTCATAGGCGACGCCGGTCGGATTGAGCGCCAGATAGCGGTTGATATCGGCCGAGGCCTGGCTCATCGACACGCCGAAGCGGCGGATGAGATCGGTTCGGTTGATGGCGCCGAGCCAGAACAGGCGCAGCTCGACATGGGTAAGCCGGCACTCCACGCTCCACGCAAGGCCGTCCGCGTGCGCTGTTGACTCTCCCGACTGAGTACGTCTATGTTTTCGATCCATCCAGTTTATGGACTCGTGCAGTTATCAGGCCCATAGTACATAGCTGATTCGGCGGCCTCGGTGGGGCATGGCGGTCGCGACGAGGCGACGGTACCGCCACCGCCCGCGGCAGAGCTGTGGATGACGGAGGGATTGGCGCAAGTCAATCGACCCATCATGCGAGTGGTCTGGTAAAGAACACAAGCAAAGGGATCGATGGAAGGGGAGACAGGCGATGACGATTTCCATGGAACGGCTTGGTCAGGCAGTGGAACGGGACGCCGCGATAAGGCGTGTGCAGAAACTCCAGCCTGTCGGCGGGCCCGGTGACAAGATCTTCCCGCCGACCTATCCGGGTGCGCGCAATACCGATCCGGCTCGTCATGTCTTCGAGACCCGGCGCATCAACGGCAAGGACGTGCGCTGCGTGCTGATCGACAGCGTGCAGAGCCAGGCCAACCGGCTGGAGGAAGCGCTGTCCGAGGCGCTGCGGGATGGGCGTCTTGCGATGCCGCACTTCGTGGTGGACTTCCAAGGGCAGAAGGCAAGCCTCAGCCTCAGCGCCGACGGCAAGGATGTGGAGTTCGGCAGCGGCACCGAGTACGATCTGAGCGACGTCGGTGCCGCAAACTCCGGCGAAATCACCTCCCTTGAAGCGCCACACCGGGTCTTCGATGCCATCATCCGAGACTCCGAACTGCAGGGTCAGCGGTTCGATGAAACTCCCCTCTTCGAGACCCTGCTCAAGGCACGCCCGCAGTTCGCGGTCCCGATGTTTGAAGTGGCGCCGACCTCGCTCCTGTTCGGCGCCTGGCATTCCACAGGTAAAGGCGGAGGGCTTGGCGCCAAGTTCGCACGCTGCATCGTCTCGGAGATCGTCGGGGTCGATGTAAGCGTTGACCCGGAATCGAAGCAGTGGGATGGCCAGAAAGTGGCAAGCCGGATCGATCCGCTCGGCATCCGCGCCAGCGCGAAGGTCATCGGGGGACCCGTGGATTGGATCGTTGCCAAGTCTGAACGCGGAAAGGGAGCCAAGAGGCCTTCCGAGATCAACCATTCCAACATTGCGCCCAGCGTGGTTCCGGGTGGCGTCACCGTCGACCATGCCCTCCACACCGCGGTCATCACCTGCGCCGGCTTGCGCCGCCTCAAGTTCCCCGGCACCGCCGACGAGACCGCCGGCCGCGCCGTGCTTGCCGCCATGGGGCTGGTCGCGCTCGCCGAGCAGGACAGCGCCGGCTACCCCTTGCGCTCGCGCTGCGACCTCGTGTGCGACGGACGCGCGCCGTTCGAGATCGTCCGCCCGGACGGCACGACCGAGGAGTTTGAGATCGACGCGGACGCGGCTGCTGCCCTGTTCGAGGAGGCGGTTGACGAAGCGAAGAAGGCCGGCTTTCCCTGGAACGAGCAGCCGATCCGACTGACGCCGCAACCCCGGCTGGTGCAGCTCGTGGCCCTGTCGCGGGCCAAGGCGCTGGCCGGCGAGACCGAAGCCGAAGACACCGGGGGCTGAGGCGCGGCCATGCTGTGCCTCGAGGTCGAGTTCCTCACCGGCGTCTCGGTGGCGGCGACGCCCTACGCCCGCGACGAACCGGAATGGCCGCCCCATCCCGACCGCCTGTTCCAGGCCCTGGTCGCCGCCTGGGGCCGCGACGAACCACCCGACGCGGCGGAGCGGCACGCCCTTGAATGGCTCGAGGGGCTCGACGGCAACGCCCTGGTCGTCCGCGCACCGGCCGCGCACCGGCGCGAGGTGGCCACAGTCTTCGTGCCGCCCAACGATGCGCGCACCACCGGCAACGCTGGCGCCAAGCCGCCGGCTGCGCTCGCACCGACGCTGCGGGTGATTCCCGAGCAGCGCAAGAACCGCCAGCCCCGCGCGTTTCCGGCCGTTCTGCCGCAGGCTTGCCCCGCCGTCGCGCGCTATGTCTGGGATCCGGCTCCCCAGAGCGATGTCCACAAGGACTCGCTCGGCCGGCTCGCCCGCGAGGTCACCTATCTCGGCCATTCGCACACCCCGGTGCGGGTTGCCGTTGCCGAAGATAGTCTGTCGTGCGCTGACGACAACGACGACGAAACCTGGGTTCCGAAGAATGGCGCGGCGCTCAGGATGCCCCATAAGGGGCGGCTCGAACACCTGGTGGAGCGGCATCGGCAATCGACGAATGGCCGCATTGCGCGCCCGGCGCCGTCGCTGGTCACCCGCGCGTTCGAGCGCAAGGAGCCGCAGCCACCCGCAACCCTGTTCGACGGCGACACCGTCACCGTCTTCGCCGATGACGGTGGCTTCGTACCGGCGCTCGAAGCTTTTCCCCTCGTCGCCAAGCGCCTGCGCGACGCCCTGCTCACCACCGCGAAGGACAATGGGCTGGAAATCCCAACGCTGATCTCCGGCCATGACGTGGATGGCCGGCCGACGGCCGAGCCGCACATCGCGGTCGTTCCCCTTGCCGATGTCGGCTGGACGCACAGCCAGGGGCGCTCGATGGGCCTCGCGCTTGTCTGGCCGCGCGAGACGGATACGCCGGAGCGCAAGGCGGCGCTCCGCATTGTGGCCCGCTTCGTCGGCACGAGCAGCTCGATCGGCCTCCTTCATTTTGGCCGCGACGGCTCATGGCGCCTGGCGCTCGAACCCGGGTCCGATCTCGCCTCGCTGCGGTTCGGCCGCTATGTGCGCCCGGCCCGGCGCTGGGCCACGGTGCTGCCGGCCGCCCTCGACCGCCACCCCAAGGACAGGCCCGGCGAGGAGCTGGCGGCGATCGTCGCGCAAGCGTGCCTCAATGTCGGAATCCCGCCGGAGGCCGTCGATGGCCTCGACGTCGAGCTGCACAAGCATTCCGCGGTCCGCGGCGCGCCCTCCGTGCGCGACGTCCGTGCGGCGCTGCCCGCCGACAGCCGCTATCGCGCCAAGCCGCTTGCCCATCTGGTGCTGACCTTTCCGACGCCCATCCGCGGCCCCCTGATTCTGGGTGCCGGCCGCTTCCGCGGGCTCGGCCTGTGCCTGCCGCTCGATGACGGAGGCGAGATATGAACGGGCTCGGGGCCGAGGACTTTCCGGCCTTCTTCGAGGCCGTGCATGGCCGTCCACCGTTCCCGTGGCAGGCGCGGCTTGCCCGGAAGGTGGTGGAGAGCGGCCGATGGCCAACTCTGCTCGACCTGCCGACCGGTGCCGGCAAGACCGCGGCGATCGACATCGCCGTGTTCCATCTCGCCTGTGAGGCCGGCCGGGGGCCGGCGCGGCGCGCGCCCTTGCGCATCCTGTTCGTCATCGACCGCCGCATCGTGGTCGACGCCGCGGCCGAGCGGGCGAAGAAGATAGCGAAGGCGCTCGTGGACAAGGAGCGGCGGGAACAGTGCCCTGTCTTGAGTGGGGTGGCGAACGCCTTGTGCCGCCTGTCCGGCGATCCGGAACACCCCCTCGATGTCGTCCGCCTGCGTGGCGGCGCGCCGCAGGAGCGCGACTGGGCGCGCTCGCCGGCCCAGCCGCTGGTCGCGGTCTCGACCGTCGACCAGGTCGGCTCGCGGCTCTTGTTCCGCGGCTACGGGGTGAGCCCGCGCATGGCCCCTATCCATGCCGGCCTGGTCGGCGCCGACGCCCTGTGGCTCCTCGACGAGGTGCATCTTTCGAGACCGCTCGAGGAGACGCTGGAGGCCATCCGGTCGGGCCACCCGGACGACGACGGGGCGGGCCTGCTGGCGGAACGGCCGCGCCTTGCTCCGTTCGCGGTGGTCAGGCTGTCGGCGACCCCGGGGGCCGAGCGCGAGGAGGAGCCGTTCCAATTGGGCGGTGACGACCGCGCGCACCAGGTTCTGAAGCCGCGGCTTGCCGCCTCGAAGCTCGCCACGCTGAAAACGTTCGACGGGGAAGCCGCGAGGGCGTTCGCCGAGGCCGCGCTCGAGCTGGTGAACGACGGGGACGCAAGGCACGGGCGCATCGCCGTGGTGGTCAACCGGGTGGACCTTGCACGGGCCGTGTTCGAACGCCTTTGCACGGACCTCGGCGCGCCCAGCGACGAGGTCCGCAAGGCCGAGGTCCTGTTGCTGACCGGGCGCATCCGGCCGCTCGACCGAGAGGGCTTGTTCAAGCGTGAAAGCTTCAACGCCCTGTTCGCCGATGCCGAGAGACCCTGCAAGCGCGAACCAGAACGATTCATCATCCTGGTCGCCACCCAGACTGTGGAGGCCGGCGCCGACCTCGACTTCGACGCCATGGTGACCGAGATCGCGCCGCTGGATGCGCTCCGCCAGCGCTTCGGCCGTCTCGACCGGCTGGGGCAAAGATACGAAACAGGCGCGAACAGCAGTGCGGTGATCCTGAGTCCAAAGGGCAAGCCGGCAGCCAACGCCTGGACCCCGATCGTCCGCATCTACGGCGAGGCGGCATTCGAGACCCGGAAGTGGCTGGAGGAGCAGGGCAAGGAGATCGATTTCGGCATCGACGCTTTCCAACCGCGGCTCGACGAACTCGCCGCCGATCCCCAGAAGCTGAGTACATTGCTTGCGCCGCGTGCGCCGGCGCCGGTGCTGCTGCCGGCCTATGCCGATCTGTGGGCGACGACCTCGCCGGCGCCGGCGGCGACGCCCGAGCCGGCGCTGTTCCTGCACGGGCCGCAAACCTCGGCCGACGTGCAGATCGTCTGGCGCGCCGACGTCGACCCGGCCGACGAGGCGGGCGCCAACGTCTCCCTTAACGCCTGCCCGCCGTCGTCCCTCGAAGCGCTGCCGGTGCCGATCTGGACCGCCCGGCGCTGGCTGCGGCAAGAGGCGGAGGGCGCCGCATTCGCCGACGTGCCCGAGCGCGCGCCGGACCGGCACGACGAGCCGGAAGGTCGGGGCAAAGCTTTCCTCCGCCTCGATCGCAGCGGCGACCGCGAGGCGCGCTGGAAACAGGCCACCGCACGCGACTTGCGAGCGGGCGATATCATTGTCGTGCCTGCCGTCTATGGCGGATGCGATGCGTGGGGGTGGAACCCGAACAACCAGGAGCACGTATCGGACCTGGGTTTGGAGGCGGCCTACCATCAACGCCTGAAAGGTATGCTGCGCCTCAGGAACGACGTTTTGACGAACACAGTCGCGGCCGAATCACGGCGCGGCGAGCGCGACCCTGACGCATCCCCGGCCGACGAGCTTTGGGCGCTTCTTGCGGCTGCGCTGCCGCAGTCTGAGTCAGACGAGGCAGACCCCGCGGCGATCCTCGACATCATTGCAGACGACGGCAATCGGTTCCGGGCGCATTGGCGGGGCATCGCCGGCGCGCTGCAGAGCGAAATTCGCGCGATCGAGATTGTCCGCGTTGCGCGGCGAGGTAGCAGCGAAGCTGTCGACTTGATCATCGCCGGCAGGCGGAGGCTGCCGAAAGGGCTTCTCGATAGAGGCGACGCCGAAGACGCAGCGCCGGGGGAGGAGGCGGTAACCGACCGCGAAGACTCCTCGGCCAGCCGGGCGAGAGTGACGCTCGCAAGCCATCTCGGCGACGTCTCGCGCCGGGCCGCCGACTTCGCGGTGCGCGCGGGCCTCGGCAGAGACCCCACCCGGCTCGTCACCCTCGCCGCGAAGCTGCACGACCTCGGCAAGGCCGACCCGCGCTTCCAGGCCGACCTGCGCGGCGATGCGGCCCTGGTCCGGGCCCATCCCCAGCTCGCCGTCATGTTGGCGCCCGGCGGCGCGGAGCTCCTGGCCAAGAGCGGCCGTGGCGCCGGCCGGCGCGGCGAGCTCACGGCGGCGCCGAATGGCTTCCGCCACGAGGCGCTGTCGGTGGCGCTGGCGAAGAAGCATCCCGACGTGATCGCTCTGTCGGACGAAGACCGCGACCTCGTGCTGTGGCTGATCGGCACCCATCACGGCCACGGCCGCCCGTTCTTCCCGCCCTGCGACGATCGGGCACCGGAAACCGAGGTCAAGGTCTTCGACGGACAAGAGCTTCTTGCGAAGGCCTGCGAAGCACCGATCCGGCTCGACCAGGGTTGGTTCGAGCTCGCGACACGCGTGCGCCTGCGCTTCGGCCCGTGGGAGCTGGCCCGGCTGGAGGCGATCCTGCGGCTTGCCGACCATGCCGCCTCGGCGGATGAGAACCGGGACGACACCGACGCGGCGGGCGGCCCCGGGGCCGACCAGGCGGACGCCGCATGACCGCGACCGGTGACGCGGCGGAGGCTCGCACCACCCTCGAGCTGAAAGGCCTCGAGGCCGACAACCTGCTCGCCTTCCTGGCCCTGCTCGGCCTGCTCAGGGCCCTCGACGTGGCCCGGCCGGAGTGGCGCGCGCGGGCGTCGTGGCGGGGGGTGCTGTCCGATGAACGGTTGCAATCGGCGGCTATTGTCGGCCGCCCCTTCGCGTGTTTGCGCGTGGAAGAACAAGATGTGAATATTGAGAATGTGGCAACAGCCGTAATGGACTATCGAGAACGCGTAGAACCCGGCTTGTCGGACTACCGATCACGGCTTCATCTGATACCAAAGCAGGTGGAGGTTGAAGGTGATGAGGAATCACAAGGAAATAAGAAGTCGAAGAAGGTGACCCTGAAACCAGATCAACGTGTGGATCAGTATCGAAACCTGGCTGATAACATTCTTGGCCGCAGTGACCGTGCACAGAAGAACCCCACAGACTCGGCCGCGCGACAGGAAGCGGTCAATGTAATCAAATCCCTAGTGAGGCTGGTTCCATCCGACAAATCATCCGACAGATACGATGTCGAAGAGTCGCCATTACAACTCCCCAGCGGCAACATGGCGTTTGTTGAGACCATCAGAGCGCTCTTTGTCGAAACGCATCGAGTCGAAAAGAAGAAGGGCGTTGAAACACATATTGGGGTTACAAAGGACCAGATCGTTCGGTCACTTTCTCAGCCTTGGCAATACGCAGAAAAGGGGGCATCGCTTAGGCTAAGCCCGCAGGAAGACATTCGGTATGCGCTTCGCTTCGGTGATCCCTCACCGGAGGGGGCCTCCGACGAGCGGGGCGCGACTTTCCTCGGCGTGATCGGACTGTTGTCGTTTTGCCTCGTGCCGAATGGGAAACGGTCGGGCCTGGCGGGCTATTCGGGCAGCCTCCCGCAGGGAATGTTCTCGTGGCCGCTATGGCCGTGCGATGTCTGGCTTTCCCACGCGGCCATCATGACAATGATGCATCATCCAGAGTTGATCAAGGAAACGCCTGACGTGCGCGGGCTGCGATCCTATGGTGTGGCGAGGATCATGCGCTGCGGCAGGTTTGTTCAGAACCCGGAAACCGGGAACTACGGCAACGTCTCCCAGGCGAGGGCTTTTCTGTAAGATCTCGAGCCTCCCCCGCCAATCCCTGCACGAAACACCCCCCTGTGGACGGCGCCCGCGCCACGCCTCGCCACCAGCGCCGAATCGCGCCATGCTTGGCCCCTGCCGTCCCGCTCCAGCAAGGGAGCCTCGCTCATGCCCGAGATCGCCCGCCTCAGGATCGCGCTCGCCGATGTCGAGCCCCGCGTCAGGCGCCGCATCGAGGTGCGCCTCGATATCCGGCTCGACGATCTCTACCTCGTCATCCAGGCGGCCATGCCGTGGCAGAACGATCATCTCTATTCGTTCGACGTCGGCCGCGGGCCCGGCTGGGGTATCCCCGACCCGGCCATCGGCGATGACGACCCGATGTTCCGCCCGGCCTCGAAGGCCGCCCTCGCCGACCTTCTCGGCGAGGCGCGTGGCAAATCCTTCACCTACAACTACGATTTCGGCGACGACTGGCTGCACACGATCAAGGTCGAGGCGATCGGCAAGGCCGAGGCGGGCGTCGTCTATCCCCGCCTCCTCGCCGCCGAGGGCGCCTGTCCGCCGGAGGACTGCGGCGGCGCCCCCGGCTATTTCCATCTCCTCGAAGCGCTCGCCGACCCCGAGCATGAAGATCACGACGAGATCGCCGAATGGCTCGGCGAGCAGTTCGATCCCGCCACCTTCGACGAGGCGGCGCTGCGCAGCGCCGTCGCCCGCCTCGCCGGCCCGAAGGGGCGCGGCGCGAAGAAGCGGCGCGCCGCCTGACCGGTCAGTTTGCCGAGAGCAGCTCCCGCGAACACCGCCCCGGGTCCTCTCTTGGTGACGCTCGCCGGCTTCGCCCTGCTCGCCGGGCCGGGGGTCCAAGCCTCGGCGTGAAGCCGCCTCGTGTCCGGTGAGCGGCCATCCCGAGTCCTGCTCCGATCGCTCCGGCCGCGTCTCTCTGGACCTTGCCTCCGTTTCGCGTTTTGATATCTCCTGGGTGCGGCGCGCAACTGGTGGGAGTTCCCATGCCGCCCCTTGCTTCTGTCGCCGAAACCGCTCACGACCAGCTCGCCCTCGAGCTGCCGGCCCCGCCGGCGACCGGCGAGACGCCGCTCGTTCCGGCCCGCATGCTCAACGAATGGGTCTACTGCCCGCGCCTCGCCTTCCTCGAATGGGTGGACGGCGAGTGGGCCTCCTCTGGCGACACCGAGGAGG
>Ga0214472_10002128_pt1 | contig 21559 bp, 15 predicted proteins | sample RVTome_6_FD_207662 | JGI IMG/M metagenome (GOLD analysis project Ga0214472, IMG submission 207662) | Soil microbial communities from uranium-contaminated site in the Upper Colorado River Basin, Wyoming, United States - RVT140D175 | ecosystem: Environmental > Terrestrial > Soil > Contaminated >...
GGGCAGCAGTTGTCACACTGGCCCTCAAACGGGCAACAGATTCGGAGCCGTCACCGCAGCCCTCGCCGGCCTCCAAGGACACCCAACACGGCGTCCTCAGCCCCGAAGGTAAACCACTGACAGAAACGAACACCAGTTCGATAGCCCACGGCCGACGCTCTCGGACGAGCTGTGACGAAGAACAGCACCGGCGAGAAGCTCGGCCCGGCTCCTCTCGTCTCTTCCCGAAACAGCCGTCTCCGCCGGGTCCCTTCGTCAGCTGGTCGCGTCGCTCGACAGTCGGCGCCTCCTCCATCCCGCGACTCCGAGGCCGAGGAGAACCGCACCCATGGCGAACGCCAAGGCGAGGTCTCGCAGGCCGTTGGTGCACGCCGTCGAAACCGTCGGGAGTGGGTTCAAGCCGTCGGCGCCGTCACAGAAGTCCCGGACCCGGAAATAGCCCCACAGACCGGCTGATCGGTATGGCTCCCGATGGTTCCCGTACAGATAGTCGCCTGCGATCCGAGCCGGGCCTCCTGCCCCGCCGGCGAGATCGATGGTGATCGCCTCGAGTGCTCCGATCTGGATCGAGCTCACGACGCTGGAACCGGGCCGTGGTTCGAGAGCCCACCGGTGTCCTTCCACCGTGAAGACTTGTCCCTGTTCGCTCACGGGCATGAGCACCCGGAGCCGGACCGGATCCCCGCTGTACGCCTCGATCACAGGAGTGGAAGATTCGCCGTGGACGGAGCTACTGAACACGGAGGCTCGGTCGGAGTCGCGAAGCAGCCGATCCGCCAGCGGGGCGAACTGGTAGTTGAGACCGACGACGCCCTGGACGTCGTCGCGATAGGGCATGAGGTGAGTGCCGATCGCTGGATCCTCCTCCTGCATGAACAACACCGCATCGCGGTACGCCGGTTCGCCGGGCGCGATGACATCGACCCTCCAGCCCGAGTTCACCTGCGCACCGGTTGCAGGATCGTGGAAGGTCGCTCCCTCCCCCGCCACCGCGATCGCGGCGTAGGCTCCGTTCGCCGGGCCATCGAGAGGTAATGCCCCATCGAGGACGAGGACGGTCGCCTCCCCGAAGTCCGGGTGAGCATGGAATCGTGAGGTGCGCTCGTCTCCGGAGGCGACCGGGGAGCCGCCGTTGCCACCGACGGCCCGCTCGTCCGGATCGAAGACGACGAGGTCCGGTTCGAAGGACACCGCGCGACCGGTGGCGTTGCGCAGCCGAACCTCGACGCAGTCGCCCACCGCGGCGCGAAGCACGAGTGGAGAGGGCGGGTCCCCCGAAGACATTTCGTCGAGCTCTTCGGTCAGCACGAATGCCTGGCCGATACCGCCTTCCAGCATGGGCAGCGGCACCTCGATCGCCGTGACATCGAATGATCTCACCGGCGCTTGCTCCGGACAGACCCCATCGCCAAGCGCGTATGGTCCGACGCCCGGCAATGGGCGGGGCGCGTCGGGGTGGTCAGGGGAAACAACCCGGAGCAGCCCCCACGAGCCTTCACGGAGGCTGGAGATCCGGCCGTTCCGCAACAGGTAGTCGCCCTCCAACCGCGTCGGCCCGCCCGCCGACGGGATGACCAGATCGAGACGCTCCGAGATCCCCAGGTGGGCAGCAGCGACAGGCGGGGACGTCTCCGACCACATTTCGATACGGAAGGCATGACCGTCGATGTGGATCGTGTGCACGTCGTTGGTTGCCGAGACGAGGGTGCGCAGCACGACTGGGTCGCCCGGCAGTGACCGCAGGATCGGCGTCTCGGGATCCCCGTGGCGGATGGAGTCGAACGCGGTCGTCGGATCGTCCTCGAGGCGCGAGTCGAGCGGCTCGACTCGCAGCCCGAGAGAACTGCCAGAGGATCGTCCCTCCTTGGTGACCCGGTTGTCGTCCTGGATGAAAGCCACCAACTCCCGAAAGCTCCCGGTCACGTCGAACGAGACACTAAAGGTGGTGTGGATGTCGGCGATCGGACCCGCCAGCAGCTCGTCGCCGGTGTCAGGATCGTGCCACGTCGCATCGGGTGGTTCGGCGATCAGCGCACCCCACAGTCCGTGCTCTCCGGAGAAGATCGCATTGACGTGGTCGTGGAAGAACGCGGTCCCGAACTGGACGTCGGGATACCACCGGTACCGGACGAACTCCACCGTCACCCGCTCTCCGGCAGCGTGGTCGTACTCCAGCGGCTCGACGAGCACCAGCGCCCCGTCGTCGACGCCCGCCACCGTGCGAATCTCCGACCTATCGGGCGTGTCCACGCCCACCATCACGAGTGTGCCCGGATGGAAACGGTCTGCGTCGTCGACCGGTATACGGACTGCGCCAACGGTCACGTCACCGGTGAGCGCCGCGCTCTCGACCGTCCACGGACGGACCGACTGCTCGTAGTTGAACCCCGCGTCGACTCCGTCGCTGCCCTGCACGTCGAACTGGACGAAGTGGATGTGGGCGTTGACCTTGCTCAGCCCATGGTTCTCGGGGCGATCCGCCACCTCACTCGTCAGGATCACGTCCACGCAGTCGACCGAGGCGTTCGTGCGCAAGACCAGCGGAGTCCGCTGGGTCGGATCGGCGAGCACCTGCTCCCGTTGATCGCGCCGGACGAATAACATCCCGGCGGGGTCCACCAGGTTTTCGTCCGTGTTCAGAGGGATGGCGACGTCGATCGCCGTGAGGTCGAATGTCCGCACCGACGCTCCCGCCGGGCAGACACTCCGATCCCCGTTCTCACCCGGCCGTGGAACCTGAGGACTGCTGCCCGCCGGATCGAGGAAGGGAGCGGGCCCGTGCCCCGGAGCGAAGGGCGGCCGCTTCCCCAGGTGCGGCGCCAGGTGGGGATAGGCGAGGCGGCCGTCGCGAGGGTCGAACAGCAGGGGCCGACGGCCCGGTGCGGATGGCGCGTGGCCAGGCCAGGATCGCACCTCGGCCGGTTCGCCGAGATACACGCCGTCTTCAAGTGTCCAGTCCCAGGCCGACGCATCCCCGGCCCCCGGATCACCCCGGGGCGGAAGCATCTCCTCGATCGCCGCCTCCAACTCTGGTGCGAGCAGGTCGGATGTGACAGCGGGCTGGGTGTCGCCGCGGCGATCGGGCAGGTCGGGCAGGGGCGGCAGCATGTCGGTGGAAGCCGTCCCGTCCTGCCTCGTGTTGTACACCCGCCAGATCCCCCACATGCCCGAGATGTAGTGGTTGGCGACGTGGCAGTGGAAGAGCACGTCGCCGACGCTGTGCTGACATCCTCCGGCACCGCACTCCGGCTCCACGTCGAAGACCTCCGACGGCCCGAGAGATTGGGAATCGGTCCGTTCGGACCCGTCGGGGGTGAGCGGACCGTTCTTCTCGAGCCCCGTGACCGTCGGGGTCCGATCCACGCCTGGCTGTCGCGGCCATCGGATCGAGCCGCCGTGAACATGATGGACGTGGAACACCTCCGACCCTCCGTGGACGACGCGCTGTTTGACGGGCTCGCCGACATATGTGCGGAGAATCGGGGTGGCTGGATCGCCGAAGGCATAGGAGCTGTAGGCGATCGACTCATCAGGGACCTGGCCGGCGTCGATCTGGAGCTCCAGCCGGTGCATGAACGGTTCGCTCCGGTAGTTCAGTGCCCGCCCCGACGGCTTGTACGAGCCGGTGATGGGATCGACCAGCGGCAGTTCGGTGTCGTCGGCTCGCAGGGGAACCTCGGCCTCGGTGCCGATCTCGTGGTAGTAGAGAACGAACTCCCGGAACGCCGGCCCCTGTTCGGGGACGACCATGGCCGACCACGAGGTCGTGTCGGGCTCACCGGTCAGCGCGTCGATCCAGGTCGAACCGGCCGGCTCCACGACCACCGCGCCGAATAGACCGTGGGCGGTCTGCGCCCGAGTGTTGCCATGACTGTGTACCTGATGGGTGCCCTCCGGCTCCGACTGCGGGACGGCCCACTCGTAGGTCACGTCTGCGCCTACTGCAGCCACGGCAGAGGGCTCTGTGGCGATGGCGGGCGCCCCCGTGGCCGCAACCACCAGTTGCGAGCCATGGACATGGAAGGTCGCCGCCTCGCCCTCGGGCAGGTCGTTCCGCAGGCTGACGCGCAGACACTCGCCAGGGACCACTCGCAGTGTCAGAGGCTGGATCGCATCGCCCTGCAGGCCGAGCGAAACCGCCGGTTCGGAGTCGCTGATCCGTGCCTGGTCGTTGGCCGCTTCCTCCGCCCGTACCGCCTCCAGATCCCGTTCGAGCACGAACATCCGGCCGTCGGGGTCGTGGTCCAGATACCGGTTGAGGGTGATGTCGACCGCGATCGCAACCACCCGGTAATCACGGACGGGGGCGTCGCTCGGGCACCGTCCACCCGCTTTGACCGTCTCGTTGCCGTCCGTAGCCAACACGAACCCTTCGTCGTGTTCGTGAGCGCCGCCGGCTCCCCCGGCTTCCCCGTCGTCGGAATCGTGGTGGTCGTCGAGGTGCCCGGATTCAGGCCCGTGGGGGTGGCCATCGGAACCGCTCGCTGACGTCGTCGCTGCCACGGGTCCGAGCGCCAGAGCGACGATCAGGAGGGGCAGGGAGATGGCGCCTGAGCCGAGGCCGGTTCGTCCAGGTTCAGCCCTCAGCGGTCGACCACGGTCGGGTGCCGTCGCGTCACCCACCCACCTTGACCTTGCCTTCCATGTCGAAATGGACGAGACACATGTAGGCGTAGGTGCCGGGTGTCGTGAAGGTCACACTGAACCGGGCCGGGGGCGAGAACCCCTCACGGATCCCGGAATTGAGGAATCCCGTCCCATCCCAATCGGAGGGATTCCCGGCGGCTTCGGCTGCCACCTCCTTCTCCCGGATCCGCCCATCCTCTGCCTTCTCGTAGAGCGGCCGCGCGCTTTCGTCGGCGTTGAACGAGATGGTGTGGACACCCCTGATCAGCCAGGTGACCGTTCCCCCCACCGGAACCTCGATCTCATCCGGAGTGAACGTGTTGGCCCAGATCGCGGCCTCGAAGTCCGCCGTCATCGCCGCTGCCACCTCTCCCTCACCGCCGGACACCGGGTTGGTGACCAGGTTGCGAACCCTCGCGACGTCCCGTTCGAGACTCTCCGTGCCGCGGGTGACGACGGCTGCCGGATCCTCGGCGTCCTCCTCCGGATCGACCACCAGGATGGTCCCCCTCATGGTCGTCGTGTGCACGAGGCAGACGAACGAGTAGACGCCGGGTGCGATGTCGTCGGCTAGTTCCAGCTCGTACTCCTCGTCACCGAGGAGACCACCGCTGTTCAACCACGACTGAGTGCCATCGAACGGAATCGGCTCCTGCTGATCCGGGGAGCAGCCGTCGAAGAGCGAAGGGCGACCCTCGGCTAGAAAACAGGGCACGCTGGCGTCCAGCCGGGGGTCGCTCCCGAACCCGCCCTCGAAGAAATTGCACCCCGGACAGCTCTCGGTGGACGGCACCTGCGTTCCGACGGTGACGGTGTGCGGCTCGCCGTTCTCCGGCCGCTGGAACACGATGCTCGCGCCAGGATGAACCGTCAAACGGCTCGGGTAGAACTTGTGGAAGCTTCCGTTGAACTCGTCACTCGACCCGTCCGCGCCGACCGTGTAAGTCGTGCCGCCCGCGGTGGCGGTCTGCCCGCACGCCGCGGCAACGAGGGTCAACACGACAACACCCATCCGGCTCAGACGTCGGAGTCGCGCTGCGAGCCGGCCAGCCGGTCGGATCCGCGTCGGCACCTTGATCTCCTTGCCCATCGGTCGTGAGTTCAGACAAGTGTCCCGGGTTGACCGCCCTCGGTCATGAGCATCGAATGCTCATTTGCGCGCTCCTACGCATGAGCGGCTCCGCCGCTCGACCAGCCGGCTTCAGAAACTGTCCCCTTCTGACCCGGATGATCGCTCCGGATCGAGACCCAGCGCGGCGGCAGCCTCGCGCCGGTTGTGAACGCCGAGCTTCACATACGCGTGCTGGATCAGGTTGTTGACCGTGCGAAGGGAGATGATGAGCCGTTCGGCGATCTGCCTGCTCGTCATACCGCGGGCTGCCATCATCACGACTTCCTGTTCCCGAGGAGTGAGCCGGGCGGCGTGATCTTCGAGGATCATCGTGGGTGGTCGGGCGTCATCGCAGCCTGCGAGGAGCCGCGCAGCCCGCCGATGACATGCATTCGCACGCCGGCTCCCGGATCTGGCGTGTGCGGCGGCCGCCTCGGCGAAAGCCTCGGCTCCCAAGAGCAGCAGCCCGACCTCCTCCAGCCGTGCCGCCGCCTGTTCGAGACGGTCCCCGGCGCCATCGACCTTGGCAGCTGCGTGGTGGGCCCGGGCCGCACAAGCGGCCGATTTGTGGATCTCCGCCAGGAGTGCCAGACGACCCGCCACCTCTCCGTCTTCTCCGAGGCGAATGAGGTCGTGCTGCACGCGGGACTCGATGGCAACCAGTGCGGCCTCGCGGGCGGAGACCGCAGCCTGACGTAGGAAGAGCGTCGCTCTCGACCTGTGCCCTTGCACGGCGGCGAGCCAAGCCTTGGCGGACAGGACATCGGCGTCGAACAACCGCTCCGGTGTCGTCGGGAGATCGTCCAGTTCCTCGAGTGCGGCAACAGCGTCGGATTCATCACCCGCCTGGGCAGAGGCGAGCGCCTGGCCCGCCAGGTTCGCTCGCAGCTGCCCCGTCTGTCCCAGCTTGCGCTGGCGCGCCGAGGCCTGCCGGTACGCGGCGGCGGCGGTGACGACCACTCCCCGCTCCATCAGAACCGCACCGAGAAGCGAGGTCCAACGGGCCTGCAGGAATGGTGGACCCCCGGTGAGCGCCGCCGCCAAACCTGCTCGGGCCACCTCCTCGGCGCCGGCGAGCCGCCCGGCGTGGAGAAGGGCATGACCCCGGGCGAGCTCCGGGAAGCCCTCATGGCGACTCACCGCCGGGTAGTCGGGAGGCTGTTCGCGCGCCGCGGCCTCGCTCGCCGCTCGCAGTGCCCTTTGGCTGTCGCCGAGAAGCGCCGCGGCCCAAGCCCCAACGATGCCGGCCGCCACCTGACCGCGCGCGTCCTCAGGAGAGATCACCTCCAACCGCTCCACCGCGGCGACGGGGCGGCCGGCGTGCAGATCGATCCAGGCCTGGTTGGCGACGAGTTCACCCGCCGGGGCGTCGTCGAAGGCGCCGCGAGCGTCTGAGAGGACTTCCAACGCCTCGTACTCGCGACCGAGACCGAAGAACAGGTTGTCTGCGCGCGCCAGCGCAGCGCGCATGCGCAACGCGGGGGCGAGGGCGGTGAGATCGAGCGAGCTGAGGTGACTTTCTGCTTCGGCGTGCTCACCCCGTTCGTCGACGAGCTGCGCCAGCAACACGGTGACGGACGGAGAGGTGTGGCCGGCCAAGGCAGCCCGAGCCAGACGTTCCGCCAGATGAAAGTCCGCGGCGTGATAGGCCTGCTGTGCGGCCGTGGCGAGCAGACCCGGGTCAGCCTCGCCGCCCGTGACCAGCCGCCAGGTGGCGACCCGCAGGGCATCTTCACGGCGGCGGGCACCGAGGTCCTCGACGGCGTCGGTCAAGCGCCTCGCCACGTCGATTGCAGTCGTGCCAGGAGCGAGTGCCCGGAGAACCTCCCCATACAGGGGATGGGTGAGTGTGATCGGCGTGCGCTTGTCATCACGGTCGACCCGGATGAGACCCCGTGTCTCCATGGCCGCCAGGTCGGCGCCAGGATGGAGTGTCCGCATGAGCGCCAGCCCGACGACATCGGCGAACGCAAGCGTGTACATGGCGTTCGTCTCGGGGGGTGTCGAATCGGCCAGACGCTGCCGGACCAGGTCCTCGATCGACGGAGGAATCTGCACGTGGCCCCGGAGAGTCCATACCCCTCTGTCGTCGACCAGGACCCCGGCTTCGACCGAAGCTCGAACGAGCTCCCGGAGAAACAGCGGATTCCCGACGGTAGCCACCCACAGTCCGTGGGCGGCGGCCACGTCGACTTCCCCGCCCAAAGCCCGTCTGAGCAACGCCGCGGTTTCCTCGTGAGACAGGACCTGCAGTTCCAGCCGGAGGGCGAGTCCGTCCTTCCACAGAGCCACCACCGCATCGGGGGCCGGCTCCCCGGAACGAATCGTCGCCACGACGGAAACATGCTCTCCAACGGCGAGTTGGTGAACGAGCGTCGCCGAAGCCGGGTCGAGAAGATGGGCATCATCGACAACGAGCAACATTCGTCGTCCGCCAGCGCGATCGATGAGAGCGTCCGCCGCCCAACGAAGGCCCTCGAACACGTTGGCGTCGTCATCGTGACGGGCTGGCAACAGAGGCGCGAACACGCCCAGCGGAACGGTTGCGGCTGCTCGCGACGCGACCACCTGGAGCACCGGCCACCCCGCGTCGCTCGCCAGGGCCATGGTCTCTGAGGCGAGACGGGACTTCCCGCTACCGGCGGCCCCGGCGATCACCAGACCGTGTGTCACGGAGAGGTCGATGAGGTCGGAGATGATGGCGAGCTCCTCCTCCCGGCCAACGAGCGGCCACGAAATCTCACGCCGCATGCATCTTCTCCGCCGCTGGCTCCGATTATCCCGGGCGGGAAGTGAGTCGGCAACTGCGCAACGAATCCGGCGTACTGCTTCTCCGCGGCAAGACCGAACGGTCGGCCCTCCCCTGCCCCACATGCCACGCGCACAGGCGATCAAGTGGGAGACGCCGAGTCCGGGTCGCTCACGTCGTCTCCCGCCGCGGATTGGCGGGGTGTCGCCTGTGTCGACGGCTCGATTCCGGCTTCCCCGGGCGCAGCGCGAACCGAATCCTCGACGAGGCGCGCCAGCTTGGCCTCTGCCAGACGGGCGAGGAGAGGAAGGGACTCCACCGGGACACCAAGCCGATGGGCGATCTCCGCGTCGTCGAGGCCCTGACGTTCCAACACGACGAATTCGGCATAGACCGGCGGGAGCCGTCGGAGTCGATCGTCCACGGCTCCCAGCATGTCGCGCAACGCATGGGCGGACATGAGTAGCACGTACTCATCCTCCCGAGGACGGAGCGGATGCGAAAGCTCCATGCGGCTATGAGTATCGAATGCTCATGACCTCGCCACCGCCACAGGGCACGGTGCACATCTGTGCAGGAAAGGAGGAGTTGATGCGCAGAACCTTGTTCGTATCGACGTTGTCGATGGTGCTGGTGGTCCTGATAGCGGCTCCGGCGCTGGCTCATGTCTGCTTCGTGGCCGACAAGACAGATGGAGCGGGCTCGGCCGGAACGGCAACCGTCATCATCGATGTCGCGATCGACTCGGAGACCTTCGAGGAGGTCGACTTCGCCGAACAGTTCATCCCCGGACCGGACCTCGCGTTCAACCCACGGAATGAACGCTTCCAGGGTGCCTTCGTGACCCTGACCTTCGAGGTCCACGTCTGGTTCGATGAGATCGGTGAAGGCGATCCTTTCGCCGACGTGACCAGGATCGAGGACGTCCTCGTTCAGAACACCGTCGGCGGCCTGGCTCACTTCGCCGGACCGGGCGACGACGGCTGCGATGGCGTCGGGATGGAGAGCCTCGAGGCATGCATCCTGGGGGCAGTCTTCGGCGGCTGATCGACGGTAGATCTGGGGGGCGGGCGGCCACCGGGGGCAGGCCGCCGGGGCCGCGCTTCGGACTTCGCGACGGTGACGTCACCTTCGGAGCGCGCGGGAAACAGAGGAGCACCCCGCTCGAACCGGGGTGCTCCTCTGTGTCGTCCGGGTCATGCGCCTCCACCGGTAGCCGAACTACTGTGAACTCTGATTGGCGACGTGACGTCGAAACGCCCACCAGACCGTTCTCTCACTTCAATGCCGCTCGGTCTGGGTCGAGACTGACCATCAGGATGTAGGAGCGCCTCTCACCCACCGCTGGACGATCGGGTGGACACCCCGGCTCGTTCCGAGGCGAACAACACCGGAGCACAACGGTCCTCTCGATCCCGAGTACCTGACCAATGGCCCTACGTGGAGACAACAGCCTTCGGTGAGGATTCAGGCAATTACCAAGGAGAGAGGACGCCATGAGTACGAGGGTGCGAGATAACGAACCCCTGCAACTACCCCAGGAGGCTGTGAAGGCATCCGCCATCGCCTTCGCCAGGATATTCCTGGGGATCATGTGGCTCATGGAGGTCACCGTCGGTCACAACTGGAAGATCGGCGGGCTCGATTCAGGTCCGAATCCTCGATGGATGGGTCCAGCTGCAGGTGAAGCCGTCAGGGAGTCGGCGGCGTCCGCGATCACCGACGGGACGTATTCCTGGGCCGCTTCGATCTTCGACTCGATCATCGTCCCGAACGCCGAGTTCTTCTCGTATCTCACGATCACCCTCCAGATCATCTTCGGGGTGGCCTTCGTGATCGGGTTCGCGGTTCGCCCCCTCGCCCTCGTGGCGCTCGTGATGGACGTCAACATCATGATGCTGGGGAACAGCCGAATCCCGCCCTTCTTCACGGCGTTGCACCTGTTCGTGCTGGTCTCCGGCGCAGGCCAGTACTACGGATTGGACGGGTGGATCCTGGGTCGGCTCCGAGCCGTGAAGAGCGGTGGAGCGAACGTGGTGAGGCGGCTGATCGAGCTGCCAGTGTTCAAGCGGGAGTACATCCCCGCGTCCATCGCCGGTTTCGGCCTCTTATCGGTGTTCTTCTTCCTCACCATGGGTAGCCGCGCCACCGGTCGGTTCGTGTTCGTTGCGATGGATCTCGCCGCGCTCACCGGCCTCATTGCCGTCGGCCTGCTGGCGGCGAACCTGTATGGCGATCGTCTGGCGGCGCTGACCGCCGTCCTACGGATCTTCGTCGGATACAAGTTCCTGCATGAGATCTGGGCGCGCGTGAGTCCGGGAATCAACGCCATGCCTGGCTTCGCCGACAGCGAGGCGCAGAGCGCGGTGTTCACCACGATCGTCGAGAATCACTGGTCGTGGATCGGCTCCATCGTCGATGCACTGATCCTTCCCGCGATGGGCTTCTGGGTCGTCGTCTTCGGCGCCATCCAACTGCTGGTGGGGGCAGCGCTGATCGTCGGTTACCGCACCCGAATCGCCGGCCTCGTGGGGGTCGCCTACCTGGCTGGGCTCATGATGTTGGGCATGACGCGGTTGATCCCGTTCGTGCTCGGACTGTTGGTGGCCGTCGTCGCGCTCGACAGCGGACGGGTCCTCAGCCTCGATCAACTTCGCCGGGCGGCGGGTGTTGCCCAGTTCGGACTCCCGGTGCCGGCGAGGGCCATCCCGGTGCTGATCGGAATCGCCGCGATCAATGCGGTCGCTGCCCTGATGACCGCCTTCAACACGGGGATCACACCCGATGGCTACACCTCGTCGATGCCTTCGGTGGCGACCACGTTCGTCGCGGTCTTCTCCGGGCTGTTCGCCTTTGTCGGATGGCTGCAGCTGCACCCGACTCTCGACCACAGCGAGGAGGTCGAGTCGGTCGTCGCGCACGCCGGCACCTGATCCAAGTTCGAACCCGTCCGCAGGGGGCCCCACCCGAGAGTGGGGCCCCCTGCCCGCTCGGGAAACCGGCGCGCTCGCGGTTTGCGCGAACCGACAGCGACCATCTCGACACACCCAGCCTCGTGTGACCCGGCGCGTCATTGCCGCTCTGACAGCCTCGAGGCCAGACCCGACCGACGAGATGTTTCCGCATCCGTTCCGCACGCTCGACGCCCCTTGACAGCGTGACGGGAGGTTTGTAAGTTCACTATACTTATAAATGCGACCTCCCGCTCCCACCGGCAGACACCCCCGTAAGACCAGTCGCGACGACGGTCGGCGCTGGAACCTCCTCGCCACCCTGCAAACCGTCGCAGCCCGCGGCACCACCACCCGGGCGGAGATCGCCCGGGCCACCGGGCTGACGCGAACGACCGTCTCGAGCCTCGTCGCCGAGCTCATCGCCGAGGACCTCGTGCAGGAGCTCGGGCCGGCCGAGGCGGAGAGCGCCGGCAAGCCCCCGACATTGCTCACCGTCAACCAGTCGGGGCGTGTGATCGTTGCTGTCGACTTGAGCCACCAGCCCTTCGAGGGAGCGGTGATGGATCTATCCGGCGCCATTCTCTTCCGCACCCGAGCGACGGAGGCTGCAGTCGGTTCGCAGGCGATCGGCGTCGCCGCCGAGCTGATCGCCACATGCCTGGAGATCGCAGATGCACCGGTCCTGGGAATCGGGGTCGGCACACCGGGAATGATCGATCCAGACGGGGGGATTCGAGAGGCCGCCCATCTCGAATGGCACGATGTGCCGCTGCGCAGCATCCTGAGCGACCGCTTCGAACTCCCGGTGGCGGTCGGAAACGACGCCCACGTCTCGGCGCTGGCGCAGTGGCGCAACGACTTGGAGGAGACGCTGCTGCTCGTAACCGTCGGCGAGGGGATCGGCGCCGGGCTGATCCTCAACGGCGTGCTCCACGCCGGCGAACACCTCTCCTCGGGCGAGATCGGTCACGTGGTGGTCGATTCCGACGGAGCCGTGTGCCGTTGTGGACTGCAGGGATGCCTCGAGACAGTGGCTGCCGTTCCCGCCGTCGCCGCCGCCGACGGCAGCCTTCCGATCGAGGCCTCGGTTACCGCCGGACGACGCCTCGGTGCAACACTGGCCGTGGTGATCGCCGCCGTCGACGTCGACCACATCGTGGTGGCGTCCGAGTTCACCGCCGTCCCCGGATACGTCGAGGCGGTCGAACGGGAGCTTCGCAACAGGCTCCATCTCTCCCGGCGGGACACCGTCACCGTCCGGCCGGCAACCACCCCCGACCTGGTCCTCTCGGGTGCGGCCGTCGCGGCGATGCGGGATGTCCTCGGGGTGGTGTTGCGATGATGCTCCACCTTGGCGTGGACGTGGGCGGGACGTTGATCCGACTGCAGATGTATCCGGGCGACACGACCCGCCTGGAGGTCCCCACCGCCGGCGCAGGTGGCCCGGCGCTCGTCGAGCAAATCGCCTCTCTCGTCGAGACGTTCATCGCCGACGGTCCCGGACCGCACGGCGTGGGCGTCGGCATCGCCGGGCTGGTGGACGCCGCACGGGGCACGGTACGCCACGCCGTCAACCTGGGCATCGACGGAACTCCCTTTCCCCTCGCCGCAACGCTCGGTTCCCGACTGCATGTCCCAGTGGTCATCGAGAACGACGTGCGGGCGGCGGCGCTCGGGAGCTATCACCGGCTGCTGCCGACCTTCCCTCTCCTGTCGGACCTCGTGTACCTCAGCCTGGGCACCGGCATCTCCGCCGGCGTCATCGTCGACGGTCGGCTGCACCGGGGCAGTCGGGGGATCGCGGGCGAGATCGGCCACGCCCCCCTCGGCGAACCGACCATGACGTGCACCTGCGGACTCACCGGCTGCCTCGAGGCGGTGGCAGGAGGAAGGGCACTCGACGATCGCGTCGAAGGCGGAGCCCGACGGTTGTTCGACGACCCTCGCCACGACCCGGCCGAGACCCACCGGGTCGTGGCCGCCGTTGCTCGCGCCGTACACGTCCTCACCGCGGTCTTCGACCCGGATCTCTTCGTACTCGGAGGCGGTATCGCGATCGATGCCGCCCCGGAGATACGTGACGCCCTGGCCGGGATGGCCTCGGTCTCCCCCTTCGGGGAGGCCGTCCTCGATCCCGACCGGGTTGTGACGCTGCCCCCCGACGCCGATGTCGGCACCGCGGGGGCCGCCATGCTCGGGAGCCGATTCCCCGTCGGCGATCCGCAGACGAGCTCCGCCCTGGCGGCGGAGAGAACAGGAGGGACCAAATGACCCGATACAGACTGGTCGCGCTGCTCACGGTCGTCGCCATGGTGCTCGGCGCCTGCGCCGATACGCCAGATGACGCGGCAGACACGACCTCCACCACCGCCTCGACGGACACGACGGCTCCGCCGGACACCGAGACGACCGACACGACCGGCACCACCGACGCCGAGATCGAAGGGCCTTACGAGCATCTCGCCCGCGCTCAGGCAGGCGAGTACTCCGGCACATCGGTTGAGATCCTCGGCCAATGGATCGACGGCGAAGCGGAGAACTTCACGGCGACGCTGCAGCCGTTCATCGACGCCACCGGGGTCGACGTGTCGTACGAAGGCATCACCGACTACGAGACGGTGCTCAGCACCAGAGTCGACGGTGGCAACGCCCCCGACATCGCCCAGATCGCCCAGCCGGGTCTGATGCGCAGCTTCGCCTCGGAGGGCTCGCTGGTCAGCCTGAGTGACTGGTTCAACACCGAACAGCTGGCGGAGGACTACATCCAGTCCTTCATCGACCTCGGATCCAGCGACGGAAAGCTGTACGGGATCTTCTACAAGGGTGATCTGAAGTCGATCGTGTGGTATCCGGTCCAGGCCTTCGCCGACGCCGGGTACGCGCCACCGAACACGTGGGACGAGCTCGTGGCGCTCAGCGACCGGATCATCGCCGACGGCAACGGCAACCCGTGGTGCGTATCGATGGAGCACGGTGACGCCACCGGATGGGTGGCGACGGACTGGATCGAGGACATCCTGCTGCGCACGGCGCCGGTGGAGATCTACGACCAGTGGATCACACACGAGATCCCCTTCGACCACCCGGAGGTCCTGGAGGCGGCCGAGTACATGAGCCGTATCTGGTTCGCCGAGGACTACGTGTACGGCGGGAGCACGGCGATCAACGCCATCTGGGTGGGAGACACCCAGGGGCCGATGTTCGACGCCGCCGGTCCGCAGTGCTGGATGCACAAGCAGGCTGCGTGGATCCCCGAGTTCTGGCCAGAGGGCACCGAGGCGGGCGTCGACAGCTCCTTCTTCTACTTCCCTCCGATCGAAGAGGAGTTCGGGAGCCCGGTGCTCGGCGCCGGCGACCAGATGGTGATGTTCGATGATCGTCCCGAGGTTCGGGCGGTCATGGAGTACCTGGCCACAGCTGAAGGCGCCCGCGGCTGGATCGAGGCGGGCGGGTTCGTCTCGCCCAACCAGAGCGTGCCCCTCGACTGGTACTCGACCTATCCCAACGACGAACTGGCCGCCATCCTCGACGGCGCCGACGTGTTCCGGTTCGACGCCTCCGACACGATGCCCGCCGAGGTCGGCGCGGGCAGCTTCTGGTCGGCGATGATCGATTGGGTCGCAGCCGATGGCGCCGATACCGACGAGGTGTTCGCCGGCATCGAGGCGAGCTGGCCGTCCAGCTGAGCCTCACAGGGATACGGTGGTCCCGGCGCCCATGCGCCGGGACCACCCTCCGAGGCAGCCCATGACAGGTTCCACCGATCGCCCCCGAGGATGGCCGGCGCTCGCCGCGTTCGCGCTCACCGTGACGGCGGCCTGGTGGGGGCTGCGTCTGCTAGCGGCCGACGACGGTCCGGAGCGCCTCATCGAGAACGTCTACCGGCTGGTGGGCGCTTCGGCGTCGGCCGATGCAGTCGCCACGTACGGACTGACACCCACCACCTCCAAGTTCATCCTCACCGTGGTCGCACTGGTGGTGGGTGTCGGCGGCGTCTGGCTGCTGTTTCTCACCGTCAATGGTCTCGTGGACCGGCTCGGTCCCCGGTTCGAACGCATCGTCCGGCCCTGGGTGTTCGTGACACCGGCCCTGGTCCTGCTCGCCTTCTACCTGGTGTATCCGACGATCCGGACGATCTGGATCTCGCTCACCGACGGAGCGGAGAGCGCCTCCCTCGATCACTACCTGAGCGTGTTGTCGGACCCGACGATGCTCGCCGCCCTGCGCAACAACGCCGTGTGGTTGGTCGTCGGGACGACCGGCTCGGTGATCATCGGGCTGGCCTTCGCCGCCCTGGCCGACCGGGTGAAGCGGGAGGCGCTGGCCAAGACGTTCATCTTCCTCCCGCTCGCCATCTCGATGGTCGGAGCCGCGGTGATCTGGCGCTTCGTGTACTACTGGCGCCCGCCGGGCCAGCCGCAGATCGGAATCGTGAACGGACTGCTCGACGGGCTGGGACGTGACCCGATCGCCTTCTTCCAGGTCCCGCCACTCAACACCTTCGTCCTCATCCTGATCATGGTGTGGCTGCAGACGGGTTTCGCCATGGTGATCCTGTCCGCCGCCATCAAAGGCATTCCCGACGACCTGCTGGAGGCGGCGCGGATCGACGGGGCGAACGAACTCCAGGTGTTTGGCCGGATCGTGCTCCCGGGCATCCGGGGATCGATCATCACGGTGGGCACGACGATCTTCATCGTGATCCTCAAGGTCTTCGACATCGTCTTCGTGACTACTGGCGGCCGCTTCGACACCGATGTCGTGGCCGTCCGGATGTTCACCGAGCTGATCCGATTCCGGAACCCGGGCCGCGCATCGGCCCTGGCGGTGGTCCTGTTGGTGGCGGTGGTCCCGATCATGGTCGTGAACGTGCGCAACCTGCGTAGGCAGGGGGTCGGCGCATGACGGTCGTCGCCACCCGCAAGACACGGAGCGCTCCGGTTGGAAACAAGCCGCTGTCGGGGCGTTCCCTGGCGATCGTCCGTCTCGCCGTCGTGCTCATCGCCGCGATGTGGTCGTTCCCCACCGCCGGCTTGCTCATCAGCTCGCTGCGCAGCGCCAACGACATCAACTCGACGGGCTGGTGGACGACGCTGGTCCACCCGTTCGAGACCACCTGGACGCTCGCCAACTACACCGAGGTGCTGGAGGCGAGCGGCATGCTGAACGCGTTCGTCAACAGCCTGATCGTCACGATCCCCGCCACGGTGATACCGATCACGCTGGCCGCCTTCGCCGCCTACGCCTTCGCCTGGATGCGCTTTCCCGGACGCGGGCTGCTGTTCGCCGTCGTGGTCGGGCTCCTGGTGGTGCCGATCCAGATGACGCTCGTCCCGCTGCTCCAGGCGTACAACCAGACGGGGCTCACCGGAACCTTCCTGGGGATCTGGCTCGCCCACACCGGGTTCGGTCTCCCGCTGGCGATCTACCTGCTGTACAACTACATCTCCCAGCTGCCCAGGGACCTGTTCGAATCGGCGTTCATCGACGGAGCGTCCCACTTCACGGCATTCATCCGGCTGGTCCTCCCGCTGTCCATGCCCGCGCTCGCCGCGTTCGCGATCTTCCAGTTCCTGTGGGTGTGGAACGACCTGCTGGTGGCGCTCGTCTTCCTAGGAACCGACTCCCGGGTGGCGATCCTGACCGCCCGGCTCAACGAACTGGTCGGCAGCCGCGGCCAGGACTGGCACCTGTTGACCGCCGGAGCGTTCGTCACGATGGTGGTGCCGGTGATCGTCTTTCTCGGGTTACAGCGGCACTTCGTCCGCGGCCTCCTTGCCGGTTCGGTGAAAGGATGAGGGCCGACTCGCACTTCATGCTGGCGTTCGAGGGAACGACCGCCCCGCCTGAGCTCCTCGCCGCCCTCGGAGAAGGCCACATTCCCGGAGTCACCATCTTCCGTCACAACGTCGAGTCCGCCGGCCAGGTGGTGGAGCTGACCGACGCGTTGCGGGCGGCGTCAGGATCGGACCTGCCTCTGCTCATCGCCGCCGACCAGGAAACCGGACAGCTGGTCGGACTGGGAGAGGACACCACGCCATTCCCCGGGGCGATGGCCCTGGGGGCGGTGGGCGATCCCGATCTGGCCGAACGGGTGGGAGCGGTGGTCGGGACCGAGCTGCGGGCGCTGGGCGTGACGATGAACTACGCGCCGGTGTGCGACATCGCCACCAACCCCGCCAATCCGTCGCTGGGGATCCGATCGTTCTCCGACGATGCCGGAACAGTCGCCGAGCTGGCGGCAGCGACCATCCGGGGTATGGCCTCAGCCGGAGTCGTTGCCACCGCCAAGCATTTCCCGGGCAAAGGAGAGGCGATCGTCGATCCCCATCACGAATTACCCGTGCTCGAGCTCGACCACGACAGGTTGGTCACGGTCGAGCTCGCCCCGTTTCGGGCAGCCATCGAAGCCGCCGTCCCGGCCGTGATGGTCGGCCACTACGCCGTTCCCGCCGTCACAGGCCGACGGGACCTTCCCACTTCCGTCTCCGAGGCGATGATCGCCGGCGTGCTGCGCGGCGAGATGGGATTCGACGGAGTGGTGATCACCGACGCGCTCGACATGGGCGCGCTCCCGCAGGGCGTCGGCCAGATCGTCGACGTCATCGCAGCCATTCGTGCCGGTGTCGACCTGCTGTTGTGCACGGCGGACCGGGAAGCACAGCAGCGGCTGCGGGCCGGTCTCGACCTGGCGGTCGGGCGCGGGCTGGTGAACCCCGGTCCGTCACTCCGAAGGACGACAGCGCTGCGGCGGACCCTGTCGCGTGATCGTCCTCCAATCGACGTGGTGGGCTGCGCGGGGCACCGACAGCTCGCCGCCGAGGTGGCGCGCCGATCGATCACATTGGTCCGCGACGACACAGGTCTGCTGCCGCTGCAGCCCACGGGCGACTTGTTGGCCGTGATGCCCGCACCGTCGGATCTGACTCCGGCCGACACCTCCTCGCGCGTCGCCCCCGGGCTCGCAGCCGCGCTGCGGCGGCATCACCCGGACGTGACCGAGATCGTGACGTCGCCCATCCCCGATGCCGGCGAGATCGCCGCCGTCGCCGAACGCGCCCGGCAGTCGTCGATGGTGGTGATCGGGACGACATGGGCAGGCGCCGAACAGGCAGACCTCGTACGCCGCGTTTTGGCGGTGGGGACACCGGTGGTCACCGTTGCTCTGCGTACGCCCTTCGACTTGGCCGCATACCCGGAGGCGCCGGCGCACCTGTGCACGTACTCGATCCATCCGCCGAGCATGGAGGCGCTGGCCGACGTGGTGTTCGGGATGGCCCCCACCACCGGCCGACTACCTGCCGCGATTCCCGGCCTGTACCCGCGGGGACACGGTGCCGGCGACTGAGCCCGCTCATCGGATCAGCGGATTCGTCGACCTTCAGGTCAACGGTGGTTTCGGGCACGACTTCACCACCAACCCGGAGTCCATCTGGGAGGTGGCCACCCGCCTCCCCGAACACGGGGTGACGGCCTTTCTGCCAACGATCGTGTCGTCGCCGCCCAAGGCGGTCTTCGCCGCGTTCGGAGTGCTGGCAGCCGGCCCTCCCGACGGCTGGGTCGGCGCCCACCCGCTCGGTCTGCATCTGGAAGGCCCTTTTCTGGCTCCGGAACGACGAGGAACCCATGAGGCGGACCTGCTGGCCGAACCCGACCTGGAGTTGGTGGAAAGGTGGATCGACGCCGGCCCGCCCCGCATGGTGACCCTTGCGCCCGAACGGCCCGGCGCCCGCGAGGCGGTGGGCCGCCTGCGGGCAGCCGGAACGATCGTCGCCCTGGGACATTCCGCCTGCACGGCGGAGGCGGCCGGCGCCGCGTTCGAGTGGGGGGCGGCCCACGTCACACATCTCTTCAACGGCATGTCCGGACTCGATCACCGACACCCTGGCTTGGCAGCCGCGGCCCTCACCCACCCCACGGCCACAGTCGGTCTCATCGGAGACGGCGTCCACGTCCATCCCACCATGTTGCGCTTGGCCCATCGCATACTGGGCCACCGACGGATCGCGCTCGCCACCGATGCGGTGGCAGCTCTCGGCGCCGGCGACGGTTCATACCGGCTGGGCGGGCTGACCGTGACGGTCCACGACGGCGTGGTGCGCAACGAGTCGGGCGACCTGGCCGGCGGGGCCGCCTCGATGCCGCACCTGGTCCGCACGATGCTCGCCGCCACCGGCGCACCGTCGCACGAGGTGCTGGCGATGGCCACGACGACCCCGGCCCGGATCGTCGGGTTCACGCCCTGGACCGGGGATGCCGTCCTCCTCGACGGGGACTTCGAGGTGATCTCGACGACGATCGACCACGCCGTCGTGTACCGGAGGAGTCCCTGATGGGCATGCTGGACGAGCTACGGGAACAACCGGATGTGATCGCGCGCCTCCTGGCCGCCGACCACGCCGTCGAGCGAATCACCAAGCTCGCCGATGACTGCACCCACGTCGTCATCGCCGCCCGCGGCACCTCCGACAACGCCGCCCGCTACACCCAGTACGTGTGGGGAGCCCGTAACCGGCTGACCGTCGGGCTCACCACCCCTTCGCTCTTCGGTCCGCTCGACGCCCCGCCGTCGCTGGCCGGTGCGCTGGTGGTCGGGATCTCCCAGTCCGGCGAGTCACCTGATCTGATCCGGGTGCTGCAGTCCGCCCGACGCCAGGGCAGACCAACCCTGGCCATCACCAACCGACCCGGTTCGCCACTGGCCGAGCAGGCGGACATTGTGCTCGACATCTGTGCGGGACCGGAGCGGGCGGTGGCGGCCACCAAGACGTATTCGGCTTCGCTCGCCGCGGTGGCACTCCTTTCCGAAGCGATGGCAGTCGGCGGGTCTGCAGACCTCGGTGGACTGGCCGGGCTCGTACAGGAGGTGATCGACGGACCGGGGGTGCCAATGGCTGACACCCTCGTCGAGTCGGAACGCTGCGTGGTCGTCGGGCGGGGCTATCAGCTGGCGACGACCTTCGAGTGGGCGCTCAAGCTCCAAGAGTTGACCAACATGCTCGCCCAGCCGTACTCGGCGGCCGACTTCTTCCATGGCCCGGTGGCGGTCGTGGAGAAGGGCTTCCCGATGCTCATCGTGGCGACTTCCGGCCCCACCTACGAGCAGATGGCCTCCCTGGCCGGAGATCTCGTGGAACGCGGGTGTCACGTGATCACGATGACGGACCGACCCGACACACCCGGTCATCAGACCGTTGCGCTCCCCCAGGCGGACCCGTGGTTGGCACCGATCGTCGCTGCTCCCGCCCTGCAGCGGTTCAGCCACGATCTCGCCATCGCCCGCGGGCTCGATCCGGACGCACCCCGCGGCCTCACCAAGGTCACTCGCACGCGCTGAGCGTCGGAAATCGTCGGAGTTCTGAGGCCGAACCAGAGAGCCGGCGGCTATCGGTCCCTGCGAGCCCCGGGAGATTCCACCAACCCCGACTCGTAGGCGAGCACGACCGCCTGGGTGCGGTCGCGCAGCCCCAGCTTGGTGAGGATGTGGCTCACGTGCGACTTGGCGGTGGCCTCGCTGATGACGAGCGTTTCGGCGATCTCGGCATTGGTCACACCGCCGGCCAGCAACGTCAGGACCTCGATCTCGCGTGGAGTGAGCATCTTCCGGAGTCGCTCGGGCGGGGGTGCGGATGGATGGGGGACACGGGCAAACGCCTCGATGAGCGACCGAGTCACTTCGGGCGCGATCAGCGCATCGCCCCGGCTGACCAGGCGGACGGCTTCCGCGAGCTGTTCGGGTGGCGTGTTCTTCAGCAGGAAGCCGCTCGCACCGGCCCGCAGAGCCTCGAACACGTACTCGTCAATGCCGAAGGTCGTGACGACGATCACCTGGGGGCCGTCGGCGGCGACGATACGGCGGGTTGCCTCGATCCCGTCTATGCCCGGCATGCGAATGTCCATCAGCACGACGTCTGCGCCGATGGTGGCCGCCAGTTCGACGGCGGTGTGACCGTCGGCAGCTTCACCGACGATCGCGAGATCCGGTTCGGCTTCCAGGATCATGGTGAAGCCGCGGCGGACCAGCGCCTCGTCGTCCGCGATGAGAACCCGGATGGTCACTCGCCGCCCTGGACCGGGAGCAGCGCTCGCACGAGGAATCCTTGCCCGTCCCCGGGGCCG
>Ga0214472_10002130_pt1 | contig 21551 bp, 14 predicted proteins | sample RVTome_6_FD_207662 | JGI IMG/M metagenome (GOLD analysis project Ga0214472, IMG submission 207662) | Soil microbial communities from uranium-contaminated site in the Upper Colorado River Basin, Wyoming, United States - RVT140D175 | ecosystem: Environmental > Terrestrial > Soil > Contaminated >...
TTGTTGGGGGGCCGCCGCTGGGGGGGGGGGGGGGGGGGGGGGGGGCGGCCCCCCCCCCCCCACAAAGCTCGTCCACTGTTTCGTCGGCTTCTAGGTGCCTTGGCTCGTTCGTCGGCCTCTGGTCGCCCTGGCTCGTAGCCGAAATTCTATCCCCCTTGTCCCGCCGCGTGGGCCGGAACCTGCAGCAGCCCGTCCACCGCCTGCACGCCGCGCCGCAGCCTTTCCTCCCACGGCCCGCGGATCGGGACGACCCGGGCCCCCGCCGCCTCGAGCGTCGCGCGGAAGCGCTCGAAGAGCTCGGGCCGGCGCTCCGGCTGCTCGCGCTGGCGGCCATCCTCGACCCACGGCACGTCGACATGGTGGAGCAGGTAGAGCTCGCCCTGCCGCCGCGCGGCCTTCTCCTCGATCCAGGCCGGGCAGTCGCCGTAGTAGTGCCGGCTGTAGACGGCGGTGCTGACGAGGTCGGTGTCGAGGACGACGAGCGGGGCGGCCTCCGCCACGGCCCGCGCCTGGGCCGCGTCTTCGCCCTGGCTCTGCCCGCGGCCGATCGGCTCCACGTCGGCGTACGTGAGCTCCGCGCCGTGCCGGTCGACGTACTCGCGCGCGTACTCCCTCGACCACGGCACGCCGTAGAGCGCCGCCAGCTCTCCCGCGAGCCAGGTCTTGCCGGTGCACTCGGGTCCGATCAGCACGACGCGCGCCGGCCTCATGCCTGCCGGACGAGCGACCGCGTCCACGCGCGGTAGCCGACGAACGCCATCACCAGGTACAGCAAGTAAAGCCCGCAGGTCGGCAGCAGACCCTGCGACAGGTAGAGCCCCACCGAGACCACGTTGACGGCGATCCAGACCAGCCAGTTCTCGATCCACTTGCGCGCCGCCATCCCCTGCGCGGCGAGGCTCGCGGCGACGAGCCCGCCGTCCACGAAGGGCGCCACCGACTCGGTCGAGTGCCGCAGCAGGAGCCCGATCCCGACGCACGCGACCGCGGTCAGGGCCAGGGCCGCCAGGAGCACCGCGCGCCTGGCGCGCGAGACGGCGAGGGCCGGCGAGGCGTCCCCGCCCCGGCGCCAGCTCCACCAGCCGTAGACGCAGACGAGCCCGAGCAGCGCCTGCAACGCCGCCTGGCCGGGGAGGCGTGCCTGCTGGAACACCACCACGTACGCCGCCGCGCTGACGATGCCCGACGGCCAGCACCATGCGCTCTGGCGGATCGCGAACACCACGTAGCCGAGACCCGCGACGACACCGATCGTCTCGATCGCCGCCTGCGAGCTCAGTGGCTGCTCCTCAGAACCGCACCTCCAGGGTCGCGTACACGCTGCGAGTCGCCAGCGGATAGTAGTACGAGGTGCCCTCGAGCGCGCGCTGGGAGCCGTCGCGCACGAAGTACAGGTAGCTGTAGCCCGAGGGCCAGCTCCGCCGCTGGTTCAGCAGGTTCGTGGCCTGCACCCGGATCCGCGGCTCGCCCTTCGCGACGAGTCGCCGCAGCGACAGGCTCGCCTGGGCGTCGAGCGTGAAGAAGGCGGGCGTGCGGAAGGCGGGGTTGCCGGTGTTGTCGAGCTGGGCGGCGCTCACGTAGCGGCCCGCGGCGAGGAGCGACAGCTCGGGCGCGGGCTTCCACTCGACCGACCCGTTGAGGATCGCCTCCGGCGTGAGCAGCGGCCGAACGTCGTGATGCACGATGCTCACGCCGTCGAGCCAGGCTCCTTCGGCGTCGTACACGTCGTAGAACTGCGTCCAGCCGTCGATCCGGTTGCGGCTGAACGCGGCGTTCGCCGCGAGGCGCAGGCGCTCGGACGGCGCGTAGGCGAGGTCGAGCTCGAGGCCGCGGCGGTGGCTGCGACCCGCGTTGCGCCGCGCCGGCAGGCCGATTTCGCTGAGCTCGCCGGAGAGGGCGATCTCGTTCTCGAACTCCATCGCGTAGAGGTCGGCGTGCGCCACGAGCCGCCCCCGGCGCAGTTCGACGCCGGCCTCGAAGTCGACGACCCTCTCGGGCTCGACGGCCCGCAGGTCGTACGGCAGCGACGCGTCGTCCTCGCCGTTCAGCATGTCGGCGCGGGCCGGCTCGCGGCTCATGCGCCCCACCGAGGCGTAGAGCCCCAGCGTCTTCGAGGCCTCGAAGCGCACGCCCAGCTTCGGGTTGAAGAAGGTCCAGCTCACCGAGCCGAGCGGCTGCGAGCCGCTGTACTCGAAGCGCGCGTGCCGCAGCTGCGCGTCGGCCCAGAGCCGCGCCCGCCCGGCGTCCCAGCTCGCTTTCAGGAAGCTGGAGAGCTCGTTCTTGAAGCCGGTGTTGAAGTACGCCCGCTCGCCGTCCACCACGTCCATGAAATGGTCGCGGCTGAAGTCGTTGGCGTGGGCGCCCCAGCTGAGGCCGAGCCGCCCGCGCTTGTGCGTGGCGCCGAGCACGAGTCCCACGAACTGGCCGTCGATCCCGTACTGCTGCAGCTTCTCACGGCCTACGTCCCAGATGCGGAACCAGCCCTGCGCCCCGTTGTAGTAGCCCTGCGCCGTGAGCGTCGTGGCGGAGCCCGCGAGCCAGGTGTACTGCGCCTGCACGAAGTCCTGGCCGAAGCGGTCCTTCTCGTCGGCGGTGAGGTCGTTGTGGCGCAGGTCCGTCTCGAGCGTCGCCTCGTCGGTCGCCAGGTACGCGAGCCGGCTCTTCTCGAGGCCGGAGAAGCCGAACAGCTTGAAGAACGAGCGAGCGCCCGCGCGCGTCGCCCCGAAGTAGAGGGTGCGCTGGTCGACGCCCGAGTGGTCGCGGAAGCCGTCGGTCGTCTGCGCCGAGAAGCGGCCGTAGAGGCCGAGACCTCCGCCGACCGGCCCCGACAGCGCGAGCGTCCCGCGCCCCGTGCCCCACGACCCCCCGCCCGCCCGCGCCTCGAGGTGCTTCGTGTCGCCCGGACCCACGCTCGCGAAGTTGACCGAACCGCCGTAGGAGGCGGAGCCGATGCCCGAGGTGCCGACGCCGCGTTGGAGCTGGATCGAATCGACGACGCTCGCGAAGTCGCCGAAGTTGGCGAAGTAGAGCGCCTGGTCCTCGGGGTCCTGGAGCGGCACGCCGTCGAGCGTGATGTTGAGGCGCGTCTGGCCGATGCCGCGGATGTTGAAGTAGGCGTAGCCGGCGGCGATCCCGCTGTCGGACTGGAAGTTGACGGCGGGTGTCGCGCCCAGCAGGAACGGCATCTCCTGACCGCGGTTCACGAGCTCGATCTGCGGGCGTTCGATGTCGGTCTTGGTCACGGGCGTGCGCTCGTCGGCACGGACCGCCTGCACCACCACCTCCTCGCTGAGGTGGATGGCGGGAGCGGGGGACGCTGGCGTGGGCGTTTGGGCGTGCGACAGAGTACCCACGATAACGACGGCTGCCATGGCCAGGAACACGGCTGGCCGCACCAGCCGGCCGTGGCTCTGCTCGTGGCTCTCCAAGTGCGGCTCTCGTGGAGGGGAGAAACGGCTGGCGTTCCTATTCAGGGGGGCCTTCGTCCCCCCTGTGACCCCCCTGCGTTGCTCGTGGTTCACGGAATCGCCTCCTTCTCTGTGCGGTTTGGTCGCCGCTCAGCGATCGAGACGGATCCTGTGGAGTACCCGCTCTCTCGAGCGGTGTTTCGATCTCTCTCGCCATTCCCTACGCCGGTTCGAACCGGATCAGGTTCCGAGGGTCTGATCTCAGGCCGTTTTCAGGCCACCCCTAGGCTTCCGCCGGATCCAGTTTCGCGCTTCGAGGCGCCGGCGTCAATGGGCCAGGCAGAGTGCCGTGCACCGCGCGCAGGCCTCTGCTACGCTTCCCGCGTTCCGCCGTCCCGCCTGCCCGCCTGTATCGTCGAAGCGACCTCGACAGGAAACCATGCAGCCCAGCGTCCTCGACCCGCAGAGCCCGCTCTTCCTCGCGCAGACGCTGACCTGGGCGCACGCGCTCGACATCCTGTTCCGGCTCGGCTGCGGCTTCGTGCTGGGCGCCTTCGTGGCGTACCGGCCCTGGCGACTGATCGCGGCGAGCCGCGCCCCGCGTGTGCGTAACGAGACGGCGCAGACCCAGGCGATCATCGCCGTGGCCGGCACGCTGCTCGTGATCGTGATCGGCGACAGCCTGGCGCGCGCCTTCGGGCTCGTCGGCCTCGGCACGTTCATCCGCTTCCGCGCCGGCGTCCAGGACCCCCGCGACGTGGCCGTGCTGCTCGTGATGATCGGGATCGGCATGGCCTGCGGCCTCGGCCTCGTCGGCACCGCGGCGGTAGGCACGCTCTTCGTCGCACTGGTGCTGGCCCTCTTCGACCGCTACGCCCCGCCGCGCCGGCGCAGCCTGCGCATCTCGATCGGCGCCCCCGATGCCGGCGCCGCGCGAGCCGCGGTGCGCGCCGCCTTCCCCGAGGCGCGCGCGGTCGACGTGCGCATGCAGGACGGCAGCGCCGGTCGGATCGCGTTCGCGGTCCGCGCCACCGACGACGAGGACGCCCTCACCTTCCTGGAGGCGTTGCGCCAGCACGGCGCGCCCGACGTGCAGTCGGTGAGGATCGAGGAGGAGTAGCCGGGCCTCCCGCTCAGGGCTGCCGGGAGCCGACGAAGCGCGCGAGCGCGCGGGTCGCGCGGTCGACGCGGCGGAAGGTCGGCAGGCCCGCCGCGCGGAGCGCTTCCGCGAGCGGGTCGTAGGGCGCGCCCGAGTCCACCGAGAACACGATCGGCTTGCGCGTCGAGTGGAAGACGCCCGCGAGGAGCGTCGCGAGGCCCGCCGGTCCCCGCACGTCCTCGTCGTGCCCCGGGCCCGGCGCCAGCGAGTCGAGCGACGGCGTCGCGGGCACGCCCGCCACCACCAGCGCGTCCACCGCTTCGTCCTCGGCGAGCGCCGTGGCAATCGCGGCGTACGCCCGCGTCGGCGTGACCGGCGTCGCGTCCACGGGGTTGTGGACGTCGATGATGCCCGGGGGCAGCAGGCGGGCGAGTCGCTCGCGCGTCGTCGAGCCGAGCGTGGCGAGCTCCAGGCCCGACAGGGTGTCCGCCGCGGCCGTGGCCTCGAAGCCCGCGTTCGTGAGCACGGCGACTCGCCGGCCGGCGGCCGGACGGTCGTGGAGCAGCGTGAACGTGACCACGTCGTCCTCGAACGCGTCGAGGCTTCCCGCCACGACGGCGCCCGCCGCCCGCGCCAGCTCATCGCACACCTCGTAGTCGCCCACGGCGGCTGCGGTGTGCGAGGACGCGGCCGCCGAGCCTTCACTGGTGCGGCCCGCCTTGTAGAGCAGCACGCGGCGCCCGCCGGCCGTGATGCGACGGATCGCCTCCAGGAAAGGCACCCCGTCGCCGCGCTCGAAGCCCTCGAGGTAGACGGCGAACACCGTCAGCTGGGGGTCCGCTTCGAGATACGCCAGATAGTCGGAGACCGTCACGTCCATCTGGTTGCCGAACGAGATCGCGTAGCGCGGCGCGATGACGCCGTCGAGGTTCGAGATCTGGCTCACCAGGTAGGCGCCCGACTGGCTGACGCTCGCGAGGCCCCGGCCGGCCGCCGGGCGGAGCCTCAGCTTGTGGGTCGGGATGAAGAACGTGTTGTAGCCGCCGGGCTCGGAGACGATGCCGAGGCAGTTGCCGCCGTTCAGCAGCACGCCGCCGTCGGGCGAACGGTGACTCTCGGCGAGCGCCTCGCGGATCCGCGCTTCGGCTTCACGTCCCCCCGCCGTCTCGGCGAACCCGGAGGAGATGAGCGTGATCGTGCGCGCGCGCCGCCCCTCCACGATCTCCTGCACCACGCGGTCGGCCCCGCGGTCGACCGCCACCGAGACGATCGCCAGGTCGGCGGGCTCGGGCAGCGCCGCGAGCGAAGCGAACGCGCGACAGCCCTCGACCTCCCCCGCTCGCGGGTGGATCGCCCAGATCCGCTCGCGCGGCACGCCGCCACCGGCGACGAGGTTGCGCAGGATCAGCCGGCCGGGGTTCGGAGCCTCCGCCGAGGCGCCGATGACGACGGCGCTTTGCGGCTTGAGCAGCCGCCCCAGCTCCCCCACCGGCCGCGCCGGAGGCAGCGGCTGCGGTCGGTGGGTCCGCGCCAGTCCGTCGAGCGCCACCAGCCGTCCGTCTCCGTCCACGACGACGGGGTTCAGCTCGAGCTCCACCAGCCCCAGTCCGTCCGCGGGATCGAAGCCGGCCCAGCGCTCGGCGAGCCGGGCGAGGGACAGCACCAGCTCGACGAGCGCGCTCTCCTCGATCGAGGCGCCCGCGCTCGAGCGCAGCCCGCCCGTGAGGGCGCGCTGCGCGAGCGTCGGGCGCAGCCCGCGGCGCACCGCTTCGGCCTCGAGCCCCCGCGCCGCGAACATCGCCCGCGCCGGCCCCGGCTGGAGGGCCGCGAGGAGCGCCTCGCTGTCGAGCCCACCGGCGCCGATCACGACCACCGGCCCGAAGGCGGGATCGTGGCGGAACGCCGCCAGCAGCTCGCGGCCGAGACCCGCGCGGAAGCGCACCCGCGCGGCGAGCAGCACGCCCGCGAGGCGGGCTCCGGGCGACGCGACCCGCGCCGCCCGCAGCACCGCCGCCGCGGCCTCGCGCAGCGCGTTCGGCTCGTTGCGGCAGAAGCGCACGCCGGCCACGTCGCTCTTGTGCAGGAGATCCGGCGAGGCGATCTTGACCGCCGCCTCGTCGCTGCCGAGTGCTTCGCTCGTGGCCGGGTCGATCTCGTCCGGCGCGACCACCAGGCGGTGGCGCGGCACCGCGATCCCGGCCGCGGCGACGAGCCCGTAGACCTCGCTCTCGAGCAGCACGCTCCGGCCGGACACCGCGGCGCGGGCGACGGCCGCGGCGGGCTCCTCGCCCGTTCCCGCCTGAGCCGCCGCCCTCACCCCGCTACCCGCGGCGGTGGAGCGGGACGTACTCGCGCTGGGCCGACCCGAGGAAGATCTGGCGCGGGCGGGCGATCTTCTGCTCCTTGTCCTCGATCATCTCCTGCCACTGCGCCAGCCAGCCCGACATGCGCGGGATCGCGAACAGCACGCAGAACATCTCGGTCGGGAACTTCATCGCCTGGTAGATCAGCCCCGAGTAGAAGTCCACGTTCGGGTAGAGCTTGCGCTTGACGAAGTACTCGTCCTCGAGCGCGATCCGTTCGAGCTCGAGCGCGATGTCGAGCAGCGAGTTGCGGCCGGTCACCTCGAACACGTGGTCGGCCATCTTCTTGATGATCTTGGCGCGCGGGTCGTAGTTCTTGTAGACGCGATGGCCGAAGCCCATCAGCCTCACGTCGCCGCCCGACTCCTTGACCTCTTTGACGAAACCGGCCACCTTGTCCTTCGATCCGATCTCCTGGAGCATGCGCAACACGGCCTCGTTGGCCCCGCCGTGGAGCGGGCCGTAGAGCGCGCCGATGGCGCCCGCCGCCGCGCAGTAGGGGTCGGCCTCCGACGAGCCGATCGCGCGCATCGCCGAGGTCGAGCAGTTCTGCTCGTGGTCGGCGTGCAGGATGAACAGCACGTCGAGCGCACGCTCGAGCGCCGGGTTCACCTTGTACTTGAGCTCGCTGGTCTTGAACATCATCTGCAGGAAGTTGGCGGCGTAGCTGAGCTCGTTGTCGGGGTACACGTACGGCAGCCCCATCGAGTGCCGGTAGGCGAAGGCGGCGAGCGTCGGGATCTTCGCGATCAGGCGGTTGACGTGGCGCTCGCGCTCCTGGGCGTCGCGCACCTGCTTGGACGTCGGATAGAAGGTGCTGAGCGCCGCCGTCATCGAGGCCAGCATCCCCATCGGGTGCGCGTCGTAGCGGAAGCCCGCCATCAGCTCCTTCACGTTCTCGTGGACGAACGTGTGCGTCGTGACCTTCTCGGCCCAGGCGTCGAACTGCGCCTTGCTCGGGAGCTCGCCCTTCAGCAGCAGGTACGCGGTCTCGAGGTAGTTGCCCTGGTCGGCAAGCTGGTCGATCGGGTAGCCGCGGTAGTTGAGGATGCCCTTGTCGCCGTCGATGAACGTGATCCGGCTCTTGCAGGAGGCCGTGTTCATGAAGCCGGGGTCGTAGGTCATGAGCCCGAAGTCGTCGGCCGCGACCTTGATCTGGCGCAGGTCCATGGCCTTGATCGTGCCGTCCTGGACGGGCACCTCGTAGGTCTTCCCGGTGCGGTTGTCGGTGATCGAGAGTGTGTCCTTGCTCAAGGGCGGCCTCCGGGCTCGTTCGCTTACGACTCCGCGGCAGGCTAGCATCCGCGCCGGCCCATTTCAATGAACCGAACGTACCGGCCAATCCGCTCGTCGACCGTGTTTTTCCTGGCCGGGCGCGCCTCGGCCCAGCGACCGACCGCCCCACTTCGGGGCCCAACTCGTTTCAGAACGAGTTTTCACGGGTTTTCCACGGCAGGGGTGGCACGCCGCTGCTCCTTGCAGGTTCACCAGGTGCTCACGGTCCATTGCCTCAGGCGGGTCATCGACTGAGGTGGATCGGCCTGCTCTCGATGGCTTGCCAGGGGAGCAGCTCGTAGACCGTGTCGGTCCCGAGCACCGCCAGCTCGCGCAGCGACGACGAAAGCGCCTCGGGCATCCTCGCCTCGAGCCGCTGCCACTGGTTGGGGCCGTAGCCCCTGCGGTGGACGACCACGTAGCGGGTGCCGGCCGCCCGCAGCGCCGCGAGCGACTCCGGCGACGGGAACGCGCGCAGCAGCTCCCGTAACTGCACGTAGCGGCGGGGCTCGATGCCCGCATAGCCGTTCACGAGCGGCTTCCAGTGCAGCGTCGAGTAGGCCATGTAGATGCTCTCGTGGAACGCGGGCCGGCGCTCGAGCCCGTACACGTCCAGCATCGGCAGGTGCACGACCGCGTCGCGGCCGGGCTCCGCGGCGAGCCAGCGGTAAACGGGCGGCGGCTCGCGCCGCGTATCGATCACTTTGCTCCACTCGGGCATCGGGATCGGGGCGATCACGGTCTCGGCCAGCGCCAGCAGACCCACGGCCGCGAGCGCGGCGCGGCCGGGCCGGAGCTTCTCGAGTGCGAGCGCCGCCAGCATCACGAGCGGCAGCGCGACGAAGACGCCGGACCGGCTCGTCACGCGGATCATCTGGAAGAGCGGGATCGTGTCGCGGAGGAGCGCCCACGGGCCGGGACCGAGATCCGCGCCGAACGCCCGCACCCGCGGGCCGAGCGCCACGAGCGCCGCGGCCACGAGCAGCAGCGCGAGTGCCCAGGCTTCGCGCGAGGGCCGTTCCCCCTTTCGCCTCAGGCTGAGCGCGCCGGCCAGGACCACCGCTGGCACGACCAGCCCCGGGAACAGGTTGTTGGGCCCCGCGGCCCGGAATGCATCCGTGGCTTCGCCGTAGGCGCGGTTCCACGAGCTCGTCGCGAAGAAGGACTCGACGGGGGCCGAGTACTGGATCGTCTCCTCGGTTCCGCGGGAATATCGCTCCGGCTCGAGCGCCTTCTGGTGCATCCGGTAAACCGGCAGCAGGGCCAGGCCCGCCAGCACCGCCGCCAGCGCGCCCAGCCTGAGCCGCTCCCAACGCCCCCAGAACAGCACCAGCAGCGCGGGCGGCAGCACCGCCGCGGCGATCACACCGTGGTAGCCGCAGGCCAGGAACGCGAGCACGAAGAAGAGCGCGGCCAGCAGCGCGTCCTTCGCCCGGCCCCGCTTCGCGAAGCGGATCGTGAACAGCAGCACCAGCGGCCACCACTGCGTCCCGAGCGTCGACAGGTGGGCCACCTGGTCGGTGCGGATCGGCGAGAACGCGAAGAGCGCTCCCGTCAGGAGTGCAATCCACTCTCCAGCGCCGAGCTCCTTCGCCAGCCAGAAGGCCGTGAGGGCCGAGCAGACGAATGTCAGCAGCCGGACCACGTTGTAGAGCAGCACGGCGTCGTCCGTGAAGATGGCGAGCGGCAGCACCAGCAGCGTGGTGCCCAGCACCGGCTCGTCCATCCCGAGCGTGTAGCGCAGCGGGTGGAAGATGTTCGCGTGCGGCAGGCTCGCGGGATCGGTCGCGAGCGCGTGGACCGTCCAGCCGATCTCCCACGCGAAGAACGCCGAGTCGCCCGCGTCCATCACGCGCAGGTTGGCCGCGAACGGCCACGTCAGCGCGACCGTGAGGACCGCGTAGATGGCGAGCGCCCGCACCGTTCGCATCGAGCGGCTACTCTAGCCCGGGACAGTCCTCGCCGGGAACGTGTAGGCTATCGCCCCATGAAATCCAGCGCACGCCGCGTTCTCCTCGCGCTTCTCACGCTCGCGCCCGGCCTGGCGGCTCCACCTTCACGGGCAGACAGCTACCCGCGTCAGCCCGGCGTCGACATCGTCCACTACGCCTTCCGGCTGACGCTCCGCGACGACAGCGACGTGATCGAGGGCGAAACGAGCGTCGAGCTCCGCGTCGTCCAGCAGGGACTGTCCAGCCTCACGCTGGACCTGGTGCAGCCGAAGCCGGCAGCGCCCGATCGGGGCATGACGGTGAGCGCCGTGACCGAGGCTGGCATGCCGGTGAGCTTCGAGCACGCGGCCGACCGCCTCGCGATCCGCCTGGAGCCCGTGGGCCGCGCGGGCGAGCGTCGCACGCTCGTCGTGCGCTACCGCGGCATCCCCGCCACCGGCCTGCTGATCGCCAACAACAAGCACGGCGAGCGGACCTTCTTCAGCGACAACTGGCCGATCAAGGCGCGGCAGTGGCTGCCGACACTCGATCACCCGTACGACAAGGCCACTTCCGAGATGTGGGTGACCGCCCCGGCCCACTACCAGGTGGTGTCGAACGGGCTGCTGGTCGAGGAGACCGACCTGGGCAGCGGCCGTCGGCTCTCCCATTGGCGGCAGTCGGTTCCGATCGCGACCTGGCTCAACGTGCTCGGCGTGGCGCGCTTCGCGGTGGACCACCGGCCCGCCTGGCGCGGCATCCCGATCGAGACCTGGGTCTACGCCCAGGACCGCGACAAGGGCTTCGCGGTCTTTGCCGATCCCACGGTCGCGGTGCTCGACTTCCTGTCCGACCGCGTCGGCCCCTATCCCTACGAGCGCCTCGGCCACGTCCAGGCCAACGGCGTCAAGGGCGGCATGGAGTCGGCGACATCGATCTTCTACGGCGACGACTCCGTGAACGACCCGCGCTCCACGCGCTGGCGCAACGTCATCATCCACGAGATCGCCCACCAGTGGTTCGGCAACTCCGTGACCGAGAGCGACTGGGACCACGTCTGGCTGAGCGAGGGCTTCGCGACCTACTTCACGCAGCTCTTCATCGAGCACGCCTACGGCCGCGACGAGATGGTGGTGGGCCTGCGCACGAGCCGCGACACCATCCGCGATTTCTACACGAAGAACCCCGACTACCGGATCCTCCACGACAACCTCTCCGACATGAGCCAGATCCTGAGCGGACCCGGAACCTACCAAAGGGGCGCCTGGACCCTCCACATGCTCAGGGGCATCATCGGCGACGCCGCCTTCTGGACCGGCATCCGCGACTACTACAAGCGTTTCCGCGACGGCAACGCCACCACCGCCGACTTCCGCCGCACGATGGAGCAAGCCTCCGGCCAGGAGCTCGCCTGGTTCTTCGACCAGTGGCTCACCCGCGGCGGCTTCCCGAACCTCCGCGCCCGCTGGTCCTACGACGCCCCCGCCAAGCAGCTCCGCCTGGACGTCGAGCAGCTCCAACCCGGCCCCCCGTTTCGCCTGCCGATCGAGCTGGCGGTCGACGTCGAAGGCGACCCCCGCCCCCGCCTCGAGCGCATCGAAGTCCGCGAGCAGCACGAGACACTCACGCTGTCGCTCGACCGCCGGCCGAAATCCGTGGTTCTGGACCCACGCACGTACGTCCTGATGGACGCCGAAGTCACCTCAGCGGTCGCGGCGCGATAGCACGGTAGGCGGGGTCTATTCCGCAGTCGCGCCAGGTGATCGGCTGAGGGGATTCGAAGCTCCGTTCCGGTTCCTGGCCAAGGCTTGCCGCCGCACGAGCCACGCGGTGCACACCGCGTGGCCTTCGGCGATGCTCCCGACGTCGCACACGTAGCGCCAGCGCGCGCCGTCTCCCGAAAGAAGCGTCTCGCCGTCGTCCACCACGACGGGATACTCGCCGGCCGAGTCGATCCGGACCAGTACCTGGTGCATGGCACGGAGCGTAGCCGCCATGTGCGTCTTCCTTTGCGCGCGTTGTGACACTTCTGCGGGTGTCACAAACGTGACCCAGCCAAGGTGCCGTGATCGTCCGCGAGCTGCCCCCTCACGAACGGGGCGCCTCAAGAGGCGTAGTCACGACCAGGGGCTCCGCGAGCGGCCAGCGCTCGTAGAGCATGAACACGCGAAGGGTGCACGGAACCTCCCGCAGGCCCACCAGCGTGCTCAAGCGATACTCGCCCGGAGCCGTTTCCGTGGACGGTCCCATCGGCGTCTCGCTCAAGCCGATGGCGCCCGCGCAGTCGCTCTCGTCACGGTAGTTCGTCCTCCTTGGCATGACGCCTTCGCGCACGCGCGCCGTGTACTCGAGCTTGGCCCACCTCGGATCGGTGTGGGGCCCCCACGTGCCCCCCTCGAGCACGGCTACCTTGCTCAGGCGATCGGCGTACGCGCGTTCCAGGCAGGCGCCGTATCCCCGGCGGTCGAGGGTGTTCCACGTCCAGCTCGCCTTGTAGTGCCGACCGAAGCAGAGCCGGTGCTGTTCCTGGAAGAAGGCTTCCGCGTCGAGCTCTGGCAACGGCTCGAGCACGTCGGGATAGCGCTCGCGCGCCTGCGCCCGCAGACGGCGGCCGTCGTGCGTGAGGCGCCCATAGCGCTGGACGAGCAGCGCTCCCGCCACGACGATCAGCGCCGCAACGACCCGCCCCCACGGGAACCCTGACGAGCCCGCCTGACGGGCGCGCGACCGCTCCACACGCCCCGCCGGGGAACCTCCCCCTCGTTGAACCCGCTTGTGACAGCGTGGGCACGTCCCATCCTGACGCGGCGTGTGGCGATGCCGGCACGCCGGGCACACGATCCATTGAGCCATCGGGGTCTCCGCGATTGTCGTTGGAATCGGTCCGCTACTTCAGGATCTCGAACGAATCGAGAAAGGCACCACTCGTGCCGTTCCCTTCGGCCACCTCGGCGACGGCCATCACCACGTGGACCCGTCCACCCGACACGAACGCACGGCTGCTCATCACTCCGGGTCGTCCAGTGCTCCGCCCGCTGAAATTGATCAGGACCTCGCGGCCACCGATTCCACGGCCTGTCGCGACCGGGCGCTCCGAGGCAAGGGACGCATCGTTGAGGGAACCAAGTGCGGCATTACGAATCTGGTCGATGACTGCCTCGGCACTCGAACCGCTAGGCTGGCTCCGCACGTTGACCAGGAGCGCGGTCGACCCGGACCTGAGCCTGTAGGTCGTACCCCCGCCCGGGTCATCCCTCAGCTCGGGTTGGCCGGAGAACCCCACTCGAAAGGCCCCGTCCGGCGAAATCCATCCCTCACGCTGCGCCGCCGCGGCGTCCAGTTGCTCTTGCGAGATTACCTTTACGGGCTTCGCAGGCTGAGCGACACGACGCTCCTTTTCTTTCGCAGCCGCTGCACCGAGCCCCTGGGCACCCGCCGCAGTGGACGCATCAGCACGATCGCAAGAACCAGATTCTTCATCGGCCCCCTCCCATAACGGCGCCTGGAATGCTACCCACACCACTAGGTTAAGACACTCAGTCGAACCGCGGCGTCTCGCGTGCGAAGAGACCAGATCGATCGAGAGCATCTTTGTCCGTGAGGCCGGCATAACGATACGACAACGCCGACCAGCCTTCACCCAGGACTGGGTCGGTTCGTGGAGTGTCCCATCAGAGGACCTCCTTGCCGCTCGCTTCCGCTTGCTTGCGCGGCTCCACCGCCTATGACAGCCTCCCCACGCCCACCCGGGGACTCTCCCACCCGACCAGGCCCGCAAAGGAGAGTCCATGAACCTTCAAGATCTCGTCGTACCCCCCGTTCGCCTGCGCCTGCGCGGCGTCATCGACCACGCCACCGAAAAGCTCGCCCTCCGGGGAGCGATCGCCGCGGCGCACCTGTTCGGCATCGCCACCGGGATCCTCCTGCGACAGCTCCGCGCCATGAACGATCCGCTCGCCACGGCCCTGGCGCAAGCCAAGGAAGCGGAGTTCAAGACCAGCGCCTTCGCTCGCGCCGCAGATATCCTCGGCGCGCGCTTCGACAAGCTGCCCGAGCGGAAGCGGCCCTTCTACACCCCCGCGCAGCGCTTCCAGATCATCGAGCTCAAGAACCTCCTGGGCCGGCCCGCGGTTCAAGTCGCTAGGCTCTTCCGTGTCTGCACGCACACGGTCATGAACTGGGAACGCCACGCCGATCCCACGGCCAAGAGCGTGGGACAAACCGTGCGTCAGGGGCCGCCGATCACACGTTTGGCAGACGTCGTCAGGAGCACGCTCCAGATGATGAAAGGCTTCGGTTTCGGAGGCGACGAAATGACGGCCCGCGTCCTCTCGCGCGCCGGCTGGAAGCTCTCCGCCCGTACCGTGGGCAGGATCAGACGCACCCGCATCAAGCCTTCCAGCCCGCCAACCGACGACGGCCACAAGACCAGGAATCCCGTCATCGCTCGTTTCGTGAACCACACCTGGATGATGGACGCCACGTTGGTCCAGACCTTCCTGAACGGCCAGTATCGCGAGCTCCATCTCGCCGGCGTCTTCGACGCCTTCTCTCGTGTCCCGCTCGTGCTCCAGACCTTCGAGACCAAGCCAGGGGCCTCGGCCATGGCGCGTCTCCTCAGAACCGCCGTCAAGGCCTTCGCAAAGGCCAAGTACGTCATCACCGACCAGGGCGGAGAAATTCTCGGGAGCTGTCTTCCGCAAAACCGCCGCACGACGCGGTATCGTCCACCGCTTCGGTACCGTCGGTAGGATCTTCGCCACAGCCCGGCTCGAGAGATTCTGGAGAACGCTCAAGCAGACCGCCAACCTCAAGTACGACCAGCCGCTGACCGTCGCCGACCTCCAACGAAGACTCGAAACCGCCATGACGTACTACTTGTGTTTCCGGCCGCATCAGGGACTCCGCGGCGCCACGCCCGCGGAGGCCTTCTTCGGAATCGAGCCCTCATGCACCAAGGCCATCTCGCCGCCGCGGGGACGGACGGGTGAGGGACCCCAGGAGCCGCCCTTCGCGATCGGCTTCCTCGATCCCGATAAACGCGCGCTCCCGATCCTCAAAGCGGCGTAGCGAAGCGAGCTCGACCTCATAGCCATAGCTGCACGCGTCGCGGCGACGTACTCGTGTGCCTGCTGCAAGCTCGTCGCTCCTGATGTACACGCCTGTCCGTCCCCCTGAAACCCAAGCTCACCCGTGAAACGACCCTCGACGCGCCTGATTCCACGCCTCCGAGCCGCCTCCAACTGCCATTGCCGGGCTACCAACCCACCGAACTCGCCCTCGTAACCGCACCCGCCTCCCCGTGTCGCGGCACGCCACTCGTGTGCCCGGTGCGCGCACGTCCCGGCCAAGCGGCCGGCCGCCGTGATGCAGGAAGCCAAGCTCGCCCACCACTCGACCGCTTCTCCGGCCTCATCTCACGCCTCTGAGCTGCCTCCAACTCCCGTTGCCGACCTACCCTTGTTGAAGCGTTGACCGTTTGCAGGGGCCAGGTCAGCGCCCCCTGTCCTCGAAGACCAACAAGTGGCCGTCGTCGGTTGTGGCCAGCAGCCGGCCGTCCACCTCCGCCGTGCGCCCGAGCTTCAGCTTGTGCTTGTAGAGCCAAACAAGGCGTCCGTTCGTCAGGTCGAACACCGCCAAGTGCCCCGTTTCCATCGCGAAGGCGATCTTGGCGCCGTAGATCGTCCCCGTCTGCGGCAGGAAGGCCTCCGCGAGCTGTGGGTGCTGCACGTCGTAGACGATCTCGCCCGTCGCCTCGTCGAGGCAGACGAAGTGGTCCATGAGCAGTACGTAGATCCGTCCATCGTGGACATTGGGCCAGTAGTACGTCACCGCCACCGGCGCGCCCCAACGGATGCTTCCGTCCTCCACCGACAGCCCGAAGACCACGGGGCCACGCGTTGCCACGACACTGGTGGGACGCGACCCCGCCACCAGACCGATGGCGTTCGTCTTGAAGTCGAAACGGGCAAAGTCGCCCATCTCCCGGAGCAGCTCTCGCCGCCACATGACTTTTCCTGTCCCAAGCTCCAGAGAGCTGATCCAATCGTCGTCTTCAGGCAGGACCACTAGACGATCGCCGCACAAGGTGGAAGCCCCCTTCGCTGCCAGGGGATACCGGTCCGTGGTCGCTCCCGTCAAGCCATCGATCAGTAAGACCGCAGCCTTGCTCTTCACCACGACCCGCCTGTTCCAAACGAGCGGGCCGGAGGCTTCCGACACGGCCCAGCGTAGGCGCCCGGAGTCGGCCTCCATCATGCCGATGCGATCCTGGCCACCCATCAGGATCAGATCGTCACTCCACATCCGCAAAGGGCTAAGCCCCCCGCCCGGTCCAGGGCCCTCACGCGTCTTAACGCGCCAGATCGCCTCCAGCGTTTGCCGATGAAGCTTGACGACCTCGGCCGTCTCGTACCACTCGTCGATGTAGACGCCGTCGGCGGCCACCAACGGCGGCGAGAGGATCCCTTCGCGACCCTGGGAAACCAGGCCCACCTTGCTGAGGCGCAGAGCGCCCCACGTCTCGCCCTTCGAGCGGACTAGAACGGCCACGTCTTCCCCTGGAAGACCAGCAGGGAGTCCGCGCCGGGCTTCGTCGCGATTTCGGCGACGTCCTTGACACCCTCGGGCAGGCACTTCTCCATAAGCCGCTTCATCTGCGCTCGCACGGCGGAATTCGCCAGCTCAGCCCCGCGGAAGACGTACTTCATCCGACCAAACTCTTCAAGCAAGAGTCTCCTGTCAATCTCACCGTTGACCCGAGCGCGAGAGAGTGCGCCCCTGACGTTGCCCTGCAATTGTGCGATGGCCCCCTTCGTCTTGCTGCCACTCAGCACGGCCCCAGGCTTGAGGTTCTTGTACTCCTTCAAGAGGAACTTCAGAGGGTCGGCGGTCTTCTCCAGCACATCAGGACGGCCGGTGTACTTGAGCGCCTTAGCCACCGGGTCGAGAGAATCCACCGAGTGAAGGTTTCTAAAACCGTTCTCGGCCAGGTTCTCGAGGTGGTGATAGAAACCTACTGTCGAGTTCCGAACGACGCTAGTTCCGGGGCCAAGGGCGATGAAATTCGCCCAGCCCGGGGGCGGCGGCACAAGCCCATCGCCTTGCTTGAGCCACTTCAGCATGTTCTCGAGCTTCACCGCCTTCACCGCATCGTCCGTTACATGCTCCCCGATCTCCCGCCAGACACTGCGAAGCCGCGTCTCCCCCTTCGCATAGCGGAAGAAGACCGCCAAGCCCTCGAGCGCGTCGTCGCTCAGCTGCTTCGGGAGATGGATTGCGTCGAGTGCGTGGATCATCCGCTCGACGCTCTTCACGCCGAACCGTGTCCCGTCTTCGGCAATCTCGCCCAGCTTCCGGATCAGCGCCTCGCGCTGCGACTCGGGCCAGGCCTTGCTGACGTCGTCGAGCTTCTTCCATGCTGCCTGACTCAGACCGTCACCCGATCCCCACAGCCGGACCAGTGCCTGTCGGGCCAGCGTGTCGCCGCCATCGAGAATCCGCAGCAGCTGGCTCTCGGGTACGTGCCCGGTCGCTTCACCGAGCGCCTCGGCCACATAGCGAGCGGCGTTCCGCGCGAGGACTGCCTCCACTTTCGTCCCCGCCATCGCCGCCCGACCCCCTCGGTAGTTCTTGATGACTGCGCGCACGCCGGGGAAGAGAGTGGCCGCGACCGTGACCACAGCAATCGTGCCCTTGATGTAGTCAGAGAGCCGCTGCTTGCCTTGGCTGAAGTTCCGACCCACGAAATAGAGGTCGCGGAAAGCCTGACCTACCGACACGGGAGGTAGGAAGCCCAGCGCCACCTCGCACGCGAAGCTCGCCCACTCCGGCGTCTCTCCCGTCGCCAGCCCATCCGCACACTCCAGCAGCCTCTGGGCTACGGCCGCTCGCATGTGCTCGGCTGGATTCGGGAGCAGGCTCCCGGGGTCAGGCGCCCGGTAGATCCGGATCGCACCCGTTCGTAGCCTGTCGAGGTAGGCGTTGAGGCCCGGCTGTGGATCCGTCGGGTCCAGTGGAGCCGCGAGGCCTTCTTCTGCAGCCAGCGCGCCGCGTGCCGGTCGGGCAAACACCGGCACCTCCGCGCGTCCGTCCCCGTCCAGCGTGACCGTCAGGTCGGTGCTGCCGTCCTCGAAGGTCAGGAACGACGCGCGGCGGAAATCGTAGACCCCGAGCTCGTCCAGGTGGCCCTGGAAGCTCGTCCCGATCGTGAGCGGCGAGGCGCTCACATCGACCGCGGCGCTCGCATCGCCGATGCTCACCGGCTCGTCCATCCCCAGGCTCAGCCACAACCGGCCCGACCTGAGGTGAGCAGCGAAGTGATACCAAGTCGCAGCCGCCAGCGCCTGTGGCGACAGCACGCGCTTCCGTTCACCGCCCGTGAAGACGTAGAACTCGAGGTACGCCGCGCCAGCCTCTTCCACCACCTGCAGGCCGTACGAACCCGCCTTCTCGATCAGCTTCTGACCGATCGTCAGGGCCTCGAACCGCACCCAGCCGTTGAAGCCGAACTCGTCCGTGAGGGCGACCGAAGGACCGGACGCGATCGTTAGTCCGCCGCTTCCATGGAAGCGGTACGCAGCCGGGAAGGCATCATCGACAGCCTCGACGTCGACGCCTTCCGCGACTTGGGCCGCGGGTCCTTCATAGAGGTCCGCCGACAGTCGGTCGCCAGTGTCGGCATCAGAATCGACCAAGTCCAGCGTGAACGCTGCCACCGGCTCCATGGGCGGGTTGTGTTCGGTGCCGAGCTGCAGGCGTACCTGCTCTCCGCTACTCCCACCATCGAGACGAGCGAAGGCCTGTGGCGCGGCCAGCGTTGCTCCCGCGTCGAGAGCTGTCAGAGCTGTCTCGGGTGAACCGGCGGCCGGCGTCGGATCAAAGACGAAAAGGTTCCGATCCCACCGCAGGCGCAGCGTCGCAGGCGCAGGAGCGTCGAAGTCCTGGATGTGCTCCGCACGCGCCCGACCCACCGTCACGAAGACCATCGCTTTGTGTGGTGTGGGGTCGTCCGGCCGCTTCGTCGGATAGTTGCCGGCCCAGCCCGCCGCGCTCTTCCCGTCCGTGAGGAAAGCGTCGAAGATCACAGAGCCCCGGAATGTCCCCCATCCGGCAGGTGTGCCATTCATTGGAGGACCAGCATCGGATGACACCTCCACTTCCAGCAGCGGCCAGGATTGCCGCAGCGTGAGTGTTAGCTCCGATTGAGTGATGTTCGTCGACCACTCCTCGCCGTCCACCGACGCCGCGATCTTGACGTTCCCAGGCTCGATGCCCGCTCGATAGAGGATCGTGGCCTGACCCCCGGAAAGGCTCGACTCACCTCCACCAAGCGGCCGCTCGCCCGTGTTCAGCAGCTCGCCGTCGCCTTCTTCGAGTCGCCATTGCACCGGTGTGCCATCGGGCAGGGTGTTGTCGTTCCAGTCGCGTACGCGTTCGAGAACTACGGTCACCACGCTCTTGCCATCGGCCGGAATACGCCCGAAGACACTCGGTGACTGCCGCGGCGGCCCCACGACCAATCCCGCTTTCATCGCGGCCCCAGCCACGACCTCGATGGGCCCCGTCCGGGCCAAGCTGACACCTCGCTCGTCGATGATCTCGACTTGGTAGGTCCCGGCCTGGCTGCTCCGGAACTCACCGTAGTAGATGCCCTCCGCCGGAGCCTCTTCGAGAGGGTTCACGTACCAGCTCGGCGCGTCCGCCCGCCAGCGAAGCTTGGGCGGCCCGTAGCGAGGATCACGCTTTACACCGAGCCGTTTCTGAATCGCGGGATTCAGCGCCGTCACCGGCATGAAGTCCTCGAGTTCGGTGGTCACCTGCTCCAGCTCGGCTGGCTCGATCTCGAACGTCGCTCCGCCGAGAACGCGCTCCACGGCCCGCGGCCTCTCCGTCTCCGGCTTGGCGCGGTTGATCACGAGACGCGCCTTCAACGCTCCGACACTTCCATGTTCGAAGCCGATGGGGAGAGTCAGCTCGCCTCTGCCGCGTTCATCAAGCAGGGCTTCGATTCGCTGAGGTGCAACTCCCGTTCTCAGGATCTCGAGCTCGGCAGTCTCAACCTCGTCGCGCGGGAAGATGGCACGGTACTTGACCGTCTGTGGTTCCGTTGCCTTCCGATCAGCAGCCAGGAGAACAGGGCTCTCTCTCACATCGGAGATAACGGTCAGGTAGCTGAGCGTCGCCGTCTTCACGCCGGCCAGCTCTGTCGGCGTTCCTGTCACGAAGCTCCGGTGGGAGGAATAGAGAATGCCGCCAAAGGCGTCGACCGCCATGCGGCTGGCTACACCCGCGACGTAGCCGACGACCTCAGGGCTTTCGGGGTCGGTGAAGTCCACCAGCGCTGCGCCGCCTGGCTGGCCGTCGATCCTTGTGCCTTGGGCGCCGGAGACGACGGCGGTGTTGCCGATGAGGAGGATGTCGCCCACGCCGTTGAGCTTCGGCAATGGGACGATGGCGACGACCCTCGGCGAGGGCTTGGGCTCGCCGGTGGGCACGACCGGGGCGACTGGGCTCAGGTCGACGATCGCCAGGAGGGCTTGCGAGCCGCCTGGGGCGACGCCGGTGCCGCCGACGAGGGCGTGGGGGATGTCATTGATCTTGGTGAGGGCGATGGCGCCGCCCCACTCGAGCGAGGAGCCGTCCTTCGCGAGGGGGCCGAGCCACAGGGGCTTCGGTTGCGTCTCGCCTGATTCGAAGTACGGGGAGACGGCGTCGGCCAGGACCAGGCCTGCCTGCGGGCGAGAGCCTGTGGCCGCCATGACCTTCCGCGGGACGCCCCAGACCGAGAGGTCCATGACCTCGAGGTCGTTCAAGGGCATGTTCAGGCCGCTGGCCGGGTCCTTCACTGGGATCGTCAAGACGATCGCGCCGGGGTTGAGGCCGCCAGCGAAGAGCTTCTTGTTCAGGTCGAAGGCGTCGGGGCCGGTCGGCTCGCCTTCGGTCGGGAAGCCCGTCCGCAGGTTCTCGGTGCTGATGACCTGGATGCCCTTCGGGAAGGTCGCCGCGTAGATGCGGCCCTTCTGCATGAACAGGCGGTTTGGGATCCCGTCAACCAGGTTGTTCGTGATGTTCGCGGCGCCGACCCAGCGCGGCTCAGCGTCCGGTTCGGTGACGTCATACAGGAACAGGTTCGCGGGCGTGCTCTTGAGCTCCGTCCAGTAGGGGTCGCTTCCCTGCACTTGGTAGAAGCTCCGCGGCGCCGTCGCGATCGCGATCAGCTTCTCGCCCGTCGGCGAACCGTCGTCCGCCCTCACTTCCTCGCCCGCGATGTCGCGGGGCGGGAAGCTGATCACCTCGCGCGGGATCCCGCCGTTCGCCGGGTCGCTCATGTCGAGCGGCTCCACGGGGTCCGTCACGTCGTAGACGCGGAGCGTAGAAGCCTGCTGCGGACCCGCCACGCCACCGCCGTGCAGCGTCTCGAGCACGTAGCCGCGCTCACCCAGGATCACGAGGCCGGTCACGGTCGGCCGATCAG
>Ga0214472_10002131_pt1 | contig 21548 bp, 20 predicted proteins | sample RVTome_6_FD_207662 | JGI IMG/M metagenome (GOLD analysis project Ga0214472, IMG submission 207662) | Soil microbial communities from uranium-contaminated site in the Upper Colorado River Basin, Wyoming, United States - RVT140D175 | ecosystem: Environmental > Terrestrial > Soil > Contaminated >...
ATCTTCCAAAGAAGGACTCTCTGCCGGACGGGACGAAGCAAGGCACGACGGACTTCCGGCGGATCGGCTACGGCGGCCCCTGTCCGCCGTCGGGGACTCACCGGTACTTTTTCAAGCTCTACGCGCTCGATATGATGCTGAACCTGCCCGGCAGCACGACCAAGAGGGACCTGGAAAAGGCCATGCAGGGACACATCCTGGCCCAGGCAGAGCTGATGGGCAAGTACCGTCGCCGCTAGAGGGGATCAGCCGGGATCGTCAGTTTCAAAAAAATGATGTGCGACGCCCGGCCCGAGGCAAGCATCCAAACTCAGAGCGTGGCTGCGCCAGCTGGATGGAGTGGCCCCAGAGAAGTCGGGGCCGATCAGGAAGATAGCCACCTCGATCCCTCACTGACATGGAGGAGACCATGGCAAAGCAGGTTGTTGTGTACTCGCAGCCCGGGTGAGGGGCCTGCGACCAGGAGAAAGAGTTTCTTTCTCACAAAGGGATCGCGTTTGTGGACAAAAATATCCGGACAGATCAGGCCGCGCTCCAGGAGCTTCTGAAGCTGGGGTTCCGGGCGACACCCGTCACCCTGATTGATGGGGAGGCGGTGGTGGGCTTTGATCGGGGAAAGATCGAGCGGTTGCTAGGGCTCGCGTGACTCCCGGGCGCACACGCCATGCGAGTCAGGGAGTAGAGACTGTGCCGACGGCATTCTGCCAGGGGTGAGGACAAGAGATCGCGATCCCGGTTGGGATCGGCAGAGGGGCCGTCTTCGATTGACCCAACTGCGCGGGTCTCTCGCTCCGGGCGAGCGAAAGGGACAACATTTGGTTGGTGGCCGAGGTCAAGAAGGCGAGCTGTGCTGTTGGCGAGGAGATGGTGTTTCTCTCTGATGACGTGCGGCCGGGCGACATTATCGAGTGCCACGGCGTGAAGCAGCGTGTGACCTACGAGTTTGGTGCCTACGCGCTCCAGCGGCTGGACTGAATCGCGCCTGCCACTGACGCCCCGAGGAGCAAATTACAAGTGACCCCGGACCTCATCCAGGCGCTCCAGACTGCCAAGTACATGTATCTCACCACCTACAGCCCCGCCGGAACGCGGGGCACGGTTCCCGTGTGGCTTTGGTACCACGACGGCGCCGTGTACTTCACCACCCAGCGCGCGAGCTTGAAGGCCCGCCGCATCCGCAATAATGGAAGGGTGACGGTGCACGCAGGGAAACCGGACGGGCCGTCCTTCGATGGACGCGCGGAGTGGGTGGACGACCGCCCGGATCTGGAGGAGGCGATTCTCCGCGCCTATCGGCAGAAGTACTGGATCATGATCCCGCTCTGGATGGGGCGCCGCATCCGGACGGGCCTTGCCCACAAGACCAGCGTCCTCATCCGCATCACTCCACAATCCCCGCAACTGCCACCATCTACCTAACTCACATTCCAGCAGACAAACTGCCCCCGGGACCCGCCTCTGGCGGATTCGGCTGTTCGGCAGTTCGGTCGGTCTCGAACACCCGAACCCTCGAACTACCGAACTGCCGAACGCTCTTGTCTTATCCCTTGAGCCCGGTCAGGGCGATGCCCTGGACGAAGTAGCGCTGTAGGGCCAGGAACAGGACGATGGCGGGGATCGTGGCCAGCACCGAGGCGGCCATGCCGATGCCATAGTAGGCGATGGACTGTCCGCCGACGGTCCCCCCGCCCACGAAGGTGGCGAGGCCCACGGGCAGCGTCCGGGTGGCATCCGTGTTGGTCACGATGAGGGGCCACATGAAGTCGTTCCAGGAGAGCAGGAAGAGGAAGATGGCCACGGCCGTCAGGGCCGGCCGCGAAAGCGGCAGGATGACCCGCACCAGGACCCCCAGGCGTGTCGCGCCATCGATCACCGCAGCCTCTTCCAGCTCGCGGGGGATGCCCCGGAAGAACTGCCGGAGCAGGAAGACGCCGAACCCGTTGGCCACGGTGGGCATGATCAGGCTGAAATAGGTATCCGTCAGCTTCACCTTGGCCAGGCCGATGAACAGGGGCACGAGGGTGATGTGGACCGGCACCAGGATGGTGGACAGGATCAGGATGAAGAGCCACTGCTGTCCGCGAAAGCGCATCCGGGCAAAGGCGTAGGCCGCCGGGACGCTCACCCCCAGGCCCAGGAGCGTCGCGCCGGCGGCCACCACCAGGCTGTTCAGCAGCCAGCGCTCCAGCCGGAATTTCTGGAAGACCTCGAGGTAGTTCTCCAGGGTGATCGTCTTGGGGATCCATCGGGGCACCAGGCTCAGGATCTGCCCTTCCGGCTTCAGCGACGTGGACACGACCCACAAGAGCGGGGCCAGCCAGAGGACCAGGACCAGCCCCATGAGGGCGTATAGGCCGAGCCGGACGAGGTACTCGACGCGGATGACGCCCGCCCCGCCCACCTCCGTGGAGACCAGGCGAAACTGCACGATGGTCACCAGCAAGAGCAAGCCGAAGAGGGCATACGCGATCGCCGCGGCGTACCCCATCTCGAACCAGGTGAAGCCGACGACGTAGAGATAGTGGACGATCGTCAGGGTGCTGTTGCTCGGCCCGCCCTGGGTCATGACGTAGATTTGGCCAAAGACCTGGAACGACTTGGCGATGGACATCACCACCACGAAAAATGTGACGGGACGCAGGCAGGGCAGGACCAGGTGCCAGAACTCCTGCCAGGCGTTCGCCCCATCCATGCGCACCGCCTCCCGCAGCTCCGCCGGGATGTCCTGGAGCCCCGCGAGGTACATGACCATGTTGTAGCCGGCCGTCCACCACATGGTGGCCAGGATGATAGAGAGCATGGCGGTCTCGGGCGCGGCCAGCCAGGGGAGGGGGGCCACGCCCAGCTGGCCCAGGTAGTAATTGAGGATGCCGGCTCCCGTGGGATCCAGGATCCAGCGCCAGATGATCCCGACGACGGAGACCATGATGACGTACGAGCCGAAGACCGCCAGGCGGGTGAGAACCCGCCCTCGCAGGGGCTGGTTCAGGAGGAGGGCCAATCCCAGACCCAAGAGCGCCATCACCGGCACGATGACCGCCGTGTAAAAGAGGGTGTTCTTCAAGGCAGTGGTGAACAGGGGGTCCTGGAGCAGCCGGGCGTAGTTCTGGAGGCCGACGAATGTGGGGGTCCCGACGATCTTCCAGTTGGTCAGGCTCACCACCGCGCTGAAGAGGGCGGGCAGGAGAAAGAACGGCAGGAAGACGACGAGGTAGGGCGCAAGGAAAAGGTAGGGGGCGAGTCCCGCAAGGCGGGACCGCCCCCAGGGTGATCTCGTCACGCCCCCTGCCCCGTCGGGCATGGCAGGGGTCCGGTTACTTCCCGGCCAGGATCGCATTCACCGCCGCCTCCGCGTCGGTGAGCGCTTGCTCCACCGTCTTCCTCTTCTGGACGATGGACTCCCACGCGCTTACCAGCGGGCTGGCGGGGTCGTGGGTGAAGATCTTCGTCTGCTGCTGGATCGGCGGATTCAGGACCCAGCCCGCCTCCGGCTGGATGCCCGGCGTGAAGGCATTCCAGAGAGGCATGCCCTTGAACTCGGCGCTGGCGAGGATGGCCCGCCGGGCCGGGGCCTGGCCCCCCTTCACCCAGGTCATGCTGTTCTCGCTCATGTAGCGGATGAACTTCATAGCGGCGAGCTGCTTGGCCCGATCCGGCTGCTTGCCCAGGACCAACTGGTGGGTCATCCCCCAGGAGGCGTACTGGCCGAAGATCCGCGGGAAGGGGGCCGTCTTGAACTTCAGCCCCTCCTGCCGGAGGCCGCTGTTGATCAGCCACGGACCGATCCAGATCATGGCCGCTTGCTTGGTGAGGAAGGCCTTGTTGATGTCGGTCATGACGGGCGGCGCGACCTTGTGGACGTGGATCAGGTCATGCATGAACTGGAAGGCCGCCTTCCCTTTGGCGTCGTTGAATGCCGCCTTCTTCAGGTCGTCGGTGAACATCTTTCCGCCCTGCTGCTGCAGGAAGGCCATCCAGTAGCGGACCGGCCACGCCGTCGAGGAGTGGATGGCCAGGCCCCACTGGTTCGGAGGGACCGTCAGCTTCTTGGCGGCCGCGACGAACTCGTCCATCGTTTGCGGCGGCCTATTGGGATCCAGGCCGGCCTTCTCGAACAGCTCCGTGTTGTAGAAGAGCCCCAGGACGTGGGTGTCCAGGGGGAGGCCGTAGCGCTTCCCGCCGATCACCCCCAGGTTCCAGGCGCGGGGCACGAAATCCTCGGCCTTAACTCCAGCCTCGCCCAGCAGCTCGTCCATGGGTTGGAGGGCGCCGAAGCTCGCCATCTCGGGCATGACCGTGACCCACATCAACAGCATCTCGGGGGTCCCGCCGGCCTGGATCGAGGTCACCAGCTTGCTGTGCATCAGGTCCCACTGGTAGAAGGAGGGGACGACCTCGACATCTTTCTGCGAGGCGTTGAAGGCCCTGATCATCTCTTCCCAGCGCCCCTTGTCATCCCCACTCAACCCACTCCAGGCATTGATCTTGGTCGCCGCCTGGGTGCTCGACCAGCCCCAGGCCGAAAGCAGGACCACCACGCCTATGACCCACCCGGTTCGTCGCATGACTTTCCTCCTCCTATGCCCCAACGTACGCCGTTGGTGAGATTGCCGCAAGCGCCACCTTTCCCTACTGTGAAGCACGGATAGCGCAGGTGGCGTGCCGTTGTCAAGGGGCAATAGCCGTCCCTCGCGTGCGCCTTGTATCCCGTTATGCGGACTTACCCTTTCAGGGTCCAAAGGATCGGGCCACGGACCGTAAAGCGATGCATGGCGCCCATAAAGATGAAGACGGGCGGGATGGTCAGGACGCCCAGGGCTGCCACGGGTTGCCAGTGACTCGCCCCCTCCACCTCGAGGGAAGACGGAAGCGCTCCCAAGGCGGTCCGGGCCCAAGCCGACGTCAGGACTGGGATTGCCATTTCCGCGGGCCTGTGCTACAGAGGCGCCACGACCGCGATCAGATCCTAGGGGGGTATCCGATGAACTGTGGGTGAAGGTGAAATCCCTAATCCCCAGGCCGAAACGCCCAATGGGCCGGAAGTACCTCCGGCACGCCCGGCGCTGGGTCGTCGAGCGGAGCCAGTCGTGGTCGACCCGTTTCCGGAAGCTGCTGGTGCAATCCGAGAAAAGCACCGCCAGTTACGAAGGCTTGCTGGAGGTAGCATGCGCGTTGATCACCTCCCAACAGGCGATTGCTATTTACGGATCAGCTTTTAGACTCGAGCTTTGGAGGGTCTGGAGATGGTTCAAATTCGTTCCATTGTCACCGATGAGATGCGGAAAGCTCTCAGAATCGGGGAGGAGTTGGGGTCTTATACTTATGAAGTGGGGAGAAGTTGGATTCGCCGGTTCGCCAGCGCTCTAGGCGATCCTAACCCGGTGTGGACCGATGAGGAGTCTGCGAAGAAGCAAGGACCCTTCGAAGCACTGATCGCTCCCCCCACCTTCTACATCGTCATGGACCCGGTGGAAACCAAAGAGGTGAACCTCCAGGGGTTCCTCGACCACATCCCCTACAGGCGTACAATCTTGGCCAATGCTTTCAACGAAGTGGAGTACTTCCAGCCCATGAAGGCAGGTGATGTCATCACTGTCACCACGACCTACACAGAAATCATCGAGAAGGATGGGCGATCAGGGCGCCTGGTATTCCCAGTGCGAGAAAACGTCTACAGGAACCAGCGGGGAGAGTTGGTGGCAAAGAGTCGGTGCTCTCATGTGGCCGGGTACGATCTATCGCAAAACAAGGAGAGCTAGAGATGGGACAACTGTTTTACGAGGACGTTCAGGTGGGGGCGGAAATCCCATCTTTGAAGAGAGCGGCCACGACGGAGCAACTGGTGCGCTATCACGCGGCGGCGGGGGACTGGGACCGTATCCACTTCGATTACCCTTACGCAAGGAGCGTGGGCTTTCCTGACGTCATCCTGCAGGGCATGCTCAAAGCGGGTTGGCTTGCCCAGATGATCACTGACTGGGCCGGGCCCAAGATCTGGGTCAAGAAGTTTGGCACACAGTATCGGCACATTGACGTTCCACTCGATACCTTGACCTGCAAGGGGAGAGTGACGAACAAGTCCGTCAAGGATGGCGAGCATCTGGTCGTACTGGAAATATGGGTGCAAAACGGGAAGGGGGAGGTCACAACCAGTGGCGCCGCCACCGTTCGCTTGCCTGCCCGCAACTAAGCTAACGGCAATGCGGGCTTCAGCAACCAAGACTTCCAGAGGACCTCGAAGATGACGCCGCCGACCGCGCGGGTATCGAAGTGGCACGCGCGCACGGTCCCCTTGTAGGTCTCGACGTACGCCTCCACCAGGAGCAGGGGCTTGAAGCCCGCCGCCTCGAACCGGCGGACCATGCCGTCAAAGTCCTCCGTGTTGAACGCGAGGTGGTGCAGGCCCTCGCCCTGCTCCGCCAGGAACTCGTGGAAGGGGGACTCGCCCTCCAAGGGCTGGATCAGCTCCAGCTCGATCCGACCGAGCATGGCCTTCCCCTGACGAAGCTTCATATGCGACGGCTTCCCCCGGAACCAATATTTGTCGGGTGTGCTGTCATACACGGTAAACGGGCCGAGCCCAAAGATTCCCTCGTAGTATTCCACCGCCTTCCCCATGTCCCGCACGACGATGCCGATCTGGTTGATCTCGGGCAGCTCCAGCTTTTTCCTCAGTACCGCCGCTTGTTCCATCGCAGGCTCCCTTCAATCATTGCATCCTAGAGGGACGATCGCCAGGTTGCGCAGACCAGCTCCGGCGGAGTGCCAACAGGCCTGGCCGGAAGATTGAGGGGCTCATCTGGCGAAGAGCCGGAGAGATTTCGGGTCTGAAGCCCATCTCCGCCAGCACGTCGCGCTCCAGGTCGCAGCCTGGGGCGATCTCCAGAACCTCCACGCCGCCCTCGGCGAGCCGGAACACCGCCCGCTCGGTCACGTAGAGCACGGGCTGTCCGAGTCTCCGCGCCCGCCCCCCGTTGAAGGTGACGTGCTCGACCGCCCGGGGGAACTTCGTAAAGGCCCCACGGCCCAAGACCCGGACCGCGCCGTCTTCGATCCGGACGTCTTGCTCCCGTGCAAAGAGCGCGCAGAAGATGACCCGTTTCGCGTTCTGGGCGATATCGATGAAGCCCCCACAGCCGGGGAGCTTCGACCCGAACTTGCTCACGTTGACGTTGCCCTGCTGGTCCACCTCGGCGAAAGACAGGAAGGCGAGATCGAGTCCGCCGCCCTGGTAGAAAGTGAACTGGGAGAGCTGGTCGATGATCGCCTCGGGGTTGATCTGGGCTGCCAGGGCCCTGCCCCGCATGGGGACCCCCCCGATGGTTCCCTGTTCCACGGTGAACGTGACGTCGCCCGCAATCCCCTCCTGGGAGGCCACCACGGGGACGCCGTCGGAGATCCCGAAGCCGATGTTGATCACGGCCCCCGGGGTTATCCCTATCGCGGCCCGGCGAGCAACCACCATGCGAGGAGTGAGGAGCGGTTCCGGGGCGGCGACGAGGGGCGCCTTCGTCTCGCCGGAGCACGCGGGGTTGTACCGCTCCTCCCCGTGAATCTGCCATGCCTCCGGGTTTACTATGATGCCGTCCACAATGATTCCAGGCACCTTGACCGACTGCGGGTGAAGGCTCCCCCTTCGCACCAGCCGTTTGACCTCGGCGAGCACCAGGCCACCAGTGGCGTGCGCCGCCTGGGCCATGGCTAGGGGCTCCAGGAAGGCCGGCTCGTGCTCCATGCTGATGTTGCCGAACTCGTCCGCCGTGGTGCCCCGGACGATAGCTACGTCAATTGGAGGTACCCGGAAGGCGAGCCATTCGTTTCCGTCGAGCTCGATCACCTCGACCAGGTCCTCGCGCGTGGCGGCGTTCAATTTGCCCCCCTCCAGGCGGGGATCCACAAAGGTGCCCAGCCCGACGTGTGAGAGGACTCGCGGCTTCTTGCTGGCGCTGGCCCAGATCATCTGCCCGACCACGCCTTGAGGGAAGCAATACGCCTCGACCTGATTCCTCAAGGCAAGAGCCGCCATCCGAGGCGAATCCCCCCACCCGGGGGAAATCACCCGCTTCACCAGTCCCGGGTGCGCGAAGTGGCTGGCGCCAGCGTCCCCGTCATCCCCGAACCCGCAGGCCTGGATCAGGGTGAGACCCGCGGGCCTCCCGGTCTCCAAGAAGCGTCGCTCGATGGCACCGCAGATCGCCTCCGAGAGCAGGAGACGGCCCGCCCCTTCCACGGCGAGGGTGCTGCCGTCCGGGATGAGGGCGGCCGCCTGCGCCGCGCTCATCACCTTTGAATGGGACGCTCTCATCTCCGCCACCTTGATCGACTCGGTCTAGGCATATGCGCTCTGCCCGATCTCTCGGGTTTCGACCATGAGGCGGTGCTCCCCTTCCTGCACGACCTCCCCTCGCTGGTTGATCATCTGGAGCGCAAGGTAGAAGATCCCCCGACCCGGTTTCCTGGTCTTCCGCTTGTCCCGGAGGCGGCACCGAACGTGAATCGTGTCGCCGAGAAAGATGGGACCCTTGAAGTCCCACGTCCACCCCAGGGAGGCGATCCCCGCGAACTCATCCGCACCGGCCCGCAGCTTCAGACCCTCGGTGATCGCCAGGCCCAGCAACCCTTGGGCGATCCGCCGCCCGAAGGCGGACTTTCGGGCGAACTCCTCGCTGACGTGCAGTTCGCTCCAGTCGTCCGACAGGGCGGAGAAGTTCACGACGTCCGTCTCCGTGATCGTCCGCGTCTGGGAGACGAACTCCTCTTCGACCTCGACGTCCTCGTAGTAGCGGACCTTGCGCATGCCACCGACCTCCTTCCCTCTCGCGACCACAGTTTTCGTGCTCGCCCCAGGTCTACACGACCCCGTCCGCCTGTAGCCGCGCGATCTCCTCCCGTTCAAAGCCGAGAGCGCCGAGGACGGCTTCCGTGTCCGCGCCGAGCGGGGGTGGCGGCGTCCGGTAACTTGGCGGCGTCCCGCTCATCCGAATCGGGTTCCCGATGACCCGGAATTCGCCGCCCTCCGGGTGGCGCTGTGTGATGATCAGGCCGCTCCACGACACCTGTGGATCCCGCTCCACCTCCTCGTAGCTGTGGACCGGCGCGCTCCAGACCCCCTCCGCCCCCAGCCGATCGAGCCATGTGGCCCGCGGCTCCCGCCTGAAGATTCCGGCCAGCAGCGCGTACAGCTCCGACCGGCGCTCCAGCCGCTTCTCCCCCGTATCGAAACGCGGGTCCGTCTCCAGGTCGGGCAGCCCTAGGGTCCGACAGAGGGTTGGCCACGGTCCGGACGAGACGGCCAGGAACCTGCCGTCGGCGGCGGAGTAGATCCCGTACGGGGCCGGCTCGAGGGGATGGGCCAGCTCCTCGTTCTCGCGGGGCCGAAACCGCCCGCCGTTCAGGTGGTAGGTGAGCTCCTGGCACTGCATGTGGAGCGCGGCGTCCAGGAGACAGACATCGACCTTCTGCCCCTGCCCGGTTCGCGTACGAGATTGGAGCGCGGCCAGGATGCCAACGGTGGCCAGCATCGCGCCATAGGCGTCCACCGCGTAGGTCCCCGCCGTCCTCGGATATCCGTTGGTCCGCCCCGTCACCCAGGCCAGCCCCCCCATGGCCTGGGCCAGGAGGTCCTGGCCCGGCTTGTCCCGATACGGCCCCTGCTGCCCGTAGCCCGAACAGGAGCAATAGACCAGCCGGGGATTGATTCGGCTCACCTCCTCGTACCCCAGCTCGAGCTTCTCCATGGTACCCGGGCGGAAGTTCTCCAAGAGGACGTCGCAGGTGAGGAGCAAGCGGCGGACGATCTCCCTCCCTTTTTCGTGTTTCAGGTCGAGGGTCAGGCTACGCTTGTTCCGGTTCAGGGCCAGGAAGAAGGCGTTCACCCCGCGGATCCGGTTGAAGGGGAAGGCCCGGTTCTCATCGCCCGTGCCCACGCGCTCGACCTTGATGACCTCGGCACCCATGTCGCCCAGCATCTGCGAACAGTGCGGCCCCTGCATGAAGCGCGAGAAATCCAGAACCTTGATCCCGTGCAAGGCACCCAGGCTGTCCAATGGTTCCTCCTCTCCCACAACTCCCCATCTGATCCGGGTCGCGAGGATCCCTACCCCTTGAGGGCCCCCAGGGTGAGCCCCCGGATCAGGAACTTCTTCAGGAACAGCATGAACAGAAGCATCGGCATTACCGTCCAGACCCCCAGGGCGGCGAGCGTCCCCCACTGGAGCGCCCCTTCGTTCTCGATGTAGGTGGCAAGCACCACAGGGGCGGTCTTCGCCTTGAATGACGTCAGGACAAGCGCGAAGATGAACTCGTTCCACGCCTCCACGAAGCAGAGGATGGCGGCCGCCACGATTCCGTTCTTGGCCAACGGGAGGATGATCCGGACGAAGACCTGCCATGGGGAGCACCCGTCGATGTACGCTGACTCGGAGAGCTCGCGGGGCACCTGACTGAAGAAGTCCCGGAGGATGAGCAGCACCAGCGGCACCTGGAACGAGGCGTATATCAGGATGAGGGCGATGTGCGTGTCCACTAGGTTCGAGAACTTGACCATCAGGTAGATCGGGATGAGGGTTGTGATGGGCGGGAACATCCGTCCCACCATACTGACTAGGAAGAGGGGCTCCTTCCCCCGGAACTTCCAGTGCGAGAAGGCGAAGGCCGCCGTGCCCCCAATGATCAGCGCCAGGATGGTCGACCCCGAGGCGATGATGAAGCTGTTCACAAAGAACTGGTAGAACTGCTCCTTGAAGATGATGTGCTCGTACGTCTCGAAGCTCGGCCAGACGATCAAGCGCGGAGGGCGCTCCATAATGGTCCGAATGGACTTCACCGAGGTCAGGAACAAGTAGTATAGGGGAAAGAGCGTCCAAATCAGGGCGACGACAATCACCATCGTTACCAGGGCGGCCTTCGCCGGAGACCTGCTCGCAACTATCACTCTGGATCCTCGTGGCGATCAGTATTCCACAGAGACCTTCCGGACCACTTTCAGATAGAAGCCGTATGCTGTCATCAAGAGCACGAGCATGATGATGGTCATCGCCGAGGAGTAGCCGATCTCGAAGAACCGGAAGGCGGTCTTGTAGATGAGGATGCTGGCGGCCTCGGTAGCCCGCCCCGGTCCGCCGCCGGTCATGACGTAGATCTTGGGAAACACCCGGAAGGCCTCCATGGCGCGGAGCAACGCCGCCACCAGGATGGTCCCCTTGATCATGGGCAGGATAATCCGCCGGACAATGACGAAGTCCGAGGCCCGATCGATCTGGGCGGCTTCGATAATCGTCTCTGGGATCCCCTGGAGAGCCGATAGGACGAGGAGGTAGATGAAGGGGGTCCACTGCCAGGTGTCGGCGATGATGATGGCCCAGAGCGCGGTCGAAGCGGAGCCTAGCCAGTTGATTGCGGGGATCCCGGCCAGGCTGAGGAGGTGGTTGAAGGGGCCGATACTCGGCTGGAACAGGATGTACCAGATGGAGCCGACAGCCACCGGCGTCAGGAACATGGGCAGGAGAAGGGAGCCCTGGACGAAACTCTTGCCTCGAAAGCTTCGGTCGGTGGCCAGCGCCAGCCCCGTCCCCAGGACCGTCTGGATGCCCGTGGCCACCACCATGAAGAAGAAGCTGATCCAGAGCGAATCGTGGAATCTCGTGTCCGAGAGGAGGCGAACGTAGTTCTCCAAGCCCGTGAAGGTGCGGCCGGAGCGCCGGACCAAGTTCCAATCGTTCAGGCTCAGAAACACGGTATACAGGAGGGGGATGACCCTCCAGAGGATGAGGTAGACGACCATCGGCAGGAGGAACATGAGGATTGGGTTTCGCAGGAGCCTTGCCGATCCGGCTTGTGTGCCCTCCCTCATTGTTGTTCCCATGCTCCACACAATCGCGCGGACGCGGACGGCCACGTGCGGTGGCGTACGGGGGAGGGGGAGCGCCTGATCCTCCGGCCGTCCCCCACCCCCGGGCCGAGACTTGCCTACTTGATGTACCCGGCCTTCTTGAAGACGGCCTCTGCCTCCTTCTGCGCCTCCGCGAAGCCCTTCTCCACCGTGGTGCCGCCGCTCAAGGCCTTGTGCAGCGCAGAGCCGGCGGAGTCAATCGCGCTGAAGTACTCGGGCAGCGCCGACAACTCGAAGTAGAAGATGTCCTTGCGCTGCATGAGTTTCGCAAGTGCCGGCTTCATCCACGGGACCCGCCTTTGGACCTCAGGGTCGTTCAGGATAGAGGGGCGGGGCGGGATCCAGCCGTATGGCACGTACTTCTCCAGGTACACCTTTCGCATGATCTCCCGGGAGAAGGCCAGCTCGATCGTCTTGTACGCCGCCTCCTTGTTCGGGGAAAGACCGTACAGCGAGAGGACGTTGCCCCCGTGGTGGGCTGCGTGCTCCCGTCCCTTCACCCCCGGCACCGAAGGCAGGACCGTGAAGGCAACCTTGTCGGCGACCTTGGACTTGGCCGGGTTCAGCCCCATGTCGGCGACGCGCAGGAAGTACTCGACAACCATCGCCACGGAGCCTTCTGCAAATACGGCGGTGGACTCGCCGCTCGTGTAGTTAATGTGGCCCGGCGGCTGGAACTTCGCCAGCTCGACATAGAACTTCCCGGCCTCGATGGCCTGCGGGGAGTTGATGGTCGGCCGCATGGTCTTGGGGTCGAACACGTCATCGGCCCCGAAGGCCATGAGGTAGTTGATGAAGTCGTGCCAGAGGAACCCGACCGGCTTGTTGGAATGGGACGTGCCATAGAAATCCACGGCGAGGACATTGCCCGCCAGGGTCTGCCCCTTTTTCCGGGTGAAGAACTCCGCGATGTCCCGGAACTCCTTGTAGGTCGCCGGCTCCTTCAGCTCGTAGCCGTACTTGGCCCTGAAGTTCTTCTTCTCCTCCGGATGGTTGAAGAGGTCGGTCCGGTAGAAGAGGGCCACGCCCGTCACGTACAGGGCGGGGCCAAGCCAAACGCCTTTGTGGGTGTAGTTCCGGATGGAGATGTCGAAGTAGTCATCCATCGCCAGTTTCGCCTTGTCCACCACGGTCGGGTGCTCGGCGATGTATTTCCCGAGCGGCTCGATGACCCCCATCTCCGCCCACTGGCCCCGTGAGGGCGAGTGAACCAGGAGCATGTCCCAGGCCTTGTTGCCGGCCGTGAAGTCGATCAAGGCCTTGTCGTGCAGCTCGTCCATGGAGTACCAGCTGACCTTGATCTCCGTCCCCAGCACCTTGCCGGCCTCGACCAGGATGTCGTAGATGGGCTCGGACTCCGTGAAGCCTTTCGGCAGCATGACCTTCAGGGTCACTCCCTCATACTTGCTCTGGCCCGCCTCGCTAGGCAACGTCAGCGCCGCCGTCAGGGTGAGCACGCCGAGAAGAATCGCTGCACTCTTGAGCACTGTCCTCATGACGTCCTCCTTTCATGCCATACGGATCCTTCGGGCCCGCCCGGGGCGATCGAGACGATCGCTCGGCGCGAATTCCTCAGAGATCCACCCAGGTGCCCGACGCACTGGATGCGTACAGGGCACCGATGACCCGCAGCACCTTGCGGGCCTCGATCCCGTCAACCAGCGGAGGCCGTCCCTCCCGCACGGCGGCGACGAAGTCCCGGATGTTCTCGGCGTGAGGCTCCACTGCGGCCTGGCTGGGTGACGCCGCCTCCTGTTGTTCTCGAAACTCCGAGGCGTTGCGCCGCCAACGATCGGGCAACGAGGTCGGGCGCTCGAGCGTGCTGGACCAAAAGCTGAGAAAGCCTCGACTGTCAAAGAGAGCCGCCGTTCCCCAGTCTCCGTGAATCTCCAGCTCTGGAGGATGCTCGGGAATCGCGGCCGTCGTGGCCTCCATGACGGCGAGGGCACCTCCCCCGAATTCCAAGATGCCGACCGCGAGGTCCTCGACCTCGATCGAGTGGATGGTGGTTGCGCTGCGCCCCAGCACCCGCCGGGGCATGCCGAGGATCCAGAGCAGCAGGTCCAGCGTATGGATGGCCTGGATCATGAGGACGCCCCCCCCGGCTTCATCTCTTCGGCCCCGCCAGGGAGCCCTCTGGTAGTACTCTGCAGAGCGTCGGAGCTTCACAGACACAGAGGCCAAAAAGATCCGGCCGATCGATCCACCCTGCACAGCCTCCCGCAGGGAACGGGCGGCCGGCGTGAACCGGTTCTGGAAGATCCCGCCCAGGACGACCCCGTGTTTCCGGCACACCACGATTATCTCATCCGCAGCCTCGACCGTGTGGGCGAAGGCCTTCTCCGCGAGAACGTGCTTCCCTGCTTTGGCCGCCGCCACAGCCGCCGGGAAGTGCAGGTGATGGGGAGTCAGGATGGCGACAGCATCCACGGGGGCACGCGCCAGGAGTGTGTCGATGTCTGGGTACACCCCTGGAATGCCATGTCGCACGGCCAGCGCCTCGGCCTTCGACTGGTCCACGTCCGTCACGGCAACCACTTCGACGTCCGGCACCATGTGCATGGCTGAAGCATTGAGTTCCCCGGCCACGCCCGCGCCGATCAGTCCGAACCGGAAGGGCATCGTTGTTGCTCCTTCTTACGATAAACCCTTTCAGGGAGGTCATGCTGCGGGCGAAGGCATACTCTCGGAGGGTCGCGACATTCTCTCGAAGGGTAAACCCGTGCCCGAGGCATCAACCGACGGCGAAAGCGGTCTTCACGCTCGAGCACTCGAGACGGTAAACACCTCGCTCAATAGAATCAAACGCACCATGAGTGCGCAGCACGTCAACGCCGAGAAGAGGCTCGGCCGCCTTTTCGACCCCGGCGGCGGAGATTCCCTCGAGCAAGACGATCCACCCGGGCACCAGGGTCGCACCACCCCGAGCCCTCTTCTCCTCGGTCGCGATCTCACTCCCAGAGCGATCAGCGATACCAAAGTGCGCGCCGACCACACCCGGCCGCTCGACTGCTGCCGACAGGGCTTCTCGCGAAAGATATCGCCGACAGTTCTCTTCCTGGCCCGGCACCGTTTCGAAACGCCAGGTCATAATCACGCCGCCCTGACCACAGCCGAAGGATGCCCCGACCCGGCACAACGAACGTGAGACGTTGTGGAAATAGGCAAGTGCGCGCCTCGTCCACGGCGTGGGATTGTTGAGACGATCCAGGTAATCCTGCCCAATCAGCGCCTCGGGTGTATCAACCTCGTAGAGATTGAAGAACTCCGGGGTTCCATGCTCGGCAACATATCGTCGTCCGCGCCGGAAACCGGGAATGCCGACCCGCTCCGGCATGTGCTCACGGTTGTGCCATTCGTAGAAATCAGCCTTGCCTTCTGGCACGATGTCATGCCAGATCGCCACAAATGCCTCACCAACCAAACCGTGCACCGTGGCTCCTCGCTTCGCAAGAACCGGTGATCAGAGGGCGTCGCCGGCGCATACCGGGTTCGCCAGGGCCCCGATGCCATCGATCTCGACCTCGATGCGATCCCCGGGCGCGATCGGGGAGACCCCTGCAGGAGTACCCGTGAAGATACAGTCGCCCGCCTCCAACGTGACGACGTGGGAAAGGAAACTCAGGAGTTCGAAGGCGCCGAACACCATGTCCCCTGTCGTTCCCTCCTGCCGAATCACCCCGTTGATGCGACTCCGCAATCGCAACGCCCTTGGGTCGAGTGCCGTTTCGATCCAGGGACCCACCGGTGCGAAGGTATCATACGACTTCGACCGCGCCGGCCACATGCGATCACGCTTCTGGACGTCACGCGCCGACACGTCATTGCCACAGGCGTACCCCAGGATGTAGCGGGGCGCCTCATCTGGCCGGATGCGTCGAGCCCGGCGTCCGACGACCACCACAAGCTCGCCCTCGAGATCGACCGTGCCGATCCCGGCGGGCAACATGATGCTGTCCTCCGGCCCGACCAGAGCGCTCGGAGCCTTGAGGAACATGAGCGGCTCCTTGGGCAGTTCCGTGTGGTGCTCGACGGCGTGGTCTCGGTAGTTGAGGCCGATGCCGATTACCTTGCTCGGGACCACAGGGCATCGCAGGCGGAGGGCCTGCCGAGGGACAGAGCGACCCGTCCGACGCACGGCGGCATAAGGCTCCCCGTCCAGCTCGTGGATAACCTCACCATCCAGTTCACCGAAGTGTGTTCGCCCGACCTCCTCGAAGCGCACGATTCGCACGGAGACCTCCGAGACGTGTCGCCGCTACTTCCCGTAGCGGTGAAGGTACGCCACAATGCCTTGACCCACGCGGCGCAGATGGGCTGCCGTGTACCGCTTGGCAGCCTTCGCATCCCCGCGGAGGCAGGCGTGGAAGATGCGCCGGTGTTCCCGGCGGCCGGCATCGTAGCTGTGGACCTTGGCCAGGTCCAGGCGCAGGTAAGATTCCAGGGTCAATCGCAAGTTCGAGATCAACTTCCGGAGGAACTCTTGTCCCGTGCACGCATACAGGCTGTCGTGGAACTCCCAATTCAGAGTGAGCCACTCCGAGACCGAGATGTCCGGCCGGTCCATCTTCTCGAGAATGGTCCGAATGCGCGCCCCGGCCTCGCGGGTCATGCGCTTGGCGGCGAGCGCGGCCGCCCACCCCTCCAAACGGATGCGGACCTCGTACATCTCCTCCAGGCGTTTGCTGTTCAGGTCGGCGACCCTGGCTCCCTTCTGAGGGTCCAAGACGACAAACCCTTCCGCTGCTAGTTGGTGGAGGGCCTCTCGGATGGGAATGACGCTGCAGCCAAACTGGTGGGCGAGCCCCTGTTGCTTCAGACGCTGGCCGGGCTGGTACTCACCGTTCATGATGCCCTGGCGGATACGCTCGGTTGCTGCCTCGTGGCGGGTCTTGGTGATGGCCATGGAAGGCAGATATTATAAAGTATAAATTATGTCAAGTGCTTTTTGGAGGTGTGAGGCCACATCTCAGTGGTGGCAGTCTTCCACACCTCGACTGTCTCGGGAACGTTCTGATCGATCGACACATGGCGACAGCTTCCCGGCTTGGGAGGTTGGTGGTGGTCCCCTCCTCCGGGTCTTGCTGTACGGGCTCTTATCCAGTGGCCGCGGCCTCCTGTCTTAAATTGGGAGCGCGACTCTTCTACGGATTCATCTACCCTCCTACCGCGACAACTGAGATACGGAATTCTGCGACGATTGAGATTCAGGAGAACACTCCGGCGTTGGGCTGCCGGGTTTCCGATTCCTGGGCAAGCGCGATTCCCTGCAGATCGCCGGTACGGAGGCGAAACGTCGCGCGTGAGGCGGGTGGAAGATTTTACCACACGGGCGGGGTCGGATCCGTGGAACTCCGCATGAACATTGGCTGAAGACTTGCTCTGTTCTGGCAGCGCACTTGCACAAACGCTTCGGAAGGCGTCGGATGTCCGCGATCCGACCAGTCCGCCATACCGCCGACCGGACCGAAAGGACGTGAGTGGGCGGCGGACGGGAAAGCCGAGCCATCCAGCAATTCGAAAGGGTGCCGATTCGTGGGGATGGGATGAAGACACTCCACCGCCTCGAAGGGAAGGTCCTCATCGCCAGCCATGATCCCGCCGTCCAGAGGGAGTGGCGCGACATGCTGGAGCCCCGAGGGTACCTGATTTCCCTGGCGCAAGGAAACGGTCGGGCCACCGAGCTCCTCGGAGAAGACCCCCCGGATGTGATCCTCCTGGATGCTGCGGCGTCGGATCCCTCGGAGGTCGAGGCATTCCGCCAGGTGCGGTCTGACGGCTCCAGCACGCCCATCATTCTCGTCACTTCCAATCCGCCATCCGATAAGGCTCTGGCCGCATTCATGGCCGGGGCGTATGAAATCCTGCGAAAGCCGGTGACCGCCGACGAACTCCTCCCCTGCATCACCCGCGCCGTGGAACGGCGCGATGTCGCGTCCGCCAGTCTCCGGCTGGTCGAGGAATTCAAGCAGCAGCTCTCCGAGCAAGAGGTCCTGATGGAGGTGGGGAGGATCCTGAACTCCACCCTCAACCTCCCGGAGGTCCTGGACCTCGTCATGCTGAACGCTCAGGATGCCCTTCGGGCCAAGGCGGGCTTCCTGATGCTTCGTGACGCCGACACCGGTGAGCTGTACTACACGGTGGCCCGCGGGGAGCGCGGCGAGCGGGCGAAGGAGGTCCGGCTGGGCCGGGGCGAGGGTCTTGCGGGATGGGTGGCCGAGCACGGGGAGGCCGTGATCGCCAACGACGCACAGCGCGATCCACGCTTTTCCCGGAAGGTGGATGAAGTGGCCGGCTTCACCACGAAGGCCATGGCCTGCGCACCCATCGTCATCAAGGGCCAGACGATCGGCGTGGTCCAGGTGCTGCAGGCACCCGGTCGAGGGGACTTCAGCCCCCGGGACCTCACGCTGCTCAAGGCGATCGCCGCCCAGGCCGGGGTCGCCATCGAGAACGCCCGGCTCTACGGCGAGGTCGAGCGGCAGAAGGCGGAGCTGGGCTTTCTTCTCCAGGCCAGCCAGGATCTCCTTTCCGCGATCGATGCCGACACGATCTTCTCCCGCATGATGGCGAAACTGCTGGAAGTGATCCCCGTCGCGCGGACGGGGATCATCCTCTTGGAGAGCGAACAGGAAGGCCGCATCGTCGCCGGCTCGGTGAATGCGGGGCGCCTGCCGCCGGAGCGGGATCAGAAGATCGAGAAGATCCAACTCGCCCAGTACCCGGAGATCCGGGAGGCGATCCGCACCGGGCGTCCGGTCATCGTTTCTGACACCTGGCGGGACCCGCTGATGGCGGAGGTGCGGGAACTCCTGCGCTCCATCGGGGTGCGCTCGCTCCTGGTCACGCCGATGCTGGATCGGGATCGGGTGTTCGGCGTCATCAAGATTGCCCAGTTTGACCGACCGCGCCGGTTCTCTCCCAACGAGATCCGGCTTTGCCAGACACTGGCAAACCAGGCGAGCATTGCCCTGGTCAACGCCCGCCTGGTCCAGGAGCTCCAGGAGAAGAGCGCGCAGATGGAGCGGGCCAGCCAGTACAAGTCCGAATTCCTGGCCAGCATGTCCCACGAGCTTCGAACCCCGCTGCACGGGATCATCGGGTTTTCCGAGCTGATCCTGGAACAACCCGCCGCCCAGGCGGGCGATCGCCACCGCCGCTACGCCCAGGGCATCCAGACCAGCAGCAAGCACCTGCTGTCCCTCGTCAACGATATCCTTGATCTGTCGAAGATCGAGGCGGGGAAGATGGAACTTCACCGGGAGAATTTTCTCCTCGCCGACGCGGTCAGCGAGGCCAGGGGCATCATGCAGCCGCTGGCGGCCAAGAGCCAGATCAGCCTCACGACCGACGTGGATCTGTCCGTGGGAATCGTCTTTGCCGATCTGGGCCGGTTCAAGCAGATCCTCTTCAACCTCCTGGGCAACGCCATCAAGTTCACCTCCACCGGAGGGCGGGTAACCCTCACCGCCCGCCGGGTCGGCTCGTCGGGTGGTCGGGGTGTCAATCCGTCCCAACCAACCGACGAATCGGCGGCTCGACCAGTTGACCCCTCCAGTGAATGGCTCGAGGTGAACGTGACGGATACCGGCATCGGCATCAAGCCGGAGGATCAGGAGCGAATCTTCGAGCACTTCCACCAGGGCAGCAATTCCGTTACCCGTGAGCAGACGGGCACCGGCCTGGGTCTCGCCCTGGCGCGCCGGTTCGTCGAGATGCACGGAGGGCGGATCTGGGTGGAAAGCGAGGTGGAGAAGGGAAGCACCTTCACCTTCGTCGTTCCCCTGCACTAACCCCTGTCCGAAATCCTCAAACCAAACATTTCACCACCAATCCCGCCAAGGGCGGGACAAGGCACCACCGGTTTCCCAAGGTCAAGGACTACCACGAGCCAGACCAGGACGGTCCGATTCACGAGGCTCCGGGATGCCCTGTCCTGCGAAGGAGAGCGTTTCTCGGCTACCTCTCCTTGGTGTCTTGTCCCGCGTCTCGCGGAATTGGTGGTTGAACTGCAATATCCAGGTTCAAGCATTTGTCGGATCAGGATCACCGGCGGGGGAAGACCGCCTTCAGACAGTCGGCCAGAACGTCGAGGACGAAAGTGACTTCAGCCTCCTCGATGATCAGTGGCGGCTTGATCTTGATGACATTGGGTAGGGCCGATGCCGTGGCCAGGATCACGCCGCGATTCCAGGCCTCTTCCACGATTCGCTTGGCCTCGACCGGCGCCGGGTCCTTGGTCTCGGGGTCCTTCACCATCTCCACCCCGATGAAAAGGCCCGGGCCGCGCACGTCCCCGATCTGCGGGTACTTGGTTTGAAGGTCGAGAAGCCCCCGCGTCAAGATCGCGCCCATCCGGGCGACATGCTCCGGGATCCGATCGCGCTCCAGGATCTCGATCACCTTGAGGGCCGCGGCCTGGGCGATCGGGTTGCTGCCGAAGGTGTACACGTCTTCGCCGGTGGGCTCGAACGACTTCAACCGATCGTCGGCGACGACCGCGGCGATGGGGAACCCCCCACCCATGGACTTCGACAGCACCAGGATGTCCGGAGTGACGCCCATCAGTTCCGCCGCGAACATCCGCCCGGTCCGACCGAAGCCGGTCTGGATCTCGTCGAAGATCAGGAGGATCCCGAACTCGTCGCAGATCCGCCGGACCTCCCGCAGGAACGCTGCCGGGAAGGGGATCTGGCCGCCGTTGCCCTGGATCGGCTCCAAAAGGACCGCGGCCACCGGCCCGTCCACTCCGCGCTGGATCGTGTCTCGTAATGGGGCGGCACATTCGGCGTGGCAATCCATCTCCGCCGGCGTCGCCGGCGTGGCAGGATGGGCCGCTCGCCGGGGGCAGCGATAGCAGTAGGCGTTCGGCACCCGGATGAAGTGTTGCATGAAGGGCAGGAATTTCACCCCGGGGCCGAAGTGGCCAGGCGTCTGGGTTCCCATCCACGAGGCGGCCATCGTGGCCAGGCTGCTGCCGTGGTAGGCGTGATAGAAGGTGATGAACCGGTGTGCGCCGGGCCGGTTGATCATGGCCAGCTTCAGCGCGGCCTCGACCGCCAAGGATCCCGTCGGCGCGTTGATCACCCGGCTGAGCCGCCCGGGGCAGAGGTCGGCCAGCCGCTTGGCCAGGAGCAGGCGCGGGATCGTCGGGAACCCTGCCCGGACGTGCCCCAGCGTCCTGGCCTGGGTCACGGCCGCCTCGATCACCTCGGGATGGTTGTATCCCAGCGCCAGGGTCCACGCCTGGGACGTGCAGTCAAGGTAGGACTTCCCGTCGATATCGGTGACCCGGCAACCCTGTCCGCCGACCAGCACCGGCCCCAGCCAGGCCGCCCCATAGCCGATGTAGCGCTGCAGCTCCGCGATCTGCTCCGGAGTCAATCTTTGCTGCTCCACCTCTGACCTCCAAGAAAGCCGACAGCGATATCCGATCCCTGTCCCTGTCGCTGGCCCTGTCGGTAGTTCGTTCCTATCGCTGCCGACCGTCTCGGCTCACGACTCTCGGCTCACCCTTTGAGCCCGGTAAGGGCGATCCCCCGGATCATGTACTTCTGGGAAATGACGTAGGCCAACAGCATGGGGCCGGTGGAAATGACCGTGGCGGCCATCAGGGGCCCGTAGTTCATGCTGCCGTAGGGGTCCTTGAACAGGGCGA
>Ga0214472_10002132_pt1 | contig 21546 bp, 27 predicted proteins | sample RVTome_6_FD_207662 | JGI IMG/M metagenome (GOLD analysis project Ga0214472, IMG submission 207662) | Soil microbial communities from uranium-contaminated site in the Upper Colorado River Basin, Wyoming, United States - RVT140D175 | ecosystem: Environmental > Terrestrial > Soil > Contaminated >...
ACGCGGATATATTGCGCCCGTAACGGTGGAGTCACGCCCAGCAGCATTTCAATGGCACGCACATAGGCATGTTCGTTACACATCATGGAAACGTAATCGAGGCGATCCATGTAACCGATGCTTTGATTATAGGGTTTGCTTTCTGCGAGCTTTTCGGTACCACGATGCAACAAACCTATGTGCGGATCAGCTCGTTCAATCACTTCGCCGTCCATTTCCAGCACCAGGCGCAATACCCCATGCGCCGCAGGATGCTGCGGTCCGAAGTTCATGGTCATGTTGCGTATTTCCGGCATGTAGACTACCCATCTCCCTACATTTTTTTTTAACTGTTAGTTTCTCTGTCTTTTACACGAGAATTCAGAATTCAGTCATTTGTTATTCTGTATTCTGGCTCCTGACTTCTGGCTCTTGGTATCGGTTATCTTCCCGGATCACTTTCGGCACCAGCACACGGTTGGTAATCGTGACCGGCTGATAAATCACACGTTGTTTCTCCGGGTCATAACGCACTTCAACATTTCCTTCCAGCGGAAAATCCTTGCGGAACGGATGGCCGACGAAACCATAATCCGTTAGCAAACGGCGGAGATCCGGATGTCCTTCAAACAGGATACCGAACAGATCAAATGCTTCGCGTTCATACCAGTTGGCGGAAGCCCATACATTAATAATAGAACTGATACGCGGTGGATTGGTTTGCAGACGGCAGCGTACGCGTAAACGGCGGTTATGTTTGATTGATAACAAATGATAAACAACTGCGAGATGATGTTTTTCATCCGGCGCTGCCTTGTGAAAAACCCCCTTGCTCACACCACGGCTGAAGCCAGTGCTGGTGGTGTCCTGCGTTTCCCAATCTGCCTGACCGTATGTGGAATAATCCACACCGCACAAATCGGAAAGCTGTTCGAATGAAAATTCCGCATCATCGCGTAATACCTGACATACCTTAATCAGATTTGCAGCTTGCAATTCTATGGTGACTTGTCTGCAGGCCACAGTACATTCACTGATTTGCCCCTGAAAGCGTTCTTTCAGGCGGTCAGCAAATGTTTCAAGAGGTACTGACATAGTCAATGTAATCAGCCCTGCCGCAGGATAGTGTTGGTTCGTTTAATCTTGTTCTGCAATTGAATGATGCCAAATAACAATGCTTCTGCAGTGGGTGGGCAACCGGGAACATAAATATCTACCGGGACAATGCGATCGCAACCGCGCACCACGGCATAGGAATAATGATAATAACCGCCGCCATTGGCGCAGGAACCCATGGAGATCACCCAGCGCGGTTCTGCCATCTGGTCATATACCTTACGCAAGGCAGGCGCCATCTTGTTGACCAATGTTCCGGCAACGATCATCACATCAGACTGACGCGGGCTGGGTCTGAATATCACACCGAAACGATCAAGATCATAACGGGAAGCACCGGCATGCATCATTTCCACCGCACAACAGGCCAAACCGAAAGTCATGGGCCACATGGAGCCAGTACGTGCCCAGTTGACAAGGTTATCTACTGTGGTGGTAACTATGCCGTGTTCGTGGATTTTTTCTTCTACTTCCATTTCACTCATTCCCATTCCAGCGCACCTTTGCGCCATTCATAAATAAACCCGATGACCAGCACACCGAGGAAAATCATCATGGCCCAGAAACCAGCCATGCCAATGTCTCCCAATGCCACGGCCCAGGGGAAAAGAAACGCAATTTCAAGATCGAAAATGATAAACAAAATGGCAACGAGGTAATAACGCACATCAAACTTCATACGGGCGTCTTCAAAGGCTTCAAAACCGCATTCGTAAGGAGATACTTTTTCGCTGTCGGGGCGGTCATGCCCCATGATTTTGCCCAGCGCCAGCCCTAAACCGATTAACACTGCGCCTACGACAGTTCCAACGATGAGAAAAATCAGGATGGGGAAGTAATTTTCCAGCATTTTCGAATCACCTGGTTCTCTGTAAATAATAGAATGATTTCATGAGGTTACTTAATCAGTATTAGAATCCGGGTTCATACCGTCTAATTATACAAACAAGCGGAAAGATAAGCACATAAAAACATTAAAAAAACAGAAGCAAGGACAGACTACGCTGGAACAAATAGGGTATCAATGCAACACCAGGCTGGACTATTGTTATGACTGGATTCCGGGTTGCTTGCTGAGTCGCTCATGCGCATCCTGCGCTCGCGACATACAGTACATCCCGTACATAACCCGGCACCGGAATGACGAAGAAAGAATGAGTAATTAATTGGTGCCGATGGTGAGACTCGAACTCACACGGGTTGCCCCACTACCCCCTCAAGATAGCGTGTCTACCAATTCCACCACATCGGCGTAATTCAACAAACAGTCAGTAACAGGTTACAAGAGAGTAACTGTAACTGTAACTATTCCACAGCTGGGACATCAAGAGGTGCTGAAGATGTTTCCACCGGAGTTTCTTCCTGGATGTTCTGTGGCATGTCTGCAGGTGAAGTAGCAGCATTTTCTTCAACTCCCGGCACATCAGTAACAGGTTTATCGTCAATCTCTGGAAGCACAAAAGCGGGTTCACTATCCAGCAGACTGGTTGGTTCACTGACAATCTGGTTAGAGATATAGCTGAGGAACAGGCTGTTAGCAAGAAACACTATTGCCAATACGGTCGTGGCCTTAGTCATGAAATTGCTTGAACCACGACTGCCAAATACTGTGGATGAAGCGCCACTGCCAAAGGCAGCACCGGCATCAGCACCCTTGCCATGCTGGATCAGGATAAAACCGATCAAGCTGATTGCGACAATAACCTGTAATACTAATAATAAAGTTTGAATAGTTGCCATATTTCTACCTGTTAAGCTGCACGGCAAATAGCTAGGAAATCGTTTGCATCCAGTGATGCACCACCGATTAAACCACCATCGATATCTGCCATTGTAAATAAATCTTTTGCATTTGTTGCCTTGACGCTGCCGCCGTAAAGTATGCGGATGGTGTCAGCAACTTTTTCATCATGTCTTGCCAGTCGTAACCGGATAAAGGCATGAACTTCCTGGGCCTGTTCCGGGGTGGCTGTCATGCCGGTGCCAATGGCCCAGACCGGTTCATAGGCAATCACTGCCTGCTCAAAACTTTCTATACCGCACTTTGTAATCACGGCATCCAGCTGTCTGGCGATCACGTTATCCGTATCGCATGCTTCCCGTTCTTCGAGATATTCACCAATACACAAAATCGGCTTCAATCCTGATTTAATCGCCTGGGTAAATTTATCTGCAACCAGTGCATCTGTTTCGCCATAAAGGCTGCGCCGTTCGGAATGGCCCACAATCACAAACCGGCATCCATATTCCAGCAGCATGGCTGAAGATATCTCACCAGTATAGGCCCCGGAATCATGCCTGGACAGGTTTTGCGCACCCAGCAGCATGCCGGTGTTTTCCAGTAATCCGGCCACTTCTGCCAGATACACATAAGGCGGACATATGGCAATTTCAGCCCTGACACCTTCATTTATGCCTGCACTGATCGCTGCTACCAGCGGCCGGATAGTGGCCAGCGTCCCGTTCATTTTCCAGTTTGCTGCAACTAGTGGTTGGCGCTTGGTCATGGAATTGGCAGATCAGGCTCTAAAAGGCCGCCCAGCTTACAGATTGCAGGCGGTGAAATCAATGTCTCAAGGCTTGTGGGTAAATCTCCCCGAATAAATTTGAGGGGCCTCGATTTTCCATAAACACCAGATTTCTCAATCACTACGGTCTTTCGAATTGGCAGGTTCACGCTTAATGGCACCCATAAACTGATGCACTTCAATCTTGCTTAATTCATGGTAATCACCGGCCTTCAAATCTCTGGGCAGAAAAAACGGGCCATAACGGACCCGTATCAGGCGACTGACGGTAATTCCCTGGGATTCCCACATCCGCCGGACTTCACGGTTGCGGCCTTCTTTCAGTATGACGTGATACCAGTGATTCATTCCCTTACCGCCGCCGTCATGAATACTGGTAAATTTAGCCATGCCATCCTCAAGCTCGACACCGGCGAGCAGCTTGTTCAATTTTTCCTTACTCACTTCACCGATAACACGCACAGCATATTCGCGTTCGATTTCACTGGAGGGATGCATCAGTTTATTTGCCAGTTCGCCGTCATTGGTAAACAGCAACAAACCTGAAGTGTTGATGTCCAGCCGGCCTATTCCTATCCAGCGGCCATTTTTAATCCGGGGCAGTTTTTCAAACACAGTCGGGCGATCTTTTTCATCCTTGCGGGTACATACTTCGCCAACAGGTTTATGGTAGGCAAGTATTTTTGTTTTTTGAGTCAGTGATCGGGTTGCATGCAACAATTCGCCATCCAGCCGGATTTTGTCAGACGGAATAATCTTGTCACCCAGTTTTGCCAGTTGGCCATTGATGCTGATTCGCCCGGCCTTGATCCATGATTCAATTTCACGGCGCGAACCAACACCAGCCTGGGCGAGGACTTTCTGGATACGTTCGGGAACCAGGTTGGACATAGACATACTTGAATCTCTGAATCTAATAGTGATGTATAAAAATCCGTCATTCTGGCGCATGCGACCCACAGGATGTGGGAAATGTCGCGAGAGGACAGGAAGTCCGTAGCGACCAGAATCCAGTCAAAATAATTGTTTACTGGATGCTGGCCTCCGCCAGCATGACGAATACCTGACTTTCAAGAAAACATTAATGCGGGTAAGTATTCAGTTTCTTTGATTATTTTAATGCGTAATCGGGATGACCTTATCGTCGTCCGAATTGAAATCATCCGGCATGGGTTCGCTGATTTCTGCAGCTTCTTCATTTTCAATTTCGTGTAATTGCTGTTCCCTGTTGTCCGGAACTTCCATATTTTCCAGCGAATCAAACAAATCCGGATTGAACATGTTCAGTTCCTTGATTTCGGCCAGCGTAGGCAGGTCGGAAAGTTTTTTCAGGTTGAAATAATCCAGAAACTCCTTTGTGGTTGCGAGCAACTCGGGTCTTCCCGGTACATCCTTGTGCCCTACCACCCTGATCCATTCACGTTCCTGCAAGGTTTTAATAATCGTGGTGCTGACACCCACACCGCGAATGTCTTCAATTTCGGCGCGGGTCAACGGCTGACGATAGGCAATGATGGCAAGCGTTTCCAGCAGGGCGCGTGAATATCGCGGCGGTTTTTCATCAAACAGACGATTAATCCATTCGGCATAATCACCTTTTACCTGAACACGATAACCACTGGCAATCTCACACAGTTCAATGCCACGATCTTTATAATCTTCCTGCAACTGGTCCAGCGCGGTCTTGATTGTTTCCCGGTCCATGGCTTCTGCATCTTTTTCAAACAACTCCAGGATACGCACAATGCTGAGCGGTTTATCGGAGACCATCAGTGCTGCTTCAATAATGTTTTTAATTTTTTCCTGGTTCATGCTGCCGCCTTGACATAGATAGGACCATTGATTTCATTTTGTACCATTTCAATCAGTGAACCTTTTAACAATTCCAGTATGGCCAGCAATGTTACCACCACGCCGGCCCGGCCTTCTTCTACTGAAAATAATGTAGTGAATTCAATAAAATCTTCCGTTGAAATTCGATCCAGCACGATACTCATACGTTCGCGCACTGATAACGGTTCACGCGTGATGTGATGATGTGAAAACATCTCGGCCCGGGACAATACTTCGGCAAAGACCTTGAGCAAATTATCCAGCGAGACTTGCGGCGGTTCATGATTGATACTGCGGTCCGGAAACTCAACTATTGTACCGAAAATATCACGCTCATAACGCGGCAGACTGTCCAGATCATCAGCGGCCTGCTTGTAACGTTCATATTCCTGTAAACGCCGGATCAGTTCCGCACGCGGATCTTCTTCCTCATCTTCATTAACTGGACGCGGCAATAACATCCTGGATTTGATTTCTGCCAGCATCGCTGCCATGACCAGGTATTCCCCGGCCAGTTCCAGTTGCAGCACTTCCATCAGATCAATGTACTGCATGTATTGCGCAGTGATCTCGGCAATTGGAATATCAAGAATATCAAGGTTCTGCCTTTTGATAAGGTATAGAAGCAAATCCAGCGGACCTTCAAAGGCTTCCAGAAAAATTTCGAGTGCATCCGGCGGAATATAAAGGTCGCTCGGCATCTCCGACATCGGCTCGCCCTGCACGATAGCGAATGGCATCTCTTTCTGGCTGCTGGTGGCAGCTTCTGGAGTGGTCTCATTTTCCGGTGTCATGTTGTTCATTTGATTAGAGGTATTTCAGCCCCATCGCCTCCCTGACTTCCTCCATGGTTTCCCTCGCAATATCGCGGGCAGCTTCACAACCATCCGAAATAATCGCCTTCACAGTGTCCTTGTCCTGTTCGTATTCCTTCGCGCGTTCCCTGATCGGCGTCTGTTCTTTAAGTATGGCATCTATCACCGGTCTTTTACATTCAAGACAACCAATTTTTGCCGTGGTACATCCTTCCTGCACCCATTTTTTCAGTTCATTGTCAGAATACACCTGGTGCAGACCCCAGACCGGGCACTTTTCCGGATCACCGGGATCACTGCGCCGGACACGGGCCGGATCAGTCGGCATAGTACGAACCTTCTCTTCTACACTGGCCGGGCTTTCCCGGAGACTGATGGTATTGTTATAGGATTTGGACATCTTCTGGCCGTCCAGACCAGGCATTTTCGAGGCCGGAGTCAATAGGGCCTGCGGTTCGGGGAAAATCACCTTGCCGCCACCTTCCAGATAGCCATACAAACGTTCCTTGTCGCCAATCGAAATATTCTGCTGTGATTCCAGCATCGCCCGGGCTTTATCAAGGGCCAGCGTGTCGCCCTGCTCCTGATAACTGCGACGCAGTTCGTGGTAAAGCTTGTTATTTTTTTTGCCGAGTTTTTTGGCGGCAGCTTCGGCCTTTTCTTCAAAACCGGGTTCACGTCCATAAAGATAGTTGAAACGTCTGGCGATTTCCCGTGCCAGTTCCACATGGGCCACCTGATCTTCGCCTACCGGTACATTGCCGGCCTTGTAAATAATGATGTCAGCGGATTGCAGCAAGGGATATCCGAGAAAACCGTAAGTGGTGAGATCCTTGTTGGAAAGTTTTTCCTGCTGATCCTTATAGCTGGGAACACGCTCAAGCCAGCTGAGTGGTGTACACATGGACAACAGCAAATGCAGTTCCGCATGTTCGGGAACCCTCGACTGGATAAAGATTTTGGCTGTCCCCGGATTGATTCCGGCAGCCAGCCAGTCCACGACCATATCGAAAGCACTGTCGGCGATGCCCTGAGGTGTTTCGTATTCCGTGGTCAGTGCGTGCCAATCCGCCACAAAAAAGAAACACTCGTATTCATTCTGTAGTTTGAGCCAGTTCTTTAATACTCCGTGATAATGGCCCAGATGGAGTTGACCCGTAGGCCGCATGCCGGACAGAACCCGCCGGTTGGCAGTACTACTCAAGTGTGTTCCTCCCCGGGGAAGTGCTTGATTGTTATGGAGTTCATAATAAAGGGCAGGATTATAACCCAGATACCCATCAGACCCTATGCCTTATCAGGAGGCGATCAACGGGTTTCAAAAGACATGGATATTGCCTTTACCCTGCCGCACGATAACCGGCTGACTGCCGGCCAAATCAACCACCGTCGTCGGTTCAATCCCACAAATACCCCCATCCAGAATCAAATCCACCTGTTTGCCCAGTTTATTGTTAATCTCTTCCGGATCAGTTAAAGGCAGATCATCTCCCGGCAAAATCAGACTGGTGCTGAGTATCGGTTCATGCATTTTGATCAACATGGCCTGCGTTACCGGATGATCCGGCACCCTGACACCGATGGTCTTGCGTTTTGGATGCTGGAGCCGTTTCGGGACATCCCGCGTTGCGAGTAATAGAATGGTATAGGGCCCGGGCATATAGGCCTTCATCAGGCGAAATACCGAATTACTGACTTTCGCATAGGTGGCAATCTCGGATAAATCCTTGCACATCAGTGTCAGATTATGTGTTTCATCAAGGTGGCGGATACGCCGGACACGTTCCAGCGCATCCTTGTCTCCAATACGACAACCAATGGCATAACAGGAGTCCGTGGGATACACCACCACTCCGCCTTCACGCATAATCTCTGCCGCCTGGCTAATCAGGTGTTTCTGCGGATTCTGTGGATGTATGCGGAAATATTGTGCCATGTGTGTGTTGTAGTGTGAGTGCTGCTTTTTCGTTATGATTGCATGTAAATGAATGTTCCAGTTTGATTTCTAAACTATATTTCAAGTTTGTTCGTCATTCTGGCGAATGCCAGAATCCAGTCTATCAAAGTCCGCCTTTCAGGCGGTACATTAACTTACTGGATGCTGGTATACACCAGCATGACGGAACAGGTAGCACTAATTTAAATTTTACTGATTTTATCTAATGAAAATACTATTCGATTTCTTCCCGGTATTGGCTTTTTTCATCGCGTATTACCTGCCTGAAGACCGCTCACAAGCCATTTATATCGCAACCGGTGTTGCCATCATTGCAGCCATCATACAGGTTGCTGGTTACTGGCTCATGACACGGCGCTTTGAAAAGATGCATCTTATCACACTCGCGCTCATCGTTATCCTCGGTGCTGCCACCCTGCTGCTGCAGGACAAGCGCTTCTTTATGTGGAAACCGACCGCAGTCAACTGGTTATTCGCACTGGTGTTCATTGGCAGTGAATTTATCGGCAAGAAAAGCATGGTTCAGCGCATGATGGACCACGCCATCTCCGTGCCGGACAAGGTCTGGGTGATATTGAACAGAAGCTGGATTGTTTTTTTCATCGTGATGGGTGCCCTGAATCTGTACGTTGCCTATATGTTTGCGGAAAATATCTGGGTCAATTTCAAATTATTCGGCATGCTGGGACTCACATTAATATTCGCCGTGGGCCAGGCCGTTTATATGTCACGTTACATCAGCGAAACTGAAGAAAAGAAGGAGTAGAGATTTATGTTTTACGCAATCATCAGCCAGGATGTTGAAAACAGTCTGGAAAAACGGTTGAGCGTTCGCCCCGCACACATAGCGCGTTTACAGGCATTACAGGATGAAGGCCGTATGCTGCTGGCCGGGCCGCACCCGAAAATTGACAGCGAAGATCCGGGCCCGGCGGGATTTACCGGCAGTCTGATCGTGGCCGAATTCGAATCACTGCAAGCCGCACAGGAATGGGTTGATGCTGATCCGTATATTGCTGCAGGAGTCTATGAAAAAGTGATCGTCAAACCATTCAAAAAGGTATTTCCGAATGCCTGATCCCAACGGACATGATGTGGGACGCGTGGAAAGAATCAAGGAACGCCTCACTAAAGCACTGTCACCGGGCAAACTTGAAATTACGGATGATTCACTTATGCACAAAGGACATGCCGGTGCAGCGAGTGGCGCCGGACATTTTTCGGTGACTATTGTTTCGGACAAATTCACCGGACAGAACATGATCCAGCGCCACCGCATGGTCTATCTGGCGGTCAATGACATGATGCCATCAGAAATTCATGCACTGAGTATAAATGCATTATCACCTGACGAAGCCTGATCTGTTATCAAAAAGATGAAACCTTTTCTGAAATGGCCAGGCGGAAAATACCGTCAGGTTGACCGTATCTGCAAACAACTTGGTGATGGCAGCCGGCTGGTGGAACCTTTCGCAGGGTCTGCAGCAATATTTCTGAACACAGACTTCAAAAAATACTTGCTGGCAGACAGTAACTCCGATCTGATTAATCTTTATCAGCAATTGCAATCAGAAGGCGAGCCATTCATTAAATATTGCCAGAAATTTTTCACCGCAAAAAATAATAACAAGGATGTGTTTTATGAATCCCGTGCAAAATTTAACCAGTCGGGCGATATGCGACTGAAATCGGCATTATTTCTTTATCTCAATCGTCATGGCTATAACGGTTTGTGCCGGTATAATTCAAAAGGTGAATTCAACGTGCCATTCGGACGTTACGATCAGGCCTATTTCCCTTACCGGGAAATGATTTATTTTCATGAGAAATCCGCAACTGCAAAATTCATCCATGCCGGATTTGCTGAAACCATGCGCAAGGTGAAAAAAGGCGATGTGGTATATTGCGACCCGCCATATGCGCCATTGAGCAGTACTGCCTATTTCACTGATTATTCTTCCGGCGGATTTGACTGGGAACATCAGCTTGAACTCGCTGAAAGGGCAGGTAAATTATCTAAACAGGGGATCAGGGTATTGATTTCAAACCATGATATCAAATCGATTACTGAACTCTATCGCAACAACGGCGCGAATGTGGATCAATTCAAGGTACGCCGCACGATAAGCTGCCTGGCAAATAATCGTGGTAAAGTAGGCGAATTACTGGCAGTTTTTCAAACCTGAAAAAAACATTTATGAGTGACATACTTGAACTAGCCAAAGATCTCATCGGCCGGGCATCGGTGACGCCGGAGGACAGCGGCTGCCAGAAACTGATTGCATCACGCCTGGAAAAAATTGGTTTCAAGGCCGAACATCTGTGTTTTTCCGAAGTGGATAACCTCTGGATCACGCATGGAAATGGTGCACCTTATTTAATCTACGTCGGACATACTGATGTAGTCCCGACCGGACCGCTGGAAAACTGGACTTCCGATCCGTTCCAGCCGGAAGTCCGTGACGGTTATCTTTATGGCCGCGGTGCTGCTGATATGAAAGGCAGTGTGGCCTGTATGGTGACTGCGCTGGAACGTTTTATAAAAGATCATGCTGATCATAAAGGGACTGTTGGCATGTTATTAACCAGTGATGAAGAAGGCCCGTCCATCAACGGTACACTCAAAGTCGTTGATTATCTCAATTCAAAGAATATCAAGATCGACTGGTGCCTCGTAGGCGAGCCTACCTGCGTCAATACAGTTGGTGATGTGATCAAGAATGGCCGTCGCGGATCATTGGGTGCAACACTCAAGGTTTATGGTGTGCAGGGACATGTTGCATATCCGCATCTGGCCAGCAATCCGATCCATCTCGTCAGTCCGGCCCTGGTTGAACTGAGCAATACCGTGTGGGACAACGGTAATGAATTTTATCCGCCGACATCTTTCCAGATTTCCAATATCCATGGCGGCACCGGTGCCGACAATGTCATTCCGGGACATGTTGAAATCATGTTCAATTTCCGCTTTTCCACCGAAGTGACGCATGAAGAATTAAGAAACCGGGTTGAACAGTTGCTCGATAACTATCAGCTCAGTTATGACATTGAATGGAGACTTTCCGGCGAACCATTTCTGACACCCAAAGGCAAACTGCTGGATGCCGTGGTGGCATCTGTGAAGGAAATCACCGGTAACAACCCGGAAATATCAACCAGCGGCGGAACCTCAGATGGACGCTTCATTGCGCCGACTGGTGCCGAAGTGGTTGAACTGGGCCCGGTCAATGCCAGCATCCACAAGCTTGATGAGAATGTAAAAGTGGAAGATCTGGAAATTTTGTCCAGAATTTTCGAAAAGATATTAATCAAACTGGTTAAATAAATGCAATCTGGCGGGAGTAAATCCATGTTTCGACTATACCTTGCTGTGTTGACTGCTTCTTTCTTCTTGCTCACTTCTATTCATACAATGGCTGCAGGCAACATCTCTGTTTCAAAAACCATCGCCATTGATGCACCCGCAGCGGAAGTCTGGGCCAAAGTGAAAGACTTCAATGCTTTGAATACGTGGCATCCGGCTGTTGCAAAAACTGAAATTCTTGCAGGTGAAAACAACAAGGTGGGCGCCACACGTTTATTGACACTGAATGATGGCGGTACAATTGAGGAAGATTTACTGGCATGGGATGAAGCAACCATGACATACAGTTACAACATCATTCAAAGCGTGTTGCCAGTCAGCAATTATGAAGCAACATTGACAGTGGAACCCATAACCGGCACCAGCACTAAAGTAATCTGGTCTGCTTCATTCAATGCCGGGAAAGGCGCGGATGACGATACGGCAAGAAACACTATCAGTGGTATATTCGATGCAGGACTCGAAAACCTGACGAAAATCCTGACTGCGCAATAAATTATTCAACCACGTTTTTAACTACCACAAAAGCACCACGCAGATCGCCCTCTTTGAAACCGGTTGCTTTGTCCTGTGGATAGAGTCTGGTCAGTTCTGCCGTTACTTCAAGACTGATGTCTGTGCCATGACAGGCCAGGCATAATCCGGCTGTTGGGATCGCTTTCATGAATCTGAATTCATCATTCACGATTTCTGAATAAACCAGTGTGGCCGGATCTGCACCGGCTGCTTTCTTCTCTTCGAAATCTTCCAGCACCGCAGTTTGCCATTCATTTGGTGCGTTATCCGGATTACGGTATTTCAGACTGGTGCGGCTGACCTGTACATCCTGTTCCCAGGAAATTTCTTCGGCAATGACCGGAGCTTTGACATTGCAAACTTCCATTGCATTGACCGGACCACCGGATTTCATCGCGGCCTCCAGTTCATTTTTTAACGTGCTGCCCAATGACTGTATGGCCTCTTTTGCAATTTCTTCCAGTTCCGCTTTATTCATCGGAACTGATATTGCTGTTTGTTCCATGTTTATAGCCATGGTGTCAGTTGCAGCTGCTTGCCTGTCACTACTATCACATGCGCTAATCAATATAACCAGCCCCGATATTATTAATATTGCATTTTTCATTACATTAATTTTATGGCCCGACTGGTAATTCAGTCTCCATATATATTTGCTGGTTATTACTATTACTGGATAAATCACCGGTAATAAATTGATAAGAGGTATGTACATAATAACTGCACCAGCATGCTATACCCAGCCATTTGGTGCCGTCTTCCAGCAAATACTCAGGATTGTCCATCACTGGATTTACGAAAATATAGGTTACACACAATCCAGCGAGTAATAGCAACATCCCCAAATATGCCTTGAACATAATCTGTTTGAATGCCATGAAAAAGATAAATGCCACAACCACGAGCCCAAGAACTGCATAGATAATTTCCAGTGGTGCAAAAATTCCGTCAGATACGACTGAACCACCCAGAAATCCCAACGCCAGCAAAAGAAAAATATAATTCGATTGTAAAATCAGTCGTCTGAATTTAATCAAATAATAACTGACAGCTATTATTAAAATTACATAGACGATTTTTTCATCCAGACCCAGGTAATGGGGAAAATCTCTTCATGTATCTGAAAAAAATCATCAAACAAAAGGTAGGCTGACAAAAAAGCAGAATAATAAAGAAATCCGGCACCAACATCTGACTTCTTTTGATGCAATGTGATCGCCGAAAATAAACACACCGATGCAGCAGCACACCATAAAATTATACCCAGATTAGAGAGAACACCCCCTTCCTGGGTCATGTCACGAATATTTACACAGTAAAACATGCTCGCAAATACTGCTACTACAAGAACAGCTATGGATGGCACAAAGGTAATTAACAATTGCCTGGTGGATATCGTTTTCATTGCAAGTCCTGTTTTTCCGGATTAATCCATATTGATATGGTTCTGTATTTAACCATGCAGATGAAATACCTTACTGACAACTTTCCATTTACCGTCGAATTTCACCAGATTAAACAAATCCGTAAAGCGATGACCTGTCCAGTTATCTGATTCCAGCTGCACTGTAGCAATTGTGTTTATAATATTGATATTCACAATCCTTGTCTGGATATCTTTTGCCGGACCGATCCGATCGTTCCAGTCAAACAGCCCCTGTATCGGCCCGCCAAATAAATCCGGCCCGACATAACCATAAATATGCGCATCCTGATGAAACGCCGGTTTCATATCGCTGCCCTTCCCTGATTTTGCACCGTCGATATAGTGTTGAATGATTTTAGTGATTTCGTCGACGTCTTTCAGATCGGTTGCAGTAGTCATTTTTTTACCTCTAAATTACAAATTTGTTTTGTCAGAAGTAGTCTCAAAACCAACTCCCCCTCCCCTTGCGGGAGGGGGTCAGGGGGAGGGGGAAATTTGATAGCGCAAGATATTCATTTTCTTTAACATACTTTTTCACCCCCACCCTAACTCTCGACTTTGGCTCCTGCGTTGCTCTACCGCCTGCATCCATGCAGGCGTCCCCCATCAAGGGGGAGGGAATTATTTCCAGTATTCACTTTTTTATGCCACCTTTTGTCAGTTCCAGCGGATCAAGCAGGCGATCCAGTTCTGCATCGGAGAGCTTCGTCATTTCCTTTGCGACTTCTTTTATTGGCCTGCCTTCAGCGTAAGCTTTCTTGGCAATTTCAGCGCCCTTTTCATAACCAATGACGGCATTTAGTGCTGTGACCAGTATCGGATTGCGTTCCAATGCCATGTTGATCTGATCCTGATTCACGGTAAATCCGGCAATGGCCTTGTCTGCGAGCAAACGTGATGCATTGGCAAGTACTTCGATGCTTTGTGTCAGGTTATAAGCAATCACCGGCAGCATCACATTCAACTGGAAATTACCGGACTGCCCGCCCACCGTAATGGTTAAATCATTTCCGATCACCTGTGCACACACCATACACACACTTTCCGGAATCACCGGATTCACCTTGCCCGGCATGATACTGCTGCCGGGTTGCAATACCGGCAATGCAATTTCGGCAAGTCCCGCCAGCGGCCCACTGTTCATCCAGCGCAAATCGTTGGCAATTTTCATTAAACTCACGGCAACGGTTTTCAACTGCCCGCTCATTTCCACTGCGGCATCCTGTGTGCTGAGTCCTTCAAAATAATTTTCCTTGCGTTTGAATTTCACTCCGGTTGCTGCAGCGAGATGAGCAGCAACTTTCACACCGAATTGGGGATGTGCATTGATACCGGTACCGACTGCTGTTCCACCGATCGGCAATTCAACCAGTCTTCCCATTGCAGATTGAATTCTTTCCCGTCCATACCGTATTTGTGCTTCCCAGCCACTCATTTCCTGTGCCAATGTCACCGGCATGGCATCCATTAAATGTGTGCGTCCGGTTTTAACAACATTACCAAGTTCATTGGCTCGTTTGTGTATGGCATCCGCGAGATGTTGCAGGGCCGGTAATAACTCTTCCGATGCAAGCAGACAACCGCTGACATGAATCGCTGTGGGGAATACATCATTACTGCTCTGCCCCATGTTCACATGATCGTTGGGATGCACCTTGCGTCCCAGGCGCTGGCTGGCAAGATTGGCAATGACTTCATTGGCATTCATATTGGAACTGGTGCCGGAACCGGTCTGGAAAATATCCACCGGGAACTGGACATCGTGATTGCCCTTGGCAATTTCATTGGCTGCAGCCTGGATGGCCTTGCCCATGTCCGATTCAATCAATCCCAGTCCCTCATTGGCTTTGGCAGAAGCAGCCTTGATGAGACCCAATGCCCGGATAACAGCATTAGGTAAAGTCAGGCCGCTGACGGGGAAATTCTCCACAGCACGCTGGGTTTGCGCCCCATAAAGGGCATCGGCAGGCACACGTACTTCGCCCATGCTGTCTTTTTCTATACGGTAGTCCTTGTTACTCATAGCGACAGTATAAAACATGCGCTGGAAGAGGACACAGATTTGAGGAAAAACAGTACAATTAGCCTCCGAATTTGTGTACCTATACAATAATTATTGTCATTTCGAGCGAAGCGAGAAATCTGTAGTAAATACGTAAAAACTGCTAGATTTCTCCCTTTGGTCGAAATGACAGAAATAAAAATATCAGGGACAACTGATTAATCCGGTAAAAAAACATGACCATAATAAAACAAAACGATCTTATCGACAGCGTTGCCGACGCGCTGCAATTCATTTCCTATTATCACCCGGTAGATTTCATCAAGGCCGTACATGAAGCTTATGAAAAAGAAGAATCCAAAGCCGCCAAGGATGCGATGGCGCAGATATTGATCAACTCGCGCATGTGTGCCGAAGGTCACCGGCCGATTTGCCAGGATACCGGTATCGTGACGGTCTTTATCAAAATCGGTATGGACGTGCAGTGGGATGCGAAGATGAGTATTGCTGACATGATTAATGAAGGTGTGCGCCGTGCCTATAACCATCCCGATAACAAACTGCGTGCATCCATCCTTGATGATCCGGCAGGCAAACGTAAAAACACGGGTGACAACACGCCAGCCGTGATCAACATGGAAGTCGTACCGGGCAATAAAGTCAGTGTGGATGTTGCCGCCAAAGGCGGCGGCTCCGAAGCAAAATCCAAATTTGTAATGCTGAATCCTTCCGACAGTATCGTGGACTGGGTATTGAAAACCGTTCCGGCCATGGGTGCGGGCTGGTGTCCGCCGGGCATGCTCGGTATCGGCATCGGCGGTACGGCAGAAAAAGCCATGGTCATGGCAAAAGAAGTCTTGATGGATCCGATTGATATCCATGAACTGAAAGCACGCGGCCCGAAAAACAGGATCGAAGAACTGCGGCTGGAATTGTTTCAAAAAGTAAATGAACTTGGCATTGGTGCGCAGGGCCTTGGCGGTTTAACAACCGTACTCGATGTAAAAATAATAGATTATCCAACCCATGCAGCCAACCTGCCCATCGCCATGATTCCGAACTGTGCGGCAACCCGTCATGCGCATTTCGTTCTTGATGGTTCCGGCCCGGCATTGCAAACTCCTCCGAATCTGGATGACTGGCCGAAGATCACCTGGGATGTTGGGCCATCCGCACGGCGCGTGAATATGGATACCGTCACCCGCGCAGAAATTGCTGATTGGAAACCCGGCGAGACATTATTAATCTCCGGCAAGATGCTGACCGGCCGTGATGCTGCGCATAAACGCATTCACGATATCTTTAGTAAAGGTGAATCATTACCGGCCGGTGTCGATTTCAAAAACCGGTTCATTTATTACGTCGGCCCGGTGGATGCCGTGCGTGAAGAAGTCGTAGGTCCCGCAGGTCCGACCACTGCAACGCGCATGGACAAGTTCACCGATATGATGCTGGAAAAAACCGGATTGCTCGGCATGATCGGCAAAGCCGAACGCGGCCCGGTGGCAATCGAATCCATCAAAAAACATAAAGCAGTTTATTTGATGGCTGTCGGCGGCGCGGCTTATCTCGTTTCCAAAGCCATTACCGGCTCAAAGGTAGTTGCATTCGAAGATCTCGGCATGGAAGCGATACACGAATTTGAAGTGAAAGACATGCCGGTAACCGTGGCCGTGGATGTCAACGGCAACTCAGTCCATCAAACCGGTCCGGAGCAATGGCGGGAGATTATTGTGAAGCGGAAGATTGCTTGATTGAAAAATTTTTTTTACTTCCAGTTGAAATTCAATTTCTTTCCGGACTTGGCACAATCTCTGAGGTATAAATTGATCAGGCTTTGATATGGCATTCCAACTTCTTCTGCCATTTCCTGAAAATATTCTATCGTCGGCTCTTCAACACGAATTGTAATCTGCTTTTTCAAGGCCTTTGCATAAGGATTACGTTTGGCTTTGGAAAAATCGTATTCTTTTTTCATTTCAGTCTTGTCCAGTATTCATTTCTTTCAGATTTTGTGGCTTTACGCGCAGAGATGATGCGAAACACTTTATCTCTACGGTGGCAATGGCATACAGTAATAACTCGCAAACTGGAGCTCATTCCAAGAAGGAGAAACCTGTCCTCAATACCTGAATGCTCGGGATCACCCATGAATAATGCATTTTCATCCAGAAAAACAGTCTGCGCTTCCTCAAAGGAAATACCATGCTTCCTTCGGTTTGCTCGATCCTTGAGGTTGTCCCATTCAAAGCGTATCCCTGACATGAATCTATTATAACTACAATGTAGTTATAATCAATGTATTTTTGAATATTAATCAGTCCATCAAACCGGCCCGGAACAATAGCGGGAGATTATTGTGAAGCGGAAGATTGAGTAATTATCCTTTACTATAACAGGATATGTTTTGCGACCATCCTTTGTTTATACTATTCGTCATAGTAAATGATTAAATATTGGTGTTGCATGAAGCTGCTCCAAATTTTTCAATAAGCCTAGGTCCATCATTTATAGTTTTCAAATTAACCGGCCAATGGTATTCAATTTCTAAATTGTCTATTTTAGATATATCAATTGGATCACTAGATATACTACATACTGCTTTACTTATTGAAGTTTTATCTGCGCTTATTGAAAATCTGGCATCTATTTCCAGCCTGATAGAATAAACTCCATTTAATTTCTTTACCGAAAATTGGGTTTGTCCATTATCTAATAATTTATAATCTGACCTTAATTTGTCTTCATTATTCAAATGATAAGAATAGTAATAATGTGGCGTAAAATCTGATGCGGCCCTGCTTTCTATTTCAGAAACCGGAACAAAATATATTCTGAGAAATTTGTGATTTGCTTCCTCCGGCAACCCAAAGAAAGAGATTGAGCTGGTTACATTTACAACATCATTTGTATTTTCTTTTACATATTGCAACCATCTATCATCTTTATTCTTGATTATTTCAGCAGCTTTTGGAGAACCGTATAAATCAGGAAATAATAGATATTGCTCACCATCAATAAATGAATGTGCATAGCCACTACATCCACACGTCCTGTTGAATGCTCGATTTACTCTATGATCACTCCAAAATATATGATCATTATGATTGTTAAAGTTTTCACTAAAATGACGGGTGTTGCATTCACTAATGGAATTTCTTATCTTATATTTGTCTGGTAAAGTCCCTTTTATATTTTCTACAGATTCAAAATATGTTTTTCCATTTTCAATATTAACCGTTCCAAGAACAATAGTTCTGGATAAATCTAGCATTTGATTGATATTAAAAGTAGCTCCGCCATCCCCAACTACACACGCATACAAGGAAGTCTGATAAAAAGCTAATAAAATACAAATTAATGAGAATGACAGAGAATGATGTAACCTCATATAAACCTCCTGTTTTATCCCTGAGAGAATTAATTTAGCCTAAATTTCTGCTGCACACCATCCTTGAACACCACAAATTCACCTTTCTTCATATGGTGCCATTCTTCGTTGTCAGTGAGTGCGCGTGAGGTGACGATGGTTACAATATCTTTTGGTGTGGTGACTTTACTGAAATCAAATATTTCTCCAGTATCAATCAGCCTGGCCTTGCCAAACGGATGTTTGCGCGTGATCCAGCACATGTTGTTGGTACAGTAAACATACAGGTAATACGAATCGCTCATCAGGAAACTGAATACGCCCAGCTTGCTGATGTCTTCTGCCAGTTTATGAATGTAACGCCACAATGTTCGTGAATCTTTTGGACGTTTTGGATATTTCTTTCTGATTTGATCCAGCATCCAGCAAAAAGCATATTCGCTGTCCGTGGTGCCGATGGGGTGGTAAAACGTGAGGCGTTTTTTCTTGATGCCGTTTAATTGCCCGTTATGCGCAAACACCCAACTGCAACCCCACAATTCACGTGTGAACGGATGTGTATTTTCGAGGCACACCTTGCCGCGATTGGCCTTGCGGATATGGCTGATGATTATCCTGCTTTTGATGGCATAGCGCTGGATTAGCTCTGCGATTTCCGAAGCCACACTGGGGCGCGGATCATGAAAGGAACGGCTGCCGCGTTCTTCATAAAGACTGATGCCCCAGCCATCCCGGTGCGGGCCGGTCCTGCCGCCGCGTTGCACCAGTCCGGTAAAACTGAAACAGATATCGGTTGGTACATTGGCGCTCATACCCAGCAATTCACACATTTTTCACCTTTTCAGGATTTAAACTTGCCGTTATTTTAACCTGCCCTGCACTTGCTTCCACCTTCTTTTGTAGCCCAATTTGTCATCCCGAACGAATGTGAGGGATCCGCCACAGGCGTCCAGAACGAAGTGAAGGATCTCTCCCTGCGGTCGAGACAAGGATTTCTCAGTCGCTGCGCTTCATCGAAATGACACGGAGTTGTTGGTATTTCCATGTCAAACTTAACCTGATTTTATGGTCACTGGTAAAGTCCGGGCAATTATGATTATCATGGACATATGCAATTACTTTAGTGAGCAAAATATGAGTGTAGAAGAAAAATCGTTGCACATGACTATTTTAATGACGCCGGAAATGGCGAATTTTTCCGGCCGGGTGCATGGCGGACATATTTTACGCCTGCTGGACCAAGTGGCTTTTGCCTGTGCTGCACGTTATTGCAAAAATTATGTAGTCACCATTTCGCTGGATCAGGTGATATTCAAGGAACCAATTAATGTCGGTGAACTGGTTTCGTTTCGTGCGCATGTGAATTACGTGGGAAAGACTTCAATGGAAGTAGGTGTGAAAGTGATTGCCGAAGATTTGCATACCAAGGCCAAACGTCACACCAATTCCGGTTATTTCACCATGGTGGCCGTGGATGATAATGGCAAACCTACTGCAGTGCCGTCATTGAAACTGGAAAGTGAATTCGAGCGCAAACTTTTTGAAGCAGGGAAAATGCGTAAAGAGATGCGGGAAGAAGCAGTGCGCAGGAACAAGGAAATTACGGCAGGAATACCGGATTACAATACGGATGTGTCTGGGTAAAACATATTAACAGAATTTCCCCCTCCCCTTGCGGGAGGGGGTATGGGGGAGGGGTAAATCAGAATAATGATAACTTGAAATACCTGCTTTACATTTCACCCCCACCCCATCCCTCGGCTTTAGCATCCTGCGTCGCCCTACCACCTGCATCCATGCAGGCGTCCCCCGTCAAGGGGGAGGGTTTATTTAAAAATGCTGGTAGGCTTTCCCTTGCGGGTGAAATTTATTTCCATTCGAATGCTGCCAGACAATCCCCTTCCCATCGGTAATTTTACCGACGCAGCTTAATTGAAATTTTTTCTGCAATTCATTTTCAACTTGTGATTGTTTTTCCGGTGAAATGGTAAAGCAGAGTTCGTAATCGTCGCCGGAAGTTAATGCAATATCAATGGCATCATTTTGCGATTTAACCGTTGGTGACATAGGCAAATTATCAACATTGACGAATGCGCCTTTATTGCTGGATTCCAGTATATGATTCAGATCGGCCAACAAACCATCCGAGATATCAATGGCACTGTTCGCAATTCCGCGCAGGGCCATGCCAAGTTCTATTTGTGGAATTGGCCGGTTCAGTCTGTTCATTAAATATTCGCAGTGTTTTTCTTCCACCTTGTAACGCCCTTCTGTCATGCCAAGCGCCAGGCCGGCATCACCCAATGTGCCGGAAACATAAATCAGATCGCCTGTTTTTGCGCCGTGACGGTAAAGCGCTTTTCCTTCCGGAACAAAACCATGAATCTGTACCGTGACCGACAAGGGACCTTGCGACAGATCGCCGCCGATAAGTGAAAGTGCATATTGTTTCGCGAGCACGTTGAAACCAGACATAAAGCCTGCCAGCCAGACCGGATCATTTTCCGGCATGGTCAGTGATAAAGTAATCCAGCGCGGTTCCGCACCCATCGCTGCCATATCGCTGAGGTTCACTGCCAAAGATTTATAGCCGATATCATCAGGACTGGTATTGATCGGGAAATGTATACCTGAAACCAG